>OUNO011323130.1_pt1 | contig 14122 bp, 14 predicted proteins | sample 1779811 | NCBI WGS metagenome assembly OUNO01 (sample SAMEA3914804, study PRJEB12502) | metagenome | biome: forest; material: soil | place: Canada | collected 2010-06-25 | depth 0.3 m | reverse complement strand
GATCGCTCCCGAGGGCTACGTGAAGGTGCACCAAAACCACCACTTGTGGAGCAAGGCGCGCATCGGCAAAGCCAAAGCCGACGGACAGTTCGAGGTCGTGCACGAGTCGGACTTGATCGAACCGAATCCGTTCCCCAAGGGCTACCAGTGAGCTGACCCGAAGGTCGAAACGCCGGCTGCGAATACCCCCGTAACAAACCGAAGAAAGATTGCGATGAGCTTGAACGAAATTGGTTCGATGGTCGCGATGCAGGGCTTTTCTGGCCTGAGTCTGTTCACGGTGCTGCTGCTGATGGCGCTCGGCCTCGCCATCATCTTCGGACAAATGGGGGTCATCAACATGGCGCACGGCGAGTTCATGGCCATCGGGGCCTACGTCGTGTACCTGTTCTCGCAGCTGACTCAGAACTTCGCGCCCGGTTTGCGCGAGGTGTACTTCGTGCCGGCGGTCATTGCGGCGTTCTTCGTGGCAGGGGCCGTCGGGTACGTGGTCGAGGTGCTGTTGATTCGGCGGCTATACAAGCGGCCGCTCGACACCTTGTTGGCCACGTGGGGCCTCAGCTTGGCGATGCAGCAGTTCTTCCGCTCTTTCATCAATCCGAAGGAAGTGAGCGCCGAGCTGCCCGAGTGGTTGCTCGGCGCATTCAACCCGACGCCCTCGATTCAGGTGCCGCGAAACGGCATCTTCGTGATGGGTTTGACGATTCTGGTGTCCGTTGGGGTGTACCTGCTGATGCTCAAGTCGCGCTGGGGCATTCGTATCCGTGCGACCACTCAGAATCGCATCATGAGCTCCGCGGTCGGCATCAATACCGACCGAGTGGATCGCTTCACGTTCGCGCTGGGCTGTGGCATCGCCGGCCTCGCGGGTGCTGCGTTCACCACCATCGGCTCCACCGGCCCGACCAGTGGCTCGCTGTACATCGTCGATACCTTCTTGGTCGTCGTGTTCGGCGGTGCCGCGAACTTGCTCGGTACGATTGCCTCGGCGTTCTCGATCGCTCAAGCGCAGTCGCTGCTCGAGTTCTTCTTGACGAGCGCGATGGCCAAGGTGCTGACGCTGCTCACCATCATCATCATCCTCATGATCAGGCCTCAGGGGCTCTTCACCACCAAGGTCCGTACCTGAGTTTGCGCAGGCATTCATGAACCTCCTCACCAAGAAACTAGGCAAGTCCGACTGGCTCGGCATCGTCGTGCTCGCAGCCGTGATTCTCGTGCTGTTTCCGAGTGTGTTCGGCATCTTCCGCCTGAACCTGATCGGCAAGTACCTCACCTACGCATTCGTGGCCGTCAGCCTGGTGCTGCTCTGGGGTAATGGTGGCATCTTGAGCTTGGGCCAGGGCGTGTTCTTCGGCTTGGGTGGCTATTGCATGGCCATGTTCCTCAAGCTGGAGGCCTCCGACCCGGTTGCCACGAAGATCCAGACGACGCCCGGCATCCCCGACTTCATGGACTGGAATCAGATCACGAAGTTGCCGCTGTTTTGGAAGCCGTTCAACAGCCTGACCTTCACGGTGCTGGCAATCCTGATCATTCCAGCGATTTTCGCGTTCATCATCGGGGTCGCGATGTTCAAACGCCGCGTGGGTGGCGTGTACTTCGCGATCATTACCCAAGCGGTGGCCTTGATTTTGTCGGTGCTGATCGTCGGTCAGCAGGGCCTCACCGGTGGCATCAACGGCATCACCGACTTGAAGACCATGCACGGTTGGGACATCCGTTCGGACTCGGCCAAGTACATCCTGTACTACGTGAACGGCGTGCTCTTGATCGGCTGCGTCGTCTTCACTCGCTGGGTGCTGTCGACGAAGTTCGGCATGCTGCTCCAGGCCTTGCGCGAGAAGGAAGACCGCGTGCGCTTCTCTGGCTATGACGTGGCCAATTTCAAGACGCTCGCGTTCTGCATGTCCGCCGTGATGTGCGCGATCGGCGGGGCCATGTTCACGCTCCAAGTCGGCTTCATGTCTCCCTCGTTCGTCGGCATCACGCCCTCGATCGAGATGGTGATTTACTGCGCGGTCGGCGGGCGCATGTCGGTGGTCGGTGCCGTCTTCGGGACGCTGATGGTGAACTTCGCCAAGACGTTCTTCTCCGAGGAATACCCGGATCTGTGGTTGTTCTTGATGGGCGGCACGTTCATCGGCGTCGTGCTGTTGTTCCCGGACGGCCTGGCTGGCCTCTACGAGCGCTTCGGCAAGCCGCGCTTGCAAAAGCTGCTCAAGCGCGGGCCACCCACGAAGAAGGAACCTACGGTCGCGGTGGCTGCCGCGCTCGAGAGCGGAGGCAAGCATGGCTAGTCACGAGATGCTCACGATTCAGGGACTCGGCGTTTCGTTCGACGGCTTCAAAGCGGTCGACGATCTGAACTTCCTGGTCGATCGCAACGAGCTGCGCGTGGTGATCGGACCGAACGGCGCTGGCAAGACCACGCTCTTGGACTTGATCTGCGGCAAGACGAAATCCACCTCCGGCACGATCGTGTTCAAGGACCTCGAGCTGACGGAGATGAAAGAGCACGCCATCGTGCGTGCCGGCGTCGGTCGCAAGTTCCAAACACCGTCGATTTACGAAAATCTGACGGTCTCGGAGAACTTGGAGGTGTCGTTCCCCCGCGGGCGAACCGCGTTCGGTGCCCTGTTTTTCAAACGCGCGGAAGACGTCATCGAGCGCGTGCACCAGGTGGCTGAAGAAGTGATGCTGAGCGAAAAGCTCGACCAGCAGGCGGCGCTGCTCAGTCACGGCCAGAAGCAGTGGTTGGAGATCGGCATGCTCTTGATGCAAGATCCGGAGCTGCTGATGCTCGACGAGCCCGTCGCTGGCATGACGGTCAACGAGCGCGAGCAAACGGCCGAGCTACTCAATCGAATTTGCAAAAATCGCTCGGTGATCGTGATCGAGCACGACATGGAGTTCGTTCGCAGGATCGCGCACAAAGTCACCGTGCTGCACCAAGGCAAAGTGATCGCCGAGGGCAGCATGGACAAGGTCACGGCCGACCCGCGCGTGATCGAAGTCTATCTGGGGCACTGAAGGCGCCGCCTGCCAGCGAGGAATTTCAGATGATCGAAATCAAAGATCTGCACGTCAGCTACGGGCAGAGTGAAGTGATTCACGGTGTGAATCTGCACGCCGAGGCTGGCCAGATCGTGGCCATCATGGGCCGCAACGGCATGGGGAAGACCACGCTCTTCAAATCCTTGATGGGCGTGATCCGCAGCAGCTCGGGATCGATCAAGGTGGGCGGCGTCGACGTCACCAAGATGCCCAGCTACAAGCGCGTGAAGCAGGGCATCGCGTACGTGCCGCAGGGCCGCATGATCTTCCCGAGCCTCACCGTGTGGGAGAATCTGCTGACGGGCCTCGAAGGCTCAGCGTCGGGGCGGCTGCCGGAGGACATCTTCACGCTCTTTCCGGTGCTCGCAGAGATGAAGACGCGGCGCGGCGGCAACCTGTCCGGCGGTCAGCAGCAACAGTTGGCGATCGCGCGCGCTCTCGCGGCCGAGCCCAAAGTGCTGCTACTCGACGAGCCCACGGAGGGCATTCAACCGTCCGTGATCAAGGACATCGCTCAGGTTTTGTTGAAAGTGCGGGACTCGCGCAACCTGACCATCATCGTGTCCGAGCAGGTCCTGAGCTTCACCATGGAGATTCTCGATCGCTTGCTGGTGATCGAGGGTGGGCGGTTCACCGCTGACGAGCCGCGCGAGAAGGTCGACGTGGGCGAGGTCCGCCGCCTGCTCGCTGTTTGATGGTCGTGTTGCGCGTTTGCCCGCAGCTTTTTAGCCAGGAGTCGCTAGATGATTCACGGGGACATCTCGAGCAGCAAAGACACGGTGGGCGTCGCGGTCGTCAATTACAAGATGCCGCGGCTGCACAGCAAGGGCGAGGTCTTGGCCAACGCCAAGAAGATCGCCGAGATGCTTCAGGGCATGAAGATCGGGCTGCCCGGGATGGATCTCGTGATCTTCCCCGAGTACAGCACGCACGGCATCATGTACGACAAGCAGGAGATGTACGAGACCGCCTCGGCCATCCCCGGTGAAGAGACGGCGATCTTCTCCGCCGCTTGTCAGGCAGCCAAGGTGTGGGGCGTGTTCTCGTTGACTGGCGAGCGGCACGAAGAGCACCCGCACAAGGCGCCCTACAACACGCTCGTCTTGATCAACGATCAGGGTGAGATCGTCCAGAAATATCGCAAGATCATGCCCTGGGTCCCGATCGAAGGCTGGTACCCCGGCAATTGCACGTACGTGTCGACCGGTCCCAAGGGCCTCAAGATCTCACTCATCATCTGCGACGACGGCAACTACCCCGAGATCTGGCGCGACTGCGCGATGAAGGGCGCGGAGCTCATCGTGCGCTGCCAAGGCTACATGTACCCGGCCAAGGATCAGCAGGTGCTGATGGCCAAGGCCATGGCGTGGGCGAACAACGTGTACGTAGCCGTGGCGAACGCTTCGGGCTTCGACGGCGTGTACTCTTACTTCGGGCACTCCGCGATCATCGGCTTCGACGGGCGCACCCTGGGTGAGTGCGGCGAGGAGGACTTCGGCGTGCAGTACGCGCAGCTCTCGACCTCGCTGATCCGCGATGCGCGCAAGAACATGCAGTCGGAAAACCACCTGTTCAAGTTGGTGCACCGCGGCTACACGGGCTTGCTCAACTCGCGCGAGGGCGATCGCGGCGTCGCCACGTGCCCCTACGATTTCTACAAGAAATGGGTCGAGGATCCGGAGGGCACGCGCGAAATGGTCGAGGCCTTCACGCGCCCCGCCGTGGGCACCGAAGAGTGTCCTATTCCGGGGATCCCGACCGAGCGTGAGGCCATTCACCGGTGAACGCGAGCGTGCTCGACGCGCTGCGCGTTTCCAACGAGCCGTACTACCTGCCGGTTGCGGGTGAGGTGCGCTTGTTCGAAGCCGCGTACGCCGCGCGTTTGCCCGTGATGCTCAAGGGGCCGACCGGTTGCGGAAAAACACGCTTCGTTCAGTACATGGCTTGGCGCCTGGGTCGCCCCTTGATCACCGTCGCGTGCAACGAGGAGCTGAGCGCTTCCGACTTTTTGGGGCACTACCTGCTCGAAGACGGCAGCACACGCTGGCAAGACGGGCCGCTCACCACCGCCGCCCGGATCGGTGCCATTTGCTACCTCGACGAGGTCGTCGAGGCACGCTCCGACACGTTGGTCGTCATTCACCCGTTGACCGACGACCGCCGCCTGGTTTCGATTCCCACGCACGGTGAAGCGTTTCGCGCGCACCCCGACTTTCAGCTCGTCGTTTCACACAACCCTGGCTACCAAAGCTCGCTGAAGGAGCTGAAGCCGTCGACCAAACAGCGCTTCGGAGCGATCGAGTTCGACTACCCAGCGCGCGAGCTGGAGGTCGAGATCGTGTGCCACGAAACGGGCATTCCGCCCGAGCTCGCAGGGCGCCTGGTTTCGATCGCCGAGGCCGCCCGTCGTCTGAAGGGTCACGGGCTCGAGGAAGGCGTCTCGACGCGCATGTTGGTCCACGCCGGCTCGTTGATCGAGCACGGCGTCGAGGCGGAGGCGGCGTGTCAGATGGCCTTGGTTCGTCCGCTGACCGACGACGCCGACCTGGTGCTGGCGCTCGAGGCCAGTGTGAGGGCGTGCCTGTGAGCGCTCGCGTCGCCGAGGCCGAATTTGGCGCAGGCGTGCGCAGCTTCGTGCGCGCGCTGTGGGGAATCGAGGTGACGGTTGCTGCTTTGCCGGTTTCGAGCGAGGTCGCGCAGCGGCGCGCGCGCTTCATCGGCTCGCGCGTGTGGCTGCCGGGCTCAGCGCTGCTCGGCGTTCCCGGTAACTTTGCGAGTTACTGTCTCGCGGCGACGGCGCACATCGCGGCTCATTTGGCGTTCGGCTCGGAGCGCTTCGTCGTGGGCACGCTGAAACCCGCACAAGTCGCAATCATCTCGTTGCTGGAGGACGCGCGCGTCGAGCGCTTGGCGTGCCAGCGCTATCCTGGGCTTTTCCGGCTCTGGGAGCCGTTTTACGAGGCTCGACCGAGTGGCGCCAAGACCAGTGGCGCGCTGCTCGCACGCCTCGCACGCGCGCTGCACGACGACGCCTACGTCGACGACGACGGTTGGGTCAGTAAGGCGCGCCAAGCATTCTTCGCCGATCGCCGCGCCTGGTCGGATCCGCGCTTCGTACGCGAGCTCGGTGGTCGCTTGGGCAACGACCTGGGGCAGATGCGCGTGCAGTTCAACGCCAAGGACTACGCGGTGCAGCCCGCCTATCGCGACGACAACGTGGGCCTCTGGCTGTTCGAGCAAGAGAGCACCCAAGAGGGTCCGGCGCTCGAGCTCGAGGGAGCGCGACGCAACGAGCGCGAGCAATCCGCTGATTCCAGGACCCGGGAGCGCCGTGGCCCGCCCTCGCCAGATAGCGAGCAGCCGCTGCCGGCTCCGCTCGCGTTGCGAGTGAACGAGGCGCCCGCGCCCTCCATCGCCGTGAGCTACCCGGAGTGGGACTACGTCATTGGCCGCGAACGCCCCGCGTTCTGTACGTTGCGGGAGAAGCCGACCCCGCCGGGGGCTTTGCCTTCGGCTGCGGAGCTGGGCGCGGACACGCCGATTCGGCATCGGCTGCGGCGTTTCGCGGCGCGGCTCGCCGAGCAACGCCCCGAGCGCGTTCGGCGGCTCAGCTCGGGTCCGCGGCTCGACCTCCCCGCAGTGATCGCGGCGATCGTAGCGCGCGCCAGCGAAGCGCGCCCTGACCCTCGCGTGTACCGCGCAGTTCGCTTTCGGTCCGAACCGCCCGCGCTGCTGCTACTCTTGGATTGCTCGGAGTCGTTGAACGCCGTTGCCTCGGACTCGTCTGGCACGGTACTCGACCACGCGCGGAGTGCGTGCTCGCTGCTCGCTGCCTCGCTCGATGGCACAGCGCATGATTGGGCCATACACGGCTTCTCGTCCAACGGTCGTCATGACGTCGGCTACTTCCGCTTCAAAGACTTCGATGAGGCGTACGACGCGAGCGCTCGCGCGCGGCTTGCGGGCATCCACGCAGGTCTCTCGACGCGACTCGGTACTGCGTTGCGTCACGCGGGCCAAGCACTGCGCACACGCGCTGCGCGACGCAAGTCGTTGCTCGTGATCAGTGACGGCGAGCCCTCCGATGTGGACGTGCACGACGCGAAGTACTTGCTGTTCGATGCCAAGCGGGCGACCGAACGGAACCAGCGCCTGGGCGTGACGAGCTTCTGTTTAGCCCTGGATTGTAGGCTCGAACGCAGTGTGCGGCGCGTGTTCGGAAATAAGAATTACGTGCTGATGGATCGCCTCGAACAGCTGCCGGAGCTGCTCGGCCGATCGCTGCTGCGTCTCGCCGACTGACGACTTGCGTGCGCAGGTCGTGCTTTTTACGAAGGGAAACAACGACGTCCTCCACACGAAACAGGTCACTTCTAGTCTAACGAAACCATTAGCTAGCGTGCGGGTCGGCTCGTCGAGATCATCCCTCGATGATGCCCTGCTGCGCGCTGAGGCCAAGGAGCATTCATGGACACGCTTATCAAGGTTGACCTCGCAGCACCTGCCACTGATCACGATGTAATCCACAACCGCTGGCATCCCGACATCCCGATCGTGAGCTGGGTGGAGCCGGGCGCGCAGTTCCGAGTGGAATGCATCGACTGGACCGGCGGTCAAATCAAGAACGACGACTCGGCGATGGACGTCAAAATCGTCGACCTCAGCAAGGTGCACTACCTGAGCGGACCGATCGGCGTGAAGGGCGCCGAGCCGGGCGACTTGTTGGTGGTGGACATCTTGGATGTCGGCGTCTTGCCCGATTACCAATGGGGCTTCACTGGCATCTTCGCCAAGGAAAACGGTGGAGGCTTCCTCACCAATCAGTACCCCGAAGCCCGCAAAGCCTGCTGGGATTTTAGCGGCATTTACGCCAATTCTCGGCACATCCCCGGTGTCGAGTTCGCGGGCATCATGCACCCCGGGCTGATTGGCTGTTTGCCCTCACACGAGCTCTTGGACACTTGGAACAAGCGCGAGAAAGCGTTGTTCGATACGAACCCCGAGCGCGTACCGGCATTGGCCACGCTGCCGTACGCGGCAACCGCGCACCTCGGGCGCATGCCCAAGGGCGACGTCGCGGCCGCCGCAGCAGAAGCAGCCCGCACGGTTCCGCCGCGTGAGCATGGTGGCAACTGCGACATCAAGAACCTCACCAAGGGCTCCACCTGCTACTTCCCGGTGTACATCAAGGGTGGCGGGCTCTCCATGGGCGACATCCACTTTTCGCAAGGTGATGGTGAAATCACGTTCTGCGGTGCGATCGAGATGGCAGGCTACCTCGATTTGCGCGTGAAGGTCATCAAGGGTGGCATCGCCAAGTACGGCATCACCAACCCCGTGTTCAAGTCGAGCCCGCTCGAACCGAACTACTCTTCGTACATGATCTTCGAAGGGATCTCGGTCGACGAGAGCGGCAAGCAGCACTACTTGGACGTGCACGTCGCGTATCGCCGAGCTTGTCTGAACGCCATCGAGTACCTGAAGAAATTCGGGTACACTGGCGCCCAGGCCTACGCGATCTTGGGCACCGCGCCGGTCGAGGGGCGCATCAGTGGCATCGTCGACATCCCGAATGCTTGCGCCACGCTCGCGATTCCAACCGAGATTTTCAACTTCGACATCACGCCCACGGCCGACGGCCCGAGTGCCACTTCCGTGCCTGCAGGCGCTGATTTGGCGGTCGCCAAATAGAGCTCGGCAGCGCTGGCGCGAACGGGTTTCGCGCCGGCGCTACCCATTCACTTCTTCGAATGCCGAAGCAGTCTGAGGTCCAAGATGCCCATCTACGAATTCGAATGTGACGACCACGGGACGTTCGAGCTGTCACGTCCGATGGCGCTCGTGCGTCAACCGGCCGAGTGCCCCGAGTGCGGCGTCGTGGCCAAACGTTTGCTGAGCGCACCGAGCTTGGCCACGGGCTCTGCGGTGTCGCGGCGTGTGGCTGCGGTCCACGAGCGCAGCCAACACGAGCCGCGCATCGTCAAACGCGAGGCACCGAAGCCAACGGGGGAACCAGCGCCGCGCCCCGTGCGCAGTGCTCACGGCGGCTACCCGTGGGCAATTGGTCATTAGCGAACGATACGAGCATCACTCACGGGGTCAGTTTGCGTTCGCCGTACTCGGGGTCGCCCGCGAACACCAACTTGCACTGGTGGCTCACGCACAGGTAGGCGAACGTGCGGCAACCGCCGGCTTGCGGGCAATGCTGGGTGCCCGAGCAGTCGAGTGCCGCCTGCGCGCGTTGCAGATCCGCGACGTTGATCACGCTCTCGGTACACGGCGTGGGGCAACAGTCGGGCTCCGGTGTGCAATCGTTATCCTGCTGACAGCTCGTGTCGTACGGCGCTTGCTTTTCGGCGGTGGACGCCGCTCGACCATGACAAGCACCGAGCACGAGCACACAAAGCAGCCACTTCACGCGCTGAACGCTAGCACACCGTTCGTCTGCGCTTGGGCGTCGCTCGCCGGCCTGCCCTGCGTGTAAACCCGCTTACGTGCCACGCGCTCAGAAGCGCACCTCGGCATGCAGGCCGCACATCGTCCAATGTTCGTTCGTGAAGCCGTGGCGCGCGTGGAGCCCGATCGCAAAGTGCGGCAACACCAAGTCGAGGCCGAACACGCCCTGCAAGCCAACGCGATCGGCGGGCTCCGTGCCTTCGACGTGCGTCAGGCCCAGCACTCCGACGCGCGCGAATGGATCGAGCCAGCTGGTCTCGAACGGGTGGTATTCGGCGAAGCCTTCTAGATCGGCGGGCGTCGCTGAAGCTTAAGATACCGGTGATGGACGTAGCCCTCGTTGTTCGGGGCCGTGAGCCAGAAGTAGGAAGCGCCCACACCGAGTCCGCGATGATAGCGGCCGTACACCTGCACGATGTTGCCGAGCTCGGTGCCCCAGCCGCCATCGCCGGCCGACAGCGACGCGCCGAGTGCGAGCTCGTATTGGCGAAGGTTCGGCTCCGGCAACGCTTGTGCGGCAGTGTCGTCAGCGTGCGCTGCTCGCACAGTGTGAGAAAACAACTGCACGGCACCAACCAGCAAGACTCCGAAAAAGCCGTGCCCACCCCAGATTCGAAACGGAGCCACCACCATCCTCGGCCAATAGCAGGAAGGATGCCAAACCGGAAAATCATCTGAAGCTCGGGTTGGATCGCGAGCCCGCGGCACGCACTGCGATTGCCGCTCAGAACACCGAGGTCCTCCGCGTCTTGGCATTCGGCCTTGCCGAAGACAGCCGTGCACGGCTGTCGAAGGTGATGGAAGCCCTCGGCGTCTGACTCGAAATTGCTGACGCGCCGCTCGATGAGCGCGTGTAGTCTGCGCCCGGGCAATGCGGAAGCTTCAGTTCGGTTGGGTGTTGGTGGTGATCGTGGCATGCGGGGGGAACGCTCCCCCGCCGCTCCATCCGTTGCCGCCGAGCGCGGTGCAAAGCGGCTATTGCGATCGGCTTCAGCCGTTGCTCGACAAGACTGCGGAGCAAGCGCGACTCGGCACGAAGCTGTCGTGCCTGGACGTGCCAGGCGCGACAGCCATCGGCCGTTTCGGCCCGCCGAGCTCGGCAGAGGAATCGACCCTGGCCGACTGCTTCACCCAGGGCGGCGACTACGACACGCTGCTGCAGGCCCCCGAAGCCCCCTTCCAACTCGCGATCAACGACTCGTTCGAGCAGAGCACGGGCAACGGGCTTGGTGCCAACCTTTCCACGCTCGTGCCCTGGCTGCCGCATTTCGAGGTGTCGGCGCGCAGCGGCACCAAGGTCTCGGCCAACGTCACGATTCGTGAAGCGCACTTCGTGACGCTGGTGGGGATCGCTTCGAAGCTCCAGGGGCAAGCCAGAGAGAAGCAATGCTTGGAAGCGCTGTGCAAGCCCGAGTACAGCTACGTGCACAAGGTGCTCGTGGGTATGCCGACGGTGAGCGTGAGCGCTCGCGACGAGAGCGGCAACGCCGTCAGCATCGGCCCCCTCGTGGGCAACCTGGATTTTCAACAGCGCCAGCTGCAAGAAGGCTCGCGTGAGATCTCCAGCGCTGCGCCCGTGACCTTGGCCATCGCACGCACGCCGTTCCGAACGCCGCAGACCGAGCGTTTGTGCCAATTTTGCGGAAAGAAAGGCCAGAAGTGCTGTGCAGACGGCCCGAGCTGTGATGGCGGGCTCGGCTGCCTTTCCGAGCAATGCGTCGAGGTTGGTGCCCCGGGTCAGCCCTGCGATGGCGCGAGCTGCGGTGGCGGCTCGACCTGCGTGGCCGGTCAGTGCCAAGTGGAATGCGGCGGCAAAGCGCAACCCTGTTGCGGCACGAGCTGCACTGGCAATCTGCACTGCGCCGCCAATCCGGAGAGCGGCGTCGAAGAAGCCGCGCCGAGCCAATTCGTGCGCGTCGACGGTGGGCTATTGGGTACCGACGAAGATCGCACGTTTGGTAGCTCCAGCTGCGGCACGCTGAGCACACGCGCGCGCTTCGCGGTGACCGCGCTCAACGCGACGCGCGCACAGTGCGACAAAGCCTGGTGGTTCGATCCCAAGAACGACAAGGATTGCCGAGTCGCCGTGCACTTCACGGTCTCGAATCTGGCGAGCCTCGCCTGCCGCATCGATTTGTTCACGAACCCGCCACCGAAGCCGGACATTTGCCTGCCCTGACGGCGCCCGAGCTCAAAATCGATCCAGGCTCGCGCGCTTGCGATTGGCAGTAGCGGTGCTGGCGGGCGGTGCTGGCTTGTCGCCGTAGTCCACCGCTAGCGTACGCACTGGTTCTGCGCTCACGCAGCGCAACTCCGGGGTGACGCCCGGGATCTTCGCGTTCGAGATCAGCTCGCTGATCTCGTTCAACGTATTCAGCTCGCCTCGAAAGCCAAGATAGCGGCGAGACAAGAACAGGTATTCGATCAGCTGAGCGTCCGACTCGAATTCCGGATGACCGCGCAACGCGGCGCGCACGCGTGGGGCGTCCGCGTCCAGTGGCGCGCTGCGCGCCAAGGTGAGCAGGACCAACGTGGGCTGCGCGCAATCATAGACGGCCATCGGGTCGAAGGCCCGGTTCAGGTTGGCGACCTGTTCGTCGCTGGGCACGGACAAGGGCTCTGCGCCGTGCTTGGTACGGACGAGGTAGGTGAGCCCCTGCTCGCCCTGCGCGCCGAGCGTCGCCCACACGTCGTCGTTGCCGCGCACCCAGAGCGTGCTCACGGCATGCTCGCCCAGCTCGCTTGCCAGCGCGGGCATCGCGATGTGTTGCCAAGCGATGTCGTCCGAGACCGAGCCCGAGCTGGCCCACAGCTCGCCTCCGGCGAGCGCCCACAGCTTGCCATCCGGGGAGCGCTGCAGGTCGTCGATACGCTGCTTGGGAGGCGCTGAAACGGCGCGCCAGGCTTGGCCGTCGAAGTGAGCGAGGTACGCGTGGCTCTCCTCGTCGTTGCCAGCGACGGTTTGCTTCGAGCGCGAGCCTGCGACGAATACGTCGTTGGCCGAGGGGGCGAGCACCGTGTCGAGCTCGGCGGTGACGCCATCTGACGCGGCGAGTTGCGGCAAAGGGCTGATTTGGCCGCGCGTTTGGCCTGCTCCCCAGCGCTCCACTGCGACATCCCCGAACTCGATCTCCTCGTCCGACTTGGCCTTGCACTGCAGTCCGACCAAGAATACTTCGCCGCTGGGCGTCGCAGTCATCGCCATGGGTTGCATGCCATGCACGCAGCCCGCCGCGTTGCGAGCGGTTCGGTCGAGCTGGGGCAACGGCACCGTGCGCGGCCCGCCCAGCTGCGTGAACACGACCTGGTTCATGTAGCCGTTGTCGGTCAACGCCAGCGTGCGACCGTCACCCCAGGCCGAGATGCCGAGCACATTGCGCCCTTGCACCAAATTGTCGGCTGCGACCCACTGCGACCCAGTCCAGCGCGACAGTGACGAACGTGACGTGCGGTCCTCGTAGACCGTCTTCACCGCCCAGGCCGCGTTCGGTAGATCGCCGTACACCCGTTCGAAACGCGCGCGCTCCGGATGCAAACCTTCGAGCAGGGCGGGCTCGATGCTCACGTGGTCGTCGCGAATGGCGAGCAAGAGCTTGTCGGTGCCGAGCAGGGCGGTCTTTCCCGTCACCATCAGCTGGGCCGCGTAGCCGAGTCGAGCACCTTCGACGAAAGGGCTGGGATCGGCGGGCGGTGTCGCGCTCGGTGTCGCGCCCGCGCTCGGCACGGGCGCTCGGGCAGGCACCACCGAGGCCTGTCCCGCCGCGGGCTGCAGCGCGACGCTTGCGACGTTGGGCGGTGCGGCCGCGTGCTGACACGCGCCCAGGGCACCGAGTAGGAACAGGGAGCAAGCGCCGCGACTACCGATGAACATGATGGCTTTCACTTTCCGAGAGTGGGCCGAGCGTCCCACTCGCAACTTCGACCTCGCCGTCGATCACGCTGTCTTGCTCGGATTCCGAGCGCGGGTGAAGGACCCGCTGATAGGCAACACGCCAGACCATCGCGAGGTTGGCTACGGGTCCGTCGAGCTGGAGCTCGAGCTCCAGGGGCTCGTTCGAGGCACGGTCGTCGCGAACCACGCGCCGCACCACGGTCGCGAGCTTGCGTTCGTCCGACCAATGCCGACTCAGGTAGCGGTGCGCGCTGCTTGCCACTTGGTAGTCGCTACCCACGGCTTCGACGGAGACCTCGAGCCGGCGGAACAAGTCACCCGTCGGAAACGCATGCCCGATGCCGGCCGGTGTCAGCACCAGGCGCACGCGATCGGCGGCGCTCCGTTCGGCGCGCACCGTGAGCGCGGTCTTCACGAAGGCGGCGTCGTGGCCGCCCGGAAAGGCGTGGCTTCGGTGGCGCGCGGCGCCTTCGCCCACGCTCGGCATGTGACACGTCGCGCACGGCACGCCTGGCGCGCTCGAATGGTCGTGCTCGCGCACCGTGGCTTGCATCAGCTCGGGCTGGCTGCGGAGCGCGGCGTCCGGAAACGCGAACTGGTGGCAATTCGCGCACGCGCCAGTTGCGCCGAATGCTGCGCTGCGCTGCAGTGCGTGCGGCGCGCTGGAGAGGTCGCTGCCGGCCGCCTTTTCGACGGCCAGCACGTGCTCACCGGTGA
>OUNO011322833.1_pt1 | contig 14179 bp, 11 predicted proteins | sample 1779811 | NCBI WGS metagenome assembly OUNO01 (sample SAMEA3914804, study PRJEB12502) | metagenome | biome: forest; material: soil | place: Canada | collected 2010-06-25 | depth 0.3 m | reverse complement strand
TCATCCAGGTCGAAGCCGAGCGTGGCCGCCGAGCGTTTACCCGACGGCCACGCGATCGGGTCGGCTGGCCGGGTCGCATCCCGGCCCGCCACCGTCACTTCGTCGCCAGCACGACAGGGGCCGACCGACGCTGGCTACTGATCCCGATCCAGTACGCGAGGCCCGCGACGATCGAACCGGACAGCCACGACAGGTCGATGCCACCCAGGGCGATGGCGCCAGGACCCTGCAGGAAGCTCGGCACCGCATACTCAAAGCTCCAGGTCGCTATGATGCCGAGCACGAAAGCGATGATGGCTGGCCAGGCGATGTCAGGCAGCGGTCCCGCCTTCGGCGGCATGAACAGCGAGTCGACGTCGATGCTGCCCTTCTTCACCCAGAAGAAATGAATGAGCATGATCGTTGCCCACGGGGCAACCCAGGTCACAAGACCACTCAGCCACGCATCCAGGGAGGAGGCGAAGTCACCGTTCACGATCAGGTAAATATTGAACGCGAGAGCCAGGACGCCGACGCCGTAGCTCAGCTTGCGCCGGTCGATTTTCCAGTCCAGCGTGAGAGCCGAGAGACTGCACGAATAGATATTGAGAACGTTGGTCGCGATTGGGCCGTGGATGACGAGGAAGATCACCGGGATCGCCAGCCAGCCGAAAGCCTCGACGACCAGCTGGCCGGGGTCGATCTTCTGCGAGATGGTCGCAAGGGTAGCCCCGAAGATGCCAAGCCAGACAGTCGGGATGAACTGGCCGAGCACGCTGCCGAAGTAGAGCTTGACTGGCGAGACCGACCGCGATACGAACCGCGAGTAGTCGGACGCGTACGCGAACCAGGTGATGCCCCATCCGATGCCGATCGCGGTCATGAGCGTCGTGACGGAACTCCAGAGTGCCGTGCCGTGCAGTCCGCCGCCGCTGTAACCCCAGTGCACGCCCGAACTCGTCCAGGCAACGACTGTCATTACGGCGAGAACGACGAGAGTGATCGGAACGGTCCAACGCTCGAACCTGGCGATGGCACGGAATCCGACCGCGGCAAGCCAGACCTGCAAGCCCATGATGATTACGGCGACGATGATCTTGAAGATCAGCCCACCATTAAAACCGAGTTTGGCGAAGAGTGCCACCACCAGGTCAAGGATGATCCACGTATTGATGGCGCACCAGCCGACGGCGAGCAGGCCCTGGAGAAGTGCCGGGAAGTAGGCGCCTCGGCGGCCGAAAGCGCTTCGCGACAGCACCATCTGGCTTACCGCTGTGCGCTGACCCATCAGGACGAAGAAGCCGAACACGGCCATCCCGATCACGTTTCCGATCACGAGGACGAGAATGGTCTGCACCAGACTCAGGCCGAGGTTGATGCCGAGAGCGCCAAGAACCCAGTTGATGGGAGCGACGTTCGCGCCACACCAGATCCAAAACTGGTGGGCGACCGTTGAAGTTCTTGCGTTTTCGGGGATGGGTACGAGCGAGTGCTCGACTGACTCCGTTGTTTGTAGATCATCGTTGACCAAGGACACGGATCCTCCTGAGGTTAGGGTGCGCTCAGTCTTTACCGACTATGTACGATAAGTCAATGATGAATAACCTATTTGGAAAATGCCGGAGGACGTGACCGACTCAGAGTCACCACAGACCACGGGCGATGCCGAGCATGTCGGCAATCGCATCCGGCAGCTTCGTCAAGCCAAAGATCTTTCGGCGAAGGACCTGGCATCCCGCGCCGGGCTCACGGCCTCGTACATCAGCAGGATCGAGAACGCGAAGGTCAGCCCCACCGTGGCGACCCTGGGCAGAGTCGTGCAGGCGATGGGAGAGACGTTCGCAAGCCTGTTCGAGGATGCGCAGGCCGAGGGCCCCGTCGTGCGGGCGCACGATCGATTGCCGCTCCACAGCCAGGGCGTCGACGACTACCGTGTGACGCCGGCCTGGGCAGCGCGACTGGTCGTCGTCGAATCCGTTATCGAACCGGGCCAGGCGAGTGGACCCAACCCCCACACGCATCCGGGGGATGAGGAATGCGTGCTGGTCATGGACGGCCAGCTCACCGTGTGGCTGGACGGCAACGAACACCTGCTCGGACCCGGCGATTCGGCCACCTATCTCTGCCGTCTTCCCCACCGCTGGCGCAACTCGGGCAGGGAGTCCAGCCGAGTGCTGTGGATCATTACGCCCGCCATCTACTGAGCCGGGAGGTGGGCATCGAAGTATCACCATTCGTAGGTCCGCGCCGGTTGCCCGTTCGGACGCCGTCTTGCCAGGACTCGATGCTGTCTCGAGAGATGCCCAAACGTTGATTGTCAGCCGGCGTGCTCGCGGAGATCGCGAGTGAAGCGGCGGCCACTGAGTTTCAAAGTTCGACGGTCGTCAAACCTCGACGGAGAGTTCGTAGATCTCGGCGGTCGGATGTCCCGTCCGCATCGTGGATGCGCAAGACCGCTTCCTTGTCGGGCCCGGTTGACAGGCAGAAGGCCCCGTTTCTTGGCGCGTTAATCGAACTCCGTGCGATCGGTTGTGTGGGTGTCGCGGGTAGGCGGTTGCCTAGGTTCTCAGCGGCGACGCCAATTTGCCTTCGTGGTAGAGCAGGATGACGGGATCGTTGGGGCTTGTTCCGGTGTAGTTGTTTATGCTCACACGGTCGCGTCGACGACGAGGTCGCTTATCGGCAGCACTCGCAGAATCTGGCGGAGGTTGCCTGGATTGGGCCGATCTCCGGAGGGGTCGCAGATCCAAGTGAGTGAAGTGACTCGACGGAGCAGGTCGTCGATGATGGCGAAATTGGTGACGAAATGGCGCGGTGTACCTGGCGCCGGTTGCTGCTCTATGCGCCTTGGCTGTCACGATTCCACTCACTATTCGTTCGGGAAAGCGCGGACGTTCGGTGATAGTTCCTCCGCTCCTCGGCCTTATATCGGTGATCGTCGTCGGCATCCTCGGCCTCGTTCTGAACCACCTCGCATTGAACTAGACGCTCAGCTGTAGCTGACGGTGGTCCGTTGCTCCGTAGACGTTCAGCTATCGAGCTAGTCAGGCGAAGAGCAACCGCTGGCCCACTAAGGCAATCACCACGATGAAAGCGACGAGGCCGGCGCCAGCCGCGAAGACGGAGAGGGCAGCGATGAGCCCTCCGCCGTGAAGCGCCACCCGGTCGGTTTCCGCCGAAGTCAGCGTCGTGTGGTGGCGGATGTAGCGATAGTGCGAGGCCACCATCAGCGCAATAGAGGCCGCGACCCCGAAGCCGGCCAGGATCAGCGCCCATGCCCCCAGCAGGTCGGGCAGGATACGGACCGCAACCAGAGAGCCAACCGTCAAAGCCAGACAACTGCGACGCCAGGCCAACGCTGTCCGCTCGGGTTGCAGCCCCCGGTCAAAAGGTCGGTCTGCCCGGGATCCCGATGTGTTTTCGCTCACGAGAGTAGTACTCCGAGCAGCACAAGCACGCCGACCACGACCACGGCGATTCCCAACGGTAGCGCCAGGTGCGCTGACGGCAGCGGGTGGTTCAGCCGCAACGCCAGCTCCGTGCGGCGCCAGCCAAACCACGCCTGCACGGGCGTCAAGATTCCGACAACTATGAGAACGATGGACGCCGTCAGGCGGAAACCGGGTTGGAGACCCAGGCCCAGCGCCTCTAGCGCGACACCTCCCGCAATCACCGCAAGTGAAGTGCGAATCCACGCCAAGAAAGTGCGTTCATTCGCCAGACTGAAACGAGCGTCAGGCTCCGCTCCGCGCCCGTAAACGGCCGCAGGAAATCGTCGAGACCGGTTCACCCAGCCAACTCCAGGTTCCGCATTTCCGATGTAATCATCCTTTGCCTTCCGTCGATGCCTCGACTAGTCTCCAGATCGAATCGCGGCCGCGACGACCTCGCGGTACGAGTCGCGCAGCGGATCGCCGTGCACATCCATCCAGGTTGCCAGCTGAGCGCGGAAGGACGAGAGTAGGTCGTCGCTCGCCTCGGACTCGGCAAGGTTCTGCAGGGAGTTCGGGTCGAGCTGCAGGTCGTAGAGCTCTTCCCGGGCGCGGTAAGTGTAGAAGTCGACTCGCGCGGCGATCGCGGGGTCAGTTCCGGCCGCGTCCACCATTGCGTTCCAGGTGAGGCCTTCCATGTTCTCCGCCGCATATGCCGTCGTGTCGTCGGACCAGTGATTCCAGATGTAACCGTGGCGGCTATTTTGAATGCATCGCATTTCAAACCGGAGCTTCGCCGAGGTCTCGTGGAAGACGGTGACCACGGTGGTGTCGCCGCTGGCGGTTCCGCGCAGGATCGGGCCAAGCGACTTTCCATCCACGTCGTGCGCGACGGTGACTCCTGCCGCTTCGCAGAAAGTCGGAAATAGGTCGAGTGTCGTGACGAGTGACTGTTCATCTCGCGACCCCGGCGTCACGTGCCCGGGCCACCTTACGATCAAGGGGGTCCGGGTGCTCTGAAGGTAGCAATTGGCCTTGGCGAATGGGAACGCCATCCCGTTGTCGGAGATAAAGACCACCATTGTGTTGTCGGCCTGGCCCGATGCATCCAGTGCGTCAAGGAGCGCCGCGACCACGTCGTCACATCGGCGTGTGGACGAGAGGTACTGGGCGTACTCCGTGCGCACGTCCGGCAGGTCCGGGAGGAAGCCGGGAACGGGATGCGCGTCGGCCGCGTACGTCTGCGATGGTGCGGGAACCGAAGCGACGGTATCCGCCCCGAACTTCTCCAGCTCTTGAACGCTGCCGTGAAACGGGCGGTGCGGGTCGTGCGCGTTGGCCATCAGGAACCAGGGCTGCTCTGATTCGGCTGCGGCGGCGATGAAGTCCGCGGCCTCGCGGCCGTACGCCTCGGGGTCGCGCCCCATTCCGAGTTCACGCATGCCCCTCGCTGTATCCCAGCTGAACCTTTCGACGGGTTCGAGATGATTCACCTTGCCGAGGATCCCCACGCGATATCCGGCCGCGCGCAGCGGGTCGGTGAGCACGGTGATCCCATCATCGATCGGTTCGAATCCCTCTGCGCCATTGCGGTGCGGGAGCTTTCCGGTCATGATCGCCGACCTGCTCGGCTGGCAGACGGCCGTAACCACGTGCGCCCTGTGCAAGGTCATTCCTTCGCTGGCCAGGGCGTCCAACCTCGGGGTTATCGTTCGTGGGCCTCCGAAAGCCCCGACGGTGTTGGCGTCCATGTCGTCGGCAGTGATGAAGAGGATGTTGGTTCGCATGCTAAATCCTTTGGTTAGGCATAGTGGAACATTTCGAGAGCGACTGCCGCAGCACCCTGCACAATTGCGTCATCGTTAGGATCCGCGCGCTCAAGCCTGAGGTCTTCGCGGAGGAGCGGGAAGATGCGATCGCGCACCCGCTCTCGCATGCGAGACACGAACACATCGGGAGCGAAGGAAAGGATGCCACCGACCAGGACCAAATCCGGCGTGAACAGGTTGACCACATTTGACAGCGCGCTGGCGAGGTGCGTGACTACGGACTCCTCGAGGTCGACGGCGTTTGCATCGCCGGCGACGGCGCGCCGATGGAGCAGCTCGAGAATGCGTCCGCCCTTGGCCAGATCGTTGGGCACAGGCTCTGAGATGCGTTCGAGGGTACGGATCAGGTAGGGCTCTGACACGACGGACTCGAGGCATCCGTGCGCGCCGCACGAGCAGAGCTCGCCGCCCTCGACGACACGGTTGTGGCCGAGGTAACTTTCACCGCCGAGGCCTCCGTAGAAGGGTTCTCCCCGCACCGCGATGCCGAGGCCGACTCCTGTGCGCACGTACACGTAAGCGAGGCTGTCGACGCCTCGGTTGCCGTAGCGGGCTTCTGCAAGGGCAATGGCTCGAACATTGTGATCGACGACGACGGGGATGCCGAGGTGTTCCTCGAGGAAATCGGAAACCGGAACGTCTCTCCAGCCGAGGTTTATCGACACCCGAAGTCTGCGCTTGAGTGCATCCACCGGCCCCGGTGCAGCGATACCGATGCCGATGCACGGTGCGGCGTCGTCGCGGGCCAGAATCTCGGAGATCTTGTCTGCGGTGAGCGCGAGCACGTTCTTTACGTCGTCGGCCGGGTCGAACGAAAAACTCTCGGCCCCTCGCACATGGGCGGCCGCGTCTGCGAGACCGATTCGCACCGTCCCGACGCTGATCTGCACTCCGCAGACCGTCGTCGCCTGCGGCACCGGTGTAAGGGTGAGTGCGGGGCGTCCGATTGCACTACGGGTTTCGTCCACGCTCTCGCGCAGGATTCCAAGGTCGATGAGCGGTGCTATCGCCTTGCTGATCGTCGTGGGAGAGAGCCCGGTGATCTCCGACAGGCCGGTGCGAGACGTCGGCCCCTGATCGCGGAGGAGTTTCAGTAGGGTACCCCGGTAAGGGCTGGCAAACTGCTCGCCGTTCGCGCGTGTGAGCGCCATTGACTCTCCTCATGTAGGAATGCGAGACGCTATCCGGCGATCTCGGGTTTTGTACATCGTACTGTCTTTACTCCAAACCATGAAGTAATCCCATGGGTAAGTAGTCACAATGAATAAAGCCCATCCGAGCCCAAATACGACGCGGATTTACCGTCAAGGAATTGACTCCCGGGAAAACGTGGTGTTATTTTGCAGTGTGGAGAAAATAACTCCATTCCCCGAAATCCGCATCATAGCCGCTCAACGACGAGGAGATACAGATGATCACAAACCCGATTCCGGACCCCGAGGCGCTGCCGCTGAACGACGAGGTGAGCCCGATGATCACGACCTCTTCGAGCTATCGCCAACGTCGATCATCACGGGGTAGCTCGTTGCTACTCGCCGCACTTATCGCAGTCGCTGCGGTCATCCTCAGCGGATGCACACCGGCCAGGGATGTGGGCTCACCGTCATCCACGCCGACGAATGGTGGCTCGGTCACCTTCGCGATCGCGGTCGACGCATTGCCGAGTGGCGAATTCCAGACTCTTAACCGCAACAATTCCTGGATCCAGAACGTGTTCCAGCCGATCATGACGATCGCTGCGCCCGGCCAGGCGCCGAAGCCGTTGCTCGCGACCAAGTGGCAGTTGAGCGCAAACAAACTGTCTCTCGACATCACCCTCCGTAAAGACGTGACCTTCCAAACGGGCCGTCCGATGACCGCGGATGACGTGAAATACAGCATCGCGCAGTCCATTACGCCGCTCGGCGCGTCCAACCTCGGCAACGTCGCCAAATCGTTCACGGCTGTAACAGTCGTGAGCCCGACCGAACTCACGATCACCGTGTCATCTCCCCAGGCGAGCCTGTACGACTACCTTGCTCAGACCAGGATCGTCGACAAGGACACCTACGCGGGTATCGCGGACGGCTCGAAGGTAATTGGCACCGGACCCTACATGTTCACCGACTGGAAGCCGGGAGCATCCTTCACGCTGAAGAAGTACGCCGGCTACTGGGACGCCAAGGACGTGCACCTCGACACAATTCACTACATCGTGACGACTGACGCCACCGCGGAACTCACCGCTCTGCGTAGTGGTCGTGCGCAGCTGGCATCCGGTCTGACAGCGGTCAACGCACAAAGCTTCGCAACCAACAAGCAGTACCACATTGTCGATTCTGGCGACACGATCTATCCGTTCGGCATGAACACGACGGTCGCTCCGTTCAATAACGTGAAGGTGCGGCAGGCCGTGGCTCTTGCGCTCGATGCCACTCGCGTCAACAAGCAGATCTTCGCCGATTCGGCATATCAGTCCAACGTGATGTGGGCGAAGGGCGCGCCAGGCATCACCTCGGCTCTGACCAACAAGTACGACTACGACCTCGCGACGGCGAAGAAGATGATTCAGGCCGCGGGCGCTACTGGCGCTGCCGTCCCGGTCGAGTACGGCGCGAACCCCGTGGTGCGCGCCATCTACGAGATCGTGGCGAACAATCTCACCGCGATCGGGCTCGTGCCCTCGGCGAAGGTGGTAGATCAGCCGACCTTCTCGGCGGGCCAGCTCACCGGCGATCTCGGTACCGCGTTCATCTCACTCCACGTTGTCACCACGCCGGCGACGATGCTGAACGCACTGCCCACGCTCCGCAAGGGCAACCCGTCGAAGTTCTACACGCCGGAGTATGACTCGCTTCGCACGGCCTACTTAGGCGCGACGACGTCCACCAGCTCAACGACATTGCAGGCACTCTCGAAATACATGGTCGATCAGGCCTTCTTGGTGCCGATCGTGCAGGCACCTGATCGCATTGTGGTCTCCTCGAGTGTCCAGGGCGTCTCCACGGTCATGGGTGGTCCGATTCTGCTCCAGAACGCCTACGTGACCAAGTAACGATGATCCGGTTCCTCGTCCGGAAGATCCCGTCCGTCATCCTCGTGATCTTCCTCAGTTCGATCGTCGCGTTCATTCTGCCGCGGCTGGCGCCCGGCGATCCTGCCGTGGTGCTGGCCGGGCCCGACGGGACGCCCGCAACTATCAAGGCGATCCGCAGCCAGCTCGGCCTCGACAAGCCGCTCTGGTCGCAATACGTCCAGTGGCTGGATGGTGTCTTTCGGGGAAACCTCGGAGAGTCATACATCCTGCATCGACCGGTCGCCGAATTGATCTCCAGCCGGCTGGAAAGCACCGTAGACCTCGCCGCCCTGGCCGCGATCATCATGATCGTCGTTGGCCTCGTGTTGGGCACGCTCGGCGGCTCCCCACGTTCGCGGATCTCGCGGGGAATCCTCGACGTGTTCAACACGATTTTTCTGGCAATGCCGCCGTTCCTCACTGGTCTTCTGCTCATCCTGCTGCTCGGAATCGCGTGGCCGGTGCTGCCGGTCAGCGGCGAGACGTCCTTCCTCAGCAACCCTGGCATCAGCATTCAGTTCCTGATCCTGCCAGCGGCGGCCCTTGCACTTCCGCAGGCCGCCGTGATCGCACGGTTGCTGCAGACCTCCATGCGGCAGGTCCGTGGCGAGGACTTCGTCGATCTCGCCACGGCAAAAGGCGTTCCGCCGGGGCAGATCACCCGCAGGCATGTGGTTCGAAACAGTTTCGGCAGCGTCGTCGTGGTGATCGGCCTGCGAATCGGCGAATTGCTCGGCGGCACCATCGTCATCGAGTCGATCTTCGCAAGGAACGGGCTCGGCGCTCTGGCCGTGAGCAGCGTGCAGACCCGCGACTACCTCGTCATCCAGGTGCTGATCATGAGTGCGGTGTCGATCGCCGTGATCATCCAGCTCCTATCCGAAGTCGTTCTCGCAACACTTGATCCGCGCATCAGACTGGGGGCATGACATGACCGCCATCGCTAACGGTCCAGCCACTCGGGACTCGCCTCACCTCAACCTCACTGTCGCGCGCTACCTGCAGGCGTTTCGATCGCCGAGGGGCATCTTCGCCCTTGTCGTGATCCTCGGGATGACCGCACTCGCGTTCCTCGCACCGGTGATCTTCCCGGGGGGATACGACGAGCAGACCCGCGACTCGCTGCTACCAATGTCGTTTGCGCACTTGTTCGGAACCGATGAGCTCGGTCGAGACCTCTTCGTGCGCAGCGTCTTCGGGTTGCGCGCCGACCTGACGCTCGTCTACATCGCCGTGCCGATCAGCATGGTGATAGGAACCATCCTTGGGTTGATCGGGTACGTGTCCCGTTGGGCGGGTACCGTTATCCAGCGGATGTTCGATGTGATCGTCGGATTCCCGGGGTTGATTCTCGGAATCTCGATCGTGCTCGTGCTCGGTGCCGGGTTCACCGCGCTGCTCGTGTCGATCATCATCATCGGGCTCCCGACATTCGGTCGACTGGCGCGCGCGTCCCTGCTCGCCCAGGAGCAGCGCGAATACGTGATCGCCGCCAGAACGCTCGGCATTAGTCGACCGCGAATCATGGTTCGCCACATCCTGCCGAATGCGCTGGACGCGATCATCGTGCAGGGAGCGGTGTTCGTGGTGCACGCCATCTTCTTCGAGGCGAGCTTGTCGATCGTCGGGCTGGGCATCCAGCCGCCGGCTCCGTCGCTTGGCTCACTCCTCAACGTAGGGATGCAGCACATCACGCAGTCGAGCACCTACATCCTCGGACCAACCGTCATCCTGCTGTTGCTCGCGTTCGCGCTCAGCCTGCTGGCTGACGCACTCAATGAAACGGTGAACCGCAAATGACAATTCTGAACAATGACGTTCGCCCCGCCTCCGGTGAACCGCTGCTTCACGTAGAGGGGCTTACGGTCAGCTTCCCCACCAACAGCGGCATCGTGCGCGCCGCAAACGACGTCTCCTTCGACATCCAGCCCGGACGCATACTTGGCGTGGTGGGCGAATCGGGCTCGGGCAAGTCAGTGACAGCGCGAGCAATCATGCGGATGGTGCGCTCACCCGGTCGCATCGATGCCGGGGTGATCACGCTGGACGGCGAGGACCTGCTTGCCAAGACGGAACCGGAGATGCGCGCCCTCCGCGGCAAACGTGTTGCCATGATCTTTCAAGACCCGCAAGCCACCCTCAACCCCGTGATGAAGGTCGGCGACCAGATCACAGAGGCGCTGATGGTCCACGGCACGGGAAAGGCCGCGGCTCGAGAGCGTGCAATCGAGCTGTTGACGCAGGTCGGAATACCGGATGTCGCACGCACCATCGACCAATACCCGCACGAGTTCTCGGGCGGCATGCGGCAGAGGGTAGTGATCGCGATCGCCCTCGCGAACGACCCGGCCCTGCTCATCGCCGATGAGCCGACGACGGCGCTCGATGTGACCATCCAAGCTCAGATACTGCGTCTCCTGGTCGACCTCAGGCGCGACCGTGGGGTCGCGATCATGATGATCACACATGACATGGGTGTCGTAGCGGAACTCTGCGACGACCTGATCGTCATGTACGGCGGCCGCGTGGTCGAGAGCGGTTCGGTCGAAGAGGTCTTCGCCCGGCCCAAGCACCCATACACGATTGCGCTGCTGAAAGCTGTGCCCCGCCTCGACAGCTCGGTAGACGACAAGTTGCCCGCAATCCCGGGATCGCCGACGGACCCGGCCAACCTGCCAACGGGCTGCAGCTTCCATCCGCGATGCACGTTCGCGATCGACAAGTGCTCAATAGAGCGTCCGCCACTCATGGAACTGGAGCCGGGCCACGATGCCGCGTGCTGGGTCAGCGCCGCCGGCGGATCCGTCGTGTCGCTGCCGATTCCTGCGGTCCGCTCGCGCCAGGCGAATGCGGACGACGATTCCGCGCCCATTCTTCGTCTCGAGAACGTGCGCACCAACGTCGGATCGCGTCGCCGTGGCCTCCTCGGTACCGCTGCGCCGGTGTGGGCGGTCAACGGTGTGTCACTCGAGGTTCGGGCGGGGGAAACCCTCGGCCTGGTCGGCGAATCCGGGTGCGGAAAATCGACACTATCGCGGACAATCGTTGGAATCAACCGGCAGACAGAGGGCACCATCGAGGTCGGCGGGAGGGACGTCTCCGGGATGAGCAAATCCGACCTCCAGCGAATTGCGTCGACCGTGCAGTATGTCTTCCAGGATCCGTACGCGTCGCTCAACCCGCGGCGCACGGTCGGCCAGTCGTTGCAGGAAGCGCTAGCACAAGCTGGCGTCACCGGCTCGGCGGCGCGGGTCCGCGCGCGTGAACTGATGCAGCGGGTGGGCTTGAGCGCCGAACACCTCGACCGTTATCCGTTCGCCTTTTCCGGGGGCCAACGCCAACGTGTCGGGATCGCACGGGCCCTTGCCTCCAATCCCAAGATGATCATCTGCGACGAGCCGGTATCCGCCCTCGATGTGTCGATCCAGGCGCAGATCATCAACCTGCTCGAGGAGCTGCGCGATGAGTTCGGCCTCGGCTATCTGTTCATCGCGCACGACCTGGCAATCGTGCGGCACCTGAGCGACCGCACCGCGGTGATGTATCTCGGTCGGATCGTGGAGATGGGGACCACAGAGCAGGTTTATGGTTCGCCGCAGCATCCATACACGGCGGCACTGCTCGCCTCGACACCGGAACCCGACGTAGACGCGCGCGAGCGCGAGCGCATCGTGCTGGTCGGCGAAATGCCGAGCCCCGCGAACCCGCCGAGTGGATGTCCTTTCCGGTCCCGTTGCCCGATAGGGCCTCTGTTCAGAGACGATCGTGAGATCTGTATCTCGACGCGACCGGCACTTGACGTGACCGCAACCGGTCAGCTGGCTGCCTGTCACTTCGCGGGAGAGCTCGCAGCCACGGCGGCCGTCGCGTGAGGCGCCAGCTGCCGACCACAACACCGTCGCCAAATGGCGGCTCGCACTCCGTCGACACAACAAAGGAAAAACAGTGAGCACCCCATCCCCGGCACGAAGGCCGAACATCGTCATGATCCTGACCGACGACCATGCGGCGCACTCGATCGGCGCCTACGGGTCTGTGGTTAACACGACCCCGCGTATCGACGAGATAGCTGCCGAGGGCTGGCGCTTCGACAACTGCTTCGCAACGAACGCCCTGTGTTCGCCGAGCCGCGCATCCATTCTCACCGGCACCTACAGCCATGTGAACGGCGTCACGACGCTCGTCACTCCGATTGACGCGAGCCAGCCGACCTTTATCTCTCAGTTGCGTGAGCAGGGTTACCGCACCGCGATGGTTGGCAAATGGCACATGGGCGACGGCGACGGTCACGACCCCCAGAACTTCGACTACTGGGATGTGGTGATCGGGCAGGGGGAGTATAACAATCCCGGATTCCTCTCCGCCGACGGTTTCCGAACTGTCGAGGGATATGCGACCGACATCATCACCGACCTCTCGCTCAACTGGGTGGAGAGCCTCGAAGGCGATGACCCGTGGTGCGTGTTGATTTACCACAAGGCGCCCCACCGTCCATGGGAGCCGGATGCCAAGCACGCGGGGATGCACACGGCTCCGGCTCCGATCCCCTCCACCTTTTACGACGACTATTCGACCCGCTCGTCTTCAGCACGCAGGGCAGCGGTGCGACTGGCCGAGAACCTGAACGAGGAGGACCTCAAGGTGAGTCCGCCAGAAGGGCTGGACTACGAGCAGCTCGCCCTCTGGAAGTACCAGCGGTTCATGGAGGACTACCTGGACTGTGTCGCCTCCGTCGACGACAACGTGGGTCGGGTCATCGACTGGCTGAAGGAGCGCGGCGACTTTGACGACACGCTCCTTATGTACGCGTCGGATCAGGGCTTCTTCCTCGGCGACCACGGCTGGTTCGACAAGCGGTTCATGTACGAGGAGTCGCTGCGGATGCCGTTCCTGCTGAGTTATCCCCGTCGCCTCGAGCGCGGCAAGGTCTTTGATGGCATCGTGACAAACGTCGACATGGCGCAGACGATTCTCGACGCTGCGGCCGTCGAGCACCACCCACGCATGCAGGGGAGAAGCTTCTGGCCCGACCTGCTCGGGCAGCCGGAGACGCCCCCCGCTGAGGGCATGTATTACCGTTATTGGGAGAATGACGATATCTTCCACCGAGCACCAGCGCACTACGGGTACCGCTCCGCGCACCACAAGATCATCTACTTCTACAACGACGGATTGGGACTCGCCGGCACCGGACCGTTCACCTATCCGCCCGAGTGGGAGCTTTACGACATGGACGCAGACCCGGAGGAGGTCAACAACGTCTACGACGACCCGGCCTATCTCGAGGTCCGCGAAGAGCTCAAGCGGGCCATGTGGATCGAGCAGGCGCGACTGGGCGATAGCCCTCATCGGAGCCAGCCCGTTCCGGCCGGAGCATAAGGAGTGGGACGTGACGGCTGAGCAACTGCCTCTCGCGCTATCGACGATCGTGCTGGCAGTCGTCGCTGCCGCCGCATACCTGGTGATGCCTGACCTCGGCGGTGCGGAATGATGGTACGGCTCGACGGCGGCGTCTTCGAGATGGGCTCCGCCAGTTTCTACGCGGAGGAAGGCCCCGTTCACGTCGAGACCGTGGCCCCCTTCGAGATCGACGACGCTGCGGTGACCAACCGGGAGTTCGCAGAATTCGTCGCCGCAACTGGCTACGTGACGACGGCGGAGCGACCTCTCGATTCTGCCGATTTCTCGGATGCTCTGCTCGAGTCGCTCGACCCCGGCAGCCTCGTCTTCGTGCCCACCAGCGGTCCGGTGGATCTTCGCGACTGGCGGCAATGGTGGCACTGGCAGGTAGGGGCAGACTGGCGTCACCCGTTCGGCCCGGGCACCGGGATCGACGGCAAGGATGATCACCCGGTCGTGCAGGTCGCCTTTGCGGACGCAACGGC
>OUNO010000866.1_pt6 | contig 14195 bp, 9 predicted proteins | sample 1779811 | NCBI WGS metagenome assembly OUNO01 (sample SAMEA3914804, study PRJEB12502) | metagenome | biome: forest; material: soil | place: Canada | collected 2010-06-25 | depth 0.3 m | reverse complement strand
CCCGCAGTGCCGCCCGAGCCTGCATCCGCACCCGCCGTCCCGCCCGCACCAGCGGTACCGCCCGCACCCGCACCAGCGTTGCCGCCCGTGCCTACGCCGCCGCTGGCACCCGCTACGCCGCCCGCGCCCGCGCTCACGGCACCTGCTGCGCCCGCCGCGCCGCCCCTGCCGCCAGCGCTGCCGCTGACACCTGCCGCACCGCCGAAGCTCGCGCCGGCAGCGCCGCTCGTACCGACCGTGCCGCCAAAGCTCGAGCCGCTCGAGCCGACTGAGCCAGCCGAGGCGCCGCCACTGCCGCCAGCGTTGCTCGAGCCGCCATCGACGCGCGCCCCCGCGTCGTCACCCGAGCCGCACGCAAAAGTCGGTAGCGCCAGCAAGGCCACGCACGCGTAACGTGCACCCGCACGCAGAGTTCGCATTTGCATGGCGCGGACTCTGGCAGAACTCGTGAGTGTGAGAAAGATCCGAAAGGACGCATTTGCTTGCGCGTTTTCGACAACTCTCTTTCCAAACTACGAGTAGATCGCAACGTCGCCTCGATCGGACCACAGACCGCGTCAGGGAGTGTAGCGATAGTGCATGCGATAGATGGGCAAGCCGTCGGCGATCGCGCGGTGCTCGCGCGGGCTGCGCGCTTGGTAGGGGTTCTCGGCGACGAAGCCCGCGTGCAGCGGCATGAGCCGCGGCTCGGTCGCAACGAGGTCGGCGTACTCCTGAGCGCGTTCGGCGACGTCGGTTTGAATGAAGAGCGCGCCGCCGGGCTCGAGCACACGACACAGCTGCGGCAACAGATCGGTACCGATGACCAGGCGCTTGGCGTGCCGCTTCTTCCACCACGGATCGGGGAAGTGCACGAACACTGCACGCGCACAGGCGTCGGGGAAGCGCGGGAACGCGGCGCGAGCATCTTCAGCCAGCACGCGGGCGCGATCACCCAAGCCCCGCTCACGCAAACGATTGTCCACGATCGTCGCCCATTTGCGGCGGATCTCCAGGCCCACCATGCGAACCTCGGGGTCGGCGGCCAAGCGTTCGAACACGAAGCCGCCGCGGCCCGGGCCGATTTCGATCTCGATGGGGCTGGAGCCAGCTCCGACCAGGGATCGCGGGTCGACGCTGTCGCCCTCGGGTAAGCGGGGCGCGTGCTCGTACGGATTCGTTTTCATGGGGGTGTCGATGCTAAGACTCGGCCGGTGTTAGCACAGGCCGATCGCCCTCGCTGGCTCGGGATTGCGCGCTCGCCATGGGCCTTTTTGCTCGGAGCTTGCGTGCCCGCAGCCCTCGCCGTGCAGAGCGTGCTCGGGGCGACGGGCGGCAGCCCGGCGGTGCCTCTCGACGACAGCTACATCCACTTCCAGTTTGCGCGCTCGTTCGCCGAGCTGCACCCGTTCGTGTTCTCGCCCAACACGGCGCCCGTGCCCGGGGCGACCAGTTTGCTCTGGCCACTCCTGCTGGCGATCCCGATGCGCCTCGGCGTGCACGGCAGCGCGATCATCTTCTGTGCTTGGGCGTTCGCATTCTTGGCGCTCGGCCTGCTCGCATTCGAGACCGCGCGCGCCGCCGAGCGCCTCACCAGCGAGCGCATCGCCTGGCTCGCCGGAGTGCTCACGCTCGCGTTCAGTGCCAACACCTGGTTTGCGGCCAGCGGCATGGAAGTCGTACCGCTCGCCTGGCTCTTGATGCGCTCTGCACGCCGGGCCGCCGATTGGCTCGAAGGAGATCGTGCGCGGCTCTGGGAGCTGCTCGTGTTGGCATTCGCGTCGCCGCTGATGCGACCCGAGGGAGTGCTGGCGAGCGCGCTGATTGCCGGCGCGTTGTGGTTGGGCGGCGGTAAAACCCGCGCCTGGGCGGCACTCGCGCTCGGCTTCGTGGCAGTGCCGCCCGCGGTGTACTGGTTCTTCACCGGGCATGCCACGCAGACCACGACGCTCGTGAAGTGGCTGCCCTTCAATCCGTATCTGACGTTCGACGGGTTCTGGCAAGCCGTGCTCGAGAACGTACGGTTATTGTTCGGGACGCTGCTCGATGGGCAACTGTGGAGCGCTTCGTACCTGCCGGAGCATTCCAAGTTCGTGGCCTGGCTTGCCTTGCCGGCGCTGGTGCTCGCGGGACAAGTGCGAGAACGCAACTGGCGAGCCTGCGTCTTGTGCCTGCTCGGGCTCGGCATTTTGCTGCCCACCACTTACGACAGCTTCCTCTGGAACCGGCTGCGCTACCTGTGGCCGTTCGCAGGGCCCTGGTGGATTGGGCTGGTCGCGCTGGCGGATCAATTGGGTGAGCTGGTCGCGCTGTGGAAGCCGCGCTTGGGCGCCGTGCGTTACGTGCTGTGCGCGCTGCTGGTCGGTTTTTTGGCCAGCAAATTCCCATTTGCGCTGTACGACTTGGGCGCAAGCGCGGACGCCATCTCGCAGCAGCAAGCGGACCTCGGCAAATGGGCGCGCGAAGGGCTGCCACCGGGCTCGCGCATCGGCGTGAACGATACCGGCGCGATCGCCTATTTTTCTGGGCAGACCACGTTCGACGTGGTGGGGCTGACCACGCTCGGTGAAGCGCGCTATTGGTCCGCAGGTGCTGGTTCGCGCTTCGAGCATTACGAGCACTTGCCGGCGAGCGCGCTGCCCACTCACTTCATCGTGTATCCGGGGTGGTTCGCGATTCCAGATCTGCTGGGGCCGTGCCTCCGTGAACGCACCGTGAACGCCACGATTCTGGGCGGGCCGACGATGGTGGCGTGCGTCGCCGACTACTCGCGCCTCGGTTCCGGTGAGCGCCCTTCCCTGCCCGCACTGTGGAGCAAGACGCCGCGCGACGCCGTCGATGTGGCGGACTTGGAGAGCGAAGCCGCGCATGACTACGCCGTGCTGCCCGCCGGGCAGGGCGACGACATCGCGATCAGCAACGGCGTGCTGGTCGACGGTGCGCGTCGCAATCGAACACACGACACGTTTCAGCTCGACCTCGCTCCGTCGGGCAGCTTCGTGGCGCGGGTCGGCGCCGATCCCGGCGCGCTCGCGACCGTTACGGTGCGCGTCGCGGGCCGCGTGCTCGGTAGCTGGACGGTCCAGAGACCGGACTTCGAAGACCACGCGCTGAAGCTACCCGGCGATATTTCACGCGGGCGGAACGCCGTCGACGTCAGCGTGGAGAGTGGGGTGTTCAGCGCGGCGCACTACTGGTCGTTCGACGCAGCGCAATAAGTTCCGGCCGCAGCGGCGGAGCTTTGCTATACCGCGGGCATGCGCAAACGCCCCCTCGGCAACACGGGCCTGACAGTTTCCGAGCTCGGCCTCGGTACCTGGGGCTTGTCCGGCGATGGCTATTCGCCCCTGCCCGAGGCCGATCAAGACGCCGTGATCGAGCGCGCGCTGGCCCTCGGGGTCACGCTGTTCGACACCGCTGACAGCTACGGCAAGGGCGCGATGGAAACGCGACTCGGTGAGCGCCTCGAGAAGCACCCCGACGTGGTCGTGGTGACCAAGCTCGGGACGAACCGCGAAGCGTCGCCAGCGCGTAAATCGTTCGAGCCGGTGTTCATTCGCGAGAGCTTCGCGCGCTCCCAGGAACGCCTGAAGCGTGAGGTGGTCGACGTAGTGCTGCTGCACAACCCGTCCGAGCACAGCTTGGAGCGTGGAGCCGCCACGGCCGTGTTGCAGGAGCTGAAGGAAGCGGGAAAGATCCGCGCTTGGGGCGCGAGCGTGGAAGGCGTCGATACCGCGCGCGCCGCGATCAAGCAGGGCGCCCGTGTGCTCGAGCTCGCGTTCAATGCCTTTCACAGCCGCAATTTGCGGCAATTGGCGGCCGAGATCCGGGGCCAAGAAGTGGGCATTTTGGCGCGCTCGGTGCTCGCGCACGGCCTCTTGTGCGGGCAATGGCCGCACGACAAGGAGTTCGCTTCCAGCGACCACCGCTCCGAGCGCTGGACTGGGGACGACTTGAAGCGACGCATCAATCAATTGAACGCGCTCCGCCCGTGCGTGAACGGCACCACCGTGACCAGCCTGCGCGCGGCCGCCGTGCGCTTCGCGCTCGCGAGCGACGTGGTGAGCTCGGCCGTGCTCGGTCCACGCAGCGCGATTCAGCTCGATCAACTGCTGCGCGACGCCGGCAGAGAGCCGCCGTACCTCACCCAAGAAGCGCTCGATGCCTTGTTCATCCGCTTGGACAACGTGAAGGTCTCGGCGTGAGCGGGCGTGCTGCCCCGAGCTTGATCGACACGCTGGACCGCGTGGCGCGCGAGGCGGCCGTGCTGATTCGCAAGGTGTACAGCACCGAGTTCAGTGTCGATTTCAAGGCCCCGCGCGATCCGGTCACCGAGGCCGACCGCGGCGCCAACGAGCTGATCTGCACGCGCCTTGCGGCGCTCTTTCCGGGGGTGCCGATCGTGGCCGAAGAGAGCGAGCCCGCAGAGTTCGCCGGTTACCGCACGGCCGAGCGCATCTTCTTCGTCGATCCGCTCGACGGCACGCGCGAGTTCGTGGCGCGCAACGGCGAGTTCGTGGTCATGATCGGCTTGGTCGAGGGCGAGCGCGCGACCGCGGGCGTGATCCACGCGCCCGAGAGCGGCGTGTCCTGGGTCGGGCAAGTCGGCGAGGGCGCGTTTCAGATCGACGCGCAGCTCGTGCGCTCGCCGATCAGCGTCAGCGCAACGCCGACCTTGACCGATGCGCGTGTCGTCGGCTCGCGCTCACATCGCAATCCCGCGCTCGAGCAAGCCCTGGCCGCGCTCGGTGCGCGCGAGCTGTTGGCGCTCGGCAGCGCCGGGCTCAAAGGCGCTGCCGTGGCGCGGGGCACGGCCGACGCCTACGTGGCACCTCACTACGCCGGCAAGCGTTGGGATGCCTGCGCTTCGGATGCATTAGTCACGGCTGCGGGTGGCAAGCTCAGCAACGCCTGGGGTGAGCCCTTCGACTACCGCAGCGAGTCGCTCGACAACGACCGCGGGATCCTGGCCACGAACGGCCATTTCCACGACTCGATCGTGGCGCAGTTGGCCGCCGCTCGCAGCTGACGGCACGCGAGCACGGCGCCGCAGCGCGAGGTGCGTGGTGGGACCAGCGATCGCCCGGTATTGATGTTGGCGCTGGCATTCTTGTGCGTCTGTTGGGTGATTCTGTTCATGCGCCCGCCGCGCCGCGGCGTGACGGTGGATCCGAACGCGCATTGATTGACGTCTCGCGAGCGCTAGACTGAGCGTCGTGAGCGCACAGCTACCGACCGATGCCGACGTCGTCGTGGTCGGCGCGGGCATCATGGGCTTGTCGGTCGCGTATCACCTGGCGCACGACCATGGGCTGACGCGCGTGGTCGTGCTCGACGCGGGCTATTTGTGCGGCGGCGCGAGCGGGCGCAACGGCGGCGGGGTGCGCGCGCAGTGGTCGAGCGAGATCAACATTCGCTTGATGCGCGAGAGCCTGGCGCTGTTTCGGCAATTCGCGGAGCGACACAAGATCAACACCTGGTTTCGCGCGGGCGGCTATTTGTTCCTCGCGCGCACGGAAGATGCCGCCGCGCACCTCGAATCCAACGTCGATCTGCAGAATCGCTGTGGAGTGCACAGCGAAATCCTGGAGCCCGCGCAGATCACGAGCATCGTGCCCGAGCTGTCGACGGAGGGCGTGACGGCGGCGAGCTACAACGCGCGTGACGCCGTGGTGTTCCCCTGGCCCTTCGTCTGGGGCTACGCCGAGAGCGCGCGCGCTTTGGGCGTCACGGTGCATCCGTTTACGCGCGTCACCGGCATCGAGACACGCGGCCGCAGCATCACCGGCGTCGTGACCGAGCGCGGCCGTGTGCGCACCACGGTGGTCGTGAACGCGTGTGGCGCGTACAGCCCGGATGTGGCGCGCATGCTCGGCATCGCGCTACCGACGCACCCGCATCGCCACGAGATCTGCTCCACGGAACCGCTCAAGCCGTGGCTCGGGCCGCTGGTCGCCGACTTGAGCGATGGCCTGTACTTTTCCCAGTCGATTCGCGGGGAAATCGTGGGCGGAATTGGCAACGAGCGGGTGCCGAGCGGGCCCGACCAGCGCTCCTCGGCGCGCTTCCTCGCGCTCTACTCACGCTCGCTGACGCGCGCCGTGCCGCGGCTCGGTTCGGTCAAGGTGTTGCGGCAGTGGGCAGGGCTGTACGACATCTCGCCCGACGCCAATCCGATCGTCGGACCCGTCGACACAATCGACGGATTTTTCCTGCTCAGTGGTTTCATGGGCCACGGTTTCATGATGGCGCCCGTCGTCGGGCAACGCATTGCAGCGTGCATCGCGAACGGCACGCGCGACGAGATCTTCGAGCGTTGGTCACTCGCGCGATTCGCGACCGGTCGGCTGCTCAAAGAAGGAATGATCATTGGTTGAACGCCAACTGGCCAGGTGAGTGATTGTAGGTGTAAGGCCCTTCGTTGACAGGCCCAATCGTGACGGCGTACCGTCCGCACAGCTCGGGAACCAGGGAATTTTGGCTGTTTGAGCCACCCAGGCTTGCCGGGACCTGTACCCCCTCATCTGCCTCGGGAGGCATCTCCATGCTGCGCTCTTCGCGTACGTTCGCGTCGCTCATCAGCTCGCTAGTCCTCAGTGTCACGGCCACGAGTGCGACCACTGCCACGATGGTTTTGGTTGCAGCCAGTGTCGTTGGTTGCAAGGACGAGAGTCAGCCCGACTACTGGGTGGAGAAGCTCGACGATCCCGCCTGGCGCGCGCGCGCCGTGAAACGCCTCGAGCAGTTCTTCGAAGACTCGGTCACCAAAAATGGCGACCTGAAGTCAGAGGGCGTGCAAACGCTGATCAGTAAGACCGTCGACCCGCTGACGAAGACCTACGTCGACGGCTACGACTCGCTCGACGACAAGACGCGCGTGTCGCTGATCAAGTTGCTCGCGGCGTACAAAGACAAGCGCATCGAGCCCGCCGTGAAGAAGGCGTACGAAGAGTTCGCCAAGAAGCCGGCCACGTCGAAAGACGATCAAGATCTGAAGTGGGCCGCGATCGCGACCGAAGATTTGAAGCTGACCAGCGTATCCGACGCGCTCTTGGCGGCGTTCTTGAAGCTGCGCGCGAGCACGATGCTCGGCGGTGTGGCCTACCGCGACGTGAACGACGCCATGCGCGTCGCGCCGTCGAAAGCTTGGACGCCAGCGCTGGTGAAGCTGCTGGACGCCGAGATGGTCGCGCCGAAGACGTCGAAGGACAAGGATCTGATCGACCCGTACCGCGATCAGCAGTTCTGGCAGGCCGTTGCGGCCGAAATCTTGGGTCGCATCGGTGATCCGGCCGCGGTCGAGCCGCTGCTGAAGGTCATGCTCGATCCGGGCAAGGGTGACGTGCAGTCGACTGCGTTGCTCGCTCTCGTGAAGATCGGCAAGCCCGCTGCGGACGCCGCAGTGAAGCTGCTCCAAGGCCAGAGCGCAGACCTGAATACGTTCGCCGCCCGCCGGATCAAGGAAGTGACGGGCACGGACGTGAAGGGCAAGCCGTACGTCGCCACGGCCGCGCTGATCGTCGGCACGATCGGCCGCGCCGACACCATTGGCCCGATGATCGCCGCGCTCAACGCCGAGACGGACGACGGCAACAAGGCCGTGATCGCCCGCGAGCTGGCCAAGATCCCGGCGAGCGACGAGTCGAAGCAGGCGTTCGAGAAGGCTTACGAGTCAATCCCGATCGATGCCGAGATCCCGCCGGCCGGCAGCGCGCTCGAGTCGCTCACCGAGTCTGCGGGTCAGTTCTTCGATGCAGGGATGGTCGACTGGTTGCTCGAGCGGGCGATCAAGACCAAGGGCAGCGCGGAGGACAAGAAGTCGCTCCAGCTCGCCATCACCGTGACGGCGATCAAGCTGGCCAAGCCGGACCAATTGGCGACGGTCAAGATCGCCGTCGACAAGTATGGCACCAAGCTCGAGAAGGATGCGTTCGCGCAGGTCGACAAGTTGGTCAAGGGCTGCGGCGACCGCGTGCCGTGTTACGTGGCGGCGCTCCAGAGCGGCGCGAACCAAGATCAAGCCAATCAGTTCGTGGGCATCAAGGCCGGTTACATGATCGGTATCTTGGGCAACGAGCAGAACCGCGACGAGATCGTGACCGGCATCGACTCGATCACGAACGCCTCGGTGCGCTTCGTGGCCGGCATGGTGATCGACCACCTCTCGCCCAAGGGCTCGAAAGAAGCGGCCGCCAAGCTCGCGGCGGTCATCGACAAGAATGCCAAGTCGCCCGATCGCGAAAAATCAGCCGGCGATTCGTCGCTCAAGACGGTGATGTACCGTCTCGAAGCGCGCGCGAACTGAGCTCGTCCGAAGATGTCGAGCCTCCGCCTCGAAGTCGCTTCCGGTGCCAATGCCGGCCGCGTTTTCGACACGGAGCTCGACGTGGTTCGCGTCGGTCGCGGACCGGACAACGATTTGGTCCTGGGGGACCGGCTCGTCTCGGCTGAGCACGCGCGCATCGTCAGCAGCGTCGACGGCTTCGTGATCGAGGATCTGGGCAGCACCAATGGCACCTGGGTCCTGCGCGGCAACGAGCAGCACGTGCTCGGCGAAGGGCGGCGTGCGTTCGCTTTGCTGCCCGGTGATCGCGTGCTCCTGGGCGGCGTGGAGGGCGAAGGCAGCGAGCTGCGCGTCGCGTTCTCGCTCGAGACCGACACGTTGCAAGTCGCTCTGCTGCGGCCGTTGAGCGAGCTGGCAGCCGGCGCGACGCTCGGCGCAGGCGACGACCGCCTGCAGCTTCTCGTGCAGGCGCTACGCGAAGTAGTGAGCCACGAGGGCGTGAGTGACGTCGTGAGCGGCATTGCCGACGCCGCGCTGCTGCTGGTGCCGCGCGCCACGCACGCCACGGTGGTGCTGCGCAAAGACGCGGAGAACGAGCACGCCGGGCACGCCGTGGGCTTCGTGCCCGTGGTGACGCGCGTGCGTGGGCCGGCAGGGCCGCGCGCACCCGAGACCCCGGTGCGCGTGACGCGCAGCATCGTGCGCAAAGTGATCGCCGAGCGAGCAGCGGTGCTGGCCGCGGACGCGCCGAGTGAAACGTTCAGCTCCGAGTCGCTGCTGGGCGCCAGCATTCGCAGCACGATTGGCGTGCCGCTCTGGAAAGACGACGACATTCTGGGCGTGCTGCAGCTCGACAATCGCGACGCGCCCGCGATGTTCGAAGCGCGTGATGTCGACGCCCTGGGCGCGCTCGCGGTGAGCGCCTCGTTGGCCATCGCCAATGCGGAGCTGATCCAGCGCTTGAGCTTGGCGCGCGCCGAGCTCAAAAAAGAGAATCAGTACCTGCGCGGTCGCGAGCGCGCGCGCAGCGGCGAAGTGCAGATCATCGGCGAAAGCAAGGCGATGAGCGAGCTCTTGCGCCAGCTCGACAAGGTCGTCGACACGCGCGTCAGCGTGCTGATCGAGGGCGAGACGGGCACGGGTAAGGAGCTGATTGCCTCCAGCGTGCACTACCGCTCGAAGCGCAAAGACAAGCTGTTCGTGGCTCAGAATTGCGCGGCGTTCCCCGAGAATTTGTTGGAGAGCGAGCTCTTCGGCCACAAGCGCGGCGCGTTCACCGGCGCGACCGACGAGAAGAAGGGCCTGTTCGAGATCGCCGATGGCGGCACGCTGTTCTTGGACGAGCTGGGCGAGATGCCGCTCGCGCTGCAGGCCAAGGTGCTGCGCGCCCTGCAAGAGGGCGAGATCCGCCCCGTCGGCGCGACGCAATCCAAGCAGGTGAACGTGCGCATCGTGGCCGCCACGAATCGCAACTTGGAGGCCGAGGTCAAAGCCGGCCGCTTCCGCGAGGACCTGTACTACCGGCTCAAGGTGTTCCCGATCCGCGTGCCGCCGCTACGTGAGCGCCGCGACGACATCGCGCCCTTGGCCAAGTTTTTCCTGGCGCGCTACACGGTCGAAATGGGCAAATCGGTGCCCGGGTTCGCCCAAGAAACGCTGGAAATCATGACCGCTTATGATTTCCCGGGCAACGTGCGCGAGCTGGAGAATGAAGTGCAGCGCTTGGTGATCCAAGCCGACGACGGCAGTTACCTCACGCCCGAGCTACTCAGCCCACGGGTGCGCCAAATCGAAAGCGTGCTGCTCAGCGCCGGCGCCGCCAAAGGCTCACTGCGTGAAATGGTCGATCAGGTCGAGCGCCACATCTTGATCGAAGCGCTGCGCGAGCACGGCAACAACAAGACGGCCGCGGCGAAGACACTCGGCATCACGCGCGAAGGCCTGCACAAGAAGTTGAAGCAGCTGGGGATTGCGTAGCGGGCGCGAGCGACGCGGGGCGGCGCAAAGCTCGCTGGACGCCCAACCGACATCGAACTCCGCTCTCTTCTCTGCTCAGGGAAGCCGATCGCCCGCTCGGCAAGTTCGGCTCAGGGATGGGACCGAGGCGAGGCTTCGACGAGGACCGGACCGGAGCCTACTGCCTGTAGGTGAGGACCGGACCGCAGTCGAAACGAAGCCCAAACCCGAAATCGCCGAGCGTCGCCTCAACCAACAAGACTCTCACCCCCCTTGTACGCCGGTGCCGACCGTGGGGGGTGCATGTTACCCTCCCAGCCATGTCCAGCTCGAGCGCCGAGGTCATTCGCCCTTTGCGAAGGGTGGAGTACGAACAGCTCGTCTACGCAGGCGCCTTCAGGCACGAGCGAGTCGAGCTCATCAACGGAGTCATCCTTCAGATGAGTCCGATCGGCTCGCCACACCGCTGGGCTGTGGATGTCCTGAACGAGCTGTTCGTGTTGGCGATCCGGCGTCGCGCCTGGGTGTCCGTTCAAAGCTCCTTCGCGGCCGGCGAGTATTCCCAGCCAGAGCCGGACCTGGCACTCGTGCCGCGCGACACACCTCGAAACGAGCGCGCTTGCCAGGCGTACCTGATTGTCGAAGTCTCCGACTCGTCGCTTGCGTACGACCGCGGGAAGAAGGCGCGTCTCTACGCGACGAGCACCGTGCCCGAGTATTGGGTCGTCAACATCATCGAGCAGGTCATCGAGGTCTACACGCAGCCGAAGGATGGCGCGTACGCGCAAGTCGAACGCTATCAGCCCGGGCAGAGCATCCGTGTGGGCGCATTCCCCGACATCGAGATCGCCGTCTCGGATGTTTTCGGCTGAGAGCCGTAACGCGACGCCGAAGGCTTCGACGTCACGCGCCGTAGTGCGCGACCATTAACCCCAGATCACTGAATGCCGTATTCGCGCAGCCGGCGGTAGAACGTGCGCCTCGGAATACCGCTGATTTCGGCGGCTTTGACGCGGTTCCAGTTGCTCTCGCGCAGCGCCTCCAAGATGCGGTCACGCTCTTCGCGGCGGTGCTCGGACACGCCGCCTTTGCGCAGCTTGATCGTGGCACCGCGCGGCGTCGCTTCGCGTGGCGTCGCTTCGCGTGGCGTCGCGCGCGGGGCGGCCGGGCTGCCGAAGACCCAGCCGTCCGGCATGTCGAAGTCGTTCGCGTCGAGCTCCAGATCCTCGCTCATGACCCAAGCGTTGAGCAGCACGTTCTCCAGCTGGCGCACGTTGCCGGGCCAGCCGTATTGCGTGAGCCGCTGCATGGCCTCTTTGGTGAGCCCGTTCTTCTCGCGCTTGTAGCGCGCGGCGAACAGGCCCAAGAAATGATCGACGAGCTGCGGGATGTCCTCTGGCCGCTCGCGTAGGGCGGGGATGCGCACTTCCACCACGTGGATGCGGTAGTACAAGTCTTCGCGGAATTTGCCCTCGGCGACCATCGCGGACAAATCGCGATTGGTCGCGAACAGCATGCGCGCGTCGATCTCTTCTTCGCGGCTGCCACCGACCGGGCGCACGCGCCGCTCCTGCAGCACCCGCAGCAGGCCGGCCTGCATTTTGAGCGGTATTTCGCCGATTTCGTCGAGCAAGATCGTGCCGCCCTGGCAGTCGCGGAACAGGCCCTTGCGGTCGCGATCGGCGCCCGTGAACGCCCCCTTCACGTGGCCGAACAGCTCGCTCTCCAACAGGTTCTCGGGGATCGCTCCGCAGTTCACGCCCAAGGTGCGCGCTTTGGAGCGGGCGGACGCGGCGTGAATCGCGCGCGCCACCACTTCTTTGCCCGTGCCGCTCTCGCCGGTGATCAGCACGGGCACGTCCGTGTCTTTCACGCGCTCGATCAGCGCGTACACGCGGCGCATGGCGTCACTCGTGCCGACGAGGCCCTGATAGCCGAAATGGCCATACAGGGTCTCGCGCGCGTCGCGCAGCTTTTGGCGGGTGCGTTTGAGCTGCTCGGTGCGGCCGTCGAGCAGCTCGCGCAGGCGCTCCTGCGCCTCTTCGAGCGCGCCATTGGCCGTTGCCAGCGCGTCGGCACGCTCTTTGTTTTCGTTCACCAGGCGCGCATTTTCGAGCGCGATCGCGACCTGATCGGCGAATGCTCGCAAGGTCGGCAATTCGCGTTCGAAATGGGCGCCGGGGCGGAGCCGCGTTTCGAGGTACAGGGCGCCAATCGCCGCGCCGCTCGGTGCCAGGATCGGCACGCAGACCACCGATTCGAGCATCATCTGGTGCACCGAGGCGTAGCCCTGCATGCGCGCGTCGCTCTGCGCGTTCAGCGTCAACACCGGCTCACTGGTCTTGACTACGGCCTCCGCGATCGAGCGTGAGAACTCGGCATGCGCGACGTCGCCCGCGCGCGAACGCGAGGCGTGCACGGTGAGCGCGCCGCTGGTCTGCTTGAGCAACACGAAGCCGTGCTCGGCGCGCGCCAGCTCGACGGCATAGTCGGTCACGCGCTCGGTCAGGCGCTCCAGATCGAGCTCGCCCGCGAGGCGACTGTTCACCTCCAAAATACGGGCCAACCGCTGTTCGAGCGGCGTGGAGCTGAGCTGCGAGATCGACGCGCTGGTGCCCGAGTGCAGCGAGCTCCCCGTGCGTTGGGTGACGCCGGAGCGCAGCGCGTTCAAGGGCATGAACTCGGTCGCGGCGACGCCGATCGCGGCGGGCACCGAGGCGCGCAGCGTGCGGCGGCGCGCGTCGTTCCAGTACACTTCGCGCAGATCGCGCGGCAGACGCGCGCCGATCTCTTCCAGCACCGCGAGCGCCTCTTCGCGATCGCGGCGCGCCAAGAGCGGCTGCCCGCCGGCCTCTTCCAGCTCGGCGCGGGCTTCCAGGGCGCGCCAGACCCAGTCCTTCAAGGCGTTGTTCCGTGCGGCAGCGAGCGAATCGTCCAAGTTCGCGCGCGCGCCGGCTTCGTCGCCGAGCAGGCTCTTCACGCGCGCGGAGGCGAGCAGGAACAGCGAGCGGTGCGCGGTACTGGAACCGAGATCGGCCTCGGCTTGGCTCAGCGCAGCGCGCAGCTGCATCGAGTCCGGCCGCGCGACGCGCACGGCGGCGAGCACGCCCTCGAGCCGCGCCTCCGCCGCGTCGACGCCGCGGCCCAAGGCTTGAAACGCGAGCGCGCACTCTTCGTACTTTCGAACCGCGGGCTCCAGGTTGCCCTCGCGCAGCTCGAGCTCGGCCTCGAGCCCGAAGAGCTGCGCGCACATCACCGAGCTCAGCTCGGCGCGCTGCTCACGCGCCGCGTCGATACTGCCGCGCGCCCGCGCGAGCCGGCCCAGGAACAGATCGGCGTTGGCCAGATTGAGCAAGCCTTGCAGCGCAGTCGAACGGCGCCCCGAGCGGCGGCCCATGTCGACCGCTGCCTCGAAGTGCTCGATGGCGCCCGCAATGTCGCCGCGCACCTTGAGCAGACCGGCCAAATTCAGCTGCAGCGAGGCCAAGGCGCCGGCATCGCTGGCGCGCTCGGCGGCGAGCACTGCGCGGCGATACACGTCGAAGGCCTCATCGCTGCGGTCGCTGCGCTGGAACAAGTAGCCGAGCGAGGCCAGCGCCAGCGATTCCAAGCGCGGATTGGCGTTGAGCATGGCCTGCGAGAGCGCGAGGTCGAGCGCAACGCGCGCGGCCTCGGCCTGGCCCAACATGGACAGAGCAATGCCCTGAAAGCACAAAGCCTCGGTCGAGATCGGGTGCGGCTCGAGGACGAGCGGCTCGAGCAGAGTGAGCGTGCGTTGATAGCCCTCGATGCCGATTTCGGCGCGCGCCAAGTAGAGCGTGATCGAGCGGCGCTCTTCGTCCGTGGCGTCGGGGCGCGAGCGGAGCTCCTCGAGCAGCTTGCGCGAGCCGGGCGCGTCGTTCATGCCCAAAAGCCAGCGACCACGCGCGATGCCGACGCCGACGCGCTCGTCTGGGCCGAGCGCGTCCAGCGCGGC
>OUNO011320636.1_pt1 | contig 14212 bp, 11 predicted proteins | sample 1779811 | NCBI WGS metagenome assembly OUNO01 (sample SAMEA3914804, study PRJEB12502) | metagenome | biome: forest; material: soil | place: Canada | collected 2010-06-25 | depth 0.3 m | reverse complement strand
GGCCGCGGGCAGCGGCGGCGTTGCGCAAGCAGGGGCCGGCGGGGCGGGCGGCGCTCCGAGCGGCACCGGGAAGCAGTCGTGGGTTTGGGTCTGGCTCGACTACAAAAACTCGATCGCGACGATCGCCAAGAACTCGAAGAGCTTCACCCACGTGAGCCCGGCGCTGTACACGATGAACCTCGGTTACACCTCGCCGCATCTGCTGAACGACGGCGACGATTTCAGCGGGCTGAGCTCGAAACAGGTCGCGGACGCAGTGCACGCCGCGGGCCTGAAGATCATCCCGCTGGTATACGCGGGCGCGGGCAACAATGGCACCGACCAAGGCATCCAAGCGGTGCTGAACGACAACCCGCCGGGGACGCAAAAGAAGAACATCGACGACACCGTGAACGAGTGCCTCGCCAAAGGCTACGACGGGTTCAACTTGGACTGGGAACCGCAGGGCACGAGCTACGATCAATACGGCGCCAAGCTCGTCACGTACCTCACGGCGCTGACCGCTGCATTCCACGCTCACAATCTGATCACGTCTTTCGACGCGGCCGGCTTCTACGTCCGGCAGTGCTCGAACAACGGCCTGGTCGACATGTCGAAGATCGGTTCCTCCGTCGACCAAATGATCATGGAGGATTACCCCGAGAAGCTCGGTACACCCACGCAAGGCTGTGCCAGCCCGGCCCCTGCAACCGCCAATTGCAGCACGTTCGTGGGGCAGCTGGACTCGATGTGCGCGCTCCCGAAAGCGGTCGTGAACATCGGCATGATCGCGCCCTATTCGGCGACCGTTGGCACGAATCCGTTTGCGCTCGACGCCTTGAAGGCCGTCGACACCTATGGCTTCACAGCCGTCTCGCTCTGGCCCGACAGCGACAAGTTCATCGAAGAGAAGAACTTTCAGAACGGGTCGGACTGGTACACCGCTCTCGCCGCCTGGCTCGGTAAGAAGTAGCGGTACGCGGCTCCGGCCGCTCACCCCGAGCGGTGCCCCGACACCTGAGTGTCGGGGCTGCGAGTAACAAAAAGTGGTCGGGGCGGGCGGATTCGAACCGCCGACCCCTTGACCCCCAGTCAAGTGCGCTAACCAGGCTGCGCTACGCCCCGGACCGCCAATCGCATCGGGTTACCGACCGAAGGGCTCGCGGAACGTAGTCGTTTGCGGATTGATTGCAACGCAAATAGTCAGCGCCGACGCGAACTTCCACGGCCGTGCCGTCGTCGCTGCGTCCTTGCGCAAATGCCGGGGAATGAGCGCGCCGCATGCGTCCCTCCTTGCCCGGGCATGAAAACGATATTGACTTTCGTTTTCAAGAGAGTCATGGAAGCGGCATACTTTGAGGCCCTGCGCGGCCCTGCTCAGGGAAAGTTTACGTAAATGTCTGGAAACGCTCGTAAATTCTTGCCGTGCCTGGTGATTGCCAGCAGCCTCCTGGGCTGCGGCTCGGACGACGACAGCGGCGGCGCAGCTGTCTCGCGCGATGCGGTGGTCAAAAATTACGCGGCAAATCTATACGCCGGCTACGCGGACTCGGTCACGGACGAGACGGCGTTTCAGGGCGACATCAGCGCGTTCCTCGCGGACCCAACCGAAGACACGCTGGCGACGGCGCGCACGTCGTGGCTCGCATCGCGCGCGCACTACATGCTCACCGAGGGCGGTCGGTTTTATGGCGGCCCGATCGACGGTGAGATCGACGGCGCGCCGAACTACGAGGCGCTGGTCAACTCGTGGCCGCTCGACGAAGCGTTCATCGACTACACGGCGGCGGATGACACGGCCGGCATCGTGAACCAGACCGATCTGCTCGCAGACATCACGGCCCAGGGCTTGGATGACCTCAATGCGACGATGGGCGACAAGGACATCTCGGCCGGCTACCACGCCGTCGAGTTCCTGCTCTGGGGCCAAGCGCTCGAGCCCGTCGGACCTGGTGAACGCCCGGCCACCGACTACGCCACGGACGGCCCGCGCCCGAACGTCGACCGCCGCAGCCAATACCTCAACGTTGCAGTGGACGGCATCATCGCGAACCTGACGGCCGTGCGTGACGCCTGGAAGCCGGCAGCGACGTACCGCGTCTCGTTCGAGAAAAACACGGACGATTCGCTAACCAACATGTTCACGGGCCTCGCCAAGTTCAGCAAGGGTGAGCTCGGCTCACAGCGTATCGGCGCCGCGTACATGTCGAAGGATCGCCGCGATCAGCACGATTGCTTCAGCAGCGAGACGCTCGTCGACTACGAGCGCGACGCGCGCGGCATTCAGGCCATGTACCTCGGCAAGTACGGTGACAACGACGGCCCGGGGCTAAATGACCTAGTGAAGGCTGCGGACCCAGCGCTCGACGCCGATCTGCAAGCGAAGATTCAAGCATCGATCGATGCCATCGTCGCCATCCCCAAGCCGTTCGAAGACGCCATCGCCGGCGACGACGACTCGCCGGGCCGCAAAGCGATTCAAAAGGCGCTCGACGCGCTCAACACGCAGGGCGACACCTTTGGCCTGGCCGCTGCGGCGCTCGGCCTGACCATCATCGTCGACGACCCCGCAGAATGACCGGTCGTATCGCGCTCGCGTTGCTGCTCTTGGCAGCATCTGGCTGTAGTGGCGGGAGTGCGCCCGTGCTCACTCCTGCCGATCCGAAATCGGGTGGGGCTGCGACCACGCTCGACGCCACTCCCGGCGCCTACGCCAACAGCATCGCGCGCCTGGACGACACGCAAGACGGTCTGTTCAGCTTCGGGCACTCCACGTTCGACGAGAACTGGGTGACGGCGCCGGCGACGACCAGTGGGCTCGACGGCTTGGGCCCGCTGTTCAACGCCAAGTCCTGTTCGACCTGCCACTCGAAGGACGGCCGCAGCGCTCCGTTCGGCGCGAACGGAGCGTTGCTCGGCATGCTGTTTCGGATCAGCATTCCCGGCGCTTCGGAGCAGGGCGGCCCCAACCCCGATCCAACCTATGGGGACCAGCTGCGCCCCTACGGCATCTTGGGCGTCCCTGGCGACGGCACCCCGCACGTCAGCTACCAAGAAACTCCGGGCACGTACGGCGATGGCAGCCCCTACTCGCTGCAGACGCCGACCTACTCGATCGACGGCTGGAACTACGGAGATCCGGGCGATGGTTTGATGATTTCGCCGCGCACGGGCCCCGCCGTGATCGGCCTCGGCCTGCTCGAAGCGGTGCCCGAGGAAGAGATCGTGGCGCAGGTCCACGAGCCCGACGGAGACGGCGTGCACGGCGTCGCCAATTACGTATGGGATGCCGCGACGCAAAGCGTCGTGCTCGGGCGCTTCGGCTGGAAGGCCAATCAGCCGACCACGCTGCAGCAAACGGCAGGCGCGTTCGTGGGCGACATCGGCATCACATCCTCGATGTTCCCCAAGGGCACCTGCAGCCCGGCTCAGGCGAAGTGCAACGCGGCGCCGTCCGGTGCAGACCCACTGTTCGAGCTGACCGACAGCCGCTGGCAGTCAGTGGGCTTCTACATGAAGTCGCTCGCGGTACCCGCGCGGCGCTCGGTCGACGATGCGGTTGCGCTGCATGGCGAGGAGCTGTTCAAGACCTTCGGTTGCGCCTCCTGCCACGCGCCCACGCTCCATACCGGGGCGACGGCCGCCGCGGATATCCTCGCCAATCAGACGATTCACCCGTACACGGACCTGCTCCTGCACGACATGGGGCCCGATCTGGCTGACGGGCGGCCGGACTATCTGGCGACCGGCAGTCAGTGGCGCACCGCTCCGCTTTGGGGCCTCGGTCTGCTCGAAACCGTCAACCACCACACCTTCCTTTTGCATGATGCGCGCGCCCGTGGCCTCGCCGAAGCCATCTTGTGGCACGGCGGCGAAGCAGCTACTGCGCGCGAGCGCTTTCGCCAAGCCGACCAGGCCGAGCGCGACGCCCTGCTGAAGTTCCTCGAGTCCCTATGAAGCCATCGAGCGTCAGTCTGTGTTTGAGCGCTTGCCTGCTGCTTGCCTGTGGGAACACCGGCGCACCGGCACAGACTTACGTGGTCGATGGCCAACCGGTGCTCGAGACGTTGACCACGACCGTGATCATCCCCGAGCACCACGCCTTCGCAGCATCTGGGGATGCGCTGGTGGCTGCGCTGCAGGCGCTCTCCGATGATCCGACCGCCGACACGCTGGCCGCGGCTCAGGCCGCTTGGCGCGACACGCGCCGAGGCTTTCGCCTGCTCGATTCGCTCCACATCGGGCCGGGCTACACGCTGCACATCACCGAACGCATCGATAGCGTCTTGCCGGTCGACGGCAGCGGGATTGACGCTTGGGTCAATGGTGCGGCCGCTGTAGACGATGCCGCCGTAGCTAACGCAGGCAATGGTAAAAAGGGTTTTCTCGGCCTCGAATACCTACTCTTCCCGGAGCAGGGCTCGGCTGATCCGGCCTCCGTGCTGGCTTCGGACGACGCCGCGCCCCGTCGGCGGGAGCTGGCCGTCAGCATGGCCGATGAAATCGCAAAGTCCGCGCATCAGCTCGATGACGCCTGGGATCCGGACAAGGGGGGCTACGCCACTCAGGTCGAGCTAGCCGGCGCGGGCGGTACGCAATACGCGACGCAGCGCGCGGCGGTCGATGACCTCGTCGCCGGCATCGGGTACGCGCTGGAGCTCGTGGTCGGTGTGCGTCTCGCGCAACCCCTCGGTAAGAAAAACGGCGGCACGCTCGCGCCCGAGCTCGATCTCACGCCGCGCAGCGACAATTCCGTGGCCGATATGCAGGCTTCTTTGGACGGAGCGCTCGCGCTTTACTCGGACCAAGGATTTGCCGGCGTCATCGCGCAGAGGAGCGCGCAGTTGAATCAAGTCGTGCTGGCTGAGTTCAGTGACGGTCAAAGCAAGGTGACCGCGATCCCAGCGCCGTTCACGAGCTCGCTGAGCGACGACACGGCTCAGGTCCAGGCTGCTTACGATTCGATCAAGGCCTTGAAGAAGACGTGGAACACCGACGTGGCGAGCGCGCTCGGCGCGACCGTCAGAGTCGGTGACCAAGATGGCGACTGAGGCTGCTCGAGCCTCGCTGTTTCGCGGCTTCTGCGCTCTGTCGACATTCGGTGCTTGGCTGCTGCTGGCGGCACGCGCGGGCGCACAAGACACACCACAGAGCGCGCCCGTTGCGGCGCCGAACGCGGAAGCCACACCGACCGACGCTCCGGCTCCGTCCGACGCGTCGCGCGAAATCACCGTGCGCGGCAACAAGGCCGACGCGCTCAAGCGCGCCTCGGGCTCCAGCACCACGATCGGACAACGCGAGATCCGGAATACGCAGCCCGAGAGCAACGCGGAGCTGCTTCGGCGAGTGCCCGGGTTGCAGGTGCGCACCGAAGACCCGATGGGATTGCGGCTCAACCTGGGGGTGCGGGGCCTGAGCCCGACCCGCAGCCGCTTGATCTTGATGGAAGAGGACGGCGTGCCCGTCGTCGTCAGCCCTTATGGTGAGCCCGAGCTGTACTACACGCCGATGGTCGAGCGCGTGCAGCGCCTGGACGTGATCAAGGGCAGCGATGTCCTCCGTTATGGCCCGCAAACCGTAGGCGCGGTCGTGCAGCTGCACACCTTCGACCCGACGTTGCGCCCCGGTTGGTACGTGGCGAGCCAGGTCGGCTCGCGCGGCTACGGCTCGCTGCAAGCTCGCTACTCGGGCACCACTGGCGACGTCGGTTACGTGGCTCAGGTCGTGCGCAAGAGCGGCGATGGCTACCGCAACATGGGCTTCTACGCGACGGACGTGTTCGGCAAGGCGGTGCTCACACACGCGGCGATCGGCCAGTTGTCGTTCAAGTTCGGCTTTCATGATGACCGCGCGCGCACGACCTACACGGGCTTGACGGACACGCTGTATCGCCAAGACCCGCGGCGCGACACCGTGGCCCCAAACGATTTCTTCGCCGTGCGGCGCACCGAAGCATCGCTCGTCCACGACGTGCACATTGGCGATCAGACCTCGCTGCACAGCGTCCTATTCGGTTACGAAATGACGCTGGGGCAGCGGCTGCGGGATTTCGATTCCAACGGGTTCGATTCGCTTGCTGTCTATGAGGTGGTCGATCCGAACGGCCTGTACTTCCGAAATACCTCGACGCTGCGTGACCGCGTTTACGACGTACTCGGGGTATCGACGGAGCTTCAACACCGATTTCAGACCGGACCGGCCAACCATCGCCTCACGGTTGGTGCGCGTGCCATCGAAGACATCGCGCACCGTCGGCTGCTCGTCGGCGACACGCCGACTGCGGACGACGGTAAGACATTGACGGACGACACGACGAACATTCTCGGCTTGTCGACCTGGCTCGAAGATCAAATCGCCATCACACCGAAGCTACTCGTGACGCCAGCATTTCGCTATGAGCACTCGAGCTCGAAAAAGAAATTTCATATCACCTCCGAGCCCGATACGGCGCCCGTGGTGGTGGATGACTCTTCGACCAGCCACGCTGGCGGCGCCATGCCAGGCGTCGGTGTGATTTACGGGACGCCCAAAGCCAACGCATTCGGCAGCGCCTATCTTGGCTACTCGGCGCCGCGCATCAGCCAGGCGATCACGAGCCAGGGTCAGGACTCGAATTTGCACGCCGAACGCAGCCAGAACTACGAGCTCGGCGCGCGCGGTCGGCTCGACTGGGTGCGGGCCGAGGCTGACACATTCTTGATTCAGTTCGACAATCAGCTGGTCTCCAACAATCCGACCGCGGTCGCGACTTCCGAGTTCATCGATGGCGGCAAGACGCGTCACATGGGCGCCGAGGCGACCATGAGCCTGCGCCTGGGAAAGGGCTTGCACTTGCCGCTCGACCTCGATCTCGGCGCGCAATACACCTTCGTCCAGGCCCGCTTCGTGGGAGGCGACCACAACGGGCGCACCGTGCCGTACTCGCCGGTCAACAGCGCCAACGTGACGCTCGATGTCGCGCACCCTAGCGGGCTCAGCGGTCAGGCCGCTTTCTCCTACATCGGTTCGCAGTTTACCGACGAAGACAATACCGTGGAGACCGCAGCGCACGGGCTGATCGGGCAGATCGACGCTTACACGACGCTCGACGTGGGCGCTCGCTATCGCTATCGACCGAGCGGCGTCAGCTTCGGCTTGTCGGTGAAGAGCCTGCTCGATCGCGTCTACATTTCGGATCGCCTGCCAAACGGCATCTTTACGGCGGGTTTCCGCCAAATCTTCGCGACCTTCGCATGGTCGTCGGACGACTGAGCGAAGCGCTGAATCGGCCGCTCGACGCGGCCTCCGTCGCCGCTTTTCGCTGCGCGTTCGGCGCGCTCTTGGTCGTATCGACCGTCCGCTTCCTGGCGCACGGCTGGGTGCGGGATTTTTATCTGCGCCCGACGCACTTTTTTTCGTACTGGGGGTTCGGTTGGGTGCGGCCCCTACCTGGCTTCGGGATGTACGTGTTGTATTGCGTGATCGCGCTCGCGGCGGCGTGCATTGCGCTCGGGGTCGCGTATCGCGCGGCGGCGTCCGTGTTTGCGCTGTGCTTCAGCTACGCGCACTTGTGCGACAAGACGAACTACCTCAATCATTACTACCTCGTCAGCCTGCTCGGCTGTCTGCTGATCGTCCTGCCGCTCGATCGCGAATTCGCTTGGCGTGTGGCGCGTCGGCCCGAAGCTCGCCGCGGTCAGGTGCGGGCGTGGGTGCTGTACTTGCTGCGTTTTCAAATCGGGGTGGTGTACGCGTTCGGCGGGATTGCCAAGCTCGGTTCCGATTGGTTGCTCCACGGCGAGCCGCTGCGCATTTGGCTGTCGGCCAACGCCGAGCTCCCGATCTTGGGGCGCTGGCTCGCGCAACCGGGCGCAGGCGTGATCTTCAGCTGGTGTGGCGCGCTGTTCGATCTGTGCATCGTGCCGCTGCTTTGCTGGCGAGTGACGCGCGTGCCTGCATACTCGCTCGTGCTGATCTTTCACGTGCTCACGGCAGTGCTGTTTCCAATCGGCATGTTCCCCTGGATCATGATCGTCGCTGCGACGTTGTTCCTGTCGCCCTCGTGGCCGCGGGCGTGGCTCGCTCGCTGGAGCGGTCCGGCGATGCTCACGGCTCCGGAGGGGGTGGCTGGGGCGCCTCTCGGGATTCACGGGCGAGTGTTGGCGGCGCTGTACGCAGCGCTGCAGCTCGCATTGCCGCTACGGAGCGCGTTCTATCCCGGCAACACGCTCTGGACGGAGGAAGGCTTTCGCTTCTCGTGGAAGGTGATGCTGATCGAGAAGCAGGGCAGCCTGGAATACGAGGTAGTCGACCACCGGGGGCGAACGTTCACGGTTTCGCCGAGCGACTACTTGACGCCGCTGCAAGCGCGCATGGTCGCCACTCAACCCGACATGATCCAGGACCTCGCTCGGATCATCGCACGTGACTTCGAGCTGCGCGGGCTAGGCCCGGTGCGGGTGTACGCAGACGCCGAGGTCTCGTTCAATGGCCGACTGAGGCGGCCGATGATCGATCACCACGAGGACCTCGCACGTGCCCAGGACGACCTGCGCCCGAAAGCTTGGATCTTGCCGGCGCCGAGCAGCGCGCCCGTATTCTGAGCTCTACACTGGCGGCGGAGGCGGCACCGATGCACGCGCGCGCGGCTCGCTGATCGCGGCCAGGGTTTCGAGCAATTGCGCGACGCTGGCTGGCGCTTGTTGAGCGCGCGGGCGCAAGTAACGTGCAACGTCGGCCAGCGTGATCATGCCGATCAAAACGCCGTCGGCGTCGACCACGGGCACGCGGCGGATCTGAGCTTGTCGCATAACGTCTTCGACCGCACCCAGTGAATCATCGGGGGAGCACACGGTGAGCGTGCGCGACATCGCGCTGTACACGGTGGTCTCGGCGAGCGCGACGCCTTGCGTGAGCGCGGCCATGCAGATGTCGCGGTCGGTGATCACGGCGCGCACGACGCGCACGTCGTCGACCACGGCCAGGACGCCGCAGTCCTTCTCCCACATGATTTGTGCGGCGCGGTGCAAGGTGTCGGAAGCGCGGCAGGTGTGCACGCGCACGCGCATGATGTCGTGTACCGGAGCGTGGCTCGGACCGCCCTCTTGGCTGCGCACGGAGAAGTCACGGAACGCTTTGACGACTTCGACTGCCAGCTCGCCCGCCGCCTCGAAGGCGCCTTCGCCCTGTTGCTCGAGTGAGCGCTCCAGGCCGAGCAGCTTCGGCTCCACGCTTTCCCACTGCGTGCGGACCTCGAGCCCCGCGAGGTGCAGGCGCACGCGCAACTCGTCACGCAGTTGCGACAGCTCGGCCAACACCGAACCGGGAGAGTTGCGTTTGGGGAATCTGGAATTCATCGAGCAGAACCTTTCACCTCGGCGATCGCGCCGCACCGCGAGCCGTTCAAGCTAGCCTAGCTCAAGTGTTCGGGGGGAAATTCTGTCGCCCGGAACGGTCCGAATAACCACCGGCGAAGCGCGCGATGCGCGGTTGGCTCACCGCGGCGAGCGTGTGCGCGACCGCGGTCCAGGTCATGCCGTCACCGGCATCGGGGTTGCGGCTGACCAGGTACGCGAGATCGCCGAGGGTGACGATGCCGACCAAGCGACCCTGATCATCGACCACGGGCACGCGGCGGATCTTGTTCTGCTGCATGATCGCTTGAACGGTCACTGGTGTGTCACGAGGTGAGCAGGTCTTCACGTCTCGAGCCATGGCGGTCGAGACGCGCGAGTCGTGGAGCGGCGCGCCTTGCAGCTGCGCAGCCATGCAGATGTCACGATCGGTAACGATCCCCAGTAATCGACCGTCCGCCTCGACTACGGGCACGGCGCCGCAGTCGTTCTCCCACATGATCTGCGCGGCGGTCCCCAAGGTGTCGTCGGGCGAAATGCCACGCACGTTTCGGGTCATGATTTCGTCGATTTTCATCGGGCGTCCTGGCAGGTGTCGGTGCGGCCATGCGAGCGGCCGCCCCGATTCTACCCGGAAAGCGCCGCGGAATGGGGCGAGTGTAATGCGTGCCGCCCGCGCGGTATACTAGGTCCGTGGATTTTCGGCAGTACGCTGCCCAGCCTGATGATCGCCTCGAGCTCCTGACCGGTGCTCTGCTCATCGCTCGCGACGCCTACCCAGGCCTCGACTTCGATGTTCAGGAGGAGAAGCTCGATGAGCTTGCCGCTCCGCTCCGCCGTCGGCACATCGAAGAGCTCCCGGCGGCGCTCCAGGCGCGGGCCATCGGCGACCACCTGTTCATCCGGAACGGGTTCCGCGGCAACGCGGACAATTATTACGACACGCGCAACTCGTTCCTGAACGAGGTGCTCGAGCGCAAGACGGGCATTCCGATCTCTCTGACGGTGTTGTTCGTGGAGGTAGCGCGGCGCGCCGGTGTGCGGGCACGCGGCGTCGGGTTTCCGGGTCACTTCTTGGCGCGCGTCGAAGATGGCGACGGCAGCGTGATCGTCGATCCCTTTGCCGGGGGCGCCACGCTCACGCGTCGAGATCTGGTCGAGCTCTTGAAGCGCGTGGCCGGCAAGATGAAGTTCCAAGAGGGAATGTTGGATCCCACGCCGAACCGACACATCGTCGCCCGCATGCTGATGAACCTGCGCGGCGTCTACGCCGCACAGGGCGATTATCCCCGGCTTTTGTTGGTGCTCGACCGCTTGATCGACCTGATGCCCGACGTTACGGACGAGCTGCGCGACCACGGCTACCTGTGCGCCAAGCTCGGCGCGCCGCAGGCCGCCATCGAGCACTTGCAGCGCTACCTGGGCGTGCTGCCGAACGCGGGCGACGTCGTCGAAGTTCGCAAATTCTTGGCCAAGCTCGAGCAAGACGCTCCGCGCGCCAACTGAGCGCCTCGCAGGCGTCGCCGCGCTAGTGCGCTTCGGGTAGACCGCCGCTGACGATTGCGCAGTGGTACGTGCCGATGAGCAAGTATTCGCGCTGGCACTCCACGTCCACGCTCGCGCTGTGGTCGGTCTTGCCCTTTTGCACGAGCGAGGTCTGGTAAGCGAAGGATTGCTTGAACGCCGAGCGCCCCTCATGCAGCATTTTCACACTGCACGAGGCGCTGCCGCACGCGGCCTTCTCGGCCTGCGCCTTCACCTCGGTGTCGTCGCCGTAGGTGTTGTTGAGACCGAGGGCGGTGCCCAGCAGGCACACCACGGCGAACAACGGGCGCACGATGCTCTTGGCGGCCACTTCAGCCAGCCATTTCCAGCTCGTAGAAGGGGGGAGGCTTATCCTTCACCCACCACAGCCCTGCGCCCACGCTGATCAGGTGCTTCGCCAAAATGCCACGGTAGTAAGAGCCGTTGCGCACGAAGATGTCTGCGTCCGTGCGCGTCTTGTCGCAACGGTCGCGCAGATCGCCGCGGGTCGTCACCTCGACGTAGATCAAACCGCGCGACATCGCCGCGATGTTGGCCACCGCGGGTGCCACGTCCGGATCCGGCAGGTACTGCAGCACGCCCTGGCAGATGATCAGGTCGTGCTTCTTGCGATCGCGCCAGCGCGCGATGTCCTTGTGTTGGAAGCCGTGCTTCTTGCACATGGCTTGGCTGACCTCGGTCCCCATGTAGGAGACGGATTTGTCATGCTTCTCGAACCAGTGTTTCCACAGGCCAATGCCTGCACCGATATCCAGGACGCTTTTCAGCTCGATGCGATTCCAGCGCGCAAAGCCGACGACGAAGCTGGCAAGGTTCGCGTGTTCTTCCGGGCTAACGACGCGGGTCTGTGGGGATTCGTAGAAGCGGTGGTAGTACGCCTCGTCGAAGCGACGAAACCGATCCATGACCCTCAGTCTAACTCGAAGGGTCGTCGCGATAGCGATGCCCTTGGCGAGGGTGATTTGCCGAGCGGCTGGTCGCACGGTTTGTAAGTTGCCTGAATCATTGAGGATAAATGATTCTTGCGTAGTTGCGAATATCTGTAAATATAGCCGAGTTCGATGACCCAAGCGGCTCCTCTCGATGCGCGTTGGCAGCTGTATCGGCTGCTGAGCGACCCGTTTCGGCTGCGCCTGCTGGCGCTCGCCGCCGAAGAAGAGCTGGCCTTGGGGGAGCTCGCGGACCTGCTTTCCGAGTCGCAACCGAACCTCTCGCGCCAGGCCGCTCCCTTGAGGCAAGCGGGTCTGCTCTCGGAACGCCGACAAGGGACGCGCACGCTGGTCCGTCTAGACGCCGCGGCCCAGGCAGACCCCGTCGTGTGCGACGCGGTCGCGGCTGGTCGTAGCCTGTGTGAGAAAGACGGCAGCTTGTCGCGTATCGCGACCATCGTGCGGGCGCGGGATCAAAAGACGCGCGAGTTCTTCGCCCGCCCCCCGCGCGCGGACGAGCCGCTGGTGTTGGCACCCGAGCTGCCGGTTTACATCGCCGCACTGGCGTCGTTGCTCGAACGCCATGCCCTCGCGGTCGACGCGGGCACGGGTGACGGTGCGCTACTCGACGTGCTCGCCCCGGCGTTCGATCGAGTGATCGCACTGGACCGCAGTGCCGCGCAATTGGCGCGCGCCGAGCGGCGCGTGCTCGCCCGCGGCTACGCCAACGTCGAGCTCTTTTCCGGCGAAATCGACGACCGTGAAGTGCGCCGCGCCGTCGGCGATGGGGCGGACGTCGTGGTGGCCGCGCGCGTGTTGCATCACGCCCCCTTGCCGCGCCAAACGCTCGAATCACTGGTGGCTTTATTGCGCCCCGGCGGCGCGCTGCTACTGCTCGACTACGCGCGCCACGCCGACGAAGCGCTGCGCGACGCGCAAGCCGACGTGTGGATGGGCTTCGAGCCGCGCGAGCTCGAGGACTTCGCGCGTGGCGCGGGCCTCGAAAGTGTTCGGACGCGCGAACTACCGCGCGGGCTGTTCCAAAACGGTGTAGATGGGCACCTGAGTTGGCTGCTGCTTTCGGGCAAGCGTCCACCACTCACGGTCGATAAGATTCACTCCCGGTAGAGCCGGGCTGCAGACAAGTAGAAGACAAGTACAAGAGGAGACGATCGTCATGGAGAGCGTTCAAGAAACCGGTTCGGCCGAGCGCCGCAAGCAAAGCGGCGTTGCGACCCAAGAAGGCAAGAGCTACCGCGTTGCGGATATCGGCCTGGCTGATTGGGGCCGCAAAGAGATCTCGATTGCCGAGACCGAGATGCCGGGCCTGATGGCGCTTCGCGAGGAGTTCGGCGCCAAGAAGCCGCTCAAGGGCGCGCGCGTTGCCGGCTGTCTGCACATGACCATCCAGACCGCCGTGCTGATCGAGACGCTCACCGCGCTCGGCGCCGAGGTCACCTGGACGTCGTGCAACATCTACTCGACCCAGGACCAAGCAGCGGCTGCCATCGCCAAGACGGGCGTGCCGGTGTTCGCTTGGAAGGGCGAGACCGAAGCCGAGTACGACTGGTGCTTGGCCAAGCAGATCTTCGCCTTCGAAGGCGGCAAGGGCCCGAACATGATCCTGGACGACGGTGGTGACCTCACCATCTGGATCCACAACAAGCACCCCGAGCTGTTCAACGGCCCGGACGCAATCCGCGGCCTGAGCGAAGAGACGACCACGGGCGTGCACCGCCTGTACGAGATGTTCAAGAAGGGCGAGCTCAAATGCCCGGCCATCAACGTGAATGACTCGGTCACCAAGAGCAAATTCGACAACCTCTACGGTTGCCGCGAGTCGCTCACCGACGGCATCAAGCGCGCCACGGACGTGATGTTCGCCGGCAAAGTGTGTGTCGTTGCCGGCTACGGCGACGTGGGCAAGGGCTGCGCGCAGGCCATGAAGGGCCTCGGCGCTCGCGTGCTGGTCACCGAGATCGACCCCATCTGCGCACTGCAGGCGGCCATGGAAGGCTACCAAGTGGTCACGATGGACGAGGCCGCTCCCCTGGCCGACATCCTCGTCACCGCTACCGGTTGCTGCGACGTGGTGAAGAGCAACCACATGCTGGCGATGAAGAACGAAGCCATCTTGTGCAACATCGGTCACTTCGACAGCGAGATCGACGTCGCTTGGCTGGAAGCGAACAAGGACATCCGCGAGGAGAACATCAAGCCGCAGGTCGATCACTTCATCTTCCCGGATGGGAAGAAGCTGATCCTGTTGGCGCGCGGCCGCCTGGTGAACCTCGGCTGCGCCACGGGTCACCCGAGCTTCGTGATGAGCTCGAGCTTCACCAACCAGGTGCTGGCTCAGCTGGCGCTGTTCGGTGAGAAGTTCCCGATTGGCGTGCACATCCTGCCGAAGAAGCTGGACGAGAAGGT
>OUNO010007373.1_pt1 | contig 14221 bp, 13 predicted proteins | sample 1779811 | NCBI WGS metagenome assembly OUNO01 (sample SAMEA3914804, study PRJEB12502) | metagenome | biome: forest; material: soil | place: Canada | collected 2010-06-25 | depth 0.3 m | reverse complement strand
CCCGCGCCAGCGCCGGTGGATGGCATGCCGCCGAAATCCAAGCTCGTACCCGCCGTGCCGCCGCCGCTTGGACCCGAGCCGCCCGTGCTCCCGGTGACGCCGCCCGCGCCGCCACTCGACGCGCCCTTGCCTCCGCCGCCCCCGGAGCCCGCCGAGCAGGCGACAGCCACGCCGATGGCGATCAAAACGAGTCCAGCAGTCCGCGTGCGCCCGAACAACTCCAGGGTCATGCCTCAGCTGTAACTTGTTTGATGCGACTCGGGGCTCCGAGATAACTCCTGGGCAGGGAGTTTATCTGAATTGCACATACTTCGAGTGATCGCACCCACACGCGAGACAGCGAGTCTTGCTCGAACGGCTAATTGCAGTGCGCTTCGAGCGTGCACGTCTTCTCGGCGAAGACGCGCGTCGAGTGTGCCGGCAACAAGAAGCCGAGCGTGTAGCCCATGGGCATCGGCATCGGGCCACCCTCACAAGGCGTGCGAAACAGCGAGACAATCGTGGTCGTCTGGCCGTCGTCGAACACGGACGAGCCGGCGCCCGCTGGCGAGAGCATGCGCGTCGATATCACCAGGTCATCGTTGGCAAAGTTCACGCCCGAGGGCGCCTCGGGGACGCAATGGAACGAGAGCGCGAAGTCGGCCTCGCTGCGAATCACGACCGGCGTGGGCGAACCACCCGAGGGGCCTTGGCAACCCGCGGGAGGCTGCCAATTCACTAGGTGCTTCGCCGCACCGAGCCCCAGCGTTTGGGGACTGCAAGCGCTCGAATCCTCAGCGGAAGTCGCCTGGCTCCGACTGGCGCTCGCGCTCTGTGCGCTCGCGTCACCCGGCGGCGTCGCAGCGCGGCGGCCGCAGCCAAAGCACACGCCGCACAACAGGAGACCACTCGCCATCCTCACGAACGAACCCAACATCGCTCCCACTCTAACCCGACTCATCGGGTGTGCACGTGTCGGCCTTCGACGCACAGCGGCGCCTTCCTCGAGTCGCCTGACCGGCTTCGTGATTCCGATTGAGCGCTTCGTACACCTGCAGGGTCATTGAGCGCATCCCCGAATCCGAAGCATACGTCGCCACGCTCGAACCGCTGACCGTAAACGTTTGACGCTGCGCCGTAAGCGCATCGTAAACGAACGACGTACACGGCGACTGCTCACGTTGATTCGTAATCAACATTCGAGTGCGCGCGCGTTGCCACACCGGACAAACCTTGTAACTTGAAGGGGTGCGTACAAGCGTCGTTCGGTGGTGCCGAGGGTTGCTCGCGGTTTGTTTGTCGTCGTTCGTGCTGAGCTCGGCGGTTGCCGGCTGCTCGTCCACGACGCGCGATTTCGACGCTGCGGGAGGCGGCGACGACGTTACCCCTGACGGGCAGGGCGGGCGCATCTCCAATGGCGGCGCCAGCAGCAACGGCGGACACGCAAACGGGGGTCGCGCCGGCGGCGGCAGCATGAGCGGCGCGAGCGGCGCGAGCGGCGCGGGTGGCGCGAGTGGCAGTGGCCAAGACGCAACGGGCGGCGACGACTCGGGCGCGAACGCCGGAACCAACAGCGGCAGCGGGCCGGACTGCACGAAGGCCGCGGACTGCGAAGGCAAAGACACCGAGTGCGCCGTCCGCACCTGTACGGACGGCAAATGCGGCGTGAGCTACACCAAGAGCGGCGTCGCACTGACCGAGCAAACCGCCGCTGATTGCAACCAAACCGTGTGCGACGGCGCGGGCAATACCAAGGTAGTCCCCGACGACGCCGATCTGCCGGTCGACGGCAACGTGTGCACCAAGGACGTGTGTAGCAACGGCGTGCGCTCGAATCCCAGCCAGCCGAGCACCGTCTCCTGTGGCTCCAGCCTGCAGTTCAAATGCGACGGCACCGGCAAGTGCGGCAACTGCGCGGTGGATCTCGACTGCGGGCAGGACAACATCTGCGCGACGTTCAAGTGCACCAGCGGCACGTGCAAGACTACGTTCCTGCAAGTCGACCCAGGCCAGGTGGCGGGCGATTGCAAGAAGGCCATCTGCAGCAACGGCAGCACGACTTCGACCGTCGACAACTCGGACCTACCGGTCGATGGCAAGCCGTGCACCAGCGACGTGTGCACGAACGGCGCGCCCAGCAATCCGCCCCTCGGCTCGACCACGTCGTGCGGCGCGAACAGCACCTGCGATGGAAACGGCAATTGCGTGTGCAGCGATCCCAACGCGTGCGTCGGAAAGTGCGGGGTTTTCGCGGATGCGTGCGGACACTCGGTGAACTGCGGCGGTTGTACGGCGCCTCAAAGCTGCAGCGGCGGTGGCACGGCGAACGTGTGTGGCTGCACGCCGAAGCCGGTGTGTCATGACCAATGTGGCGGCACCGTGGGGAATGGCTGCGGTGGCACGTCCGTGTGCCCCAACAACAACCCCTGCGTCTGCAATCAGGGTTGCACGCCGGTCTGCGGTGGCGATTTCTGCCAGTGCGCTGGCTTCTGCGGATAAGCCATGCCGGGGTGATAGGCTGATGCACGTGCGGGCCCTGTCCTTACTCGTGTTGGCGATCGGCTGTGGTGCGCGCACGGGCATGTTGACCGATGGCGCGCCGTTCTCCGTGGGCGGCGGCGGCGCGAGCTCGAGCGCAGGAAGCGCGAGCGCCGGTGCTCCGGCATTCGCCGGCCAAGGCGGAGCCGCGCTGGGCGGTGCGAGCAGTGGCGGCAGTGCGGGCGCGCAGGCTGGCGCGCCGAGCAGCGGGGCTTCGAATGGCGGTACGAGCGGCGGGCCCAGCTGCGTCGACCCACGGCTCGTGAGCGTGAGCCCCAAGCCCGCGAGCGTGGGCGTCGCATCGAACGATGTCTTGCACGCGTTTCTATCGTGCCCGCTGGATCCGTCAGTGCCGTGGCAAGGCACCCTGCGCGCGACCGGCCGCTATGCAGGCATTCTCCCCGGAACCCTCGCGCAAATGTCGGCGACCGACGTGTTCTTGGAGCCTCGGGCGCCGGACAATTTCCGAAAGTCACCCTTCTTTCCAGGGGAATTGGTGACGGGCTGGGTGGCTCCCGCGCTTGGCGGCCCCTTCCAATGGCAATTCACGGCCGCGACACGCCCCAAGGGCTCGCCACACTTCACGCAAACTCCGCAAGCGCTGAACCCTGCCCAAGATGCCGAGCTCGGCGATCTCGATCGCGACGGCGATCTGGACTTGGTCACGGGCAGCTCGTTCGACAATGTGGGTCGCGTCTGGCTGAACGACGGCAAAGGCTTTTTCACTTTGGGCGTTCCCTTGCCGCCGATCACCGAATCGCTCTTGGCCGACGTGGACGCCGATGGCGATCTCGACATCATCAGCACGCATCTGTACCTGAACGACGGCAGCGCTCACTTCACCGAAGCGCAAGAGATGGGCGCGGTGCAGGCCGTGTTCGACGCCGATGGCGACGGCGACATGGATGTGTTCTCACAGCGGCCGAACGACGAAGCCTCGCTGCTCTTCAACGATGGCAAGGGGGTCTTCTCGGTGAGGTCGGTCTTGTTCGGCGGCGACCTATTCGACGCCAAGGCAGGTGACCTGGACAACGATGGCGACCTCGATCTGGTAGCCATCATTTACGACACGTCGAAGCCACGCGTCGCGCGCATGATCTTGTTGCTCAACGACGGCCGTGGCGTATTCAAAGAGACGGCAACGGACCTGAAGTACGACGCGACGCGCACGCTCGCGCTCGGCGACGTCGACCAAGACGGCGATCTGGACGTGTTTTTGGCTAGCTGGGGCGCTGCCGGCGCGCGCAATCCCGACGATCAGGTGTGGCTGAACGACGGGCATGCGCACTTCACGCTCGGCGATTCGCCGATCAGCGGCAGCATCGACGTCACGCTGCAAGACCTCGACGGGGACAACGATCTCGACGCGATCGTGGGGCAGCATCCGCCGTACTCGGTGGTCGCGGGCGAGCCGAGTCGCATCCTGCTCAACGACGGCAAGGGGCATTTCATGCCCGGCAGCAGCCTCGGTGGCTCGAACTTTCAGCACCTCACCGTTGGCGATCTGGACGGCGACGGTGATCTCGACGCCATCGTCGCCCAGTGGGATTGGACGCTGCACCCACCCGTCCAAGTTTGGCTGCAAGACAATTAGCGCTCAGCGCTTCACGAGCTCCAGGTCATCGATCCACAGATCGAAGTCTTCGTCGTCGAATTCTGCGGCGGGCTGAAAGGCGATCGCGGTCACGTCGCTCCAACCCGGTTCGACCTTGGCGCCCCAGCTCGGTTGTTTGAAATCAGAAAGCGGCAGCTCGACCAAGGTCCAAGCATTGCTTCCGGCAAAGGAGGCCGCGGGAAATGCATAGTCGTGCACGGCGGAGCGATGCAGTGACGCGGAGTAGCGCTTCCCGTTGCCCTTGGCCCAAAAGCGCACGCTCTGCAGCGGCCCGAAATCGGTGGGCTCGAAATCAGCGACCAGCGCAGCGAACGGCCAGGGTGCGCGGCTTTTGCCGAAATGCCCCCACAGCCGCAGCGCGTGCGCGCTTTCATGGCCGCCGTTCACCCAGGCAGTCGGCTGCGGATTGAACGTCGTGCCCAGCGAATTCTTGTCGAAGCTCGCCGACCAATTGCCGCCGAGCTGATGCCCGAGCCCCTGTGCTTCGAAGTCCGCGACGCGCAACGTGGGGCCGGTGAACACGAGCGCGCGGCCCTTCGCGGCTGGCGCGGTCGCGAGCGAGCGCTGCACGTCGGCACGCCGCAGCTCGAGCCGCCCGAGCGTCCGATCGAGGTCGAGCAATGCAGCTTCGACCGCCGCGCGATCCGCGCTGTCCGCCAACGGCAGCGCGTGGATCTTCAGCTCGCCCAACGCAGCGCGTCGAACGGGATCGGCGCTCTCCAAATCGTGTAGCTCGCGTTCGAGCTCCGTGGAGATGCGCTCGATCTCGGCCAGCTCCGCGGCATGGCTCGCGCGTAACAATTCGAGCAACGGCTCCGGGCTGGGCAGACCATAGCTGCGCTCGACCGCGTGCTGCAGCACGGGCACACCGCGTACGAGGTCTCCACCGAGGTACCAGAACATCACCCCGCGCAGCTGATTCTGAGCGGCATACACACACTTTTCGTTGATCGCACGCGCGTCGTCGAAGCTCAGGGTGTGGCCCCCCTGGGCGCGCTCCAAATACGGCACGTGCGCGCCTTCGTCCCAGTGCGCTTCGTAAGCGGGGGCCGTGGCCAAGCGAGCAATCTGCGCGTAGCCCAGCTCTTCACCGCGGTAGCGTGCATTCACCGGAAAGGGTTGACCGAGCTTATCGGTCGAGTATTGCGTGCCGTAAAATGCCAGCCCAAGCACGATCTTGTCCGGGGCGACGTGGTAGCGATGGACCAAGCCCTGGACCATCGAGTCGACATCGACGCCATCGGGCGCATAAGCAGCTGCGGGAAACAGATTCGCGTTGTGCGCCGAGTGACCGCTCCACGGCCCGGCAAACGTGTACGCCATCAAGTTGATGAAGTCGACCGACGCAGCGATCTCTTGCCACGAGATGTGCCGCGCCCACCAATCGGAGGCCACCAGCGCGGTGCTGATCTGCCAAGTCGGAAAGCGCTGCCGCAAGCTGACCATGAAGCTCGTGTACGCCTGCTGATCGGCCGCAGTGAGCGCCGAAGGCTCCCAATCGATGTCTACGCCGTCGTAGTGATGCGCCGTGATCAGCGCCTCGAGCTCGTCAAAAAAGCGCTGCTTCGCCGAGGCGTCGCGCGCCATGCCCAACCATGCGTTCGCGTTCTCCGCCGCCCCGCCGATCGACGCCAACAACTTCACGCCATGCGCGTGCGCCCGCTGCTCGAGCTCCTCGTTCCAGTAGTCGCTGCCCGTGCTCAAATGCCCATCGGCATGCGGCGCAATGAACGAGCGCGCAATGTGCGTGAGCCCTGAATAGTCGTAGTCCGCCGGCGGATTCAGCGCATCCGTCCAACTCGCCGAATACCCCAAGATCACCGCCGGCCTCCGTGCGGTCGTGGGCAACGGAGCTTGCGCGCGCGGCTGCGCGGCAGCCGGCTTGGCCTGCGAGCTGACTCGCGGCGAGTCCGTCAAACAGCCGAGCAGCGGCGCGCAAACACCAAGAATCAACCCGACGACAATGGAGCGACGCACGGTCTGCAGGCTAGCAACCGCTGCGATCGCCCCATGTCCAATTTAGCTCTCCGTCAGTGCTCCAATAGCGGCTTCTCGTCACTCCCCGCTCAACAGCTGATCAATCGCGATCGCGATGTCATCGACCTTGGTCTCGAGCGCGAAGTGTCCGGCATCGAGCATCTTCACGACCGCTCGCGGATTGTCCTTCTGATAGGCGGCTGCGCCTGCCGGAATGAAAAAGGGGTCGTGTTTGCCCCAGATGGCCAGCGTTCGCGGCTGGTAGTCCCGGAAAAACCGCTGGAATGTCGGATAAAGCCGCAAGTTGTTCCGATAATCGAGGAACAGATCGAGTTGGATGTCCGTCTGCCCGGGGCGCTCGAGCAACGCAGCGTCCAAGGTGTAGGATTCAGGCTCGACTTGATTCGGATCCGATACGCCTTCCACGTATTGGAATTTCGTCGCCTCGTAGCCGAGCGCCGCTTGCTTCACCGCCTCGCGGTTCTCGGCAGACGGCGTTGCCCAATAGGCTCGAATCGGCGCCCACGCTGCGCCGAGGCCTTCTTCGTAGGCGTTTCCGTTTTGTGAGATCAAGGCGGTCACCCGCTCGGGATGGGCGACCGCGAGGCGTAGTCCCACCGGCGCGCCGTAGTCGAACACGTACAGCGCGTATTTCTCGAGCGCGAGCGCATCGACGACCGCTTCGGCGGTCTTCGCAAGCGCGTCGAAGGAATACACGTACTTGCGTTCCTTGGGCACCTTCGTGAAGCCGAAGCCCGGAAGGTCGAACGCGATCACGCGATAGCGACCCGCGAGGCGCGGTATCAGCTCACGGAACATGTGCGAGGAGGTCGGAAAGCCGTGCATCAACAAGATGACCGGCGCATCCGCCGGCCCGGCCTCGCGATAGAAGATATCCACGCCATCGGCCTGAACACGCTTGAGCGAGACTTTGGGGATCGAGACGATTGAAGACATGGGGGTCGAGCTCCTGGGTAGGGCGGTACGGCTGCTTCGAGCGGGGGTCTGAGCGGGGACGGGCGCGGCGCAGGAGGCCAAGAGCAGCGTAGCGGCCAGACCTGCCCTTCTTGCTCTGATCCTCGGTAACCTTTCAAAAGTAGTTTTCATGGTTACAGGGTCTGAGCTCCGCCGCGTAACTTGTCAAGTGTCATTTTGCAGGTTACAGTCTTCCGGTGTTGGAACCGCTGTTCATCGCTGACGATCGCGCGCTCGATCTGCTGAACACGGTGCTGCAGGTCGACGGCAGAGAGATCGACGTGCTGCAGTCCGACGAGGACGTCGCGCACTGGCTCGTGAAGGCCGGCGTGCTCACGGTCCCCACGCCGCGGAAGGGTCTGCTCAAGACCACACGCGAGCTGCGCGAAGTGGTGCGAGAGCTCGTACGTCGGCGGCAGGCGCACAAGCGGCTGGACCTCAGCTCGCTGAACGAGTTCCTCGCGCACGGGCGGCAAGCGCCCGTGCTCGTTCAGGATCGTCCGGGAGAGCTGCGGCTCGAGCAACGCTTCGCGACGGACACGGCCGAGCAGCTGCTCATGCCGGTCGCGCTCGCCGCCGCCGAGCTACTCGCGAACGGAGATTTCAACCTGGTCCGTGTCTGCGAGAGTGACGACTGCGTGCTCCACTTTTACGACCGCACCAAGTCGCACCGGCGTCGCTGGTGCAGCATGGCGACGTGCGGCAACCGCGCGAAGGTCCAGACCTTCCGAGCGCGTCAGCGCGGATAATGAGGTACAGGGCGCAGGTTGGTGCTTGCCGGGCTCGCCGGCTGGGCCATAGAGTCTGCGCCACCCCATGGCTCGGACGATGAAGACGAGTTTCTCCGAGCGAAGTTTCGCGACCGCCGAACCGCGCGAATTCCCGTTGGAAGACGCGGAATTCGAGGATTGCACGTTCGCAAAGCTGCCGCTCAACGACCATAGATTGAGCCGCTGTCGTTTCTTCGACTGCACCTTTCTAGACTGCGACCTCACCTTGAGTCGCGTGGTGGATTGCTCGTTCGTCCGCGTGAAGTTCGAACGCTGCCGACTCACCGGCATCAATTGGTCGGAGGTCGACAAGCTCGAACGGGTATCGTTCGCGGGGTCGCAGCTCAACGACACCACGTTCATCGCTGCGAAGCTGACGGCCTGTGACTTCTCGAAGTGCGTCGCGCGACGCGCTTCGTTTCGCGATCTGAGCTTGAAAGGCATGAGCTTTCGCGGCGCCGATCTCGAGGGCACCGAGTTCGTGAACGCCGACCTGCGCGAGGCGGACTTTCGCGACGCCTCCGGTTATCTGATCAGCCCCCGTGAAAACCGCTTGGAAAAGGCGAAGTTCTCCTTGCCTGAAGCCACGCGCCTGCTCGACGGTCTGGGCATCGTGCTCGACTGAGCGGCGCCGCGACGCCGAAGGCTGCGACGCCGATGGGCGCGACCAAGTGGTCCGCTCCGGTCAGCGATATATCGAGTGCCCGCGTGGGGTTGCTTGCGCTAGCATCGCCGCCGCGTGAATCCCAACGTTCAATCGGTCAAAAGCCTGCCGCGAATTCTCACGGGCGATACCCCCACCGGGAGGCTTCATCTCGGGCACTGGGTTGGCTCGCTCGAGAATCGAGTGAGGCTGCAGAGTGACTACGAGTGTTATTTTCTGATCGCCAACTTGCATGCGTTCACGACGCGCCCCGACAAGCCGGGCGAGATCGCGACTGACGCGATCGAGATCTTGAAGGACTGGCTCGCGGCCGGCATCGATCCCGAGCGAGCCACCATCGTCATGCAGAGCGCCGTGCCAGCGATCACGGAGCTGACCTGGCACTTGTCGATGCTGCTACCTTTCAACCGCGTGATGCGCAATCCGACGCTGAAGGACGAGCTGGAGGTGAAAGGGCTCGTCGACAAGCACAGCTTCGGTTTCCCGCTTTACGCCGTCGGGCAATGCGCCGACATCTTGGCGTTTCGCCCTGAGCTGGTGCCAGTTGGCGAAGATCAGCTCGCGCACATCGAGATGTGCCGCGAGGTCGCGCGGCGCTTCAATCACACTTATTGCGGCGTGGACCCAGCGACGCCCGACGAAAAGCACGTCGCAGCCGGTGGAATTTTCGCGATCCCCGAGGGCCTAGTGGGGCGCGTGGGCCGGCTGGTGGGGGTCGACGGCGCCCAGAAAATGTCCAAGAGCCTGGGCAACGCCATTTATCTCACCGACACGCCAGCGCAGATCAAGAAGAAGGTCGGTCAGCTGTACACGGGTCGGGTGGACATGAATGCGCCGGGTGACACCCGCAATGCGCTGTTCCAATACGTTCGGAGCTTCATCCAGGACCCAACTCGCGTCGCCGAGCTCGAAGACCGCTACCGACGCGGCGACGCGATTGGCGACGGTCACATCAAGGCCGAGGTCGCGCAGGCCATCGACACACTGCTTTCACCGATGCGCGAACGCCGCGCAAAGTACGACGAGCCAGGACAAGAGCACGTCCTCGAGGACATGATCGCGACGCACGCCGCCCGCGCCAACGTCGTCGCTGGTGAGACGCTCGGTCGTGTCCGTGAAGCGATGAAGCTCAATTTCGGCGCGAACAACAAGGGAGCGCGTGGATGAGCCAGAGCTTGCGACAGCAATGGGTGTTCGTGGGCGGCTATGGCAAGGCGATCGAAACCTTCGCGTTCGAGCCGACGACGGGGAAGTTGAGCTCGGTCGCGCTGCTCGAAGGCGTGGCGGAGGCGCCCACATTTCTCGCGCTCGACGCAAGTCGGCGCGTGTTATTTGCCGTGAGCGAGAAGGGCGGCGCCGACTCGCCAGAGCCAGGGCGCGCCCTGTCGTTCAGCATCGATGCGGCGACGGGCAAGCTCAGCCCGCTGAGCGAGGTTTGGGCCGGCGGCAGTAACGCCGTGTTCGTCGCGACGAGCGTGAGCGGAAGGTACTTGCTCACCGCCAGCTCGAGCACCGCTGAAGGCCGCGTCGCCGTGATTCCCGTGGCGAGCGACGGCACGCTTGCAGAGCCGAGCGACTCGCAGATCGCCGGCAAGAACGCGCATGGGTTAGTACAATCTCCGAACGGAAAATTCGTGTGGGTGGTGTGCCGTGGCGACGAGAGCGTCGCGCAATATCGGCTCGACGAACAGACCGGAACATTGTCGCCGCTGGCTGTGCCGAGCGTCTATTTTCCGCAGCCGTCGGGGCCACGACACATTGCAGCGCATCCGACCCTGCCCGTCGTGTACGCGTTGCTCGATTGGTCTGGTGAGGTCATCACGTACCGCTACGGCGCCGATGGACAGCTAGCGGAACCAGTCACGGTGTCGGTTTTCCCGCCGGGCAAATCGCCGAAGCCCGTGACAGGAGTCATGACCGCGGCCGAAATCGAGGTCTCGCGCGACGGCCGCCGAGTCTACGCCAGCACGCGCACGCCCGATTGTCAGAGCTTGGCCGTCTTGGAGGTGACGCCAACAGGTCAGCTTTCGCTCATCGCCAACGAAGAGGCGCGCGGCTTGATCCAAGGGCCGCGGCATTTCATGCTGAGCCACGACAACCGTCACTTGATTTTGGCCAACCAAGACAACGACACGCTCTTGTCATTCAGCGTCGATCAGGCCACTGGATTGCCGGCGCTGCTCGGCACCGCCGCCACGAAAACGCGCGTGAACAAGCCGAACGCCTTGGCGTTTGGCGCGCTCTGACCTCGTCACAGTCGACCCCCCTCGACGTCAGCGCGATGATTTCGAGCAATACGCATCTGCGATAGCACGCCGAAATACAAGGCTCGGACCTTTTTTTGGGATGGTCACCCAACACGTCGTGCGCGCCTTTGCCTTCGGCGTCGCGGACGACGCGCTCAATCACGTGGGGCTTGCCATCGGATCTCCTCGCGCTCTCCTCATTCGTGGCGAGTATTGCGTGCTTGATTGAGCCCATGCCGGTCGAGCCGAGAAGCCGTGTGCTCAGTGCCCTGTGTGCTGCCTGCATCGTCGCCGCGGGGGTCGCATCGCGGCACCCCGGGTTGCCTCTCATCGTGCTGCTTTACGTCGGTGACGTGCTTTGGGGCAGCCTCTTCTACGTGCTTCTAGCGTGGGTTACGCCGCGCGCTGCCTCGTGGTTGCTGTGGAGCGCCGCAACGGCGCTCGTGGAGCTGATCGAAGTCAGTCAACTCTACCGAGCGCCGTACATCGACGGCGTTCGCGCCACGGCACTCGGCGGGCTCCTCTTGGGACATGGATTCCTGTGGAGTGACGTGCTGTGCGTCGCCCTGGGCACGACGCTGGCTCGGCTCGGCGATTGCTGGCGCGCCAAGACAGCTAGAACGATCCCCCGAAGCTCACTGCGTTCGTCTGCACCGAGCCGCGGTTGCGGACGCCGAGGCCGACGCTCAAGGTCCGGCCCCAGGCGAGTTGCTTCACGAGATCGACTCGCGCGGAGCTGGTGATGAGCGGCGTGGTCGAGCCGCCCGGCGTCGGCAGCGCGTAGAAGCCGGCGCTCGGCACGAGCCACACGCTTTTGCTGAGCGGTAGGTGGTACGTGAAGCCGCCGCCAATGCCGGCGTCGACGGGGCAGCCGCCCATGGAGTAGCCGTGCAGCGTGAGCAGCGGGGTGAGGCGCAGGAACGAGTAGCGTTGCACCGCGAAGCCGCTGACCGAATTGCCGCTCGCGTCGGTGTGCGAATCGCAACCAGGGAGCACGGGTCCAACGGGGAACAGCCCGCCGGTGAGTGTGAGCTGGAGCGGGGCGAAGAGCTCCGCCAGGCGCGGCCCGCCGCGACTGGCAAACAGGTCATCACCGCGCAGCGGCGTGATGACGGGCACGAGTGGCGCGGCTGTTTGCTGTGCCACTGCGAGTCGACACGGCAGCAGAGCGAGCAGCACGAGCGCGCCCGCTGCACTTCCGGCACTTCGAAACCCGAGGCTCGGTCTCTTTGCGACGCCACCCATGAGCGAGAGTCTGGACCACGCCGAGGCGAATTCAAGCCGCGCAGCGCTGGCGGGCGTTTTTCAGAACCGACTAGCGGACTTAACGCGGCGTTGCAGACTGGCTAAAGCGTGCGCTTCCCGGCGACCGCACGGTCGCTCAGATCTTCGCGCGGGCCATTCACGCCCAGCACGTCGGCCACTCGCACTTTGCCGTCGGGCTCGACCCGGTATTTGGCGCCGAAGGGGTGCGCGCGCGTGCCGGGATTCGAGAACAAGTAAAACGGCTTGCCGTCTTGATCGATCTCGAGTTGCACGTAATCCGATTGCGTCTTCGCCAAGTGATCGAGGACAGCTTCGATCTCTTTCGGAGCGATGCCGAGCGCATGGGCCGCGTCGGCGGCGGTGAGCGTGCCGCCGCGATTCACTGCCAGCGCGTACAACGCCTCGAGGCGCGTCTGAGTTTCGGTTTCGGTACCGGCGCGGCGCAGCTTGCTGCTGGCGAACAGGAACACCAGGGACAGCACGGTGCTGATCAGCGCGAGCGGCAAACCCACGGCGTAGCCGATGTTGCGCTCGGGGATCAGCAGCTGGAAAAAGAGCATGATCGCCGCCGCTGCGAGCAGGCCGAGCACGAGCACCAAGTAGCCGACGACCCGGCCGACGCTGCCGCCAACCTTTGCCGGCTGACCCGCAAAGTGCAGCGCCTTGCCCGAGAACGGCGCGCGCGGCTTGTCGCACGCGGAACAGAACGCGAACACGCCGCGATACACGACGGGCGCGTTCTGATGACAGTGCGGGCAGCGCATGTTGCGCGAGAGTTTAGCGTACTTCGTGCTGGCGAGCCTTCGGCATTTCGACCACGATGCCGCGCCATGCAGAGCGCGCTGTTGGATGGCTTGGGCAAGGTGCTGAGGGAAGTCGCGCTGCGTGAAATTGCGCCACGCTTTCGGCAGCTCGCGCCGAGCGACGTGATCAGCAAGCCCAGCGCCGACGATCCGAACGACCTAGTGACGGCCGCCGATCGCGCAGCAGAAGCCGAGCTGACCGCGCGCCTACCCGAGCTCGTCCCCGGTTCGACCGTGGTCGGTGAAGAAGCGGTGGCTGCGGATCCGAGCGTGCTCGAACGGCTGCGCGATGCACGCCCGGTGTGGGTGGTCGACCCGCTCGACGGTACGAAGAACTTTGCTGCGGGTCACGGCCCGTTCGGCACCATGGTCGTGCTCGTGGAGCGTGGCGTGCTGCTCGCAGCCGGCATCTACATGACCGAGGGCGACCGCCTGTTCCTCGCCGAGCGCGGGCAAGGTGCGTATCAGAACGGCGTGCGCATCCCACCGCGCGCGCCGAACACGGGGGTGCTCGCCGGCACGGCGTACACGCGCTTCATGCCCGAAGCAGAAGCCGCACCGATGCTGGCGCGCGCCGCAGCGCATCGCCAAATACCGGGCGTGATCTGCGCCGCGCACGAATACACGCAGATCGCCGCAGGGCTGAAGGACTACACCAACTACTACCGGCTCTTGCCCTGGGATCACGCGCCGGGCGCGCTGATCGTGCGCGAGGCCGGCGGCGTGGTGCGCCACCCCGACGGCCGCGACTACGACCTGTTCGACGTCCGCGAAGCGACGTTGCTCTCGCCGGACGAGCCCACTTGGCAGCGGGCTCGGGCGGAGCTGTTCGGGTGATTCGAGTTACACGCCCGAGAGCGGCTGCGAGCAGAGCTTGGTCGACGACTCGGCGCAGGTGCGGTCGGGCGTGCACAGATCTGCAAGGTGACTCGTGGTGCTCGGCTTGTCCTGGCCGATGCAATTGACGATGAACTCGTGCTCGTGGCCGTCGTTGCAGCTCAGCTTGCGCACGGTGCCACCGTTCTGCAGGGTCATGAAGTCAGCTGCGGTGAATTGAATGAAGTGCGAATGGTTGGCGGTGCCCTTGGTGTCGATGGTCTTGGTCACGCCAGCGGTCACGTCGGCCATGGTGATGCCGATCACGTGTCCGTGTTCATTGGTATAAAAGGTACGCAGCATCGTCCCGCAATTGGCCGCAACCGGAGCGCCGCCCGACCCGCCGTTGCCACCGCTGCCTGCCGCGCCACCGCCACCCGAAGCACCGCCGTTACCCGACGAACCAGCCGCACCAGCGCTGCCACCCGACGCGCCACCGCTCCCCGACGAGCCCGCGGCACTGCCGCCCGCGCCGGCACCCGGTGCACCTGCGGCCGCGCCGCCCGCACCCG
>OUNO010002516.1_pt3 | contig 14231 bp, 15 predicted proteins | sample 1779811 | NCBI WGS metagenome assembly OUNO01 (sample SAMEA3914804, study PRJEB12502) | metagenome | biome: forest; material: soil | place: Canada | collected 2010-06-25 | depth 0.3 m | reverse complement strand
GTTCGTGGGATCGCTCATCGCCACGATCAGCGATGAACCAGAGCGCGAAACAGGAATGATGCGATGCTTCTCGCACACCTCTTTGGTGACGAGCTTCACGACCTCGACGTCGATCTCGTACTCGTCGAGATTGATCGCCGGCAGCCGATACTGCGAGCTGAGGAAATTCGTGATTTCGCCGTCGGAGATGTAACCGAGGCGGGCCAGCGTGTAGCCCAGGTTTTGACCCGACTTTTTCTGCTCGTCCTGCGCCTTGCGCAGCTGCTGCAGGCTGATCAGCTTTTCACGGACGAGCAGTTCACCGAGACGATTCTGCGACATCGAGCTTCTCTCTCCGGGACGGCAGGGAGCCGGACCGATCCGGCGACTTTAGCATTGTCGCCCTGGCCGTTTCTGGTCTCAGCAGACGGTCGCGTGACTCGACTGCGAAAGGGCCTCCCCCGACGGACCGGACGGACGGAACGGGCAGCCTGCCGTTTGGACGCTCGGCGCGGCGGTTTGGGGCCAAACGCCTTGACGCGCCCTCTACCCGGTCGAACATTAGCCGACTAGATTGTCGCATCGGAATACGCGACTTTGACCGGCTCGCGAGCCGGTTGCGCTGTTTCAGGTTTCGGAATGTTAGAAAGGCGCCCCCATGGCGAAGACCTATAGCGACCTGTTCTCGGAGATCCGCTCCAACGTGAAGCTCATTTCGCTCGAAGCGCTGAAAGAGCGCCTCGAGACGAAGGCACAGAAGCCCTTCACGCTCGTCGACGTGCGCGAGAAGGACGAAGTGCGCGCCGGATACATCCCCGGTGCCGTGCACGTACCGCGCGGCTTCCTCGAGATGCAGGCCGAGCAGAAGCTGCCGAACAAGTCGGACGAGATCATCGTGTACTGCGCAGGCGGGACGCGCAGCGCGTTCGCCGCCAAGACACTCAGCGAGCTCGGCTACGAGAACGTGACCAGCGCGAACCCGGGCTTCGTGCGCTGGAAAGATTTGAAGTACCCCGTCGAGCTCCCGGCCGAGCTCAGTGCGGCGCAGCTCGATCGTTACTCGCGGCACATTTTGTTGCCGGAGGTCGGTGAGCGCGGACAAGAGAAGCTCTTGAAGAGCAAGGTGCTCTTGCTCGGCGCAGGTGGCCTCGGTGCTCCCGCCGCTCTGTACCTGGCAGCGGCCGGCGTGGGAACGATCGGCCTGGTCGACGCGGATACCGTGGATGCCTCGAATTTGCAGCGCCAAATCATCCACGCGACGTCGCGCTTGGGCATGAACAAGGTCGACAGCGCCGAGATCGCGATCAACGACCTGAACCCCGACGTGAAGGTGATCAAGTACCAAGAGCGGGTGAACAGCAGCAACGTCGATCGCATCTTCGGCGCTGGCTGGGACGCCATCGTCGACGGCTGCGACAACTTCCCGACGCGCTACCTCGTGAACGACGCGTCGCTCTTTCACAAGACACCCGTGGTGCACGGCTCGATCTTCCGCTTCGACGGGCAGGTCACGACGTTCATGCCCTTCCAAGGGCCCTGCTACCGCTGCTTGTATCCGGAGCCGCCGCCTGCGCACCTCGCGCCGTCGTGCGCCGAAGCGGGCGTGCTCGGCATCTTGCCGGGCGTGGTCGGCGTGATTCAGGCTACCGAGGCGATCAAGCTCATCTTGGGCAAGGGTGATCCGTTGGTTGGCCGCTTGCTGACGTACGACTCACTCCGCATGAGCTTCCGCACCTTGAAGCTGCGCCGCGACAAGAATTGCCCCGCGTGTGGCGAAAATCCTACGATCAAGGAATACATCGACTACGAGGGCTTCTGCTCGCGTTGAGGCTGTAAGGCGCGCCCGGCAGCGCCCGTTGTTGTCTCGATAGAACCCCGAAGAAACCCGCACGAGCCGCGAAAGGCGCCTTTGAATGAAGGCCCTTTTGCGCGGGTCGTGCTTCCTGATAGAAAGCTGAGCCGAACGCGCGGCAACGCATTATCGCTTGCCCCGCGAACGTGCTCTTCAAGGGAGACATCGAGAAAATGGCTGGAACAAAGCTCGTGCTGTGTAGCTTGGTCGCGCTGAGTGCGCTCGCTGGCTGCGGTGGTGACAAACAAGAGGCGCTCGCGCCCGGTGCCGCGACGACGCAATGCGCGCCTGGCCAATACTTCGACGGCCGCACGTGCCAATCGCAGACGGGCACCGCCGGCACGCCGACGGCGACTCCGGCTGCGACCGTCCCTGGCGCAGCGCCCGCTGCCACGGCGCCCGCAATCCCGGGCTTGCCGGGTGTTGCGACCACGACCGCGGGTCCGACTGCGACGCCGCTCGATCCCGCGACCGCTCAGGTCGTCACCTCGCTGATCGCCCCGCTCGCCGCCACCGCTGCCGCTCCCGGCGCGAAGGCCGTCGGCTCGGCGATCGCTGGCAACTTCGCGCAGGGTCAGTCGCTGGACCAAACGGTGCAGATGAACCCGGGCAAGTGCTACACGATCGTCGGCGTGGGCGTGCCCACGATCCAGAACCTAGACATCCAGCTCGTGCCCTCGATCGCGATCCCCGGGCTGCCCGCTGCCGTCGTCGCCGCCGACAGCTCGCAGGGCTCGACCGCGATCGTCGGTCAGCAGCCGAATTGCTACAAGTGGGCGCTGCCCATGGGTGGCACGATGAAGGTCGTCGTGACCGTGAGCGCTGGCCAGGGCATGGCGGCAGCTCAAGTGTTCGAGAAGTGAGTGCCCACGGCCCAGTACCAGCGCGGTACTGGGCTGTTGCCTCCTCCGTGAGCGCAGCCGTCGACGCGCGACTTGGTGCCGACGCGCTCACGCGGCGGCGATGCCGTCGGCCAGATCTTTGGAGCGCGAGCCCGGCAACGCCGCGTTCGTGAACTCGGGCCAGAGCTCACCGAGGTTCTCACGCTTGCGGCGTGCGAGCTCCCAGATCACCGCGGGGCGCGAGATCATCACGACCGTCAGCGCCAGCGAGAAGCCGACCACTACGTCGATCAGGTAGTGCCAGCGGAGGAACATCGTCGCGATGATGATGTTCGCGGTGCAGAAGGTGACCAGCGGCCAGGTGTAGCGGAAGGGGAGGTACTTGCGATTTCGGAACGAGAAGAACGCGAGCATCGTCGGAGCGCCGGTGTGCAGGGATGGGAAGATATCCATCTGCGCTCCGCCGGAATGCACTGCGTTCATTACCAGTGCGTGCCAGGGGCCGTCACCGAACGTATGCTGGAATTGGTCGGCCATGGCGCGATACGGACCGTAACCGGGCACGATCATGTACAGCGTGTGCCCGATGCTGAACAAAAGCAGCATCGCGAACGTGAACTCACCGACGATCTGCTTACGCCGGCCGAAAAACAAGATCGGCACGACGTGCAGGGCCATGAGCAAGAAGTAGCCGAAGTAGAAGAACGAGAACCACTCGGACGTGGTCGGGTTCACGAACTTGTCCCAGGCCATGGCCGGCTCGATCTTGAACACCGACAGATCGAACGCGTACAGCTTCTGATCGAGGGTGGTGCTGTTGACGAGCGGTAGGACGTGCTTCAGGAAAAAGTAGCTGATCTGAACCACGCCGTAGATGCCTAGCCGATACACGAGCGCCGCGACCCAAGAGCGCCGCAAGAGCCGCCCACGCACGAGCACGATGCTGAGCAGGAATACGAGCATCAACCCGCCCGTACGCAGCAAGCACGTGCTGCGTTCGCTCGAGGCGGGCGTGGACAAGACCGCGCCGTTGAGGAACACCAAGAACGCGAACACGGCAAAATCGTGGATCGCCATTTCCCGTAAGGTGCGCCGGAGCCACGGCTCTTGGGCGGCGGCGCGGCGCTGGGCTGCTGCTGACTCGGGTGGCATCGTCGGGTTCGGGGCTAAGGCTTTCTCGTGCTGAAGTCGGCTTCGGTCTCGGTTTGCTCTGCGGCTGCGGACAGCTCGGCCGGGTCCGCCAGCTCCGTAACGCGCATCCGGGGGGCCAGTTCAGCTGGGGGCTGGACGAAATCTTGAACGCTGACCTCGGCCAGCAGCAGCTCGGCGCGGGCCTGGTCGATCTTCAATGCCCTGGCCAATGCTTCGGGGCTCATTTGGCCCCCGTTCGCGGTCACGGCTCGTGAGGCTGCCAAAAACCAGGCCTGCTGCAACGCCGCTTGCAAGGCTTTCTTGTGACTCTGGGCGCGCCGCCAGGCAAATAGGGAGAGCACGAAGGGGATCAGGCTGGCCATCACGGCGGCAAACTTGGCGAACGCCGGGGGCGTGGTCACCAGCAGCACGACCCCAGTGATCAGCAGCGACAAGACGCCCGAGGCCACCGCGAAGCCGCTGCCCGCCTGGAACGCGCCGGCTCGAAGCTGCTCGCTGCGCGCGCTGCGCAGGAGCGCCACCTCGGCCTCGGAAAGCGGGCTGTCGGTGGGCGGAATGCGCGGGCCGCCGCAGGTTCGGCAGCGGTAGTAAAGGGTCGTGCTCGGCTCGATGTCGCTCAGCGCCTGGCACAACGGGCAACGGTAAGCCTCGCCGAAGACGGCGCCGCATTTCGAACACCGCCCCAGCGCGTCGAGCGGGGCGTTGCACGCGGAGCACGCCTCCGGTCGCGTGGCGAGGGCAGCGTCGGTTGAATTCACGCGGCCCGCTCCTATCGCGGCTGCCGAGAGTTGTCGAGCAGCGCTCAAAGGGGCCTCGAAACCGCGCTAAACCGGCGAAAAAAATCATCGAGCACGCGGTAAGTCAAGCCCCAGACCACTCCGCCGCCAACCTCCCACGCCGGGAATTCCAAGTGCTGCCCGGCGCGCGACAGGGTGTGCGTGGTCTGCAGCTCACCGCGCAAGAGTGGGGCGACCGGCACCCACAGCGCACGCCGAACCTCTGCACTCAGCGTGAGCCGCGGCAGCTCGCGCAGCAGGTAAACGAAGGGTCGCACCGCGATGGGCACACCACGCACCGGTGTGCAGTCCGAAAGCCGCCCCAAACGTTCGCCCGATTGCCGAAGGTCGAGGCCGACCTCTTCCCACGTTTCGCGCTCTGCGGTCGCGGCCAAGTCGACGTCGCTGGGCTCCACGTGGCCTCCAGGCAGTGCCATGTGTCCCGACCAGGGGTCGCCCTCGCGCGTGGCGCGTTCGATCAGGAGCAAGTCGAGGGCCTCGTCCTGCTCGATCAAGATCAGCGCGATGGCTGCGACGCGCGGCCCGGCGAGCGGCTCCTCCGCCGCGGCATCGGCGAGCGAGTCGCGTAGGCGCTCGCGCGTGGAGGAGCTGTCAGCCATCCGCCGGAGTGTAGCAACGCTTCGCGATTCACGCTGGAATACTCGAAAAATCTGATAGCCTCCCGCGCGATGAACGCCGCCAAAGCCTCGATTTCGATGCTGCTCGGTGCTTGCTTGTCGCTTCTCGCGGCAGCGCCCGCGCACGCCTTTCCCGGTTTTCTCGCCTCGAAAACGAAGTCGGACATCAAGGTCAACTCGACTCAGGTCGTGTTGATGAAGAAGGGCAACACGACCGCCGTCACCGTGATGTCGGACTACGAGGGCTCGCTCGAGCCGTTCGCGATGGTGCTGGTCGTACCGGGTGACGTCACGGCAGAGCGCGTGACCACGCTCAAGCGTGAGTACGTCGATCGGGTCGATGCCATCAGCGCGCCTCGCTTCCACGAATACTGGGAGCAGGACCCGTGTGATCCGGGCCCGGTGGAACAAGAGTGGCAGCGCAACATGAAGGCCGACGCCTCGAGCGCCTTCTTGGGCGGCGGCGACATGCCGCAGCCGGCGCAGAAGGTCGCCAAAGAGCTGTCGCTCGACGTGCAAGCGAAGCAGAAAGAAGGCGAGTACTCCTTCACCGTGCTCGGGAAGGACGACTCGCTGGCGGCCTGGCTCAAGGGCAAAGGCTACGCCATGCCCGACGGCGCGGAACAAGCCGTGCAGCCCTATTTGCAAGCTGGAATGAAACTCGTGGTGGCCCAGGTCGACACCAACCGGGTCGAGCTCGTGGGCGGCGACCGCGCGCAGCTCTCGCCGATCCGGTTCTGGACCGAGCAACCCTACGACACGATTCCCGATCGCGTGGGCCTGCTGAACGCCAACGGCAAGCAGGAGCTGATCGTGTACGTGCTCGATCCCGAGCAGCGTTACGAAGCCAAGAACTACGACAACCTGTTCCCGCCGACGAACATCGAGGTCGACTTCGCGGTGAAGGAACGCATCGGTGAGTTCTACGCCGCGCTGCAAGACATCATCGCGCAGAAGAGCCCGAGCTCGTTCTTGAACGAATACGCTTGGCCCGCCGATGGCTGTGGTCAGCCGTGCGCGACCGAACCGATGATGATCGCCGAGCTGCTCAGCTTGGGGGGCGACGTGTTCGAACAAGCGGTGCCCAAGGACGAGAAGCAGCCGAAGCCGCCCGAGCCGACCAAAGAGGAGCTGGCTGCCTTCAAAGAGGCGACCAAGGAGCTGAAGCCGAAGGAGCGCAAGGCCAAGGAGAAGCAGGACAAGGAAGATCGCCAGACCGTTGCCTCGCGCCAAGCGTTGGTCGGTCGCCACAAGTACGTGATCTCCCGCATGCACTACCGCTACGACGACAAGTCGCTGCCCAACGACCCCAAGTTCGGTCCGGCGAGCGGCGCGGTAGAGGGCGGGGTCGCACAGCCCAAGGGTCAGAAGGGCGAGGCCTCGACCGAAGTGAAGCCGGCTACTCTGAACAAGCTGCAGATCCGGTACAACAATTTTCACCCCTGGGTCCCGGTCATTCAGTGCCCGAATCCGGACCGTTATCGTTGGGGCAAGGCCCCGCGCGACTACCGCGGCCTGCGCAAGACCTGGATCGCCGAGGATCTGACGCGCAAGAGCCGCACACAGATCAAACCGGCAGCGATGATCAAGACGCCCATCCCGTCGCTCGGTCTCACGGGTGCCGCGCCGGCCGCCTCTCCTGCCGCGGCCGACGCAGGTGCTGACGCTGGTGCTGGCAGTGCAGCCGAGAAGAGCGGCAAATGCGGCTGCAGCGTGCCGGGCGCGCCGTCGCACTCGGCGTGGCTCGCGCTGCTCGGCCTTTCCGCGGCGCTGGGCGTTCTGCGCCGCCGGCGCCGCTTCGCTCAGTAACCGATGTCGACGTTGCCGTTCGCGCTGTGAGGCGTGGGTGGCAAATCGGCGTTCACGGGTGTGGGCCAGGGTTCGGTCGGCGTCGCGACTTCTACTGGCGGCCAGCGATCGTTCGTGTTCGACGAGCTCGTGGAGGCACCGCTACGCGCGGGTGGCACCCGCGCAGTGGCGACGCTCGTTACGCCTTGCGGCTCGCGGCAGCGCACCAAGAAATTGCCGTCGTGGGGATCGAAAATCGGCGACAGATCATAACCGTGGGGGCAACGCTCGCCCGCAATTTGAAAGCACGCGACCTGTTCGTCGGCGCAATGCACGTGCAGCAGGTGCGTGCCGTCGGGCCCGACGATGCGTGTGGCGCCCGGCGGCTCGACGCAGCCCCCGAAAACTAGGCTGACCGCGAGCAGCCCCCACGCGCCTTTGCCGTTCACCATGCGCCGATCCAATCCCGAGAAGGGTCGGTTGTCTATGGGCCTCGACGGCAGAGGGTGAATCTCAGCGCGGGTTTGCGCCTGCGACTCGCTCGGGAACCGTTGCACCGTCGCTCGCAACGGGCGCGGCGGGCGCGAACGGGTCACTCACCGACGGACGCCCATGGCCATGGAAGTAGCTGCGCAAGAAATCACGCGCCAGCTCGTTGGCTTTGTGGCGCCACACCGTGCCGTTCTCGAGCATCACGCTAATGATGACCTCTGGCTTCTGGCTCGGCGCAAAGCCGATGAACCAGCTGGTCATGCCTTCATTGGTCTCGGGGCGCAGCGTGCCGGTCTTGCCCGACACGCGCAGGTTGCCCAAGTAAGGGTGCCCCTTTTCGTCGCTGAACGCATGGCGGCACGTGCCGCTGCGCACGGTGACCTCCATCATGCGGCGCATGCGCTCGGCCGTGAGCGGCTTGAGCACGCGACCAACGACCTCGGCCTTGGCGTCTCCGTCGTCAACGTCCGACTCGCTGATACGAAATTTCGTCGCCTCGCCGCCGTGCGCGATCACGCTCGCGAGGTACGCGCCGCCGAGAGGTGACAACGTGCTGCCCTGGAAGCCCGCGGCGGTGCGCGCAAACTCCAAATCGCCGTACGGCACTTCTAGGCTTCCCATGGGCACCTCCAGCTCGAACGGGACGAGCCCGTTGAAACCGAGCGCTTGTGCCGTGTCGACGAGCCCTTCGCGCAATAGGCGGTGCGTGGCGAGCTGCGCGAACACCGCGTTCTTGCTGTACCCGATGGCATACAGGAAGGGGGAGCATTCGATGGCGTCACCGCGCGGCGGGTCGAGGTGCCGGCGTTCGATACCGTGCATCCCGCCCGAGATGCAGACTTGCTCCTTCGGGCTCAGGGTCGTGGTCTCGAACAGCGCCGCCGTCGTGACCAACTTGAAGACGCTCGCGGCGGGTACACGCGCGGTGGTGAGCACTTGATGACGTTTGCCGTCTCGCGCGCTCTCCACCCAAGCCAGCACTGCCCCGCTGTGTGCGTCGAGCACGACCATGCCGCCGCGTACGGGGTTCGCGCCAGCCAAGATCTTCGTCGCAGTCTGCTGCAGCTCCGGATCGAGCGTGAGCTTCGCTTCACTGCCGTTCGCGAGTGGGGCGACGTAGCGATCGCCGCGCTGCGTGATGTGATCCAGATCGAGCGCCGGGCGAGGCTCTGCCGCGCCGGCCCGGTTTGCCGGGGTGACGGCCAAAGCCACCATCAGGGGCAGGGCGCCCAACGCGCCGGATCGGGCCCAGCTCATCAGCTCGAACTACCCGGACCGCACGATTCGGCCAAGTTTCGGCAGCCCTTGCTCGAAAGCCGCCGCGGATCTGCACTTATCGAAGTGCGTGGCCTCTGTAAGTAATTTGCACACCTAAAACTACATAGGCGTACACTGCTGCCTAGTCGGAGGATCTCACCATGGATCGACGAGTGGGTCTCAGAACCAGAACGGACTTTCGAGTCATTGCCCAGCGCGGCACGCTGCGCTCGCAGTACCGGGGCATCGACGTGTCACCGACGGGCATCGTGCTCGATCGCGGGCGACTGATTCAAGAAGGGGACTGGCCGCTCACGATGCGTCTCGAGCTGCAGTTGCCCGAGTACTTGAAGCCGGTCCGCGCGTTGGCTCGACCCATCTGGTCCGCCGACACGCAGCAGGCGTTCAAGTTCGTGCGCATCGCCGACGTCGACCGTTTGATCTTGGCCGAGCACATCGACTTCATGAGCGTGCGCGGCTGCATCTTGCACTGAAGGTCTCAATCATGTCCGTGTCTCGCCGAATCAAGAAGTGGTGGTCCAGGCTGTCCGAGCCGGGCGCGCTGCGCATGCTCTATCACGGCGTCACCTTGGCCCCACGCCTGATCCTGCACGTGGCCTCGTTGGCGGCCCTCGCTGGCTTGTTCAATGCCTGCGTGCCGGCGACGCGTTACGAGGAAGCGAAGTCGGCGAGCGAAGTCGAGCAGGCCGGTCGCGAGCGTGCGCAAGCCGAGCTGAGCGAGACCAAGAAAGAGCTCGCAGCAGCTCGAGCGGAGCTGGCGCAGGGCTCGGAAAAACTCGCCGAAACCGAGCAGTCGGTCTCGGCCTCGAAGCTCGAGAGCACGGTAGCCGTCAAAGAGCGAGACGAGGCGACGGGCCTCGTCGAGCAGCTCCGCTCCGAGCTGGCCCGCGTGGGCGACAACCTGCGCTCGTACGCGCAGCAAAAAGCCGACCTCGAAAAAAATCTGCAAGTGGCGCAGGCGCGTAAGCTCGAGCTGGAGCGCAACGAAGCACACACGGTGGCGATTGCGCGTCTGACGCGCGACCTGACCTCCGCGCTCGGCGACCGCGTGCTGAGTGGCGATGTCACGCTCGACGTGCAAAATGGCCGCGTCGTGCTCAGCGCAGCCCAGGAGCTGTGCTTCAACGACGACAGCACGGTGCGGGAAGGCATGGGCGGCGTGCTCACGGGCGTCAGCCGCGTGCTCGCGCTCTACCCGAGCAGTAAGCTCGAGCTGAGCGTCCCCAGCAATGATGCTCAGCAGCGGGGCGCGGCGTTGCTCGCCGCACTGGGCGCCAAGGGTGTCCTCGTTACGCGAGCCACGCTCGGGCCGGTTTCGAGCGCGGGCATGGTCCTGCTGTCGTTCAGCGTCGACTGACGCGCGGTTCCGCCCGTCAGCGAGCTTCGAAGCTCACGTCGAGGTCGAGCGCGGACTCCGGATCGCGGCCGCGCGGTGCAGACACGGCGTGAAAGCGCGGCTGTGCTCGCAGCGCTTCGTACACCGCGGCGAGCAGCGCGGGGCGTACGGCCTGCTGAAAGCGCTCGTGCCAGGCGAAGCCGTCTTCGTCGCCCGTGTAGTCGTCCGCGAAATCCGCCGACAAGTGCAGCGTGATGCTGAACGTTTTCTCTTCGCGGTGCGTCACAGTGAAAACGTCACTTTTGCCGGCCAGCTGCCGGGCGAGGGGAGCGACGCGCCTTTCAACGTGTCGACCAGGCAATCCACGTCGGCCTCACCCGCTTCGTCTGGCGGAGTGACGCCGGCCGAGAGCACGTTGCCGTCGGTGCCCACGTACAGCGTGGCTTCGAACGCGCCACTCGCGCCCTTCTTGCAGGCCGAGAGCTTCTTCGAGAGCTTGCTCACGCTGTCCGACACGCGGTCGCCGTCCCAACTGGTGGGAGCGCGCACGTCGTTCGGTGGATCGAAGTCGAACGATTTGCGCGCCAGGCCGTGCAAGCCGCCCACCGGCTTCGGCCAACGCTTGCCGCGCAGGCTGTCGAGCATGCACTTCTCGGTGTCGCGGTCGCCCATGGTCGACTTTTCCAGGTGCGCATGGTCGACGCGGCCGCGCGTGTCGATCTTCACGAAGAAGCTGACCGAGCCGCCCAAGAACTCCACGCGCTTGGCGCCGTCGTCCAAGCAGCGCTGAAAGTCAGAGAGCGCGCTCTGGAAGGTCTTATCCACCTTTTCTTCGCTCAAGCCGCCGATCTCCGCTGAAACGCCCACGCCACTCGGCGCATCTTCATGTGTTTCGGTGGTGGGCTCGGGAGCTTGTGGCGGCGGCTCGCTGCCACCGCAGGCGAGCAGCGCGGAAGCCGACATCACGCCGCAAGCAACACTCAGCAGCGTACGGAACAGGCTCGGGTTCGACATGGATCCGCCCAGCAGTAGCGCGAAGGCGGGCGCGGAACAACGGCGCCGCGCGACCGCTCCAGATCGCCAGAGCGCGAGCCTTCAACTCGGCTGCAAATTTGCGTCGAGCAGCACGACGCCCGGGACTTCATCGAGGCGCGCGCGGAGGGCTGGCTTGGGGCGCACCGCGACGCCGAGCTCGGCCTCCCGCAACATCTCCAAGTCGAACACGTTGTCCCCGAAGCTCGCGAGCCAATGCGCGGGCCCAATCAGCGCGCGGCCGGCGACGCACTTGGCGTGCGCGTACGGCAAGGGGCTGGCCATGCGGGGCGCGATCACATCGCCCTCGTAGGCGGGCGTGCCGGCCGCGATGTCTTCCGGCACGAAGCCCCATTTGCTAGCCGCGATCTCGACCGTGGCGCGTGGCGAGGCAGAGACGACGATGGTGCGTAGCCCTCGGCCGCGCGCGAACTCGAGCACGGGGCCGATCTCTCGATGCAAGCGTTGCGTGTGGTTCGCGGCCTCGAGTGCTTCGCGTACCAGGGACTGCATCTGGGCGAGGGTGTAGCCCGCGAAGCACCAGGTCATCAGCTCGCACATCTCGCGCTCGGGGTAGCGGTGCTCGACGTAGGCATCGAACAAGTGCCCGGCGGTGAGGTTCGGATCGGAGAACACGTCGAAGCCGCGCGTGGTGGCTTCGTGCTCGATCGCGGCGCGCGCAGACTCGCGCAGGCGCCCGTGTATCACGGCGAAGCGGAATACATCGTCACCGACGTCACCGGACCAGAGCGTGCCATCGGCGTCGAAGGCCAACGCCGCGGGCTGATCGGCGCGCAGGCGTCGTTCGAGCTCTGCGATCAGCTCGTCGGCGCGCAATGCGGGTGGGCTCACGGCCGCGTTCCCCGCGCTTTGTCGGCGAGCCAAGCGTCCCACCAGTTGGCGGCCATTGCCAGATCCTGAGCGGTGTCGATCTCCATGTAGCCGCCAGCGATGTTCTCGCGGTGCATCGAGGCGCCGGCCTCCAGCATCTCTTGCAGCAGGTCCAGCAGGTACGCCTTCTGGAAGCTGCGCCCTTCGCGAAACTGTCCACCGCCGTAGGTTGCTTGCGCGCGATCGAAGGCATCGGTGAATACGCGCGCGCCATCGGCGCCGAGCTTCATCACGCCGATGAATTCGCCGTGGGCGGCTTCGCTTTCGATGGTGCGGCTGATCTCGAGCACGCGCGAGCCGTCGGCACGTAGCTTCTCGGCGTCCGTTTCGGGGTGCTGGGTGCGGCCGACGTAGCGCCGCCGCCAAGCCGTGTCGCAGCCTAGCGTGATGTCTGCGCTCGAGCCCACGAGGTCCTGCACGATCTGCCCGTCGTACACGATGTCGGCATAGCTCGAGAGGAAGCCGCCCGCGAGGTATTCGCGGGCACACAGGAGCGAGAGCAAGATGTTGTTGTTCGCCCAGTCTGCGTTGCGCACGTACGTGAATTCGGGGTAACGGGAACGCAGCACGTCTTCCGCGTAGCCGCAGACGAACACGACGTCCTTGCGGGCAAACCCGGCGCTGCGCAGCGCATCCAAGATCCAATCGAGCATGGGCCGGCCCATGACCTCGACCAAAGTCTTGGGGATGTGGTCCGTGTTGCTGCCGAGGCGGCTCCCACGACCTGCGCCAATGATGATCGCTCGCACGCGGCGGAGTCTATCCGGTCCACCGCGTGCTGTCCGCGCTCAAGAACGAGCGCGTTGAGCGCCGCGCTCATTCCTCGCGCAATTTCGCGAGCACGTTCGAATCTTCGAGCGTGGACACGTCACCCTTGGTCTCACGGCCGGCGGCGATGTCCTTGAGCAAGCGGCGCATGATCTTACCGCTGCGGGTCTTGGGCAGGTTGTCGGCAAAGCGCACGGAGTCCGGGCGGGCGAACTTTCCGATCTCGTTTGCCACGTGCTCCGATAGGACTTTTTTCATTTCGGGCGAGGAGGCGTGGCCGGGCTTGAGCGTCACGAACACGACCAACGCTTGGCCCTTCAAATCATCGGGGCGACCAACGGCTGCGGCTTCGGCCACGGCCGGGTGTGCGACGAGCGCGCTCTCGATCTCGGCAGTGCCGATGCGGTGACCAGATACGTTGAGCACGTCGTCGACGCGACCGACGACGTGGAAGTAGCCGTCTGCATCTTCACGAGCGCCGTCGCCCGTGAAGTAGACGCCCGGGATCTCGCTCCAATAGGCCTGCTTGTAGCGCTCGTCGTCGCCGTAGATGGTGCGCAGCATGCTTGGCCACGGTTGTTTGAGGACGAGCAAGCCACCTTCACCAGCGGCCACTCGATGCCCCTCTTGGGTGACGACCTCGGGCACGACGCCGAAGAACGGCAGGCCGGTGGCACCCGGCTTCGTGGCGTGGGCGCCGGGCAGCGTGGTCAGCATGATGGCGCCGGTTTCGGTCTGCCACCAGGTGTCGACGATCGGGCAGCGGTTGCCGCCGACGTGCTCGCGGTACCACATCCAGGCTTCGGGATTGATGGGCTCGCCCACGCTGCCCAGCAAGCGCAGGCTCGAGAGATCCGACTTGGCGGGCCACTCGTTCCCCTGGCGAATGAAGGCGCGGATCGCCGTGGGCGCCGTGTACAGCACGCTCACCTTGTGCTTCTCGATGATTTGCCAGAAGCGCCCCCAATCCGGCTGATTCGGCGCGCCCTCGTACAAGAGGCAGGTCGCGCCGTTGGAGAGCGGGCCGTACACCAGGTAGCTGTGTCCGGTGATCCAGCCGACGTCGGCGGTGCACCAATAGACGTCCTTGTCTTGCAGGTCGAAGACGTACTTCGTCGTTAGGTGCGTGCCGGAGAGGTAGCCCGCGGTGGTGTGCAGCACGCCCTTGGGTTTGCCGGTCGAGCCCGAAGTGTACAGGATGAACAGCGGGTGCTCCGCGTCCACCGCTTCGGCGCCGCCATCGGCGGGGTTCGCCGCCGCGACGGCTTCGTACCAATCCAGATCGCGACCCGGCGTGAGCGTGGTCTCTGCCTTGGCGCCCAAGCGCGAGAACACCACCACTTTTTCGACGCATTTCGCGCCTTCGACCGCGCGGTCCACCGTGGCCTTGAGCGGCACGATGTTGCC
>OUNO010004851.1_pt2 | contig 14233 bp, 12 predicted proteins | sample 1779811 | NCBI WGS metagenome assembly OUNO01 (sample SAMEA3914804, study PRJEB12502) | metagenome | biome: forest; material: soil | place: Canada | collected 2010-06-25 | depth 0.3 m | reverse complement strand
CCAACACCTTTTCTTGTGCCAGCCAAATCGGAATGCTCTGCTCGGCCGAGGGCGGGTGGGTCTCGAGTGGCTCGAGCGACGCCTGCTATTGCACTGCCCCGATCGGTCGGTTCGTCCGGGCCAGTCAGAGCCTGGTGCTCGACACCAAGACCTCACTGACCTGGGACTCGCGCCTGCGCCAGGCCGCCACGTGGCCCTCGGCCGCTCAAACTTGCAAGGGCCTCGGGATGCGGCTGCCGACGGTCGCAGAATGGCGCGGGCTCATCATTCCGCTTCGCCTCGCGAGTGACGCGCATTGCGTGGCAGGGACCCCACTCATGGCGGCACCGTTCGACAGTGCAGCCTTTTCGGGACCGGTCGCGAACAGCGACAAGCTTTGGACAGGTACGCCCGAGAGCAGCTTCCCCGGCTTTGTCTTGGTCGTCCTCATGCAATTCGTCCCGAACACCGGACAATGGTTTGCCGCCGACACCGACGACAATATCAAGGAATCGACGACCCACGCCTATCGCTGCGTGAAGCCGTGAAGCACCCGCGGCTCACTGCCGCGAGGCGCTACGCGAGCCAGCCGGGCAACGCCGCGGCCTGCTTCAGCCACCGCGCCAGCTGAGCTTCGTCGAGCGCATCGCCTTCATGGATGTCCAGGTAGCGAGTGCCTTCGTTCTTGCTGGCGCCAGGCGGCATGGGGCGCAACGAGGTGCCGCGGAAGAAGGCCACCTTCATGTAACGAGTGAAGGTGTGGAGACCGACGAACCAGCCCTGGCCTGCGATGCCGTAGAATGGCGAGTTCCACTTCACCGATTTCTGCACCTTGGGCACGCTCCGTACGATCAGCGTGTCGAGCTGCCGCCCCAGCTCGCGCTTCCAGCCCGGCAGCGCGTCGATGTACGCCTTTACGGGCGCGTTCCCGGGGGCCTTCGCAATTTGCGGATTGCCGCCCGCGAGCAGCTTCACCGGCTTGGCCTTGCTCGTGCGTGCCGTGGGCTTTTTTGCCTTCGACGCGAGCTTGGCCTTCGGCTTCGCCTGGCTCGTCGACGATCGTGAGCTCGTGGTGCTCGCTCGCATCACCGAATCATCGGGGTCGCCCCCGAGCACGTCAATGACGCGCTCGGGGAATGCACACGCGTGCTTACTTCTTCGCGGGTGCCACGGCCGGCGCCGGAGCGCTCGGAGCTGCAGTCGCCGCTTTGGGCTTGGTCGGAGCGGGGGCTGCCTTCTCCGTCGCGGCCGGCTTCTCGGGCTTCTTGAACGCGGCTTCGGAGCCGATCTTCAAGATGATGTCGAGCGCCGCATCCGGGTACTTCGCCTTCATCTTGGCCTGAAGGTCAGCGGGCTTCTTGGAGGTGGCCAGGGCGACGTCGTACGCGACGAGGTAGTCCTTCGTGAACAGTAGCGTGCCCGGATCTTGCTTCTTTTCTGGCTTCTGATGGCCGGGCACCACGAAGGTCGGGCTCAGCGCCGCGACCTTGTCGATCGACGACAGCCACGCCTTGCGCTCCTCGGGGTTCGTCTCGGCCGTCCACGGGAACACGTCGTCGTAGGCGATGTCGCCCACGACGGCCGCGTGCAGCGACGGGATCCAGACGTACGAGTTCTGCGAGTCGTCACCCTGCACGCCGCCCACGACTTCGAGCTTCTCGCCTTCGAGCTCCAGGCTCGTGCCAGCGAGCGGCTCGGGCACCACGGGCGTCGCCGTGATCGCGTCCCTGTACAGCGGCTTCCATTGCTTGACCTTGCCCTCCCAGGTCTTCTTGATCTCGTCGACCGTCGCCGGCAGCGCAACCAGCTTGGCGTTCGGAAACGCCTCTTTCAGCGCCGGAAAGCCGAAGTAGTGATCGGGATGCGAATGCGTCACGTACACGAACGTGAGCGTCTTGCCGGTCGCCTTGATCGCGTCCGCCACCTTCTTTGCGTCCGCGAGCGTGAACTGCGTATCGATCAAGATCGCATCCTTCTGACCGCTGACGAGCGTGGAATTCACCAAGAAGCCCTCGGGCGAGCCGGTCATTACCTGCAACTTCAAGGGCGGAGGCGGCGCTGGCGGAGGCGGAGGAGCCACGGCAACCGGCAGCGCCACGGATGCGGACGGCGGCGGAGGCGCGATCGCTTCCGGCTGCTCACCACCACAAGCAACCGCAGACATCAACGCCGAAAACCAAAGTCCTACCTTGATCGTTTTCATGCAGCGACTTCTCGAACAGCCCTGTTGTGACGTCAAGTTGGGCAGAGTGGCGGAATTCGAAGGCTCGATGTTCGAAACTCGAGCTCACACTCGCCAGTCGGGCGGAGGCACGAGCGGCATGCCGCCGAAACACGCGAGAAGCGTGGTCGAGCTCGAGGTGTTCGAGAGCTCGACCGCACTTCGAGCTACGCGGCGCGCTGAGCGCGCCGCGCCCGCTTGCCCAAACTCACACTCGAAAAAATATTGGTACATACTCGTAGTAGTGCTGAGATCGCGACACGAAGCCCGCAACCGCCGCGAGGAGCCATCAGCAACGTTTGCTAGAAGCGCAGCAGGTCGAGCAGCGGCGCGGCGAAGGGCGCTCCGGGGATTCGCTGCGAGTAGATCGGCGAAGGCTGGTATCCGGTGGTGACGACGTGCTGCGCGCGCCAGAGTAGGCTCCAACCGACATCCGGGTTTGCGACCCAGTCGCTTTCCGGGACGTGACACTGAGCCACGATCTCGGAGATCTCGTCTGCGCTGAGCAGGCCGAGCAAGCCGAGCTCGGACGTGAGCTCTGCGCTCACGGATTGCTCGGTGTCCGTGACTGCGAGAAACGGAGCCAGGAGCAAGGCCGTGACGGACGGGTTCCGCGGCGAATCACTACGCGCCTCGAAGTGGCGCGCGATCGCTTGGATCTCTGACCAGCGGAAGAAGTGCGGCATCGTGACGCTTTCGTCGAGCCGCGCCGCTTCGTGGCCAGCGATGTGCAGCACAGTCTCGTACGGCGCGCTTTCGACGGAGAGAAGGAAACCGTCCCAGTAGTCGAAGCGATGGCGTTCGACGCTCCACAGGGCGCCCAGCGCATCCCCGTCCGCATCCAAGCGATAGAGCGTGCGCCAGAAGCTGCGGCTGCGCAGGACGGAATGCGGGCTCGGACGAGTGTCTTCAGGTCCCGCGGACCAGAGCGCTTCGTTGCGCGGCATGACCTCTGCGAGAGCGAGCGACGGATAGGTAGGGGTGCCCATTGGTTCGAGAAGGAGTGCTGCGGTACACGGAACTATCGGCGCTCTGCTGCGGACGCTAGGCTCGAGGAGGCCGCTGCTCCGAGAATTTCGGCAGCTGATCGTCGAGATCGAGCCACGCGACCTTCGACCGTATCCACGTGTGATCGCGAGGGCGGATCGCGTCGGGATCGTCGAGCGAGCAGAGGGTGATGTCCAATTCGTCGAGAGATTGAGCGGATTGGAAAGTGAGTGGGGTGCCGCAGCGCGGGCAGAAGGTCCGGGTTCCGACCTCGGACGAGCGAAATGTGGCGGGCTCACCGGCGAGGATTCGAAAGCCATCGCTGGGCACGGTGATCCAAGAGACGAAGGCGGCGGCGCTCGTGCGTCTGCAGATCGAGCAGTGGCAGTTCGTCTCGTTCGTGCACGGTCCGTCTGCCTGGTAGCGAATGAAGCCGCAGAAGCAGTGTCCTTCGATCACGTCTGCCATCCTCGTGGTTTTTCGGTCGCAGATGTTAGCCGGAGCCCGGCGCTTCGATCGCTTCGATCGCTTCGGCGAGCGGACCCGCGAACGTGAGCAGCAGCGAGATCTGGCCGTTGGCGTCGATCTCGCCGGCATCGAATGATTCCGAGGTCGTGCCGTCTTGCCACTCGACGACCGAGCGAAACCGAAATGTGGTGCCGACGGCGTCGATGGCGCTCGTCGGATAGATCGCAAAGATCTCGGGATTGGCCAGGAAACGCAGCATCTCCGCGGTGAGAGCCGCGCGGCCGCGGATCTCTCGGCTGCGCGTCACCATCCGACCGTCGGCGGCGAAGCAACGCTCGACCATCTCCGCGCGAAGCGCCGGATCGCGCTCGCTCCAGGCTCGGATGTACGTATCGACCGCAGTCTCAATGGCGCTGGCCATGGGCCAAGCCTAACACGAGCCTCGACGACGCGCGTGGAGTCACATGGGAGTGCTTTGAAAGGTGAAGACGCGCCAGGCATCCGGGAGCTGCGGGTGAGGTAGCTCGTCCGCATCGCGACCGATGTACTCGGAGATGGTGCGGGCCCAGAAAGGAACCGCGCCGGCGTTCCGCAGCGCGGCTCTCACGATCCAGCGCCCCGGCAGTCGATCCCAGAGCAGGTGCGCCGCTCGCCGGCCCAGCCCCGTGCGCCGCCAACGCCGAAGAATGAAGAACTCCGCAACGTCGAAGGCGTCGGGATCGATCAGCAGAGACCCGCGCATGATCAGCGCAAACCCGACCACGCGCTGGCCGTATTTGACGAGGAACGGGAAGCGATTGCTCGGGTCGGACCAGTACAGTGGAAGCCGCCGGTACCCGAAACGCCCATCCGCCCCGAGCTCGATATCAGGGAACGCTTCGCTCAAGTCGTGGATGTACAGCTCGAGCAGGTTCGAGAGCAATTCGGCGTCCTGCAACGTTGCCGCCTCCAGCCTCACTTCATCCGTGCTCACGCCGCCCATGCCTATCCAGCGTATCGGCGTTCAGCTACGCGCGCTAGCCGACTGTTTCGTCGAGGGGGGTAGATAGGCACGCCGTGGGGGGCTCCCAAATTCGGAAGGAGCGCTATAGCTCCGTCATGCTCGACGCGACGGAACGTAGGACACGGCAAATCATCTCGCTCGTCAGTGCCAGTGGTGACCTGGAGGTGTCCTTAGGCAGCGCACCCGTACCGCAGCCAGGACCGGACGAAGTAGTGATGCGCGTCGAAGCAGCGCCGATCAATCCGTCGGATCTGATTTTGTTGCTCGCGGGCGTGGGCGCAAGCACGCTCACGCAGGGTGGCAGTGCAGACAACCCGACACTGCTCGGGAAGGTCGCTTCGGTCGAGCGGTTGGCGAGGCGAGTCGGTCAGACACTGCCAGTCGGCAACGAGGGCGCGGGCACGATCGTGGAAGCCGGCGGCTCGCCCGCGGCGCAAGCGCTGCTCGGGCGGGTCGTTGCGGTAGGACCGGGCAGCGGCATGTACGGTGAGTACCGCGTGCTGCGTGCCGAACAGTGCCTCGAGCTCGAGAATGGCGCGACCGCGATCGACGGCGCATCCGCGTGGATCAATCCGCTGACCGCGCTCGGCTTCATCGAGACGATGCGTCGCGACGGGCACAGCGCGCTCGCGAACACCGCCGCAGCGTCGAACCTCGGTCAGATGCTAGTGCGGTTGTGCGCGAAGGACGGCATCCCGCTGATCAACATCGTACGCAGCGCCGAGCAAGAGCAGCTCTTGAGCGACATCGGCGCGCGCTATATCGTCAATAGCAGCGCGCCCACGTTCCTGGCTGATTTGAGTGATGCCTTCGCCGAAACGGGCGCCACCCTCGCGTTCGATGCCATCGGTGGCGGCAAACTGCCGAGCCAACTGCTCGAGTGCATGGAGGGCGCGTTGAACCGCCGAGCAACGACCTACAGCGCCTACGGCTCTCCGACTCACAAACAGGTCTACATTTACGGCGGCCTCGACCCACAACCCACCGTGATCAACCGCACCTTCGGCACCACCTGGGGCCTCGGCGGCTGGCTGATGACCCCGTTCCTCAAATCACTCGACCCCTCGCGCTTCACTGCCCTGAAACAACGCATCGCCTCCGAGCTCACCACCACCTTCGCCAGCCCGCACGCCGCTGAAGTCTCACTCGCAGGAGCGCTGAAACTGGACGCAGTGGCCGGCTACACCCGACGTGCAACCGGCTCGAAGTACCTGATCGTGCCACAGCAGCAGTGAGACTCGGGGCGCCCCGAGGGGAAAGGGCTGCGCCCCCTCACAACCCTCCAACCGTAGTACGTGTACGTAGTGCTCTTTTTCGAATCGAGAAGGCACTCCGGCGACGATTCCAAGCACTCCCCAATACTGAAGTGCTGATTGTCACTTCTCGGCAGGTTGGCCCTCGATGCATGACTGCCCGGGTTCGAATTCTTGGGTGACGTCGCCGTTGGGGGTCTGCTCGGTCATCGAGATCGCAACGCGACCTGCGCCGCCTCCGATCGCGAGCACATAAGAATAGCCCGCGCGCATCTTCACATTGAAGACCAGGCCCGGCAGATGCGCGATGACCGCGCTCATGTTGTCCGAGCCTCCCCAAGACCGTTGATTCGTCACCTGATGACAGCCGGGCTCGAGCGCGAACGTGGACCCATGCTTTGCCACGCGCTCACCGTCCACGCTCTCGATCGGCCCGGCCAAGGTTGCGATCTGCGCAGCCGACAACGGCTTTTCCGCCGGTGAGTACAACGGATACGGCGTGCTGGCACCGCTCGAAAAACAACCACCCAGCGCGAGCATCGGCAGCACACGGATCAGTTTTTTCATGTTCCCGTTAGGCCCTGAGAGGCCGAACCTAGCACGGACACGCGCAGCGAATCCCCCGAGTGCTTGGTGGCGCGCGCCGTCCGCGCAGCCATGTTATGCGCTGCTGATGCGCGTTTGGAGAGGGGTCTGCTGCGGGTTGATCGCGTGCGCGAGCCTTGCGTGTGGCGAGCCCGCTTCGGAAGGGGCGCCGATTGGGCGGGCTAGCAGCGCTGTCAGCGGCGGCGCTGCGGTTCCTGCGGGGAGCTGGCCGCTGGTTGGCTGGCTCGACAACGGTTGCACGGGCGTGTTGCTCGCGCCCAAGCTGCTGGTGACGGCCGCACACTGCGGGGGCGCGGCAGCGTTCTGGCTGGGTGACACGTTCGAGGTGCACGTAGACGACCAAGCCGGAACCGCGAGCGCCATCGATGCGCCGGCAGGCAGCATGCACCGCGTCGTGCAGTGCACCCCACACCCGAATGGAGAGATCGCATCCGGGCGGGACATCGCTTGGTGCGAGCTCGCCGAGCCCGCCCTGGATTCGCGGCAGATTGCGCCCGCTCTGCTCGGCTGCAAGCGCGAAGCGCTGACGGAAGGCGCCGACGTCACGCTCGTCGGTTTCGGGCGTGACGCAACGAACGACGCGGTAGGGATCAAACGCAGCGCGCTCGCCACCGTCACCGGTATCGGCACCGAGCTCGAAATCGGCGACGCCGAACGAGGCACCTGTGCTGGCGACTCCGGCAGCCCCGCCTTCGTGCAACTCGACTCGGGCACGGGCAGCGAGTGGCAGATCGCCGGCGTGCTTTCGAACGGGCTGGAAGGCGAACGCTGCGGTGTCGGCTACTACACGGACCTGTCGGCCGTGTTGCCTTGGCTCGAACAATCGAGTGGCGTCGCCTTGTCACCGTGCGGCACGAGCCAAGGCGTCTGGTCGCCGAGCGTCGCCTGCCAGCGCGCAGCGCTCGATCGCGATGGCGAGCCGACGCCGACGCCGACGGATACGCCGTCAACGGCCTGCGGCGCGGCGTATGCTGCGCCCGAGTCGTCCGGCTGTGCACTGTCGACGAGCAGACGCAGCTCCAGTGCTCACTTCCTTGTCGTTGCGGTGGCCGCGCTGTTCGCCTGGCGCCGCCGTCGCTACTGCCCGCACGCCTCGCCGCACGCGGCCACCGCGCAGCGCATGTAGCTCTCCCAGGCACTCTCACAGCCGGGGTTGTCGGCGGGCGTACAGCTCTGAATGCAGCTGCACAAGTCGGTCGGGTAGCTCGAAACGCTACACGTCTGAGCCACGGGCTGCTCGGTCGTGCACAGGCAATGGCGATCGACGCAGGCGCTAGCCGCAGCGCAGGCGTTGCCTGGGTAGCCGCAAATCGTGTCCTGCCCACGCAAGCACTCGAAGCAGGGAGCCGCCTGCGCGGGCGGCGGAATGGGCTCCCCTGGCGCGCGCTCGGCTTGGCGCTGCATCCAGATCTCCAAGAAGCTGCCGCACAGCGCGGCTTGCTCCGAAAGCGGCCCAGTTGGCGGTTCGCCCGAGTCGGAACCGCCGCTCGCGCCGTCGTCAGCAGCGCCAGCGAGCCCGCTGCTCGTTGCTCCGCCATCACCGGCGGTGCTGCTGCCTGGCTCATTTCCGGAGGCTGCTGCGCCGCCGTCACCCGCGCTGCTCGTGTCGTTGCCGGCGCTCGCAGAGCCGGCCGCGGCGTCCGGGTGGGAATCACTGACTCTGCCGCACGCGGTGAGGGCGACGAGCAACGCCGCACCGACCGCCGCAACGCGCAGCGCGCGCTCTCCTAGATCGCGCAATTGTAGCCCTCGCCTTGTTCCCATGCGCCGTCGAAGCAAAATAGCGAGCTGTTCGGCGCGGCCTCGCACGAGTCGCCGTCATAGTTGCAAGCGAGGCCCTTCGTGGCACAGCCCGCGCCCAGATTGGGGACGAGCGCCGGACACGCCGGATTCGCCGGTGGGCCGTAGCACAGCCAATTGCCCGGCTTGCCAGGGGCGGGATCGCGCGCGAAGCACACGCACGAGAGCTCACCGTACGTGCAGGGCATGCCGACAGTCGCAATCGTGCAGGGTTGCTGGTGATGGGGCTCGGCCGGGCAATAGTCGGCGGGCAGCGGGTCGCAGGAGTAGCGACTCGAAATGGTCGCATCGGCCTGCCAAGCGCTAGCCGTGCACTGATAGATGTGCCGACACTGCGCGGTGCTCGAATCGCCGTAGCTGCAGCGCAGCGACTCGTTCGCGCAGGCCGACGCCGCTGCCGGCTCTGTCACCGGGCAGACCGGTGGAGCGCTCGGCTTGGGGCGATCGACTTGGGTGGTACAACCGCCAAAGCACGGCGTTTTGCCGTCGTCCGTGGAACCGGCCGCAGCGGGTGCGCCGCTCCGGCCCGACGCTCCCGCGTTGCTGCTCGTGGCACCCCCTAGGCCGTCGCCTCCCGAGCCTGCGCCGGCCGCACCCGCACCGGCATTCACGCCGTGCCCGTCCTGCGAGCTGCCGCCACAGGCGGAGGCGACGAGCAGCAGCGCCAGCCAATGCGCGCTCGAACGGACGGGCGAGCCGCAGCGATTCATCAGGGGAAGCTGGCGTACGTGTGGAACCAATTGTACGTCTCCGAGGTCCAGCGATTGAACACGTTGTACGTTTGGGGCGCCAACGAAGAGACGCCGATCACGCGGCGATCCGTGCTCGATCCCGGCGCGAACACATAGAGTGGGCTACCGCTATCGCCGTGCGTCAGATCGACCGTGCTGCGAATCGACGTCGCATCGCCCGCCCAGACATCGGTGCTGGATGCGTACCAAAGCTGTGCGCCGGCGTAGGGCGCCGCCGTGTTGTTCAGCCGGTACGTGCTTCCGGGGAAGCTGCCCGTCCCGGGGCAATCAGTGCCCAGTACGCTGGAACCGCTGGCGAAGCCGGTATCGCCGTTGGCGCCCGTCGGGCACAACGCGCGAGCCGGATACCCCAGGCGATTCGCCGAGGCATCGAGCAGCCCCTGGTCCGTCAAGGGCAGTGTACCGAGCCAGCTCGTCCCGCCGCGACCCGTGCAGTTGATCAGGTTGACCACTGCAAAGTCCCAGTGTGCCCAATTGCTCTCGTTGCTGGTGTCGACCAAGTTCACGAAGGCGGTGGGAATGGTGATGGCGTCGCAGTTGTATGCCGTCCAGCCCGCGAACGCGCTCGTGCCGTTGACGCCGAAACGCCAGCGAGGGCGATTGCAGCCCGCCGTCGTCGTACCATTTGCGCAGAACCAGTTGTTGCCGACCTGCGTGTCATAGACGACGTGCGCCGCCGTATACAGCGTGGTGTCGTTGATGCGCACGCCGCTGCCCCGGCTCTCGTTGAAGCCGATCGTCGTTGCCGGCACGCTGCTCGTGCTACCGCTCCACAAGCTCCGGTCGTCCGTACCGATGATCGTGCGCCCTTCGCGGGCTTCGGAGTCCGGCGTGCCCGCGACGGGCTGGCCGCTCAAGATCTTCTTCGCGAGCTCGAGATTCGGCTCGAGCTCGATGTAATACTCGTTGCCAATCGCCATGTGCCCGCGCAGCTGAGCTGCGAGCACCTCCGGCGTGCTGCCGTCTTGATCGGCGCGTCCCTCGAACGAGATGCGCTCGAAATCAGCCTGCGACCACTGATCGCGGCGCATGAACTTACGCCCCGCAACCTCGATGATGGGCTCCAACGCCTGCTCGGGCGCTACCGCGTCGCCACCCTGCCGATCGTCGACGGCAGAGCCGCACGCCGTGCACACCAACATCGCCCCCAAGCCCACACCCCAGTAGCCCTTGAATGAATTCACGCCCGCCTCCCAATGGTTCGTAACCGCCCTCGAGCGGGAGGCTCTCGCAACGCCCCGTCCCTGTCAATGAGCGCGGAGTGAGGCGGATCTGACGATTCTCGCCACCAGTAGACAGTGAGAGAAGCCGAACGGCCGCGGCGGGAATAGTGACACGCTATGAGGTGCGCGGCTGGGATGCGGGCGCCCGATCCCTGGCCCAGGGCGCAAGCGGCCTGCGCCTCGCTCACCAGCCCGCGTTGCCGTTGCCCTTTTGAAGTTGGAACGCGCTCGGCGCGTCGTTCTGCATGCCTTGGTTGAGCGGACCGGTGATGGTCACGTTGCTCGCCACAGCGCTACCGTGGGATTCGGAATTGATGCGGATGCCCGTTTTCCCGTAGTTGCTCACGGTCACGGTGTCGATGGTCACGTTGGATACGTTCTGTGCGCCACCGAACTGAATGCCCGAGTACGTCGGGCTATCGATGGTCAGATCTTTGATCGCCACGTTCGTGATCGGCTGTGTGTCGGCCATGAAGCGGAGCGCACCGAATTCTTGGTTTCCGTAGTGCATGCCGCCCGCGCGGGTCAGCGTGTTGCGTTGCGCGGTCGTCATGCCAGTGAACGGGATCGCCGAGAACGTGGTCGAGATCATCAGGCCCGGGTAGTTGCAAGTGTCCGCGCAGGTGTTGTCTTCCACGCGGTTGTCTTGCCCGCCGTACACGGCAATGCAGTTGGCGCGCCACACCGCTTGCACGGTGTTGAAGCGAAACACATTGTTAGAAGCGGGCAGCGGCCCATCTGCGGAGAAGCTCCACGTCGCGATCGAATCATCCCCCGTGTTGCGGAAGCTGGATTGCTCCACCACGGAGTTCTTGGTGGCATCCGCGAAGTTTACGCCGTCTGCGTACGTATCGCGAATGCGCGCGCCGTGAATCACGAGGCCGTCAGTCAGGGCCTGCGTGACTTGGCCAACGAAGCCGCCCTTGCCCACCCACCAGCCCACGGTTTGATGTTCGATCCACACGTTTTCCAGCCGGGAACCCGTACCCGCCGGCCCGTCGAAGCCCTGCCAGCCCTGTGTGTCGTCGCGATACGTCACGTCCCCGAACAGCGCAAAATCGTAGAATTGGTTGTTGTTGCCGGACACCACGAACTCAGCGCCGAAGCCTTGAATCACCGAGTACCACATGCCCGCGCCGCGAATGGTGACGCCCGCTGCTTTGAGCTTGGGCCACGGCGCTTGCGCCGGCTTGGGCGATCCGTTGAAGGTGCCCCTCGGGAGCCACAACACTTTGCCCTGCGTCCGCGCGGCGTCGATGGCCTTTTGAATGGCTGCGCCGTCGTCCGTGCCATCGTCGGGCGTCGCGCCGAAATCAGTGACCGAGAGTGAGCCGGCAGGTTGGCTGAGTGGTGCGGGGACCTGCTCGAAGTCGGCCAGGTCGATCACGTAGCTGGTAGACGCGTCTTGAGCGTCCTTCTGCAGCATCACGGTGGTGCCGGCCGGAAGATTGTCGAGCAGCGCGTGCGTCTCGTCGTAGAAGTGATGCGCGGTGCCGTTCGCTGCCGACTCGGAGCCAGCGTTCTGCGCGTCTGCATCCCCGTACGTCCACGAATAGCGCGAGGTGAGGTGCAGGCTGCTCTTGCGCGCGCCGTTCACGTACAGGCCGAGCGTGGCATCCGTCTGGCCATCCGGAATGGAGTAGCGCACGACGATCGAGTTCGCCGGGTGCTGGAGCGTGAAGCTCACGTTTTGCCCCACAGAATCCAACCGAACGCCGCTGCGCCCGGAGGCTTCAGAGGCCACATCCCCGAACGTACGTGATTGCGGGAGCACCGTGCCCGTGGTCTTGGCCCCTTCGGCTTCGAATTCGAAGAACGGCAAGGTAGCGCCGCGCGCTGCCGGCGTGATCGGATCCACCGTCGTTGCGCCGGAAGCACCAGCGCTGTTCGCTGCGCCGGCCTGGCCGGGATTGCTCGTCGTACCGCCGCCGCTCACTGTACCCGGGTTCCCGAGGCCGCCCGCGCTCAGCGCGCCGCCCGCGCCAGCGATCCCCGTGGTGCCACTCGCGCTCGCTGCGCCGCCTTGACCTGTGCCAGGTGCCGGGGTGACCGCGCCCGCGCTGCCGGCCATTTCGAGATCAGAAAGATCAGCAGGCGAGCTACCGGTGCAACCGCTGACAGCGGCGAGCAGTGCAAAGGACGAGAACGAAAGCACGACAGCGTTTCGGCACATCATGCATCGGTGAATGTCCGAACACTTCCCGATCCGTCCCCAGAAGCGACGAACAGGCGTGAGTGTGTGCGTTCGAACACCGCAAATAATGCCGAGCAAATTAGGGATTTTGTGTTTCGTGACGGCAAACCCACTGTGTAACTAACGCCAAACGGAGCGAGCGTGTGTCGCGGACTGTCGGGGATTAACGGTGTTTTGTGGATGCGCAGATGTCCTCTGCGTTACGCGCTGAGCGCTAATTGCAAACTTGCAACTCAGGTTGAGACGACATTTATCGAAGTTTTACGACTTAACCCGTACGGGTGACGTGACGTCATTCTCGACACGGATCGCCAAACTGGCGGACATACATTTCTCAACGCAAGGCGCCGCCCGTCAGGGTGAGCGTGCTTTGCGCGCGTGCGCGCTCGCGCAAACGTCGCCATCGACTCGCAAGTCCGACCCAAGAAGGATCGTTCATGAAGTTCGTTTCACTCAAGCACTGTCTGCTCGTCGCCAGCGTGGCGCTCACTGCGCCGGGTTGCACTCGAGACCCGCTGACTGGCTCGCCGCCGGTTGGCAGCGCTGCAGGCGCCGGACAAACCAGCGCAGGCGGCACGAGCAGCCTGGGCGGAGCGAGCGGCACGAGCCCGATGAGCAACGGGGGTTCCTTGGTCATCACCGGGGGCGCCTCGGGCGCGAGCAGCACGGCAGGTGCAAGTGGCAGCGGTATGACGAGCGGTGGCGTGGGTAGCTCCACGTTCCCCGCAGGCCAAGGCATGAACATGCCCTGGACCGAATTCCAAGCCGAAGACTCGGCGCACGCGAGTACGAACGCGCTGGTTCTGCCGCCTACCCGCAAAAAGTGGGACAAAACACAGATCCAAGCCGAAGCGATTGGGCGATCAGCGGTGAAGCTCGGCAAACAAGGGGACTACGTGGAGTTCACCACCACCGCTCCCGCGAATTCACTCGTGGTCCGCTTCTCGATTCCGGACTCGGCTGACGGCAAAGGTTTGGACGCGACGCTCGGGCTGTACATCAACGGCACGCGCGTGAAATCCATGAAGCTCACGTCGCACTATTCGTGGTCGTACAACGGCGAATACATCCCGGGCGCCGCCACGGATACGGACGGTGCGGCATCCCTGAATGACCCGAGCAAGCCGTTCCCGCACACCTTCTTCGACGAGTACAACACCGGCCCTGGTGACGTCGCGGCGGACATGCCGCTGCTCGGTGAGCTGCCCGTGGGCAGCAAGGTGCGCCTACAGCGTGACGCGCAAGATACGGCCGAGTTCTACGTCATCGACCTCGTGGACTTCGAAGAGGTGCCCCCCGCGTTGCCCATGCCGTCGGGCTTCACTTCGATCACGGACCCGAGCTTGGGCGTGAACATCAAGCCGAACGACGGCATCGACCACGCAGACGACTTGGAGAAGGTGCTGCTCGGCGGCGTAAAGAAGCTGTATTTCCCGCCCGGTGAATACATCGTACGCAAGTATCAGAGCTACTCGGCGAATGCCGCGCTGGACAACAACGGCACCGAAATTGCCGGCGCGGGCATGTGGTACACGCGCATCAAAGGCAAGCAAGCGATCTTCTTCTGCGATACCGCAGGCGGCCAATGCAACATGCACGACTTCGCCATCTTCGGTGACTCCACGGCCCGTGACGAGCCCGTGAATGGCCCGCAAAAGGCCGTCGGCGGCCCGCAAGGCAACGGCACCCAGCTGTATAATCTGTGGATCGAGCATGAGGTTGCAGGGCTTTGGATCGGCGGGGGCCC
>OUNO010056998.1_pt1 | contig 14242 bp, 8 predicted proteins | sample 1779811 | NCBI WGS metagenome assembly OUNO01 (sample SAMEA3914804, study PRJEB12502) | metagenome | biome: forest; material: soil | place: Canada | collected 2010-06-25 | depth 0.3 m | reverse complement strand
CCCGCGCCATTTCCCTAACCGCCTCCCCCACGCCTGCTTGTCAGCACGGCCCCTTCGTCTAGCGGTCTAGGACGCGGCCCTTTCACGGCTGAAACACGGGTTCGATTCCCGTAGGGGTCACCAACATCAAGCCCTAAGGGCTTGATAGGCTGTCTTTTCTGTCAGCTTTTGCGGATCGCGACCACATCTTGCCCCACATATTGCTCAAGGCTTTTGCAGTATCCCTTGAAGCAAGGGGGATTGGCGCGCGATTCCGCTCACAGGAACGATCGCTCTGCGCAGCACGTGGCTCTACATCTGACCGGTCTGAATGTCTGATTGGTGGTTAGGAATGATGTCCCCGACACAGACCCTCGGTTTGCTGATTATCGCCATCCGAGTCCGAAGCTCGATTCCTCGACCTGCAATATTCGGCGTAGCGTCAAGCAGCGATTTGGCTACATCGTTGCGCAGCCCCGCACGTTCCGCATGGCGCACCGGCATCTGCGAGCAATGGACAAACGGTCATGTCTCCGGATTGCTCCCGACCTAAAGGGCCGGATTGACCGATCGCCAGGACGATCGACACACCAGCTTGGCGAAACAGCAGGTCACGCGCACTTTGAGATCGCGAGCAGCTTCGCCAGCAACGGTTCCACCAGTTCCATTCGAAGCATGTTCGGCCCATCAGACAGCGCCTTTTCCGGCTCTGGGTGGCATTCCATGAAAAAGCCGGCAACGCCGACCGCGGCGGCGGCCTGCGCAAGATAAGGCACGAACTCTCCTTGTCCGCCTGATTTATCGCCCATGCCACCGGGAAGTTGCACGCTGTGAGTCGCGTCAAACACGACCGGGCATCCTGTATCACGCATTTGCACGAGACCGCGCATGTCAACGACCAGGTTGTTATAACCGAAACTGGTACCCCGTTCGCAAACGGTGAAGCTATCCTCATCAAGCCCCGCGCGCAGGGCTGCTCCGCGCGCCTTGGCCACGAGAGGCGCCATATCACCTGGCGCCATGAACTGCGCCTTCTTGAAATTGACCGGCTTCCCGCTCGCCGCGGCAGCTTCGATCAGATCGGTCTGCCGCGCGAGGAACGCCGGTGTCTGGAGCATGTCGACAACCTCGGCGACCGGCCGGCACTGGGCAACGGTGTGGACATCGGTCAACACCGGAAGACCAGTCTCGCGCCGAACCTTTTCGAGCACGCGCAGACCTTCCGCCAAGCCCAGGCCGCGGAACGCAGTGCCCGAGGTGCGATTCGCCTTGTCGAAGCTCGACTTGAACAGGACAAGGATCGAATATCGATCAGCCAGCACGCGCAATTGTTCCGCGACGGCCAGACACAGCGTCTCGCTTTCGATCACGCAGGGCCCGGCAATAAGAAAGGGGCGCAGACCCAAACCGATATCGTGAGTGCATAGCTTCATCGAGCTCGTCTCCTCAGTCCAGCCCACGGCGACGCAACATCGCCTCGACGAGGGGCACGTCGCTGGGGTTGTTGAGTTCAACGACATCCCAGTCCGGTACATCGCATTCGATGACCTTTATGCCGACGCCGTTGTATAGAAAGCGAAGCTGCTCCAGGCCCTCGGCTTGCTCCAGGAAGCAAGGCGGCCATGCTGCATAGTCGGCCAAGGATGCTGGACGATAGGCATAGGCACCCAAATGCAGCAGCGCCGGGCATTCGTCCCCACTCCGCCAGCTCTCCGGCAGAAAAGGGAGCGTTCGTTTGGAAAAGTATAGGGCTTTGGACCAAGCATCGCACACGACGGTGGTTCCGCCGATACGCCCGGCGCGCTCGTCTTCGCTCAGATGGCGATAGAGTGATGGCGTGCACCGCAAGGCGGGCGTAGCGACGGCGATTGCCGCGTCGTCGCGCAGGCGCTCGATCAAGCTGGAAACTACATGAGCCGGCATCAAGGGGGCATCGCCCTGGAAGTTGACGATGATGGCGGGTGGATCGGCCATTTGCGCAATTGCGGCAGCACAGCGCTCCGTGCCATTGGCGCATGACTCCGCAGTCATGATCGCAGCGCCGCCAAAGCGGCGGACTTCCTCCGCGATACGCGTGTCGTCGGTGGCCACCACCACGAAATCAACACCAGGCACCATGTTCGCCGCTCGCCAGCTACGCTCGACGAGGGTGCGTGACGTTCCGTTCGCTCCGATCAGGCCGACCAGAGGCTTTCCAGGATATCTGGTAGAGCCATAACGTGCTGGAATGATGATAGCTGCGCGATCCGGGCGGCTCGTTTTCCCCACTTCAAAGACCGGCGCTGTCATCCGAGCATGACCAGATCAAGCAAGTGAACGAGGCCGATGGGGCGGCCAGCCAAGTCCGGATCAGTCACGAAGATCACCGTGATCCTGGCTTCAGCCATTAGGGCGGCGGCGTCGCCAACGGTCACATTTGCGGCCACCGTCTTCGGGTTTCGGGTCATCACCTGCTCGGCGGAACAGGATGGGATCGCGTCGAAACCGCGCCGAAGGTCTCCGTCGGTAATAACACCTATCAGAATGCCGTTCGCATCGACGATCCCGGCTGCGCCTTTGCCTGCTTCGGTCATCTGCGCGATCACGTCCTGAAGCGGCGTGTCGCGTGCCGCGAGTGGCAGCGGCGAACCGCTTCGGACAAGTCGCCCGATCGGCTGTGATCTCCAGCCGATCGCGCCACCAGGATGTAATCCGGTAAGTTCAGCGCGAGAGAATCCGCGTGCGTTCATCGCGGCAATCGCGAGGGCATCGCCCAGCGCAAGCATCATCGTGCTCGACGTCGTGGGTGCGATCCCCTCCGGACAAGCCTCGTCGACTTCAGGAAGCTGCATCGCAATGTTTGCATAAGTTGCCAGCAGCGATGACCGCTGGCTGGTGATTGCCAGCACCGGCAAACCGAGCGATCGCACATGGTGCAGCAACGGCAGCAGTTCGATCGTCGCTCCTGAATTCGACAAAACAAGGAGGCTGTCGGTGTTCTGCACCACGCCGAGATCACCATGGGCGGCTTCACCGGGATGAACAAAAATCGCAGGTGACCCTGTCGAGGAAAGCGTGGCGGCAACCTTGCGACCGATATGACCGGCCTTTCCCATTCCTGTTGTGATTACCCTGCCCCGGGTTGCGAGGATCGCGCGGACTGCGAGGTCGAAATTGATATCCAGGCTATCCGCCAGCAGGGTCAGTGCGCCTGCCGCCTGCTGTATGACAGACACGCCAACAGCGCGACTACACTGATCATCGATTGTTGTCGGCGGGAGCGCGAGACCTCTCAACATCTCGCTGGCCGCCTCACATCGGGGTCGCGATGGGACGAGCGCGAGAGATCGCCACGGGACGTCGCACATAGTTGGGCATAGTCCTGCGCTATCTGTTCAACGCGCAGCAGGGTTTCACCAATATCCGGTACGGGCGCCGTTGCCGGCCGCTGCGCGATCGCAGGAAGGCGTCCGACTTCAACAACAACTTCAGAGACATCGATGATGGTGGCTCGGCCCCTGTCAATGAGACCGGAAAATGGCCCCCGCGCCTCGGGGCTGAGAAATAGTGCGGGCACGCCGAATTCCGCCGCCTCTCCGGCGGCCCCGGACGCCAGCGAGACCATGGCGCGCATGTGCGGCAGCAACGCCGGGAGCGGAAACAAGGCGGCTTCTTCAATAACGATATTTGATTGGCGCAGGTGCAGCAGGCGTCCATATTCGGCGTCTTGAAGGGGCGTTGACGAGGGATGGCGCCGGAGCCACCAGCGCCAGCGCCGCGGTGCTGCTTCGATCTGCTCTGCAAGGGCATTCCAGGTGTCGCGATGCCCACCGATCGGCTGCAGAGCGACGAGAACATCGCATTCATACGCCGTGTCGGCGTCAACGGCGCGATAGGCGCTACGCCAGGTCCGTGTGGCCTCGTCTTCGTCGTCGAGAAATGGCGCGAGTTGCGTGTGTCCGCCGTGCAGACTTTGATGCCAGGGCAAAGGCAGGACTGCGGCCCAGCTCCGGATATGCTCGGCATCTTCCTGCTTCCAGGTCCAGAACAGTGATGGAAGCGTTGAATAGCCATTTTCTGGCAAGGCGTACCAGGTGTACGCCTTGTGTGCGCCGTCCTGCGGGCAATGTTGCAGATCCACGCACAGGATGCCCTGGCGGCGGCATGCAAGTGCGAAAGCATGGCCCAGGCCCGCATAATAGGTAACGACGAAGGCGACCTTCGGCTTCGCGACCCGCAGGATCTTCTGGAAAGCCGAAGCGGCAAGAGCGACGAAGCGAACACGTCGCGCCAGCCGATCACTGCTGAGCGAGGGGGCGTTTATACCGCGCGTCTCCAGATATCGAAGGACTGCCTCATGATCCGGCAAATGCGGTGAGAGCGCCGGGCTGAGTGCTCCGGCAAGCGCGCCCCAGGCTGAGACCACATTCGCGGCAAAGGTCGGGCGGCGCCATGGGAGGCGGCTGAGATTGGAACTCTGCATCAGGAAAGTGCGTTGACCGCGCTTTTCCATGACGGCGATCAGCGGCTCGGCATAGCGGTCCTGCCAACCGCCACCGATGCGATCGAGCGAAAAGCCATCGCCGAGCACCACCGCAAACGCCTGTCTCGGCCAAGGCCGCCAATGGGCAAGGTCGCGCCGACTTTTCCAGACATTGGTCAGCGGAGTCGCTAGGCCAGTGATCGCGCGCCAGATGAACGGCGGAGCCGGCCGCGACGTATCGCCGCCGCTCGCTCCGAACATGTCGAGGAACAGGTCCATGCGCGCCACCGGCCATATATCGACGTCGCCCGCTCGCCACTGCGCCACCGCGAAATTACGCTCAATGTCCTCGACCAGTGCCAGGTATCGCCGCTGGAGTGGTATCGCTGATGAATCTTCGTGAGCGCTGCCCGGGTGGCGATCAACATCCCCTTCTTCGGCGTCGCGGCGCTTCATCATGTCATCGTCGCCAGGCGGTCGGCGGTCACCGCGGTGGCGGCGACACCGCCGAGATGCGCGGCGATCTTGGCGATCACCTCGCGCGTTGCCGCCATGTGCATGTCGGGCGAGCCGCCGGCGATGTGCGGAGTCAGGAAGACGTTGGACAGCCGCCGCAACGGATGCCGGCGCGGTAACGGCTCCTGCTCGAACGTATCGAGACAGGCGATGATGTCGCCGCGACGTAGCCGGGCGACGAGCGCAGCCGGCTCGATCAACGCGCCGCGGGCGACGTTGATCAGCACCGCTCCTGGCCGCAGCCGGTCGAGTTCGGCCGCGCCGAGGCAATGGCGTGTGGCGGGCGTCAGCCCGCGATGCAACGATACGATGTCCGCCGCCAGCACGGCCGCAAGCGAGGCGGGCTCGGCGCCGGCGGCGCGTATCTCGACGGGGTCGGCATGATCGGAATAGACAATCACATGCGCGCCGGTGGCGAGCAGCCGTTGTGAGAAGACACGGGCGTTGGCGCCCCAGCCGATCAGCCCCACCAGGGCACCGGCAAGATCGCGGCTTGGCCCCGTGGGGGACGACAGCGATGTGAGCGCCTGGCGTGATCGCCACAAGCGTCGTACCGGCCCCTGGATTCCCAGCGCGGCGATGATTGGTCGCGCTGCCTTGGCGCTACGCAGCACCACGCCGCGCGCACCGGTCGGAGGCAGCGCGGTTCCCCAGCCGCCGCGTTGCATCCCGCGGCTCGCAACGAAGGCGCGACGGCGGCCGAGAATCGCCAGGCCGAACGCGAATTCGGCGACGCTTTCGGCGTAAGCGTGGCTGGCATTCACCAGCGTTATGCCTCGCGCCAGCAGTCGGTCGGGCGCGTAACGGGCCAGCGACAGGCCGACCGTGCCGACCACCGCAAGGTTGGGAAGCTTGTCGAGCGCCGCCTCGCTGAGCGGCTCCGCTCCTTGGCCGAAAAGCGCGGCAACGACATCCGGATGCGGTGCCGCGGAGCGATCCAGATCCGCGGGCGAGATCAATCGCCAGACTCCCGGGATCGTGCTGAGCGCCCCACGCAACCGGTCCGCGCCAGCCAGCAGCACGGTGTAACGACGAGCCGGGCGCGCCGGCGCGCGCGGCTCGGGAAGTCGTACAGGGCCGTGATAGCCCGCCTCGATCAGTCCGGCGAGGAACAGCGAGGGCGCCAGCGCGGCGATCGTATTGGGCGGCGGCGGCCCGCCCTCGACGGCGGCGAGAAACGCGTCGTGTTCAGCCGCAAAGCCGTCACCAGCCGGGGACAGGTCGAACGCCATCGGCGGTCCGCCGTCGCGCCGCCCGGACAACCCCGCTTCGGTCACTCGCCAGCTCTCGCCGGGGGCATGGAAGGTATAGCCTTCGCGCCGCTCGCCCGCCGAATTGTCGCACAGAAAGACGCCTTGCACGTTACCGGCCCACCGCATCAGCGCCGAGAAAGTGCTTGGGCTCGCTCCCCGCCCGCCCGCCTGGGCCGTGACGTGGTCGGGCAGACCGCCCATCATATAGACGAGCACATCGAGCGCGTGAATGCCGTTGGCAGTGAGCCAGCTCGCCGCGCCGAACGGCGGGGGCCGTCCATATTCGGGCTTGTGGAATACCGCTTCGGCATAAGTCCAGCCGCTGCTGCCGGCGAGCGCGCGGAGCCGTGCCAGCGCGGCAAGGAAGCGACGATTGTGCCCACCGACCGCGACCAGTCCACGCGCATGGGCGGCGTCGGCCAGTGCGCGCGCTTCGGTATAGCCGGGCGCGATCGGCTTCTCGACGAACAGATGCTTACCCGCCGTCAGCGCGACGATGCCGAGCGCGTGATGCTGCTGCGCATTGCCGAGCAGGTACACGAGATCAATGTCCGGCCGATGGATCGCCGCCACGGCGTCGCCGCCATCGCCCGCAAAGCCGAACCTGCGCCGCATTTCCTCGGCGGCGTCAGGTCGCAGGTCACAAATCTCGACAAGATCAATTCGCCCGGCATCGCGAAGCCGCGCCAGTTCCGGCAGGTGGAGCAATGCTGCCGTCTCGCTGGCGCCGACGACAAGCGCACGGGGCCGCCCCGACAGACGAGGTTTGGAGAGCGAGATGGTGTGCCCCTGGTCCGTCATGAGGTTCGGTACGTGAGTGCTTCGTGGACGGGCGATGGTTCAACCGCCGCCCGTGCCGGGCACGGAACGATGCGACGGGACGATCGGCATGACTCTCGGCATTGAACGCTTTGCGGAGAACACGGCACTTATGGTTCGATGCATCAGGCGGACCCGAGCGGATTTTCCCGGAGCGCGAGGAGCGTCGACAGCGCATTGGCGTTCGCGCGCGCCTTTCTGAGGTTCGCTCGGTGGCGCGCCGCATCGGGGGCGCTGTTGCTCGCGCTGGGAGCAGTGCTCGATGGTGTCGGGTTGCTGATGCTGGTGCCGATTCTCGATGTCGTCATCCATGCGTCAGGCGCACCGCTGCAAAGTGGACGGATTGCCGCGCCGCTTGTCCGGCTCGTCGATGGCTATGGAGCGACGACACGCCTGTCGCTGCTGCTCGGCCTGTTCGTGGCATTGATGGCTGCCAGGAGCGTGGTTCAAGCCGCGCGCGATCACCATATCAGCCGCCTGCAACTCGAATTCGTCGAGTCGATTCGGCTCGACTTGATCGAGCGGCTGGCCTCGGCTGGCTGGCAACGCCTGATACAGGTCAGCCATCCGCGCATCGTCCAGGCGCTGAGCGGCGAAATCCACCAGATCGGGATCGCCGCCAATTGGGTGGTGCTGGGTGCCGTCGCGCTGACCATGCTGATCGCCAATGCCTTTTTGGCGGCGCTGCTGTCACCCCTGGCCGGCAGCCTGGCGCTCGCGTTCGCCGCGCTCGGAATGCTCGTCTGCAGCCCTTATCTGCGACGCACCCGCGCCCTCGGCCGCGCCGTAACCGACGCCAATCTCGGCCTGACCGGCAGCGCATTGGCATTCCTCGCCGGCTTGAAACTCGCCACCGCGCAGGGCCTCGAACATGGCTTTATCGCGGAGCAGCGCGTCAACTCGGCGACGGCGATGGAAGGCCGGCTTCTGTTTCTCCAGTTCCAGGTCAGGGGCCGCAACGCGACCTTGGCGCTCGCCGCTCTGGTTGGTGCGGCAACGTTGTTCGTCGGCCTCGACGTTTTTCACCTGCCCGCCTCAGTGCTGCTGACGCTGCTCCTCGTCCTGTCGCGGACGACCGCACCGGCGTTGATCGTCCAGCAGGCGGCGCATCATATCATCCACAACCTGCCCGCCTTCGACGCGGTAGAAGAGCTTCGGCGAGAACTCGAGATGGCCGCGCCGGTCGACGAACTGGCGGACACAGGCACGGACGTCGACAGGACGGGAGCGATCACGCTGAGCGGGGTAAGCTTCCACCACACCGCTGAAGCCACGGGCCTGGATGCTGTCGACCTGATCATACCCGCGGGCGCATTCATTGGCATTCGCGGGCCGTCGGGATCGGGCAAGACAACGCTGCTCGACCTCGTGTCCGGGCTATTGGTGCCGCAATCCGGCTCAATCTCGCTGGGAGGACGACCGCTGTCAGGTGCCACGTTGCAGCGGTTTCGCGAGCGGTTGGCTTATGTCGCACAAGAACCGTTCCTGTTCGACGACACCATTCGACGCAATCTCGCCTGGTCGCGCGAGGGCGTCGACGAGGCTGAGATGTGGGCGGCGCTCGCTCAAGTTGACGCGGATCGGCTCGTACGGAGGCTGCACAGCGGCCTTGACACCAGGATCGGCGAGCGTGGCGTGATGCTGTCGGCTGGCGAACGACAGCGGCTGGCGCTCGCCCGGGCGCTACTCAGGCGACCCGCCGTGCTGGTGCTCGACGAGGCAACCAATGCCATCGACATCGCTGGCGAGCGCGTGATTCTCGAACGTCTCGCGGCTATGGCCGGAACAGTCACGATATTGCTGGCCGCGCACCGACGCGAGAGTTTGGCATTGTGCGGCAGCGTGATAGAATTTCCGCTGGTCCGCGAAACGTCATTCGGTCGCCAACCGCCCATCAACGACCCGGCGTTCGACTGCGTCTCGCAGGGTGGCGACCACTACCAGCCCACTCCGGCTGTCCTTCGCGATCCGAATTTCACCGCTGGCGGTCAACTCATAGATTCTTGATCTGCGGAAACCCGTCATGCAACGACGGTCGGAATACGCACGCTGATCAGCTCGAAAGCTCCCTTCGCCATTCGACATTGCCCGCATGTCGACAGTGAGCGAAGCGGGATCTGCCTGACTTCTCTGAGCGACTCGGCGATGATCACGCCGATCTGCCCGTTTCATGACAGGAACAGCTCCGCCGCCGCGTCGATGATCGCCTCGGCATCGAGACGATAGGTCCGGTAGAGATCGGGCAGATCGCCGGTCTGGCCGAAGCGGTCGACGCCAAGCGGGCTGACACGCATGCCGCGCACGCCGCCAAGCCACGACAGCGCGCCGGGGGAGCCGTCGAGGATGGTGACGAGCCCGGCGCCGGGCGACAGCACCGAGAGCAAGGTCTCGACATGCGACGGCACGGGCGGCGTGCCGGTCCAGCGCGCCGCGCGGCGCGCCGACCACCCGCGGTGCAGCAGATCGGGCGAGGTGACGTTGAGCAGGCCGAGTCCGGGGATGTCGTCGAGCAGCTGGGCGTGCGCGTCGAGCACCTCGGGCGCGACCGCGCCGGTGAAGACGAGCGCGGCGTCGGTGCGCAGGCCGGGTTTGCGCAGCCAGTAACCGCCCTTGAGCGCGCCGGCCTCCCAATCGTCGTCGTCACGTCTGACCTGCGGGATCGAGCGCGTGCTGAGCCGCAGATAGACCGAGCCGCCGTCATCGGCCTGGAGATGCGCGAAGGCGTGGCGCATCATCAGCGTCAGCTCGTCGGCCCAGGCCGGCTCATAATAGGTCAGGCCTGGCTGGCCCATGCCGATCAGCGGGGTGTTGATCGACTGGTGCGCGCCGCCCTCGGCGGCCAGCGTCAGGCCCGAGGGCGTGCCGACCAGCAGGAAACGCGCATCCTGGTAACAGGCATAGTTGAGCGCATCGAGGCCGCGCGCGATGAACGGATCATAGACCGTGCCGACCGGAATCAGCCGCGTCCCGAAATGCGGCGCGGCCAACCCGAGCGAGGCGAGCATCAGGAAGAAGTTGTTCTCGGCAATGCCCAGCTCGATATGCTGGCCGGCCCCGCCGCCCGACCATTTCTGCGCGGACGGGATCTTCGCCGCGCGGAATACGTCGGCCAGTTCCTGGCGGCGGAACAGGCCGCGCTGGTTGACGAAACCGCCGAGATTGGTGGTCTGGGTCACGTCGGGCGCGGTGGTGACGATGCGGTCGCCGAGCGGCTCGCCCGATTTGGCGAGGTCGAGCAGGATGCGGCCGAACGCGCTCTGTGTCGATTGCTCCTCGCCATCTGGCACCGGTAGCCGTTCCGGGACCGGCACCGCCGCAGCACGGGGTTCCGGTTCCTTGGCCGCCAATGCACTACGCCCGACGAACGCCTTCAACTCGGCCGCGACATTGTCGCCGAGCCCGGCATAGGGTTCCCATTCCTGCCCCTCGGCGATGCCGAGCTGGTCACGCAGCGCCGCGATCTGCGGCGGGTTCATCATACCCGAATGATTGTCCTTGTGGCCGGCGAGCGGCAGGCCATAGCCCTTGATGGTATAGGCGATGAACAAGGTCGGGCGCTCGTCATCGGCGCTGTCGAACGCCTGGGTCAGCGTCTCCATGCAATGCCCGCCGAGATTGGTCATCAGCGCGGCGAGCGCATCGTCGTCATGAGCATCGAGCAGCTTGGCGACATTGGGCTTGCCGCCGATATCGGCGAGCAGCCGCGCGCGCCACGCCGCACCACCCTGATAGGTCAGCACGGCATAATCGACGTTCGGACAATTATCGATCCACTCCTCGAGCGTCTTGCCGCCCGGTCGCTTGAACGCCGCGCGCTGCAACGCGCCGTGCTTCAGCGTCAGCACGCGCCAGCCACACGTCTCGAAGATATCGTCGAAGCGCCGGAACATACGGTCCGCCGTGGTGTGGTCGAGCGACTGGCGGTTATAGTCGACCACCCACCAGCAATTGCGCAGATCGTGTTTGTAGCCCTCGATCAGGCATTCGTAGATATTGCCCTCGTCGAGCTCGGCATCGCCCATCAGCGCGATCATCCGCCCGGCATCGGCCTCAGCCAGCGCACCGTGCGCGATGAGATAATCCTGCACCAGGCTCGAAAAGGCGGTCACCGCCACGCCCAGCCCGACCGAGCCGGTCGAGAAGTCGACCGGAATCCTGTCCTTGGTCCGCGAGGGATAGCTCTGCGCGCCACCCAGTCCGCGAAAGCGCTGCAACTGGTCGAGGCTCTGGTTGCCGAGCAGGTAATGGATCGCATGCAGCACCGGCCCGGCATGCGGCTTGACCGCGACCTTGTCCTGCGGGCGCAGCGCATGGAAATAGAGCGCCGCCATTATCGCGGTCATCGAGGCGCAGCTCGCCTGGTGGCCGCCTACCTTCAGCCCGTCGCGCTTCTCGCGCAGATGATTGGCATTGTGCACCGTCCAGGACGACAGCCAGCGCAGCCGCGTGTCCAGTGCCTCCAGCGCAGCGAGCGTGTCGTGGCGTGAAGGGGTAGCGAGGGTGGTCATCATCAATCTTCCGTCCACAATATCGGCAATGCTTTCAGGCACCCGCAGATCGTCTCGTCAAGGCGATCCGGCCCATGACAAAGGCATGGCCCGTTCCCATCAGCCGATGAGGTCGCCCACCACGGCGAACACCATCCAATGCCTCGTCGGAATCACACCAGCTGGCGTTTGAGCGAGCGCTTTGACGAACGCGCGAAAATCTCCACCCCATTGTTGAGCGCGGTGATCGATTCCGAAACCTCGAAGGTGCTGGCGGTCGACCGCACCGCGAAGCTGATATGCAGCTCGCAGTTCCAGGCGCCCCGGCGATAGCGGCTCACCCGATTGCCCGACCATATGCCGCTGTTCGGCGCGCCGGCCGAAATCCGCGCCGTCGTGTTCGGACCATAGCCGGACAGCTCCGTGCCGTTGGCGCATTTCCGGGTCTTGTCGGGCCAGGTGCCGGTCACGGTCAGCATGCCATGCTCGCTGGTCGTCGTCACCACGACGTCGCCCTTGTCCGGCGGAATCGACACGCTGGCGATCGGCATGGCGGGTTCGGCCACCGGCGTAACGCGCATCGGCAGGTCGAGCATCGCATGGTCGGGGTAAAGCGTCAGCGTCGGGCTGTCGGGCGAAGGCCAGACCAGCGGCCACAAACCTTCCGAGATCGCCAGCCGCAGGCGCTCGCCCGCCTTCAGCCGCTGGGCGATGAACCCGAGCGGGATGGTGACGTCGACGGGCTTGCCTGGCGTTAGTGGCGTGGGCGCGGCGTGGCTGTCGCGATGCGTCAGGTTGAGCAGGCCGTAAGCCAGCCGCCATGAGCGGCCATCGGGCAGCACCTTGCACAGCCGCACGGCGACCTGCGCGACCGGCTTGTCCGCCGCCAGCCGCAGCCGCGCGACGGGCACGCCGAGCAGTTCGGCATCAGCCTCCAGCGGCGGCAGATCGTAGCTGATCGACAGGCGATCGTCCTCATTCTGGTCGCCGGGCATTTCCTGTTGCCCAAACGGCACCCATTCGGGCGTGGCGAGGCCGACGGCATTGTTCGATTTGTGTCGGCGCACGGTCGCTGGCCCCGGCACCGGCGAAAGCCCGGCGTCGGTCAAATGGAATGGCCGCATGCGCACGTTGCGCGTCGGCCATAGCGGCTCGGCCGCCCAATGCCCTGGCGTCTCGCCCGGGGCCGACTGGGCCGGCGTCGCGCTCGGCAGATAGAAGCGCAGCATCGGCTCATCCATGATGCCGGTGGCCTCGCCGCGCAGCCAGTGCGACCACCAGCGGACTTCCTCATGGACCCAGTCGAGCGCCGGGCCGGGCCCGCCGAGCCAGGCATAGGTGTGGCCCCATGGCCCGACCAGCGCCTTGCGCGCGCATGACAGGCCTTCGAGCAGGCGCGGCACCGAATGGACATAGGCGTCGGCCCAGCCGCCCACGACATAGGTGGGGCATTTGATCGACGCATAGTCGAAGGTCAGCGAGCCGTGGCGCCAATAGGCGTCCTCATGCTGATGCTCGGTCCAGCGCGCGATGATCGGCGGTGAGGCTTCGAGCCGCTCGCGCCACATCGTCGCCCAGCCCGGTCCGACGATCGCGGGGTCGGGCGGGCCGGCCATCACGCCCTTGAAGTTCACGCCCCATTTGAAGTTGGTCAGGCCGAGGCAGCCGCCGACATAATGCGCGTCGTCGGTGTAGCGCCGGTCCGAACAGGCCATCGGCATGATCGCCTTGAGCGCCGGCGGGTTACGCATCGCGGTCTGCAGCGTGGAGAAGCCGCCCCAGGAAATGCCGCGCATCCCGACCGCGCCGTTGGACCAGGGCTGGCGCGCGAGCCAGGCGATGATCTCCACCGCGTCGTCCTGCTCGCTGGCGAGATATTCGTCGTGGAGGATCCCTTCGGAATCGCCGGAACCGCGAATGTCGATGCGGGCGAAGCCGATGCCATGGCTGGCAAGCGTCTCGCCCCAATGGTCGTCCGCCGCGCTATAGGCATCGCGCGTGCGGTAGGGGATATATTCCAGCACGATCGGCGCGGGTCTGGTGTCGGCATCGGCGGGCAGCCAGATCCGGCCGCACAGACGCACCCCGTCGGACATCGGGATGCGCACCAAGTCGAGATGTTTCACCTCGTTCTTCGGCGGCAAGGCCCAGGCCGAGACGCCGCCCGCCCTGGCGAGGACGCTCTGCCCGAGCGCCAGGCCGGTCGCGGTGGCGGCGAGAAAATCGCGGCGAGAACCCTGCATGACCGTGCGCTCCCGCTGTTCGTCCCGCCCCCAGGACGAGGACCCATCCAATGGATGACGTCGCACGTTGCGTGCCGGCGCGGCACGGCTCCAATGCCTTTTTGCCATCGCGCCATAGAATTTCAATGCGCCGGCCGATAGATTGGCGGGTCTGGCTTTCGGTGCATGTCATGTGGCGGTAAGCGACAGGCCTTTTCCGGGACGAGCATGGTGCCGAAAGCGGGCGATCAGCGCGAGACACCGACCATGATCGCCGAGGCGCGTCGCCTGCTCGGCGCCGATCCGCAACGGGCGAGCGCGCTGGCGCGGCGGATCGTGACGATGGCGCCCGGCGCGGTCGAGCCGCGCTTCATCCTCGGCGCGGCGCTCCGTCGCACCGGCGATCCGCGGGGGGCGCTCGCCGTGCTGGCGCCGCTCTCCGCGGCCAATCCGGCCGCCTGGGGGCTGCACTACGAACATGGCATGGCGCTCGCCGCGCTCGGC
>OUNO010004743.1_pt2 | contig 14277 bp, 12 predicted proteins | sample 1779811 | NCBI WGS metagenome assembly OUNO01 (sample SAMEA3914804, study PRJEB12502) | metagenome | biome: forest; material: soil | place: Canada | collected 2010-06-25 | depth 0.3 m | reverse complement strand
CGCAACGGCTGGCAGGTGCTGGCGGGGTCCGTGCTGATCCCGCTCGGCGTCATCCTCATACTGATCGCCTGGTACGGAGCCGCGCACGCCCGGGTGGTGCAGCAGCAGATCCCCTACCTGGTCAGCGGCTCCTTCATCGGGCTGGGGTGCATGGTGCTCGGGGGGTTCCTCTTCTTCGGGCACTGGCTCTACCGCATGTACGACCAGGCCCAACTGCACCACGAGGAGCATCTGCGGGCACTCGAGGCCCTCGCGCTGTCCGCGTGGGGTGGCGCGCGGCCCGGAATTGGTGCGGCGACCGGGTTGCCGGTGACGGGCGACCGGACGGAGGGTGCGGCCTACTACGCCACGTCGTCGGGCACCGTGTACCACCGGTCAGAGTGTGCCGTCATCGGCCACCACCGCGAGGACCTGCGTGTGCTGGCAGCGGCGGGCGTGGCGGACATGCAGCCGTGCCAGATATGCCAGCCGGACTGAGAACCCGTCCGTCCGACTGGATCAAGCCCGCGCTGGTGATTCTTGTTGCTGATCGGGGCTGGACCGATCGGGAGATTCGCTGAGTCCCCAACAGTCGAATGAGGGCCCCATCCAATTCCTGAGCGACTCGAGGTCGTTGCGGAGATACCGTACGAGCGAACTGGCCAGATCATCCGGGACGGCAACGTCGGTCGGAGAGATATCCGACCTTGCCAGCGCATGATTTCCGATGCGCCCGATCACAGACTCCACCGATGGCGGCATGTGCTCGTCCAGGTGCGTCCTGATGATCGCATCGCCCAGAAGTCTCGCCCACGGTCGCGGCCGCGTTCGTCCTTGGGCAGTGTTGAAGTCCTCGATCAGGTTCGCGGGCACGAAAGTCGGGTCGACTCCGATGAACGAGAAAATCCGGCTCATCGTCTCACGCCGCTGCTGCCTCAGGTCTTCCGAGGTGACAAAAAGCATTTGGGAGGGCGGGAAGTATTCTGCGTACTGCTCAATCTGAAGGGCGTACTGAGATTGAATGTGATAGCGAGAGTCCACCAAGAGAGCTTCTTCAATCGGCCGAGCTTCTGATCCCGCCCATAAGCCATACGCATACGCCGACCTCATGCGTTCCAACGGATTGCGCATGAGGTAGATCAACTTCACGTCAGGGATGAGTGAGGCCATCCGAGCGGGCACACCGGAATAGATCGGGAAGCAGCTGTAGTCAGTTGAGAACTCCCCCCGGGCCTTGGCCGCTCCGGCCTTGTCGAACAGGCCTTCGTACCATGGGAGTCCTCGCCCCCAAGCCCTTTCCTTCACAAAGAACTTCGGCTCCTTGTCGAGCGTGACGAAGACCTCAGGATGATCGTTCAAGTACTCCCAGAGGCTCGAGGTACCGGCCTTCTGGGCACCTATGACAATGAAGGTCGGAAGCACGACTCCCCTTGAACTCTCGGTTCCGAGCACTCGGTGTTGAGTGGGACCAAAACGATCTGCCCGTCCATGGCAACACGGAAACGACGGGTTGGTTGTCACCTTGCGACCCAAGGGGGCCTGCGGCCAAACCGGCGCCGCGCGGTGCCTGAGCTGGCACGATACGGACCTCCGCCGGAGGCGGGGGTGGGGGGGTTTCCGACCGTAATCCGCGCCCGCCCTCGACGTTCCCCCTGGTGGAGATACTCCCGACCAGTGGGGCCGGGACGAACGAGACGGGGACCTTCCCATTGTGAGCCAAATCGAACTGACTCCGCCCGGGGGAGCGGTCAGCGCGCCCAACGGCAACGAGGCGTACTTCGACGAGCCTGGCCACGGGAGACGGCCGGCCGACGACTGGCAGCGGCGCACGGTCAGAGGCCTCGGGAGGAAGCCGCGCCTCGCGATCGTACTGGGCCTCATCGTCGCCGCTCTCCTCTCGGTCACGGGCGCCCGGTCCGTCTTGGGAGCCCCGACCACCTGGAGCAGCACCGCCGTGATGCTGATCGACGACCCGCCCGCCCTCGCCACCGCCGGCGACGACGGCCAACTCCTGAAGCTCGACGAGCTGCGTACCAAGTACGCCGCGCTCGCCGGTACCTTCCTGATCGCCCAGCCCGTTGCGACGCAGCTGCACCTCTCGCTCGGCGACGTGTTGGGATCCGTGACCGCCACCGTGCCGAGCGAGTCATTGCTGATGGACGTGACGGCAACCTCGTCGACCCCACGGGTCTCCCAGCGTCTGGCGCAAACCACGGCAGAACAGGTGAGCAAGTTCGTCAAGTACGAAGTCGCGGTCTACAACATCCCCAAGGTCGACCGGTACACGTTCAAGGTGATCGATCCCGCCACGGCGGCCACAGCTCACAAACCTTCGGGTGCCGACGCTCTGACCCTTGCCGTCGGACTCGCGGTGGGCGGCTTCGCGGTGGCGTTCGTGGCGACGCAGCTCTGGCGCCAGCGCCGCTATATCTTCCGCACTTCATAAAGACCATGGGCGCAGCCGGCGATCTGCTCCTCACCCTCGTCGGCGTACTCGTCGTCCTGTTCGGCTCGATCGAGGTCGCCACGGGCTGCCTCCTCGCTTTCTGGCTGCTGGTGCCGGGACTGCTCATCGTCCCCTACGGTCCCCATCTCCTGCTGGTCGATCGGTTGGTGCTGTACGTCTTCGCGGCGCGCCTCGCGCTCCGGTCCGGAAGACCCGGCGAACCGAAGGCAAGGGCCTTCGCACTCACCCCGGTGCATGTGGCCCTGGCGGCCCTGCTCCTTACGGCGTTCACCGCAGGTGTGCTCCTGGCGCCGCAGTCGGTGTCCCTGGCGGGCGACCTGCACGCCTTCCTCTACGTGCTCGACCTCGTGATCCTCTTCGTGGTGGTCCTGGCTGCGGTGCGCACGATCGGGTTGATGAGAATCGTGAACCTGATCGCTTGGGGCGTCGTGGCGGCCGTCCTCATCGGGTTGATCGAGCGCGTCACCAAGTTCTCGTGGGGACAGTTCTTCTTCGAACACGTGCCGGCCAGCTACGTGCCCGGGATCGCCCCGGGGACGCTCAGCGTGCGGGGCGCCGCCGTGCGCTCCCAGGGTGCCGCTCAGTTCGCCCTCGAGTACGGCTGGGTGCTGGCGATGCTGCTTCCTCTCACTGTGGCGACCACCATCCGCTGGAGCCACGGAAAGCTTTGGCGGAAGGCGGCGCTGCTGCTGCCGATCGCGGCCTTCATGGCAATCGTCTTCTCGGGAGCCCGCAGCGCCGTGGTCGCGGCGGTGGTCGCGACCCTGCTGTTCCTCCTGGCCACCGGTGGAGACCGCCGCCTCCTGCGATGGCTCGGCGTGGTGGCGATGGCCGCCGTGCTGGTGGCGCTGTTCGACCCGTCACTCGTGACATCGCCGTTCACCGCCGGCTCGGCGGCCGACCCGGCCTCGGTTCGTCTCGAGCGCCTCCCGTTCCTGTTCTCCCTTGTCGTCCACCGGCCTTTCACCGGCGTCGGCTTCAACGGCGTGTCGAGCGTCTTCGGTGGCGTGGACAACGGGTACGCCCTGATGTACGCGACGATCGGGGTCGTCGGCGTGACCGCCTGGGTCGCCCTGATGGTGACGGCCATGGCCAAGACGGCTCGGGCGCTTCGTTCGCCACGCGGGACCGATACCAGGAACGTCGGGGCGGCCTGCCTCATCGGGGTGGTCGCCGTCGGAGCCGCCATGGCCACCTACGACCTGGTGAGCACCCTCCAATCGCAATGGGCGTTCGCCGTCCTCGCCGCACTCGGCGTCGCGGCGGCCGAGGCCGTGCCTCGCCGAGAACGCGCCCGCCGGCGCTGGGGCTACCGCGCCCTGCTGCCGCTCGCCAGCCTCGGAGTCGGCTGCCTGCTGTTCGTCTCCGCTCCGCTGACGTCGTCCCAGACGTTCTCGATCGTCTTGACGGCGCCATGGCTCGACTTCACGAACGGCGGGCCCGTGGACGCGTTCGACGGCGCTGCGCTCACCAACACCCTCTGCGGTGCGCTCACGACCCCAGATGTCGTAGCGCCCGGCACGAGCGTCAACTGCCTGCAGCTCGCCACATTCGAACCCTTCGCGTTCCCGGCGCAGGCATCGGTCAGGGTGAGCGGAGCCACGCCGGCGGCCGTCACCGCCGAGGCCCGCCACGCGTTCGCTCCCATCGCCCGGAACCTGCAGATGACCGCTGCCCCGACACAGCCCGTCCAGACCGGTCGGTCGGCATGGGCTACGACGGCACCGTTCTGGTGCGCGGTCGTGGGCCTGCTCCTCATGCTGCTCGTCCCTCCCCTGCCATTGAGACGCCGAACCCCGCGTCCGAGCCGATCCGAGCCGGACGACGAGTGGCCCGACGTACCCGAGACGCCCGACCGCTACGACGTCATGGTGTAGTGGCCAGCCTCGATCGGCAATGCTCGCGCCAGCGAGGCGCCGCGCAGGGAGCCGGCCAGCGTGACGGCGTCGGACAGGACGCCCATCGCGTACCCCTCAGCGGCGCTCCGGGCCATCGGCACCAGCCCTTGACGCCAGCCCAGCTCACGGGCCGCCAAACGGAGGACGGCCAACCTCGGCAGAGGGACGACCTGGTCCACGGGCCCGGCGGACTGCTCCAGGCGCCACCGCTTCACGGCTAACGCGCCCGCACCGACTCCGTAGCCGTGCGCGGTGCGCAGCTGGTCGCGCCGCCCACGCCATTGCCGGTGCCGCACGACCACGCAGGGTTCGTACGCTCCGGTCATCCCTGCCCGCAGGGCCCGCCAGAACAGGTCGTGATCTTCCGCCGCCAGCAGGGGCGTGCCCGGCCCGAGTCCCTCGTCGAAGCCCCCTATCGCCCGGAGGTGCTCTCGCCGCCAGGCCATGTTCGCCCCGTGGCCGATCCTCGATACGTCCGATCCGGCGTTGATCTCAGTCGGCACCGCCACGTCGTGGATCGACAGGCCCAGCTGCATCCGACCCGAGACCGGCTCGTCCACCATCACCCGCCCGGTCACGAACGCCACGCCGGGACGGGCCGCGAAGGCGGCCGAAACGGCGGGAACCCAGTCCGGTGCGGGCAGGCAGTCGTCGTCGGTGAAGGCCACCACCTGGGTCGCCGCCGCCCGTAGACCCATATTGCGGGCCCGGCAGGCACCGGGCAGGTCGCAACGGAGGACGGTGGCACCGGAGGACTCCGCCACGGCCCGGACGCGTTGATCCCTCGAAGCGGAGTCGACCACGACGAGGCGATCCTCCTTCCGCAAGGACCGACGGATGGCTGCGAGCGCCTCCGCCAGGAGCACCGGTCGGTCACGGGTGGCGACGACCACGGTGACGGCTGGGTCGGGCGCCCCGCCGTTGGAAGCAGTCGTCGGCATGGAAGCTCGGCGCGGAGCATATCCAAGAACCGCGGCAGAGGGTCCAACCGACCGTCGTCGACACGTGCGCTCATGACTCGGTCCGGCCGCCGCCGTACCGCAAGCCTGCCCAGGGGGAGGCGTTCTTTGGTGGAGAGAATCGGAGGAAGCATGCCTCTGGGACGGCGCTGGCTGACCCGAGAAGCACCAACGATCAACCAGGCGGGTGAAAACCGCCAGGCGGCGGTCGAATCGCTGCGCGCCCTGGCCGCTCTGGCCGTCCTCGAAGGGCACGTCTTCGGCGTCAGCCGACATTACGGGCCGGGTGCCTATGCCACCTACCTCGATCGCTTCCTGCTGGGCGGTGGGTTCGGCGTCTACCTGTTCTTCGCGCTGACGGGGTACCTGCTCTACCGGCCGTTCGCCCGGCGCGACCTCGCGTCCGGATCCAGCGTGCGCCTGGGGCGCTACGCGGCGAACCGGGCGCTGCGAATCCTCCCCCTGTACTACTTCGTGCTCGTCGTGTACCTCCTCACGATCGGCCACGGAGGGTCGTTGACCACGTGGTGGAGATCGCTGCTGCTGCTGGAGAATTTCTTCCCGGTCACGCTGGCGCACGTGGACGGCGTGATGTGGTCCCTCGTCGTCGAAGTGCAGTTCTATATTCTGCTGCCCTTCATCGCGTTCGCCATCATGAAGGTGGCGTCGAGCTCGTGGCAGCGAGCCTGCTGGTGCCTCGTCGGCATGGGCGTCGTCGCCGAACTGATCCGATGGATCACGGTGTCGAGCGTCACCGCGCCCAGTGAGCGCTGGACGTACTCGCTGCCGTCCACCTTCGTCTTCTTCGTGCCGGGGATGTTGCTGGCGGTCCTGCAGACCGCCTGGCGCGAGGAGGGCCCGGAGGCCTTGCGCAGCTGGGCGGGTCGGAGCTCCACGTGGATCCTCGCCTCGCTGCCTTTCTGGGCCATCGTCGTGTGGCGCTACGACCTCGACGTTTTCCTCGTGCCCGCGACGTTCCTCACGGTCGGGGCGGTCGCGCTCCCCCTCCGGCGCGGCGTCGTGGGCACCGTCTTGGAGTGGCGGCCCCTCGCGCTCCTCGGGATCGCCTCGTACAGCCTCTATCTCTGGCACTTTCCGATCGTGAACCAGATTGCGGAACGAGCGCCTTCTCTCGGCTATCCCGAGTTGCTCGTGATCTGCGTCCCGCTCAGCTGCCTGGTCGCGCTCGTCAGTTACCGGTTGATCGAGGCGCCTTTCCTCCGGCTCCGCCGGTCGTGGTCCGGGTCGCAGCGGCTGACTCCATCGACCGACCCGCCGGTGGGGCTCCACACCAGCGCCGCCGGAGGCGAGCGGTAGCCCTGGGGTCCCCGCTCAGGTCGGCGGGCGGGTCGTACCGACCACCTTGGCCGGCGAGCCGACCGCCACCGAGTGGTCCGGTATGACGCCCCGGACCACGCTGCCGGCGCCAATCAGGCAGAACTCCCCGATGTCCGTGCCCCGCAGCACCGTGGCGCGATCCCCGACCCAGCTGCCACGTCCGATCCGCACCGGCGAGGTCACCAGCGGGTTGTACAGGACGTTGGGGTTCCCGGCGTCCCACGTGTGGTCCGAGTCGATGACGGTCACGCCACCACCGAAGACGACGTCGTCTTCCAGCACAATGGACTCCGCCGCGCTGATGGTGCAGTTCGTGCGCATCGCCACCCGATCGCCGATGTGCAGCACCGGGTCACCGCCCAGTGCCTGGCGCTCGACGGCGAGCCATGCCCCGGGCATCACCAGGACGCCCTCGCCGATGATCATGGCCCTCGTGCCGTAGAGCCAATCAGGTCGATAGATGATCGACCTCTTTCCGAAGGACGCGAACTGCCGTCTCCGGCGCGGCGCGTTGAGCCGCGCCAACATCGACACCCGCCAGAGCGGCTCGTGCATGGCAAGGCGGACATTGGCCGCGACGCGGCCGGCCAGGTCGGGCACGCGCTGAATCTACCCGGGGCCGACGACGGACGACGGCAGGCGCCGCGCCGCAGGGCGCGGTGCATCGGCTCCGGCGGCACAATGGCGGTGCCAGGCATCGAGCACGTCAGCCAGCCGGTCCACGCCGAGCTCGGCGGCGGTGGCCCGACCGCCGGCGACCAACCGGGCACGCAACCGCGGGTCGCCGGCCAACCGGTGCAACGCGGCGACCAGAGCCTCGACGTCGCCCGGGGGAAACCGCAGGCAGTTCATGCCGTCCACGAGGAACTCGGCGGCCCCGCCAACCGGTGTGCCCAGGACCGGAAGCCCGCTCGACATTGCCTCCACGGGGACCAGTCCGAAGGGCTCGTCCCAGACCGAAGGAAACACCAGGGCGTCTGCCGCGTGCATGAGACCCGCCAACTCGGCCCGTGGCGAGGCCTGAAAGCGCACCCGCTCCTCCAGACCCAACGACGCGGTCACGGCGTGCAGGTCCTGGAGGTGCCGGTCGTCACCGGTTCCGACGATGGCGAGAGTGGCCGACTCGGGGCACCGCGCCAAGGCGCGGATGACCGTCTCAATCCCCTTCCTGGGGTCGATGCGCCCGACATAGAGAAGCCTCCAGGCAAACGAGTCGGTGACGGGTTGGGCAAACGGGAACTCCTCGGCCTTGATCCCCGAGTAGACGACAGTGGCATCGGGGAAGGTCCAGGGCGATCGCTCCCGCACAGCGTCGAGCAGGAACTGGCTGACGAAGCACCCGGTGCCCGCGCTGTCCAACGGCGGGAGGTCCACTTCGAGACCGGTGAGCAGGCGGACCACCCGCGCCAGGTGTCGCCGCGTGCGAAGTGGACGCATCCAGGCATCGACGGAGGGGGCGTAGCACGGCCAATCGTCGCAGACGACCGACACGACCGGGAGCCCCCGACGGGCGACCGCCCCCAACGCGCCGAGGGACATGGCGCCCATGGCCCAGGCAGAGACCACGTCCGGGGCGAACTCGGCGACTGCGGCGTCGAGGGCCTTCCGGTTCGAGCGTTCCATCTGGTAGCGCACCCGCGGGGGCGGGTCCAGAATCTCGTGGTCGGCCCAGTAGAGCCGGAGGAGGCGGCGGACCTCGTTGGGCGGCTCCGCCCCCTCGTCGACCCCCGGGACCCGGACGGTGCTGGTGAGGACCAGCACCTCGTGGCCGGTCGCCCGCCAGCGCTCGACCACGTCCCGACACGACTGCTCGTAGCCGCCAAACGCATGGGGCGGGTACATGTTCGTGAGCACGAGGATCCGCATGGTGGCGACGATTATCGGCGATAGCGCCCCAGGGACCGGTCGACCCTGGTCAAGGGGGCCGGCCGGGGCAGAGAAAATCCCTGGCCGAGGGCAAGGTTGGGAGATCTGGACCGTTCTTCCCCCGACAGCGGCCGGGCCCACAGCAGGTGGGCCCTGACCACCCGCTCACGCCATTATGACCGCCACCACCGCCCCCACCTCCATCGACAACCTCGGCCCGCCCAGCATCGACCTGCACCGCGAGGCGACGTCGCCCACCCAGCTCGCCAAAGAGGTGTGGCACGCGCGCCAGCTGATGCTCATCCTGGCCCGCAAGGAGTTCCACGTCCGGTACCGGCGCGCCGCGTTCGGCCTGCTCTGGGCGATCGGTCTCCCGCTTCTGCAGTCGGCGGTGATGGCCCTCATCTTCTCCAAGGTGGCGAAGATCGGCCATGCCCCGCACTACGCCATCTTCATCCTCTCCGGCATGACGGCGTGGATCTACTTCACGGCCGTGCTGATGCCAGGGTCGACCGCGGTCGTGGACGGCACGGACATGTCCAGTCGCGTCTACTTCCCGCGCATTCTGCTGCCGCTCGTCCAAGTGGCCACGGGCCTCTACGGCTTCGTGATCACCCTCGCCATCACGCTGGCCCTGGCCCCATTGCTGGGAGCGGGGTTGGGTACGTCCGTCATCGTGCTCGTGCCGGCGACGCTCCTGCTCATCGCGCTCACGACAGCCTTCTGCCTGGTGGACTCGGCCCTGCACGTCTACTTCCGCGACATTCGGTACATGGTCACCGCCGCCGTCATCGTCTGGTTCTACCTGACGCCGATCGTCTATCCCGCGACCGACGCTCCCCATGTCCTCCGAAGCTTCATCAACCTCAACCCGATGACCGGCGTCGTGGATCTCTTCCACGTCGGGCTGGTCGGCACCGCTGGAAGCATCGGGTTCCCCGTCCTGGTCTCGTGCCTGTGGACCGCCGGCCTGCTCGTCGTCGGCATCGGCCTGCACTGTCGATTCAACCGGGTCTTCGCGGACCGGCTCTGACCCATGGACACCCACCGGAGCACCAAGACATGATGCAACCGACGGCCATAGAGCTGCGCGGCGTGGGCAAGCGATTCACCAAGTACGTGGACACGCCCATGCTTCTCACCTCGGCGCTGCGGTTCCGACCGCAGACGCGGCGCGACAAGTTCTGGGCCGTGCGAGGCGTCGACCTGACCGTGGCCGACGGCGAGTCGATCGGCGTCATCGGCAGAAACGGGTCCGGGAAGTCCACCCTGATGTCACTGATCGCCGGCATCACGGCTCCGACCGAAGGCTCAGTCCGGGTGTGGGGACGCGTGGCACCGCTGATTCAGGTCGGTGTCGGATTCCACCGTGAGCTCACCGGCCGGGAGAACATTTACGTCAACGGCTCCATACTCGGACTGACCAAGCGGCAGATCGACGGCCGGCTCGAAGAGATCATCGACTTCGCCGAGGTCGATGACTTCATCGATACGCCGGTCAAGTTCTACTCCTCTGGCATGTTCGTGCGCCTCGGCTTCTCGGTGGCCGTGCACGCCGACCCCGATGTCCTCATCGTCGACGAGGTCCTGGCTGTTGGCGACCTGGCCTTTCAGGTCAAGTGCTACGAACGGATGAACCAAATCCGGGACCGTGGGACGACCGTCGTCATGGTGAGCCATCACCTCGGCCTTGTGCGCCGGATGTGCGAGCGGGTGCTGCTCGTCCACAACGGATCGCCTCAGCACCTTGGCCTCCCCGAGGACACGATTGCCGCCTTCCATGAGATCCTGAGCTCGGAATCGGAGATCTTCGTCGACGATTCGGGTCTGCGGCACGAACCCCAGGTCGTGGAGATCGAGTCGGTTGAGCTGCTGGGACCCGATGGGATCCCGACCGGTCACCTCAACGCCGGCCAGCCGGCGACGGTGCGCGTGCGGGCGCGGGCGCTGCAGACGGTGGACGACCTCGTGGTGGCGTCGACGCTCTTCGCGGGGGACGGCACCGCTCTGTACGCTGACTCCACGGCGGGCCATCCCTTCGGCGCGGTCGAGGCAGGCCGCGACTTCAGCTGGACCATGGCCTTCCGTTCGCAGCTGCCGACCGGGAGCTATCAAATCAGCGTGCGCGTCGACCGACCCGACCTACGTACGTCGCTCGCCCACCACCCGCCCGTGTCCTTCTTTGTCACGGGCCGCAATACCGTCTCCGGGCTCGCCGACCTCGAGGCGGCGTTCGTGCGAGCGGACGAGGATCTGTGCAGCGTGGAGGCGATCGGCCTCGGGCACGAGCCCGCCGCCGACGTCGTTCTGTGAGCCCTGACCGGCTCCGCAGGGCGCCCTGGGTGCTCCGGTACCGGGTCGGTCCGCGACTCGCCTCCCGGGCCCGTCAGGTCGCGGTGGGGGCGACCCACCAGCATTGCCACGTCGAATTCCGTGGTCCCGTCCGGCTCGGACCCGGCTTCTCCCTCGAGATCCCCGACAACGGCACGCTGGTGGTCGGATCCGGTGTCGACTTTCGGCGTGGGTTCGTGTGCGAGATCTCCGGCGGTGGCATCGTCACCATCGGCGACGGGTCGATCTTCACCTCGAACGTGAGGATCCAGTGCACGACGTCCATTGACATCGGGCGCCGCTGCGTGTTCGCCCAGGACGTGCTCCTCGTCGACGGGAAGCATCGCTACGGCGACCCGGAGCTGCATTCCCTCGAACAGGGCTACGACTATCGGCCCATCCACATCGGCGATGGCGTCGTCGTCATGTCGAAATCGACCGTGGTGGCAGACATCGGGGAGGGCGCCTTCATCGGCGCCCACTCACTTGTGACCCGGCCCATCCCCGCGCACTGCCTCGCCTTCGGCACACCGGCCAAGCCCGCTGAGTACTTCCGGTCCCCTGCCCTCGCGGACAGCGTCCTGTCTGCTGAGGGGTGAGTTCGATGGCTGCGGGCTTCACTGCCGCCGACGTCGCAGTCGTCATCCCCACCCGGGATCGTTGGCCGATTCTGGCCCGCACGCTCGACGGGCTGCGCCGGCAGAGCGCGGGAGGCTTCGAGACGGTCGTCGTGGTCGACGGCACCGACCAGGCCGTACCGGACCTCGGCGCCGTGACCGTCGTCGTCAAGGAGCAGGGCGGTCCCGGCGCAGCCCGGAATGCCGGGGCCCGAGCCACCGACCGGCCCATCGTCCTCTTCCTGGGCGACGACATGCTGCCGGCGGCCGATCTGGTGGCCCGCCACGTCCACCGGCACAACGCCAACCGGGAGGAGACGGCGGCTGTGCTCGGGCACGTCGACTGGCACGAGGAGGTGGCGGCCAACCGGATCGCCCGCTGGCTCGACTGGTCGAGCACCCAGTTCGACTACCGGTCGATCGCGGGTGAAGACGCCGGCTTCGGCCGCTTCTACTCCTGCAACGTCTCGCTGAAGCGGCGGTTCTTCCTCAGTGCCGGCGGTTTCGACGAGTCGTTCACGTACTACTACGAGGACCTCGACTGCGGGTACCGGCTCGGCCAGAAGGGGATGCAGCTCCACTACGAGCCCGCGGCGCGCACCGCCCATCTCCACCGCTACGACTGGGACAGCCTGGAGCGGCGCTTCCGGGGCGTGGCGATCGGGGAGCACCACATGGCCGCGGTCCACCCGTGGTTCTCCCCCTTCTTCTTGGACCGGGTACGCGCGGCCGTCGCCGAGTCTCCGCCGAGCCGCATGTGGCCCGCAGTGGTCGACCGGGTCCCTGGCTCCCTGGGCGCGGTGCGCGCCGCCGCCGAGCGACGGGCCAACCGGTCCTACTACGCCCGGCTGGCCGCACCCTTCCTGTCCGGGTGGGCCGGTGCCGCCGACCTGGCGGAGCTGCAGGCGTACCTGGGTGACGAGTTCGACCAGGACCTGCTCACCGGTCACGAGCACCAGGTCGACGCCGAACGCGATCGGGCAGTGGACGAAGAGACCTTCTATCGGACGAGCCGCATGTACCTCTACGACCTGACCGTCTTCGCCATGTCGGGGACCAAGGCGCCGTATCTCGCCGACCTGCTGGCCGAGGTCCGACCCGGGGCGTCGCTCCTCGACTACGGCTGCGGTATCGGCGCCGACGGTCTGCGGCTGGCCGGCGCCGGGTACCAGGTCTCGTTCGCCGATTTCGCCAACCCCAGCACGGAGTACCTCCGTTGGCGCCTGGCTCGCCGGGGCATGAACGCCGACGTCTTCGACCTCGATGCCGACGACATCCCGTCTGGGTTCGACGCCGCCTACTCCTTCGACGTCATCGAACACGTCGAGGACCCCTTCGCCTTCCTGGCCGAGCTCGAGCAGCGGGCCGCGGTGATCGCGGTCAATTTCCTCGAAGAGGATCCGCACGACACCGACCTCCACCGGCCCCTTCCCATTCCGGCCTTGCTCGACCATGCGGCCGCGAGCGGGCTCCTGCACTACCGCAAGTACCACGACCGCTCGCATTTGGTCATCTACCGGTCGCCGCGTGGGGCCCGGCGCGCCGGCTGGGACCGGCTCGGAGACCGGACGCGTTCTTTGGCCCAGCGCCACCTCGGCGCCCGCCTGCCGGGGCGACCCGGCTGGCACCCCGTCCCCGCAGCATGACTATGCGCCCGGACGCGCCTCGGCCCGCTCCGGCGGGGCGGCCCCGGGTCGACGTGGGCGTCGTGACCTGGAACTCCGCGGACCTCTCGGTGCGCGCCCTTCGCCACCTGCTCGACACCGACCAGGGCGTCGACCTCAATGTCCTCGTCCACGACAACGCCTCGTCCGACGGCACGGTCGAAGCCATCCGCCGCCACGTACCCGAGGCCGACGTCGTGGCAGGTGACGAGAACCTCGGTTTTGCCCGAGCCGTCAACTTGCTCCTGGCCCGGTCGGACGCGCCGTGGTTCCTCGCCCTCAACTCGGATGCCTGGCCCGAACCGGGCGCCGTCGCCACCCTCGTGGCCGCGGCGGCGCTGCGCCCGCGCGCCGCCCTGGTCGTGCCCCGGCTGCTGCGACCCGACGACTCGACGGAGCACTCGGTGCATCCGTTTCCGAGTTTCTCGGTCGCCCTCATCGACGCCCTGGGCGGCCGGCGCTGGCTGCCGCGCTCGGTCCTGGCCCGTCGCTACCTCGAGGGCGCGTGGTCGGGTGACCACCCCGAGGCGGTGGACTGGGCGGTGGGGGCGGCGTGGCTGCTCCCGCGGGCCGCCGTCGACGAGCTCGGCGGCCTCGATGAGCGCTTCTTCATGTACGTCGAGGACCTCGAGTGGTGTGCCCGGGCCCGGGCCCACGGGTGGGAGGTGTGGTTCGAGCCCGGCGCCGTGGTCCGCCATGTCGGCAACGTCTCCGGCCAGCGCCGATTCGGCGACGGCCGACTGGCATTGGAGGCGGCGAACCTCCGCGTCCACCTCCGGGAGTCGCTCGGGCCAAAACGGGCCGTCGCCTACCGGGGCCTGCAGGCGACGGCCTGCCTGCGCGAAACCGTAGGGGCGATCCGGCGCGGGGACGCCACCGGCGCCGCGCAGTGGCGGTTCCAGGCGAAGACCCACCTCGGGCTGGTCCCCGCGCCACCGGTGGGGCGCGGCCCGGATTCTCCCGGCGGCGACGTCGGCACCGGCGACCTCCCCGGACCCAAGGTGGCCGTCGTCGTGCCCTCCCACGGTCGGGCCGATCGCCTCGAACGCCTCCTTGGGGCACTGGCCAAGCAGGACCTGCCCGCCGAGGACTTCGAGGTCGTCGTGGTCGACGACGCCTCACCGGACGGGACCGGAGCAGTGCTGGCCGAGGCCGAGG
>OUNO011323059.1_pt1 | contig 14279 bp, 11 predicted proteins | sample 1779811 | NCBI WGS metagenome assembly OUNO01 (sample SAMEA3914804, study PRJEB12502) | metagenome | biome: forest; material: soil | place: Canada | collected 2010-06-25 | depth 0.3 m | reverse complement strand
AGTCGGCCGGGAGCCGCGGCACTCGACCGAACGAAAACGCAGGAAGAATGCGTTTCCGGTGGCCAAATCGCGCGTCGTTCGACGAATGTGACGGGTTCCCCTGCGTTTTGGGGACTGCTGCAACTCGCCTCGGCCGGACAGGATGGTCGATTGACCGAGCTCGCGCCGGCATTCGAAATCGCGCCGGCAAAAACGGTCCATGCGCAATCGTTGCTCGGATGGATCTATGAGGTAGTAAGAGGTCCGTCATATGATCTCTATGGTCACGCTCCACGTAGACCACCATGGACCAGTGACCGTAACCGTTGTCAGTGGCAGAAGCTTTGGAGGACACAGTGATTCGTGTAGGACTTATCGGGTCCGGATTCATCAGCGACACCTACGCGGACGCGCTACAGGATGTGCGTGGAGCGGAGATCGTCGCCAATTATTCGCGAGACCCCGCGCGTGCTCGGCGGCTCGCGGAAAAGTGGGCACCCGAATCCCGTCAATACGACTCGATCGAGAAGCTGTGCGCTGATCCGGAAGTCGACCTCGTTGTGATCGCCCTTCCCAACGAGATGCATGTCGAAGCGGTGCGCATCGCCGCCGCAGCGGGCAAGGGAATCGTCTGTACTAAACCGCTGGGGCGTACCGGGGCAGAAGCGGCAGAGATCCTCAAGATCGTCACTGACGCCGGTGTCTGGCACGGCTACGCGGAGAGTTCGGTCTTCTCGCCCAACATCCAAAAGGCCTACGACATGGTAGCCGCGGGCGGCATCGGCGACATCAAGTGGATGCGGGCGAGAGAAGCACATTCTGGTCCGCACGCGGCACATTTCTGGGATGCGGAAACCGCCGGCGGCGGGGCGCTGCTCGACATGGGTTGCCACACCGTCGAGTCCGCGAGGCACTTCTTCGGCAAGGACAACGAGGTCACCGAGGTGTTCGCCTGGGGTTCCACGCTGGTGCACACCGACAAGACGACCGGCGAGGACTCGGCCATCGCGTTGCTCAAGTTCGCCGGCGGCCAACTTGCGACGATCGAGTCGTCCTGGATCGAGAAAGGAGGTATGCAATTGCGCCACGAGATCGTCGGCACCGCAGGTCGTATCGTGACCGATACCTCCTCGACACCGGTCTGGGGCTTCATCGAGAATTCCGTCGGCTACCTCGTCGAGAAGGCCGACGCCGACACCGGCTGGGTGTATCCGGTGCCCGAAGAGGCGCGCGCATACGGCTTCTCCCAGGAGATGCGCCACTTCGTCGACCGATTCGCGGCAAACGAACCGCCTATCGAGACTTTCGAGGACGGATGGCATGTCAACTGCATCCTCGACGCCTGCTATCGCTCGATGAAGTCCGGCTCCTGGGAGCCCGTCCTCCTGGAGAGGTAAAGGCCTCCCTATGGCACGATGACCGACTTGACGAAGTCGGCGCTGGGGTGCTCCATGAGCTCATATGCCGCGTCGACCTCGTGGAGTCCGAACCGATGGGTGACGAGGGTACCGTAGTCAAAGGCCCGCGAGGCCACGAGGTCGAGTCCGCGACCCATCGCGAGCATCGTGCGACGGCGATCCGGGGAGAAGCCGTTGACGATCGTCACCGCCTTGTACCAGAGATTCATATCGAGTTTCGCGGTGCCGGCGTGGTGGTATCCGACGATGCACATAGTGCCGTAGGGGCGCACGAGGCCACCCGCGACCTCGAGTCCTGGGGTCACCCCTGTCACCTCCAGGACGAGATCCATACGCAGGTCGCCGGAGCGTCCGATGTCGGTGTTGTACGCGGCCGGCAGCTCGTCGGGGTGGTAGACCTCGTCTGCGCCGTTGCGCAGCCCGTGGGCACGGGCATCCGGACTCGGGTCGACTCCGACCAGGATTCCGGGAGCGAGACGACGTACCAGTTGCACCAGGCCGAGGCCCATGAAGCCGAGGCCGACGATGGCAACCCGATCATCGGCCTGCAGGTTGCACCGTCCCAGTGCCTCTTCGAGGCAGGCCAGCGGCTCACCGAGAGCGAGGGCCGGGTCGATGCCCTCTGGCACGCGCAGGATGGTGTTCTCTTCGAGCACGGCGCGTTCGGCGAAGCCGGGGCTGCCGAGTCCTGTGACGACGTCGCCGACACGCCAGCCAGAGTCCGGCGAGCCGAGAGCGACGATGCGCCCGACCATCTCATGACCGAGCCGTACCGGCTTCCCCGCGGTTCCGAGTTCGCGCCACGGCGTGCGGTCTGAGGCACACACTCCGCAAGCGAGAACATCGATGAGCACTTGGCCCTTCCCGGCGACCGGCTCTGCGATCTCGACGATTTCCGATCGGCGTGGTGCGACTACCTGGCTGATTTTCACGGTGTCCCTTGCGGTTTTGTTCGGTCTCTGTAAGTTTACTTTGGTCAGTCAACTTGTCTTCTTCAGACACAAAGCGTACTGTCTTGGCAAGCATTGGTACACAGTGGAGTTACTGAGGTCTAGGGTTTCCCGCCTGGACTACCGGAAGGAAGCGATGTCGGCCTATACCGCAGCGGTAATCGCGGTGGGCGCGCAAGGGCGTGTTCACCTCAACGGCTACAAGCAACGGCATGACGTCACGATCGTCGCGGTCGCGGATATCGACCGCGAGCATGCGGAGACGGTCGCGACCGAGTTCGGCGCATCGGCGTATTCCGGTTACCGCCAACTCCTCGACGACGAGAGCGTCGACATCCTGAGTGTGTGCACTCCACCGATGCTGCACAGGGAGATCGTGATTCACGCTGTCGACTCCGGTGTCAGGGCTATCCATTGCGAGAAACCGATGGCGCTCAGCTATGGCGAGGCGAAAGAGATGCACGACTACGCCCGCGACCACGGCGTGTTGCTGACGATCAACCACCAGCGACGTTTCGAGACCCTGTATCGCGACACGAAAGCGGCCGTCGACTCAGGCGCGATCGGCGATGTGGTCTCGCTCGAGGGATATTGCGCCAACCTGTTCGACTGGGGTTCGCACATCCTCGACCTGCTGCTGTTCTTCATGAACGACGCAAAACCAGAAATCGTGTTCGGCCAGATCGACGTGGACGAGCGGCGCCACATCTACGGCGCCCTCGCGGAGACCGGTTCTGTCACACAGTTGCACTGGCCGAACGGCGTCAACGCGACCGTTTTCACGGGCCGCGGGCCGCACCAGCTTGCCGTCCTCGGCAACAACGGCATCGTCCTTCATGGCACGAGGGGGCGCGTGGAGATCGCCGGCGGAAACGCGCTTGTCCGGGGCTTCGACGGCAGCAGCCAGAGCATCGGCACGAGAGTGCACGAGAAGTTTCGGGTGGAGATGGGCGGCGTTGATGCAACGATCATCCAGGGTACGGCGGATGCGATCGACGATCTCGTGATGGCACTCGAGACCGGCACCACGCCGCGACTCGACAGCTCACACGGGCTGGCTGCAGCAGAGCTGATCTTCTCCACCTACGAGAGCAGCGCTCGCCGTGGCTCGGTGCGGCTACCCCTCGAGGTGACGGACAACGCCCTGCTGCGCGGCCTCGAATTCGGGTACTGGATGCCACAGGGCGAGAGCTTTGGAACCTATTGAAATGCGGATGATGACGACTGAGGAAAGAATATGAAGGCTTTTCTGCGACGGGGGCTCTTCTACCTCATCACCGCCTGGGCTGCGATCACGTTGAACTTCCTGCTTCCGCGCCTGATACCGGGCGACCCGGTCTCGCGGATGCTCGCGCGGTTTCACGGCCAGCTGGGCCCGAACGCAGTCTTCGCGCTCCGCAAACTGTTCGGCCAGACGAGCGACAACATCTGGGTGCAGTACATCGACTACTGGAACCGTCTGTTCCACGGCGACTTCGGTGTCTCTTTCACGAGCTATCCGACGCCGGTCACGACCATCATCGGGCAGGGACTCCCTTGGACGCTCGGGCTCATCGGCGTCTGCACGGTCCTGAGCTTCGTCATCGGCACCGCTCTCGGAGCCCTGGTCGGCTGGAAGCGCGGCACCTGGGTCGACAGCTTCATCCCGGTCACAACTTTCCTCACCTCGATTCCCTACTTCTGGTTCGGCCTCATCGTGGTCTACATCTTCGCGCTGCAACTCCACTGGTTCCCGCTCTCCGGTGGATACACCCCCGGTATCCAGCCGGGCTGGAGTCCAGAGTTCGTCGGCAGTGTCGTGCAGCACGCAATCCTCCCCTCTCTCGCGATCATCGTTTCCTCGATTGGCTATTGGCTGCTCGGCATGCGCAACATGATGATCACGACGCTGTCCGAGGACTACGTGCTCCTCGCGCAAGCGAAGGGACTCTCCAAGCGGCGAGTACTCACTACCTATGCCGGTCGCAATGCGCTCCTGCCGTCCCTCGCCGGCTTCGCGCTGTCACTGGGATTCATCGTCGGCGGTTCGATCATCACCGAGGTGGTCTTCAACTATCCCGGCATCGGGTACGCGCTCTTCCAGGCGGTGCAGGGGCAGGACTACCCGCTGATGCAGGGCATCTTCTTCATCATCACCATCGCCGTTCTCGCGGCCAACCTCGTGGCGGATTTTCTCTACGTGATTCTCGATCCTCGCACCAGGCAGGAGGCCTAGATGTCGACCACGACGCTCGCCGAAGTGGACGTAGACCCGTCGGAAACCGCCGCGCGCGGCAAGGGTGCCAAGTTCGCCTGGATCAGCGGCTTCCGTTCACCCAAGACGATCGTCGGGATAGTGATCGTCGTCTTCTTCGCCTTGGTCGCCATCTTCGGCCCGCTGCTCGTCACGACCGACCCATCGGCCGTGAGCTTCAACGTCCTGCTGCCGCCGTCGGCGAAGCACCTGCTCGGCACGACGCATACCGGGCAGGACATCTTCGCCCAGATGGTAGTCGGCGCGCGCATCTCGATGCTCGTCGGCTTCGTCGCCGCTGTGCTCGCGACGCTCCTGTCGCTCATCATCGGCCTCGCTGCCGGCTACCTCGGCGGGATTCCCGACGAACTGCTCTCGCTCGTTTCGAACATCTTCCTCGTGATTCCCACGCTGCCCCTCGTCGTCATCCTCGCCGGGGCGCTGCCGTCGACCGGCTCGCTGTCGATCACGATAGTGATCTCGATAACCGCGTGGGCTTGGGGTGCACGGGTGCTCCGCGCGCAAACGCTCTCGCTGCGAAAACGTGACTTCGTCGAAGCCGCGCGAGCGACGGGTGAGAGTACCTTCCGGATCATCTTCCGCGAGATCCTGCCGAACCAGACGGCGATCGTCGCCGCGACGTTCCTGTCCACGGTCATCGGTGCCATCCTCACTCAGGCGTCGCTGGCCTTCCTGGGATTGACAGATGTCACGGAGTGGTCGTGGGGCGGCATCCTCTACTGGGCACAGAACAGCTCGGCCCTCAGCTTCGGAGCCTGGTGGTGGTTCGTGCCACCGGGACTCTGTATCGCCCTACTCGGCACGGCGCTTTCTCTCATCAACTTCGGCATTGACGAGTTCATCAACCCGCGGCTCCGTCTTGCCGGCATCGCGACGAAGAAGGGCGCCAAGAAGGCGCTCACTCGCCTGCAGGCACCGAAACAGCCCATTAGGGGCCCTCGCCGTCAGGCGCGGCGCACCGGCGGCCTCGGTTCGTTCACCAGGGGGGACGTCATCCTCGAGGTGAAGAACCTCACGGTCGACTACACGAGCGCCTCTGCTCCGGTGCACGCCGTCGACGACGTCTCACTCACCCTGCGCCGCGGCCAGGTGCTGGGCATCGCCGGGGAGTCCGGCTCCGGCAAGTCGACGCTTGCCTACGCGATCACCCGGCTGCACCGGCCGCCCGCCGAGATCACCGGTGGCGAGCTGATCTACACGAACCGCGACGGATCGACGGTGGATATCCTGAAGCTCACGGACCGGGAACTCACCGACTTCCGGTGGGAAGAGTTGTCGATCGTCTTCCAGTCCGCGATGAACGCGCTCAACCCGATCCTGCGCGTCGGTGCGCAGATCGAGGACGCGATCGCCGCGCATCGGCCCGACATGGATGCCCAGGGCAGGTCTGACCGGGTGCGCGAACTGATGGGTCTCGTCGGCATTTCCATCGATAGGGTTTCGGCCTATCCGCACGAACTCTCCGGCGGGATGCGCCAGCGCGTGATGATCGCCATCGCCCTCGCACTCGATCCGGAGATCATCGTCATGGACGAGCCGACGACTGCCCTCGACGTGGTCATCCAGCGCCAGATCGTAGAGAAGATCATGGAGCTCAAGGATCGCCTCGGTTTCTCCGTGATCTTCATCACGCACGACCTGTCGATGCTCATCGAACTCTCCGATGAGATCGCGATCATGTATGCGGGTCGAATCGTGGAGGTCGGATCGGCGCAGGAGTTCTACCGCAATCCGAAGCATCCGTACAGCCAAGGACTGCTGGGATCGTTCCCGACCCTGTCGGGGCCTAAAAAAGTGCTCACCGGAATCGTCGGCGCGCCGCCCGACCTGCGCTCGCTGCCCAGCGGATGCCCGTTCCGCACCAGATGCCCGCACGCCTTCGATGCCTGCGCGACCATCGAGCCGGTACTGCTGCCCCTGCCTACTGTCGAGGTCCCGAGCGCGAACGAACTGCGCAGCGTCTCCTGCCACCTGTACGACCCGGAGCTCACACGGGTTCCTGCGCTCGCCGAAGGAGTCGCCAAATGACCACCGAGAACAGTCGCATCACGAACGTCGGTGCAGACACGGCGGTCGAGGCGTGGCCGAGTAATGAGCCCGTACTCAAGGTACGCGGCCTCACCAAGCACTTTCCCGTCCGCCGTCGGTTCTTGGGTCGCGGCCCGAAGAAGGTCGTGCACGCGGTCGAGAACGTCGACCTCGAGCTCTACGCGGGGCAGGTCACGGCGATCATCGGTGAATCAGGCTCTGGCAAATCGACTGTCGCCCGCCTGCTCGCGCAGCTCTACGTCCCCACGAGCGGCGAGATCGCGCTCTACGGCAAACCGGTACACGTTAAACATGGCAAGGCATTTCGCACGTACGTCGGACAGGTGCAGCTGATCCTCCAGGATCCGTTCGGCTCCTTCAACCCGGTGCACACCATCGCGTACCACCTGCGGCGCGTTCTGCGCATCCACAATCCGTCGCTGGGGCTCAAGGCGATCGACGACCGCATGGCCGAGGTTCTGAAAGAGGTGAACCTCGCGCCGGCGAACCAGTTCTCAGAGAAATATCCACATGAACTGTCAGGAGGGCAGCGGCAGCGTATCTCCATCGCTCGCGCGCTCGCCGCGAATCCCTCTGTGCTGCTGGCGGATGAGCCGGTGTCGATGCTCGATGTATCGATTCGTCTGGGCATCCTGAACCTGCTGGAGAAGCTCGCGACCGAGCGCAATCTCGCGCTGCTCTATATCACCCACGACATCGCGTCGGCGCGGTACTTCGCTACGACGGCGACGGTCATGTATGCGGGCGAGCTCATCGAGGGCGGACCGGCGGAGGCAGTGACGCAGCAGGCCGGACATCCGTACACCCAGCTGCTCATCGCGTCTGCGCCCGACCCGGACCGCGACGAGAGTGTTGAACGCATCAAGGACATCGGCCAGCCCCCGAGCCTCATCGATCCGCCCGCAGGTTGCCGCTTCCATCCCCGGTGCCCATTCGCAATGGAGAAGTGCCACACAGAAGCTCCGCCCAAGTTCGATCTTGGTGACGGTCATTGGGCGCGCTGCTGGCTGCACGAGTCAGGTGCAGCCGCAACGCCCATGTTCCCGAAGGAGGAATAGCACCACGAACACAGCACTACCTACGAATCCATTACTCGATCACATGTACTGAAAGGAATTCTCTCATGTTGCGCAAGAGAACAGTGCGAGTTGCGATCGCCGCGGCGATTTCAATTGCACTAGCTGCCACCATGGCGGCCTGCTCGACCTCGGTGTCTTCGGACTCCAAGGGGCTGATCCTCAACACCGCCATTACCGGTGGCGACTTCCAGGATGTCTTCAACCCCTACCTCCCGACCAGCGGCACCCAGGCGAACAGGTTCATGATCTACGAACCTCTCGTCCAGGTCAACAAAATCAAGTCGGAGGACTACAAGCCGTGGCTCGCCACCAAGTGGGACTGGTCAGCGGATTCCAAGACCCTGACCTTCCACCTGCGTGAGGGTGTCAAGTGGTCCGACGGCAAGCCGTTCACGAGTGCCGACGTCGTCTACACCTACCAGATGCTCAAGGACAATCCGGCGTTGAACCTCAATGGCCTGGAATTCGATTCCGTCAAAGCCGACGGGGATTTCACCGTCGTCATGACATTCGCCGGCAACGGTCGCCCGTCCTTCCCTAAGACGGCGAACACGGAGATCGTTCCACAGCACATCTATTCGACGAAGGGCGACCTGACCAAGTACAACGACCCAAACCCGGTCGGCACAGGCCCGTTCGTGTTCGACAAGTCGTCGTTCAGCCCGCAGAGCTACACGATCCTCAAGAACAACGACTACTGGCAGAAGGGCAAGCCGGAGATCGGCGGCCTCCGAGTCATCGGGTACAAGGACAACTCGGCGATCGCCTCGGCACTGCTGCAGGGTGATGTCGACTGGTCGAGCGCGTACATAGCCAACATCGACCAGACGTTCACGGCCAAGGGACCGCAATTCAAGCATTTCTGGCCCGTTATCGGTTCCGATGGCCTCATCACCAACAATGCCGCGGCACCGTTCGACAACCTGGCGATTCGGCAGGCCACCAGCCTCGGCATCAACCGCAAGCAGGTTGCAGACTCGGCTAATCGGCCCGCTGCGACGAGTGCGGCCGGGCTGCCGATGCCGCTGTTCGAGAACGCCATCGCGGACAAGTACAAGGATGTGACATACAAGCACGATGTCGCCGGCGCGAAGAAGCTGATCGAAGGCGAGGGATACACCCTCGGTTCCGACGGCTACTACGCGAAGGGTGGCAAGACGCTCGGATTCACGATCACGATCCCGTCCGCTTATACGGAGCAGGTCGCAGCCGCACAGATCATCCAGGCCAACCTGAAGGATGTCGGCATGAAGGTCGAGGTCAACGGGGTCTCCGTCGACGCGATCGACCCTCTCACGAGCAAGGGCGACTACGACGCGACGATCGGTTACCCGATCGACGAGTACACGACCGTCTACGGCCTGTACAACGCCTGGATGAACCCGAAGTACTCCGTGCCCGTCGGCACGGTCGACCAGACCAAACAGAACATCGAGCGCTGGAACGACCCGCAGACGGCACAATTCTTCGCCGACTACGAGAACGCCACCACCGATGACCAGCGCAATGCTGCGATCGAGGGTCTCGAGGGTCGCTTCGTCGAAGGCCAGCCGTGGCTCATCCTGAGCTACTACCAGGCATACGCGGATTGGAACGACACCAAGGTCACCGGTTTCCCGACCGATGCCAACCCGTATTGGAGAGGTGACCCGAACCCGGTCGTCGCTCTGCAGCTCAAGCCGACCGGCAAGTAGCCGAACCACACCACTCGGGGGTCGCCAGCCATCGCTCTGGCGGCGACCCCCGATCCCAGGCGAATTCTCACTGAGACAGGTACCAACCATGACCGAAGCACAGTCCACGTCCAAGAGGGCAATGATCATCGTGGCGGGCGACGACGTCGACCACGACCTCCTGTCGGCCGCCCCGTATTTCACGAAGCTCGCAGGCGAAGCCGGTTTCGTGGCCCGTCAGGCCGCAGGAATGCAGCGGTTCGTCGAACCGTTCAAGACCACTTCATCGCAGGACATCTTCGTGCTGTACAAAGCCGGCGGCGAGTTCTCGCCGGCCCAGCAGCTCGAACTGGGCAAGTGGGTCCACGAGGGTCGTGGGCTCCTCGCCATCCACTGCTCGAACGTCATGGGAGACGTAGGTCCGGACGCACCTGGCAGTTTTCGCACCTTCTTCGAGCTCCTGGGCAACCGCTACCTTTCGCACGGTCCCGGCCACCACCAGGGCCGTCACACTATCGAGATCGTGGCGGAGCATCCGATCACGGCCGGGGTCACGGACTTCGAGCTTTTCGACGAGTACTACGAGTTCGAGCTCGCCGACGATGACATTCAGGTCCTCGCTCAGCGTCACCGTGCGGACGGCGAGATCATTCCCGTGCTCTACACGCGGCAGGTGGGTGAAGGCCGCGTCGTCTACCTCGCCCTTGGCCACGACTTCCGTTCGTGGGGCGAACCATCTTTCCAAAGGCTTGTGCGCCAGGCAATGGCCTGGATCGCGCACGAGTCCTGAATTTCCACCGCTACGACAAGAAACGAGAACACTACACATGCCACCCCGCATCGCCGTCATGATGTACACGGTGCTCGAGCAGGCCAAGGCAGACCTCGAGGGCACGCTCGCGCGTATCGCGGAACTGGGCTTCTTCGGCGTCGAGACCTACGGGCTTCTCGAGCATTATCCAGCGTCGCGAGTGAGGAAGGCTATCGCTGCTGCGGGCCTGGAGCTCACGAGCGCACACGCCCCGTTTCCCAGCGGGCCGGAGGCCAGTCGCATCCTCGACGATAACGCCGAGCTCGGCGCGACGACTCTCGTCTGGAGTTTGGAGCGCGAAGAATTCGATTCGCCTGAGGCGATCACTGCCGGGCTGGTGAGGGTCAATGACGGCGCGGAGAACGCGTCGAAGTACGGCATGCGTATCGCCTATCACAACCATTTCGCGGAGTTCAGCCAGAACTTCGACGGCCGTCAAGCCTACGACCTGCTGCTCGAGCAGCTCGATCCGCGCGTCGTCATCGAACTGGACATGTACTGGACCCGGATGGGTGGGGCAGACCCCGCTGCGGTGGTCGCCTCTCTCGGTGGGCGCGTCAAGTATGTGCATATCAAAGACGGCCCGACCGTGAGCTACGAGGACGACGTGATGGTGCCGATCGGCGAGGGGGCGATGGATTGGGATGCCGCGCTTACCGCGAATCCCGCGCTCGAATGGCACCTGCTCGAACTCGAGCGGTTGAACGTCGACACCTTCGAGGCGGTCGAGCGGAGCTATGACTACCTGGTCGGTCGCGGACTCTCGAGGGGGAACCGATGAGTCTCAGGGTTCTCTTCCTCGGCGGTGCCGGGATGATCGGTTCAGCGGTCGCCGCGGAACTCGAGCAGGCCGATGCCTCGCTCACCGTTGTCACCCGTTCTGAGCCGAAGCGGGTGTTGCCGCTCGGAACAGAGGCACTGCGCGGTGACGTGCGCTCGGGCGAGCAGATGCGCGAGCTGCTCGGCGCGCGGGAATTCGATGTGGTGGTGAATTGGGTCGGTTTCGAGCCAGATCACATCCGCGACGACGTCGATCTCTATCGCGAGCGGGCGGGCCAATACGTCTTCATCAGCACGTGCTCAGTCTTCGCCCGCCCCGTTCCGCAGTTGCCGATCACCGAGTCCAGCCCGAGACGGCAGGCGGTCTTCGGTTATGGCACAGGCAAGGTGGCATGCGAGGTATTCCTCGAGGAGGCATACCGCGAGAAGAATCTGCCGCTTACCATCATTCGCCCTTTCCATACCTATGACCGCACGACCATCCCTGTGCTGTCCGGCTGGACCGCTATCGAGAGGATGCGCGCCGATCGCGGCGTCATCGTCCACGGCGACGGCACGTCTCTGTGGACGCTCATGCACTCGAGCGATTTCGCGAGGGCTGTGGTGCCGATCCTCGGCAACCAGCACGCGATCGGCGAGAGTGTGAACGTCGTGAGCGGCGACATCCTGAGCTGGGACCAGATCCACACGACCTTGGCCGCGGCCGCCGGCGTTCGCATCCCGAAGCTCGTCCACCGTTCGAGTGAGTCGATCGCGAAGGAGTACCCGGGCTGGGGCGAAGTGCTCGAGCACGACTTCCGTCACTCGATGCTGTTCGACTCGAGCAAGCTGCAATCGCTGTCACCGGGCTTCGCACCCCGCGTCTCGTTCTCGCAGGGTGCTCGTGAGATCGTTGCATATCATGAGGAGAGCTCTGATCGCCGAAGAGTGAATACCGAGCTGGATGCGGCATTCGACAGACTCATCGAGGGTCCATGAGTGCCGGGGTGCAGTCACCCTCCATCAGGATCGATTACCCGGAACCGTTATGGATCCAGGCGATGAACCTCATCAAGGGGGAGATCGCGAACGGTTCGCTTCGCGAGGGCATGCGCCTGCCGCCGGAGCGGGCGCTCTGCGAAAAATTCAATATCAGCAGGGTCACGCTTCGTAAGGCGCTCACTCGGCTGGTCGAGGACGGCGCGCTGAGCGCTTCGCACGGCCGCGGCTGGTATGTGGCGGTTACTTCGGCGGGGAGCGGGGACTGGCCGAACAACCTGGAGTCGTTCACCGAAACTGCATCGCGGATGGGGCTGGTCGCGACCTCGAGAGTACTCCGGGCGATCACGCTGCCGGCGACACTCGACGAGGCCGAGGAGCTCGCGGTCGCGCCGGGAAGCCCGCTCTTTCACCTTGATCGGGTGCGGCTCCTCAGCGGCGTACCGATCGCGATCGACAGCAGTGTCATTCCACTCGCCCTGGTCCCCGAGGTGGCCGGGACGGACTTCACGCGCCATTCCCTCTACGACACACTGGCCCGCGCCGGCCTCGACCTGGCACGTGCAGACTCCACGATCGAAGCTCGCCAGGCGGATGCCGCCGTCGCGGCCAATCTCGGACTCGAGATCGGCAGGCCCATTCTCGCCATGCACCAGCTCGCGCTGGACAGTGCGGACCGGCCACTGTTCTCTTCGGTGATCCAGTACAGCGGCGAGCGCTATCGCCTGCGCACGTCCTTCGCTCGTTCGCCGCGAGTCCGCGCGCCCGGAGTGTCACGATGATCCCCGCCGCGATTGTCAGTAGTGGTCTTAGGGTACGAGACGGGCGATTGCCGAGGGAGCATCCATATTCCCCTGTTGTCGTTGGCATCGCGCAAAATCCGCCGTGCGGTTCGCGGAATAGATTTGGCGTCGCTGTCATTTAGTGGATAACCTTTGGTACGTAGTGGTTTAGCTTTGTCCTGGCAGTCGGAATGGAAGGTGGCAGCGGTGGTGAACAGTCAGCACGAGGGAACCGGGCCGCGCACTGCGCTGGTGGCGAAGACCCTCGCGACAGTGACCGCGGAGGAAATCGACGGAAGCCTCGCGATTCTCCGTCGTGAAGGCCTGGTCGTCGCTGACACCCACGTCTCGTACTTCGGGCTGCTCGAGCCAGACAAGCGTGCCGTGCTCGCCGGCGTCTCCGGTGACCGGTGTTTTCGTGCGTTCATCATCGATATGACCACCGGCCTCTCGCATGATGTCGTGGTGTCGCCGTCGGATGACCGCGTGGTCTCGCAGCACCAGCTCGACCCCGTGACAGAGGGTGGCGTACCAGTCGTCCTCCGCGAGTTCAGCTACGTCGAGGAAGTAGTTCATGCAGACGAGCGCTGGCTCGCCGCCATGGCGCGGCGCGGCTTGACCGATATCTCCACGCTGCGGGTGAACCCGCTCTCGGCCGGGATTCTCGCCGAGGGTGAGCACGGCCGGCGTATCCAGCGCTGCTTCACCTTCGTCCAGAACACGCCGGAGGACCTCGGTTGGGCTCATCCGGTCGACGGGGTCACGGTGATGGTGGATGTCGTGACCGGCGAGGTGCTCGACGTCATCGATTATGTCGACCTGCCGGTTCCCCTGGAGGACGGCAACTTCCATCTGGCCGAATGGCGAGGACCGGATCGCGAGGGGCTCAAGCCGATCGAAATCACACAGCCGGAGGGTCCGAGCTTCACGATCGATGAAAACCAAGTGCTGTCCTGGGCCGGTTGGCAGTTGCAGCTCGGTTTCGATCAGCGTGAAGGATTGGTTTTCCACAATATCTCGATCAACGATGACGGCACACAGCGTCCGGTGGTCTATCGCGCCTCCATCGCCGAGATGATGGTGCCGTACGGCGACCCGAGCCCGCAGCGCTGGTTCCAGAACTTCTTCGACTGCGGTGAGTATCTGCTCGGCGGTTTCGCCAATTCGCTCGAACTCGGTTGCGACTGCGTCGGCGACATCACCTATCTCGACGCAGTGGTCGCGAACAACGACGGAAGCGCACGTACGATCCCACAGGCGATCTGCATTCACGAAGAGGATGCCGGCATTCTCTGGAAGCACACCGACAACTGGAACGGTTCGAGCGACTCGCGTCGCAACCGCCGCCTGGTGGTCTCCTTCTTCGTCACCGTCGGCAACTACGACTATGGCTTCTACTGGTATTTCGGCTTGGACGGCACCCTCGAGTTCGAGGTCAAGGCGACGGGTGTCGTCTTCACTTCTGCCTATCCGGCGGCCGGCTACCCCTTCGCCTCCGAGCTCGCGCCCGGGCTGGGTGCGCCGTA
>OUNO010004543.1_pt2 | contig 14310 bp, 15 predicted proteins | sample 1779811 | NCBI WGS metagenome assembly OUNO01 (sample SAMEA3914804, study PRJEB12502) | metagenome | biome: forest; material: soil | place: Canada | collected 2010-06-25 | depth 0.3 m | reverse complement strand
AGCAGCAGGTCGAGATCGTCCAGGGTGGCGCCCTCGCCGGCCAGGGTGCGCGCGAAGCGGCAGGTGTTGACGCCGCGCTCGATGCGCCGGCCCATGTCGAGGAAACGCCAGCCGGCGGCGCGGTTCATGTTCTCCTGGGCCAGGCCGGCCAGGGCGGCCAGGATCTGCAGGGCCTGCTCCACCTGGGCCAGGGAGTCGGCCTCGGACGGCGCATCGCTGTCCGGCAGGGCCAGGCCGCGCTCCAGGCCGACCAACAACGACCAGAAGTCCGGGCTCAGGCGCTCGCGCATCCCCGACGCCGTCTTCCGGGCCTTGCCCACCAGGTTGACCACCGAACCGTAGGCGCCCTCATCGTGCAGGGCGGCGCGGGCGGCGTCGAGCGCCCCCCGGCCCAGGGTCTCCTGGCCGAACGCGCCCCAGGCGAACAACAGCTCCTGCAGGCGGGCCAGGGTCTCGCCGGCCCCGTGGATGGCGGCCTCCGCGTCCATCAGGCTGGTGCACAGGCTGCGCGCCAGGCGCAAGGTGGCCTCTGCCCGTTCGAGATAGCGCCCGAGCCAGAACAGATTGTCGGCCGCCCGGCCGGGCAGGTTGCCCAGGATCCGCCGCACCTGCACCTCGTCCTGGCTGGCCAGCAAGGTCGTCCGCTCCACCGGGCCCGAGTCGATCACCCACACATCCGCCGTGCGCGCGCCCTCGCCCATGGAAATGGCCCGGGCGTCCCGGCGATCCGAGGTCCGGCAAAATCCGCCCGGCATGACCGTGAAGCCGGTCTCACCGGCGGTGGCGAAGACGCGCAGGACGAAGGGCGCCGGTTCCAGGCGATCCTCGCGCAGCACCGGCGTGGTCGACAGGCGCGCCACCTCCTGGCCGACGAAGTCCTGCGGGCGGTCGGCGATGCGGGCCAGCAGCTCGCTCCGCTCGGCGGCGGAGAGTTCCGACATTACCCGGCTGGGGGCGGCGATTTCGCCCGAGCGGGGATTGAAGGCGCTAGAGATGACCAGGTTCGGATCGCTCTCGACCCTGGACTGCTCATACTGCTGGCCGCACCACCAGGTGGCGATGCTGGGCAAGACGAGCTCCTCGCCCAGGAGCCGCCGGCACAGCCCGGGAAGGAAACCCAGCAGGGCGCGGGATTCGACCACGCCGGTCCCCGGCATGTTGAGGACGGCGACGCCGCCGCCGCGCACCGCCTCCATCAAGCCAGGAACGCCGAGGCGCGAGGCGCTGTTCAGCTCCAGGGGGTCGATGAAGTCGGCGTCCACCCGGCGCAGGATGACGTCGGCGCGCTTTAAGCCCGCGATGGTGCGCACCCACACCCGCCCGTCGCGCACCACCAGGTCGTCGCCCTCCACCAGCAGGAAGCCCAGATAGCGGGCCAGGTGCGCCTGTTCGAAATAGGTCTCGCTGTAGGGGCCGGGGGTCAGCAGGCAGATGCGCGGATCGGCCCGCTCGGCGCAGGCGGCCAGTCCGGTGCGCAGGGCGTCGAAGAACGGGGCCAGGCGGCGCACGTTCATGGCGTTGTAGAGATTGGGATAGGCGCGCGACAGCACCAGGCGGTTTTCCAGCTCGTAGCCCGCCCCGGACGGGGCCTGGGCCCGGTCGCCCAGCACCCACCAGCGGCCGTCGGGCCCGCGCCCGAGATCGGCGGCGTAGAGTTGCAGATAGCGTCCGCCGGGCGCCGGCGCGCCGCGCACAGCGCGCAGGAAATCCGGCGAGCCGGTGACGGCGGCGGCCGGCAGGACGCCCTGGGCCACCACGCGCCCCTCGCCATAGATGTCCTTCAGCAGGGCCTCCATCAGGCGGGCGCGCTGTTCGACGCCGGCGGCGATGGCGCCCCACTCCTGGGCGCCGATGATCAGGGGGGCCGGACTGAGCGGCCAGGAGCGTTCGGAATCCTCGCCCCACACCCGGTGCGAGACGCCGGCGTCGCGGATATGGCGGGTGGCCAGGGTGAAGCGGGCGCGGATGTCGCCTTCCGGGTACTCGGCCAGGTCGCCCAGGAAATCGAGCCAATAGTCCCGCGGCCGCCCGGTGGCGTCGAAGAGCTCGTCAGGCACGCCGGGCAGCGGGCGATAGCCGGCCAGCCAGCGGCTGAGGCGGGCCGCCCCGGCCGGGTCGAGATTGCCGCGCCGCCGTTCGAGGTGGGTGGGCAGGGTGGACTTCAGGGTCATGCCGTTCGAAACGCCGCGCGATCGTTCTGGGGAGCCACCATAGTGCGGCGATTCTCAAACACCGACGGTCATGTCATGGGTTTGACATCCGGCTGAGCCGGCTGAGGGGGTTGCGCGGCGCGCGCGAGCAGCACGGGGTTGGGATGCTCTCCCTTGGCGAACAGCACGGGCCAGCGCCACGACGGGAGCGGCGAGGCGCAAGCGATCGCCGCCGGGCTTGGCGGCGGTGTCGTCGGCCGTAGACGCCATGGGAGGAACTCGAGCCAGCCACGGCGGATCGCCGCGCCGCTTGACGGCCATAGACCGATTTCAGGGCGCCCGGAAGCGACCCCTCGTCACGGGGCCACCCCGGCCCCGCGCCACCACGCCCCGCCAGACTGGACGCGAATCCGGTCTTGATCTACCTGCCGCTCAATGAGCGAGCGTCGGTCGCGCCAGTGACGCCGCAAGGAGCGCCATGAAGACGGTCATTCTCGCCGGAGGTCTCGGCAGCCGCCTGGGCGAAGAGACCGCCGTGCGCCCCAAGCCGATGGTGGAGATCGGCGGGCGACCGATCATCTGGCACATCATGAAGATCTATTCGGCCTACGGGCTGAACGACTTCGTCATCTGCCTCGGCTACAAGGGCTATATGATCAAGGAGTATTTCTCCAACTATTTCCTGCACATGTCCGACGTGACCCTGGATATCGCGGCCAACAGCATGGAGGTGCACCAGCACTCGGCCGAGCCGTGGCGGGTGACCCTGGTGGACACCGGCGAGGCCACCCAGACCGGCGGGCGGCTGAAGGCGGTGGGCCGGTATCTGGAGGCCGACGAGCCGTTTTGCTTCACCTATGGCGACGGGCTGGCGGCGATCGACGTGGCGGCGCTGATCGCGTTCCACAAGGCGCACGGGCGGCTGGCCACGGTCACCGCGGTGGCCCCGCCGGCGCGGTTCGGGGCCCTGGAGACAGAGGGCGAGCGAGTGACCCACTTCCGCGAGAAGCGGGTGGGGGACGGCGGGCGGATCAACGGCGGCTTCTTCGTGGCCTCGCCCAAGGTGCTCGACTTGGTGAGCGGGCCGGGGACCTTCTGGGAGCGCGAGCCGATGGAGGCGCTGGCCAGCCGTGGAGAGCTGATGGCCTGGCGCCACGACGGGTTCTGGGGGGCGATGGACACCCTGCGCGACAAGAGCGTGCTCGAGGAGCTGTGGGCCGGCGGCGCCGCGCCTTGGAAGTGCTGGTAGGGGACGTGCTGGTGACTGGGACATGTGGGTGATCGGGAAGCGCCGGTGAGGGGTAGGGGCTGCGTTGTCTTCGACCTGGACGGCACGCTGGTGGATACCGCCCCGCTGATCGCCGGCATCGTGAACACCATGCTGGCCGACCGGGGAGACTCTCGCCGGCTGACCGCCCGCGACACAGCGCCGCACGTGATTGCCGGCGCGCAGGCGATGATCGGCGCCGTGCTGGGCATCGGCCTTGATGAAGTGCCGGCCGCGGTGACGGAGTTTCGCGCCCGCTACTTGGCCACGCCGACGCCGATGGACTGCCTCTATCCAGGGGCGCGAGAGGCGCTGGAGACGCTGGCGGAGCGGGGCTTTGCGCTGGCGGTGTGGTCGAACAAGCTGCAGTCGCTGTGCGACAAGACGCTGACGGAGCTGGGACTAACCGACCTCTTCGCCGCCATCGTGGGGACCGGACCGGAGACGCCACCCAAGCCCGATCCTGGCGGCTTTGACACGGCGCTGAGCCGGGCCGGCGGGCGGCGCGAGACTTGCGTCTATGTGGGCGACAGCGAGCTTGACCATCAAGTCGCCACCATCGCAGGCGTTCCTATGGTGATGATGACCCATGGCTATGGCGGGTTCGGCGGTTCTGGCGGCGCGCCCGGCGTGGTCACCGCGGCGGCGTTCAGCGAACTGCCGGCGATCGTCGAGGCCCTGTTACCGGCTCTGGCGGCGTGACCGGCCGGGGGGCCAGTGAGTGGCCGAGGCTATCCGGGGCCGGGGCCCTGCGCCTGGGCATGGGCCGCGAGCGGGTGATCGTCACCGGGGCCGGCGGCTGGCTCGGCCTGGCGACCCTGGAGATGCTGCACGCCCTGCTGGGCGAGGCGGTCCACGACCGAGTGATCTGTTTCGGCTCGGCCGAGCGGACCCTCACCTTGAGAGGCGGGCTCACGCTGGAGCAGCACCCGCTCGAGGCCCTGAGCGAGCTGACGCCAGAACCAAGCCTGCTGCTGCACCTGGCGTTCCTGACCCAGGAAAAGGCCAGGAGCATGTCTCCGGAGGCCTACGCCGCCGCCAACTGGGGGATTTCGCTGAAGGTGATGGCGGCCCTGAACCGGATCGGGGTGCGGGGGGTGTTCCTGGCCTCGTCCGGGGCGGTCCATCTGGCCGACGACGCCAAGGCGCCGCGGTCGAAACGAGTCTATGGGGCCCTGAAAATGGAGGACGAGGCCAGGTTTTCCGGCTGGGCCGAGGATACCGGCGGGCGTTTGGTGATCGCCCGCATCTTCAATCTGGCCGGGCCCTATATCAACAAGCGCTCCTCCTACGCCCTGGCCTCATTCATCGCCGACGCCCTGGCCGGCCGGCCGATCGAGATCTCGGCGACGCACAGGGTGTATCGATCCTATGTGGCCGTCGAGGAACTGATGAGCGTGGTGGTGGGGGCGCTGACGGCAGAAGGATCGGGCGTGGTCGCCTTCGACACGGCCGGCGAGGCGGCGCTGGAGATCGACGGGGTGGCGCACGCCGTGGCCGATACGCTGGCGCCGCGGCTCAAGGTGCTGCGGCCGGCGATGACCCGCGACCTGCCCGACCGCTACGTGGGCGACGGGGCCGCGTTCGGAGCCCTGGGCGAGACCTATGGCGTGCGCCAGGTGAGCTTCGCCGAACAGATCCGGCAGACCGCCGACTATATGGCCGAATGGCCGGAAGAGGCCGTGAGCTAGCCGTCGGCGATTTTCCCGTCCCGGGCGATCTCAGAGTGGCGGGCAGGCTCAACGCATGAAAAATCCTTAGGTCGCGGCTCCGGCGCCGCTATGCCTTTCTTGGTCACCGCGAGGAGGTGACCTCTTGGGCGTCACAGTCGAGGCGCCTTATTCGCGGACGTCGCGTCGCGAGCTGTTGATCGGCGGAGGCGAATTGGCGTCGACCAGCGCCCTCGGCGGTGAGGGCCGAGCCGCCGTCCAGGACGCCATCGCCGCCCGCGCCATCGCCATCCGGACGATCGAGCCGGACGGTGAAAACTTCGACGACCTCGAGCCTTTCGCCGATGCCGTCGCCGACGCGAAGATCGTGCAGCTGGGCGAATCCAGCCCCGGCTCCGGAACCGACTTCAAGGGCCAGTTCACCGCCCGGGGCGCGGACCAGGCGGGTCTTCGTTCCGGCGCCTGGTAGCCCAGCGGCCAACCCGGACGGCGTCTCCACCGCGCCCCGTGTCGTGGCGGCCTTCGACGACGTCCTTTTCGTCGATCAGGCTCGCCCCGCCACCCCTCTCCGCGCTTGAGCTCGGATCGACAGCGTCAGGCCTCGCCGGTTTGCGAGTTGTAGAAGACGTTGTCGATCTTGCGGTTGGCGTCGCGCAGCTCGAAGTAGGTGTGCTCGATCCTCGCGGCCCGAAGGTGGGCTTCCTCGATGGCGGCCGTCCGGCTGGGAGCGACGATCTCCACGCTCTCACGCAGCACGGCGTCGGCCGGACGAAAGCCGCCAGCGTAGCAATCCATGACATAGAGCGGCATCGGGCAAGCGCCTCCGCTGATCGCCGGCTAGCGGCGCCCCCAGGGAAATCGAGCTTACTGGACGCGGAAAATCGGCCGCTGGAACTTCAGCGCGCCGACCTTTGCCCATAGCATCTAATTGTTGCGGCTGCATTGCCGCGTGCGCCCTTGGCTCCGGCCCAGCCGTCTTGGTTCACGACTTGAGTGGATATTTGAGCCTTGAGCCGATTTAAGTCTCTCCACCCCTCTTGCTCGAGGAAACGGGTTGAACCGCCACCGCACCGCCGTCATCGGTCTTGGCCAGCGCATCGCCCACGTCCTGGGGGCCATGGTCGAGGTGGGCTGGATGCTGGAGGTGGCCGGCTACGCCGATCCCGCCCCCGTGGGCCTGCCTATCCTCAGCAGGTTCGGCATCGATCCGGGCCGGGCGTATCCGGATGTGGCTGCCCTGCTGGCCGACGGGCCGTTCGACCTGGTGATGATCGGTTCGCCCAATCACCTGCACGCCGCGCATCTGGAGGCGGCCTTCGCCGCCGGATGGCCAATCTTTTGCGAAAAGCCGATCGTGCGCACGCGGGACGAGACCCTGACACTGGCGCGGCGGCTGGCCGGGTCGCAGACGCCGCCGCTCTACATTGGCCTCGTGATGCGCTCCATGCCGATCGTGCGCGAGGTCATCGCCCGGGTCGACGCCGGCGAGCTGGGTGAACTGGTGTCCGTGGACGCCACCGAGCACCTGCATCCCGAGCACGGGGCGTACCTGGCCCGCAACTGGCGCCGGCGAGCGGACTATGGCGGCTCGTTCATGCTCGACAAGGTGTGCCACGACTTCGATATCTTCGGCCGCATCGCCGGCGGCCGGGCGGCCACGGTGGCGAGCTTCGGCGGCCGGCGGCTGTTTCATCCCGGCCGGGGGCAGGCCTCCAGGACCTACGAAGACGGCTCGCCGGCCTATGCTCTGCGGGACGCCGGCTGGGCGGCGGCGAACGACGCCTTCCACTCCGACATGGACCTCAACGACCATCAGGTGGCGATCGTGCGCTATGAGACCGGCCTGGCGCTGGCCTTCCACTCCAACAGCCACGTGGCCCTGCAGGAGCGGCGCTGGTACGTGGCCGGCACGGACGCGACCCTGATCGTCGACCTGGTGCGCAACAAGCTGATGATCCGGCGCGCACTCGACCGGCGCAAGCCCGAGCGCATCGACTTCGCCACCCGCACCGCCGATCTGCACAATGGCGCCGACCAGGCCATGGCGCTGCACCTCAAGGCGACGGTCGAGGAGGGCCGGCCGTTCCCGGTCACGCCGCGCGAGTCCATGGAGGCCGGCCTCACGGTCATGGCCATGGACGAGGCGGCCGCACGGGGCGAGATGGTGGACTGCGCGCCGATGTGGGCGCAGTTCGATGCCGCCCGCGCGACTGTTGCCGCGGCCTAAGGCTGGCGCTCATAAGTCCGTGCTTTCCGACCGAGTGGACGCCGTTGCGCCCGTAGCGTTATGTAACTCTACTGCATAACCGCGCGGTCCCAGTTCGCATTTCAGGAGAGGCCGAAATGGCCAAAGGCCGGCTCTCGGCGTCGCTCACCCTTGGTCGAGGACCCACCGGCTCCGTCGGGGCAAGCCGGATCGCGCTCTTGGAAGCGATCCGCGATCACGGATCGATCAACGCGGCGGCCAAGGCTGTCGGCCTTAGCTACAAGGCGGCCTGGGACGCCGTTCAGGCGCTCAACAATCTGTTCGACCAACCCCTGGTCCGCGGCCATCCGGGCGGACCGGGCGGCGGGGCGACGGAAATTACCCAATTGGGCGAAGCCCTGATCGGCGCGTTCCGTTTCGTCGACAGCGAGTTGGACCGCGCCTTTGGCGGTCTGGAAGGGGGCCTTGGTAAGGGCGCCAACGGCGGCTTTCTTTGGAGTCTCTCAATGAAGACCAGCGCCAGGAACGCCCTCGCAGGAACGGTCGAAAAGGTCACGGATGGCGCCGTGAACGCTGAGGTGAGTCTTGATATCGGAGACGGTCAGAAGATCATCGCGATCATCACCCGCGACAGCGTCGATGATCTGGGGCTCAAGCCCGGCCGCCGCGCTCTGGCCCTCATCAAGTCGAGCTTTGTCATCCTCGTGCCGGGCGACGAAGTGCTGCGGACCTCGGCCCGCAACTGCCTCAAGGGCGTAATCGTCCGGCGCGAGGACGGAGCGGTGAACAGCGAGGTGGTGCTTGCCCTGAACCCAGCCAAGACGCTGACGGCGATCGTCACGCGCGCCAGCGCCGAGAGCCTCAAGCTCGACGTCGGCGCGCCGGTCTCGGCCTTGATCAAGGCCTCTCACGTCATCCTTGTCCTGGAGGAATAGCATGCTCCACAACCTCCCCCGCCGCGCCCTGCTGGCCGCCTTTGCTCTCCTGGCCGTGACCGCTCCGCGCGCCACCCTCGCGGCGCCGCCGGCGGCGCCGGTCACGGTGTTCGCGGCAGCCTCGCTCAAGAATGCTCTTGACGACATCGGGCCCGCCTTCACGGCGGCCAGTGGAACCCCGGTCAGGTTCTCCTATGCCGCCTCATCGGCGATCGCCCACCAGATCGAGCAGAGCGCGCCAGCTGACGTGTATATTTCCGCCGACGGCGACTGGATGGATTATCTGCAGCAACGCCGCCTGATCATCGCCGCGAGCCGCCGCGACCTGCTCACCAACCATCTCGCCTTGGTGGCGCCGGCGACTTCGAAAGTTCGTCTCGCCATGAGGCCGGGAATGCCGCTGGCCGCAGCCCTCGGGAGCGCCGGGCGTCTGGCGGTAGCCGGCCCCGAAGTGCCGGCCGGCCGCTATGCGCGCGCCTCTCTTCAGGCGCTGAGCGTCCTCGATAGCGTCAAAGACAAATTAGCCTCGGCCGAGAACGTCCGCGCCGCCCTCCTTTTCGTGGCGCGCGGAGAGACGCCGCTCGGCATCGTCTACGACACCGACGCCAAGATCGAGCCGAAGGTCCGGATCGTCGGACTGTTCCCCGACACCAGCCACCCGAAAATCGTCTACCCGGGCGCCCTGGTCTCCGCATCGCAAAACCCGCAAGCCGCCGCGTTCCTCCGCTTCCTCCAGGGGCCCCAGGCGTCCAGCGTGTTCCGGAAGTGCGGTTTCATCCCGCTGGCGCGCCGCTGAGCCGCGACGGGTTCAGGGTATGGAGATCACTTCCAGGGTCGTTACCCCGCGCACCCAGCGCGCTTGCCGCTTGTCACCCTCGACGATCAACCTGAACGGACCCTCGTGGGCGTTCAGGAGATGGCCATCCTCGCTGTCGGCGAGAAGCACCTTCTCATCGCGAAACGCCGGATCGATTTCGGGCAAGGTCAGGACCACGCGATAGCCGTCAGACCCAGTGACGACGATAACAGTCGCCATCGCCTTGCCGCGCACAGCCTCGCCCTGGGGCACGCCCAGACGGGAAAGGACCAGGGCGATGGGCGCCCCGCCGTAGGTGTGCGACTGCCCCCGATCCGTCTCGCTCACGGCCTGATGCGGCATGGCCCTCAGCTCGGCCGCGCCGACCGAGATCGCGGGTATTCCGCTCGCCTTCAGCGTAAGAGTCTGGGCCGTGCCGACTAAAGGGGCGGCCAACAACAAGGGCGCGATTGCGATCCCGATCATCGATTTCATTCAATCCCCCATCTGAGAACGCGGCGGCGGCTCAATGTCGCAGGACAATGTCGGCCCAATTCGGCCAAGAGTCCGCTTGTTGGTCGGTTGTCTGAGACAAAATCGGGAGACCATCAGGGCTTCACGCCGTGGGCCTCGATCTGCCGCCACAGAAGTTCGCGCAACGGCAGGGCGGCGGTCAGGGCCCGGCTGCGGGGCTTCCAACCCAGCGCCCGCACGCTCACGTCGAGCAGCCCCGCCTGCTCGAAGGCGCGTTTCAGCGACCGAGGCGTGAACCATTTGAGATGGGTGCGGTCCATAACGCCCTGCGCCTCATAGTCGAACCGTCCGGCCATCAGGCCGGCGATGATCCGCCAGTGGCCGATGTTGGGGGTGCTGGCCAGCGCCTCGCCGCCGGGCTTCAGGAAGCGCACGAGCCTGCGCAGCGTGGCTTCCGGATCCGGCAAATGCTCGAGCACTTCACCCATGAGCAGGAGGTCGAAACTGGCTTCGGGATAGGGGATGTCGAGGCTGTCGACGTCGCCGACGACCACGTCGGTGAGGACGCGGGCGGCCTCGCTGGCCGCCGCGCCGTGGCGCTCGATGCCGACCCAGGCGCCGCACTTGCCCTGGCCAAGGGCGAGCGCGCCGGTGGCCCCGGTCCCGCAGCCGAGCTCCAGGACCGAAAGGCCAGGGTTCAGCGGCATGGGGTCGACCCATCCCCGCCGGGCGCTGGCGAAATAGTCCGCCGCCTTAGCGTCATAGGCGTCGGTGAGATGGGCCCGGGCCGTCATGGGGCCTTTTAGCCCAAATGCGGCGCAGGTCGATCCGGACCGGCTTGCCGTCGGGTGAGCGTTCCATGGCGTCCGGGCGTGGGCTAGGCTCACGCTCGGAGGAGCTCCTGGCCGACGACAGCGCCGATCTCGCGCAACGCCTGGACGCCCTGGTTCGCGCCCGCCTGGGCGGCGAGCGGGCGCTCGGACTGGCGCGAGTCTCCGCCGGGGCCACCCAGGAGATCTGGCGGTTCGCCATGGCCGCGGACGGGGCCGAGATTCCCCTGATCCTGCGCCGGGCGCCGGGCGGCACGCGGGTGTCCGAGAGCGCTGTCGGCCTGGAGACGGAGGCCGCTCTGATCGAGGCCGCCGACGCCCGGGGCGTTCCGGTTCCGCCGGTGCGTCACGTGTTGGGTCCGGAGGACGGCCTGGGCCGCGGCTTCATCATGGGCTTTGTCGATGGCGAGACCCTGGGCGGTCGCATCGCCCGGGGCGAGGCCTTCGCCGCCACCCGCGTCTTCCTGGCCCGCCAGTGCGGCGAGATCCTGGCTAGGCTTCACACCATGGACCCGGATGAGTTTCCGAACCTGCGACGGGCGAGCCCCGCCGAGCTGCTGGCCCAGTACAGGGATATCTACCGCACCCTCGCCTGGCCAAGGCCGGTGTTCGAGCTGGCGTTCCGCTGGCTGGCCGACCATTGCCCGCCGCCGCCCGACCACCCGCGGCTGGTGCACGGCGACTTTCGCAACGGCAATCTGATGGTGGGCGAAGAGGGGGTGCGTGCCGTGCTCGATTGGGAGATCGCCCACGTCGCCGACCCGATGGAGGATCTCGGCTGGATCTGCGTCGGTTCGTGGCGGTTCGGGGTCGACGACAAGCCGGTGGGCGGCTTTGGCCTGCGCGAGGATCTGTGGGCCGGCTACGAGGCGGCCGGCGGCGCGCCGGTCAGGCGCGAGCACGCGAGGTGGTGGGAGGTGTTCGGCTCCCTGCGCTGGGGGGTGATGTGCTCGGGCATGGCCGGGACCTTCCGCACAGTAGATCCCAATGTCGAGCGGGCGGTGATCGCCCGCCGCGCCTCGGAAACCGAGGTCGACCTGATGCGCCTATTGGCGGCCTGACATGCAAGACGAGCCCAGACCTACGGAGATCCTGGCGGCGGTGGCCAGGTTTCTGCGCGAGACGGCGGCCCCGGCGGCCAGCGGCCACCTGGCCTTCAACCTTCGGGTGTGCGCCAACGCCCTGGAGATGAGCCGCCGGGAGATCGACGACGATCCGCCCGCCGCGGCGGCAGAGCAGGCGCGTCTGGTCGGACTGCTGAAAACTGGGGGCGATCTGGCCACGCTCAACGCCGAACTCTGCCGCCGGATCGCCGCCGGCGAAATGGGACTTACGACCCCAGGCCTTGCCGAGCACCTGTGGGCGGTGACCCTGGCCAAGCTGGCTGTCGACCAGCCGACCTATTGGGGCTACCGCGCCGCGCTGGCCGAACGCGCCGCCAAGGATTGAAAGAAGGAAACGCCGATGGACTTCGCCCTGCCGCAAGGCCTTGTCGACTATCTCGCCGAGCTCGACACCTTCATCGAGGCCGAGATCAAGCCGCTCGAGCGCAAGAACGACAATATCCGCTTCTTCGACCATCGCCGCGAGCACGCCCGCACCGACTGGGACAACCAGGGCCTGCCGCGCAAGGAGTGGGAAGAGTTGCTTGGGGAGGCGCGCGGCCTGGCCAACGCCGCCGGCCACCTGCGCTACGGCTGGCCCAAGGAATGGGGCGGCAAGGGCGGGACCAACCTCGACATGGCGGTGATCCGCGAACACCTGGCGGCCAAGGGATTGGGCCTGCACAACGACCTGCAGACCGAGCACTCCATCGTCGGCAACAACCCGTTCATCATCATGTTCAAGGAGTTCGCTACTAACGCCCAGTACGAGCGCTATGGCGAGGCCTTGCAGAAGGGCGAGATCCGCTCAGGATTCGGCCTCACCGAGCCGAACCACGGCTCCGACGCCACGCACATGGAGACCCGCGCCGTGCGCGAGGACAAGGACGGCGTTCCGGGCTGGCGCATCAACGGCGAGAAGATGTGGACCACCGGCATGCACGCGGCCACCCACATCATGGTGTTCGCCCGCACCAGCGGCGAGGACGGCGACGCGGCGGGGATCACCGTTTTCCTGGTTCCCGCTTCCGACCCGGGCGTGAAGATCGAGGAATATCTGTGGACCTTCAACATGCCCACCGATCACCCGCGGGTGAGCCTCAACAACATCTGGGTCAGCGACGACGCCATCTGGGGCGTCGAGGGCCGTGGCCTGGGCCTTGGCCAATCGTTCGTGCACCAGAACCGCATTCGCCAGGCCGCCTCCTCGCTGGGCGCGGCGGTGTTCTGCATCGAGGAGAGCGTGAAGTACGCGCGGGCGCGCAAGCCGTTCGGCAAGGCGCTGGCGGAAAACCAGGCCATCCAGTGGCCCCTGGTCGAACTCGCCACCCAGGCCGAAATGCTGCGCCTGCTGATCCGCAAGACCGCCTGGGACATGGACCGGTTGGAGCACAAGGAGGTCGAGCGCCAGATCTCCGACAAGGTCTCGATGTGCAACTACTGGGGCAACCGCTTGTGCTGCGAAGCGGCCGACCGGGCCATGCAGGTCCACGGCGGCATCGGATATTCCCGGCACAAGCCGTTCGAGCACATCTATCGCCATCACCGGCGCTATCGCATCACCGAGGGCAGCGAAGAGATCCAGATGCGCAAGGTGGCCGCGTTCCTGTTCGGTTACCTCGGCCCCAGACGAAAGGAACTCAGCGCGGTGACCTGGGACGACGTGGACTATCGCAAGACCGGAGGCTGACGCCTCGTCAACGCCCGGTGAAGTTCGGCTTCCGCTTTTCGACGAACGCCGCCATGCCCTCCTTCTGATCTTCAAACGCGAACAGGGAGTGGAACAGGCGCCGCTCCAGCTTCACCCCCTGGCTGAGCGGGGTCTCATAGGCGGCGTTGACCATCTCCTTGGTCATCATCACCGCATTGGGCGAGAGGCCGGCGATCTTCTTCGCCGTCTCAAGGGCTGTGGGGACCAGGTCGGCGGCCGGAACCACCCGGCTGACCAGGCCGCTGCGTTCGGCTTCGGCAGCGTCCATCATCCGGCCGGTGAGCACCATCTCCATAGCCTTGGACTTGCCGACGAACCGCGTTAGCCGCTGGGTGCCACCGGCCCCGGGAGAGACGCCGATGGTAATCTCCGGCTGGCCGAACCTGGCGGTGTCGGCGGCGATGATGAAGTCGCACATCATCGCCAGCTCGCAGCCGCCGCCCAGCGCATAGCCGGCCACCGCGGCGATCACCGGCTTGCGGCACGAGGCGGTCCGCTCCCAGTTGCGGGTGATGAAGTCCTCTTTGAACACGTCGGCGTAGGATTTGCCGGCCATCTCCTTGATGTCGGCGCCGGCGGCGAAGGCGCGCTCCGAGCCGGTGATGACGATGCAGCGCACCGCGGGGTCGGCCTCGGCGGCGTCGAGAACGGCGGTGAGCTCGTCCATCAGCTTGGCGTTCAGCGCGTTGAGTGCGTCGGGCCGGTTGAGGCGGATGAGGGTGACGGCGTCGGCGGTCTCGACGATCAGGGTGTCATAGGCCACGGTGGGCTCCTTCGGGCAGCGGCGACCATTCCTGGTCGGACGGCAGGGGGGCGAAGACGGTGTCGAGCAGTTTGTCGGTGACACCGTCCAGGCGCGGGGGATGCCAGTGCGGCGCACTGTCCTTGTCGATAATCACCGCACGCACGCCCTCGGCGAAGTCGTGGCTGACAACGATATGGGCGGCGATGCGCATCTCCATGATCATCTCATCGGCGAACGAGGCCATGGCGGCGCCGGCGCGCAGCTGGCGCAAGGCGGTTTTCATCGACAGGGGCGACTTGGTCGCGAGCGTCTCGAGTTGGGCCCGCGCCCAGTCCGAGTCATCGGCTTCGAGAGCGGCGAAGATCGCCTCCATCGCGTCGTGGGCGAACAGGCGGTCGATGGCGTCGCGATGGTCGGCGATGG
>OUNO010007285.1_pt1 | contig 14319 bp, 13 predicted proteins | sample 1779811 | NCBI WGS metagenome assembly OUNO01 (sample SAMEA3914804, study PRJEB12502) | metagenome | biome: forest; material: soil | place: Canada | collected 2010-06-25 | depth 0.3 m | reverse complement strand
GCGGCAGCGCGGGTGCGAGCACCACGGGCGGCAGCGGCACGACCGGCGGCAGTGGTGGCACGAGCAGCGGCGGCACGACGGGCGGCGGGAGCGGTGGCCTGCTCGGCGATGGCTACGAATGCAAAGCACCTGCTACCAAGTGCAAAGGCCATTGCATCACTGCCGCAACCCCAGCCGACGACTGCGCCCTGATCACCGAAGGCACCTTCGACGACCTCCAGCTCGTCGGCGACACGCTGTACATTCGTGACTACGCGGACGTCGTGAAAGTGGCGAAAGCAGGCGGCACGCCAACGCCGGTGCTCACAAACAATACCGCCGCCTTCTTTCACGTCGACGGTGACTACGTCTATTTCGGCTGGGAGTTCGCGCCCATCGGCCTCAAGCCGGCACCCAAGGGCGGCTACGTCGCGCGCGCCCCGCTCGCCGGCGGCGCCGCCGAATACCTGGTCGACGAGCTGCACTCGGTGCGAGCGGTTCGCGTTGTCGGCACTACCTTGTACATGGCCGACTGCGCGAGCGGCGCCGGCGGCCTGTTCAGTACCGGCCCACTCGGTCAGATCTCGATCGACAACCAGGCCACTCAGCTCGTCGCGAGCGTCGACGCGGTGTGCTCGTTCGAAATCGACGGGCAATTCGCGTACGCGGGCATAGAAACGCCCGGCCACCTCGGCCAGCTCGTCAAAGTGCCGCTCGCAGGTGGCGACCCGCAAGTGCTTTACCAGGGCGACATGGACGAAAGCTTCAACGTCTTCGCCAACAGCGGATACCTGTACTGGGTCTCTTACTCCAACGCCCTGCACGCCTTCGCGCCGCCCGGCAAGCTCGGCCGCGTCGAGCTCGCGACCGGCACCAACACCGTGCTGGCCGACACCGACGGTTACAGCACCAAGCTCACCGCCGACGCCAACTACGCCTACATCGCGAGCTCATCACTGCTCTGGCGCGTACCCGTCACCGGCGGAGAACCCGAGCGCGTGCTCACCGCCGACAACGAACAGCTCGGACCCTACGTGCTCGACGGAGACTCGTTCATCATCGCGCTCGCCGGAACTGACGACCACGCAGGCGGCCTGCTCCGCACCTCCACCAAGCCAGAAAAGCTGCCCACGCCCTAGGCCGCGCAGGCAGCTAGCCGATGCTCAGCACGCGCACTGCTCGAAAGTAGCCGGCGAGCTTTGCGAGGTCGGAGACGTCTGCGGTGTAGACGACGTCTCCACGTTGAGCTGCAGAAGCCATGACGATCGCGTCGATGGCCGTTGCCCCCTTGATGGCAGCGAGCGCTTCGCCAGCCACCTGAGCAAGGCTCTCCGAGAGAGGCTCTACCCGGACCCCGGCAAGGATGCGCTCGCGGGCGTCGTTACGACTGCGCCGCCATTCAGTGATGACGGCTGCCGGCACCGTAATGCGAACCTTTTGCTCGGTCGCCCTCTCGAGGACCTTCCGGGCGCGCGGTCCTCGGCGCTCGAGCGCGATGAGCGCCCCCGTGTCGAACGTAATGCCGTTCTTCACGCGGCCTTCTTGCTCTTGCGGGGCCGCTTTGGAGCACGAGGCTGACCCGACCATTCGCCGTCGATTGCCTTACGTTCGTGATCCGTCAGAGATGGCCCTCCCAACCAGTTGACCAGCTCGTGCATCCCCTCGAGCAATGCCGCGTCGGCGGCAAGCTCGGAAATAACAGCTGACACGTTGCCATCGTAAAGCCGTTTGGCACGTTTCTTCAGCGAAGCCAGATCGCTTCGACGGAGCGAGATGCTGATCTTCTCGGTGACGCCTCCGCGCTTCTTCATGATGCTACCATGGTAGCACAGAGCCACGTTCGGCGTGAACAACTCCGCGCTTTATCGGCCAATATGAGGACTACCTCGGACGAATTTTGGAGAGTAATCTTCGCGATTGATCTCGTGAAACCAGTTGGTATAGTAAACCACATGGTTTTGGATCGCTCGCCCCGGCTGGACCTCGTGTTTCACGCCTTAGCCCACCCGGCTCGGCGGGCAATCATCCGCCAACTGTCGGGCGGGGAGCGCAACCTCAGCGAGCTTGCGGCACCCCTCAAAATGACTTTCCCGGCGGCTACCAAGCACGTGCGCGTGCTGGAGCACGCCAAGCTCGTCCGTCGCCGCGTCGCCGGGCGGCAGCATTTCTGCCGGTTGGAGGCCGCGCCGCTGAAGGAGGCGATGCTCTGGACCGAGTCGTTCCGCCGGAGCTGGGAGGCCCGCTTCGAAGCGCTGGACTCGCTGCTCGACGAGATGAGCTCCGAGGAGCAATCGCCCGCTCGCCGGACCTGAGCGCAACACGACTACACGCTTCCCGTCTCGCCCCCGCCAGTCGCCAGTCACGAGGACCACAGCATGACCACCTCCAAATATCTGCAAATCTCAACCCCCACGGACACCACCATCGTTCTTACTCGCGCGTTCAACGCGCCTCGTCGCCTGGTGTGGGAAGCGATGTTCACTCCGGACAAGATGCGCCGTTGGATGCTTCCCCCGCCGGGCTGGACCATGACCACTTGCCAATGCGAGCCTCGCGTGGGCGGCGCGCTCGACGTGGCCTGGAAGAGCGACGAAGCCGACCCGGCCATGACGCTCCGGGGCAAATTCACGGAGGTTGTCCTGCACGAACGGGCCGTTCACACCGAAACGATGGCGCTGGGGTCTGGTCAAGAGATCGGCTCGCTGCTGGAAAAGCACGAATTCGTCGAGGAAGGCAGCGTCACGACGATGCGCATCACGCAAACGTACGACTCGAAAGAGGCCCGTGACGGCGCGATCGCGTCGGGCATGGACCAGGGCATGGAGGCCTGCTACCAGCAGTTGGACGCCGAGCTCGGCGAGTTGGGCTAGCGTGCTCACAGCTGCGGCCTGTCAACCGCAACGGCACAGTCACCAGCGCCGGCCGAGCGCGGTCTGCTATGGCGCGAACGACGACATTTGCCCGTCGGGTAGCTCCGCTTCCACGCTGAACAGCTTTTGGTCGCGCACCTCGATCACGAGCCGCACGGGGCGACCCGGCTCGGGCTGGGGCGCCGGTCCCGCGTTGACGACGATCACACCGGGCTCGGGGTAGTCGTAGGAAAGGTCCACCGGAGCGAACACGCCCAGGTCTCCGCGGATCCCGCCGAAGGCCGTGTCGAGCGCGTAGGCAACACCCGGCGTGAACTCGCCCACCGGCGCGCCAGCGAGCAACGAGACACTCGCGCCAGCGAGCGCGCCCCTCACCTGGTCCGGAAGCGCAGCCCAGGGCCATTGACGATCGTCGACGGCTGGCGGCGGGCGGAAGACCGTCGCTGGCGATGTCCGGAAGTAGCGCTTTTCGGCGCCAGAGTCCGGCTGCGTCGGGTCTGCCATGTAGTAGTGGTGCTCGCCGTTCATCCGCTCGCCGCCCTCGAGCAACAGGGCTTTCACTCCGTAGGTATTCTCCGGGCCGGGGCCGCCAAAGTCGAACTCGAAGCTCACCGTATGGCCCTCCACGATGCCGGTGATTTCTCCACACTGACTGAAGGGAAAGGGATCGGTGGGCGGCGCCTGCCAACCGGACAAGCAACCGCGCCCGGTGACCTGACTGTGATCGACGCTCAACGAGACGACCGTGCCGTCCATTTCATTGGCGTAGATCGCCCAAAACCCTTCGATGTCGACAACACCAGCGCTACCGGACTCGGAAGGGCCCGTCGCCATGCCACTCTGACCCCCGGTGCTCGCCCAGCTGAACGCGGGAACGGTGTTTGGCTGCTCGTCGCAACCGGCGCCTCCCGCCACGGCGACGCACGCGCAAAGCCACGACCAACGCGCTACCGCCGGACGCGAGACGCACCCACGCAAGCTTGCGCCCACGCTCATATCAGCCATCCCCGCATTGCTCTCGGTAGCGTACGACCGCTATTCGACGGTGACAAGCGAGTGCGAGGAACCCAATCACGCGCCATTCGACGGCAGCATCGATCGCGGAGCGTTTGACGCTCTGCAGCAACGTTCGGCGGCGAACCGTCCCGCGCTAGGCTGCGGCCTCGATGCTCGAGCCCGGAATGAAGTTCGAACGCTACACGATCGAAGCCCCGCTCGGAGAGGGAGGCATGGGCCAAGTGTACCGTGCAGAGGACGAGCGCCTCGGGCGACGTGTCGCCCTCAAGGTGATCTCCGAGCGCCTCGCCTCTCCGGAAGCCAGCGCGCGCCTGGTGAGGGAGGCACGCGCCGCCGCGGCGCTGGATCACCCCAATGTGGTCGCCGTGTTCGACGTCGGCGAGCACGAAGGGGTGCCGTACATCGTCATGGAGCTCGTCGACGGTCACACACTGCGCGAGGCCGAGCCCTGCGCGCCCGCAAGGAGGAGCCCGACTCGCTCGCGCCCCATCCCAGGAATCTCGACGCCTGGCTGCGTCTCCAGCGGCGCAACTTCGGGCGACACGCGGGCGTCTATGGCATCGTCAACGCGGCAATCCTCGTGCTCGGATTGCTCGTGCTCCCCTTCACCCCGTGGTGGATCTGGTTCTTGCCCGCCCTCGGCTGGGGCGTCGGTCTCGCCATCCATGCTCTCATCACGTTCACCGCCGACGAGCACGACTTCGCCGAGCACGAGCAAGGGCTGCGCTGGTGGGAGGAGAGTCGCCGCCGCAAACATGACGAGCAGCTGGCGCTCAGCACGGACCGCGTGGCCGCCGCGCTGCACGCGCGCATCGACGTCGGGAGTCAGGTCGAGCGAGAGAGGCTGCGCGTCCCGGCCGACCTACGCGGGGAGCTCGAGGCTGCGGAGCAGGAGGCGGAGGAAGCCGAGCGCCGGACACCCGAGCGCCAGCAACGCTGACGAGTCGCGCCCCGCAGCGGGACCGGAATCACGTCACGTGCGCACGGCGGCTGAGCTCGCTGGCCGAGCGAACATGTCGGCAATCGCCAGCATGAAGTCATCTCGAAGATGCAGTATGGCTCGATAAATCTATTGTCAGCGTATCTCGAATCGGGTAAGAGTCACGTCGTTCGGAGCGAAATTCGCGGGGGCGCGCCGGGGTGTCAGGCAAGCCCGGCCAACTTGTCGACCGTCACCGAACACCTCTGCTTCGGGCACGAGATGGTTGCACTCGGCATCTCGAGGGCAGCGTCGCGCCCGAGGTCCATCTCCAACACGGGATATAGGTCATGAAAAGAGTAAGTCTATTTGTTGCGGCAACAGTGGCTGCCTCCGTAACGACGCTTGCGGGCGTTCGGACCGCGAGTGCCATGGGCTGGTCCGTCGAGCGAACCGGCGTGAACGCCGTGTCGTTCGCGGGCGACTTCATTCTTGCGAACGTGCATCCGGCGACAGCGACAGCGACCTACGGCACGAGCGACTACGTCGTCCAAGTGTGGAGCGCGACCGCCAACTTGGGCAATGGCGCGTATGTCAACCTGACTCCCACGATGGCGGGCCGCAGCATCAATGTCGACAAGAACCTCGTTCCCTTCGTGATCAACGCCAAGGGCCAAGTCTACACTCTGACGTCGGGCGCATGGACGCGTATCGGAGTCTCTACGTGCGGGGGCGGAACCACCTTCACGGCCCGCGCCACGACGAGCGACTTCAAATTCTACGTTGCGTCCGGCCCCCAAGTGCCCGGCGCGGGCCTCACGAACACCTGGGCTATCAACGCCGGGGCGGGCAATTCCGCACTCTATCGGTATAACTCAGGGGCCAGTTGCTGGGGTCGCGTCGATGGAGTTCTCGCGTCGCAAATTGCGGTTACCCACGACGGCCTGCCAGTCGCGCTCACGACGAGTAATGTCCTTTATTACTTCTCGCAGAATGCGTGGCATCAATACGCCCCCGAGACGACGCCGTTTGCACCGCTCTCCATCCAGGGCAATGCGGCGATGGTTGCTCCCACGACGAGCGGGCCCCGCCCGGGCCCCTTCGTCTATGCCTACAATCCAGGCCCGCATTGGGATTGGAATTCCGACGGCTCGGACCAGAGCGAAGTATGGCCGCTCACGCCGAGCGCGGTCGTCAGCGACTTTCATATTCCGTCGCGCGACCCGAACGTCGATTTCCGATACGAGTCGCAGCAGTACCTCGTTTACGATTACGCCGAACAGACCGTGTACACGAAGCTCATCGCGGATTGACGCAACACTCGATTCGGACCGCTCGATCCGGCGATGGTTCGAGCCGTTGACGAGCCCAGGTCGAGGCAGCCACAATTTTCTTGAAGTGGCTTGGCGCGCGTTTTCCGGAATGCCCGCGCGCGTGACGCCTCGACGCTGGGACGATCTTGCACGCAACGCGGTGTGACACGCGCGCCGCGAGCGATCACTCTGCCGAACGCTGGCGCATACCGACACGCAAGAGTTGTCGTTGAGCACTGAGTAACTGCGACGTGAATGCCAGTGGCACGACCGATTGGCGTTGACCATAGTCAGCGCGTGCCGCGAGCTCGCTCGCGTGCGCGTTTGGGTGGAACCAACAAGGAGTCGGGATGAAAAATTACCAGCGATGGGCGAGGGCTTGCGTGCGTTTCGCGGGCGACCCAATGCAACGGGCGCGGCGCTGCGTGCCGTATGGCGCGGCCGTTTTTGCGCTTTCCTTGATTGCGGGTTGTTCCGCAGAGCCAGGCACCGCGGAGACAGGCGGGCCGCTCACGACCGGCGACACGGCGTCGGCTTCGCCAGTCGTACCCAAAGCAGTTCCGTCGTTGCGCAGCGGAGCGCTGCTTCGCAGTCATTACATGGGCAAGCTCGACCGGAGCCTTTCGCCCGAGCTGCTCAACCGGTCGCTGCGCGACGCGGCCAATCGTGCCGCGACGCTCGAACCGGACTCCAAGCAGGCGCTGATCATGAACGTGAGCGTCGAAGGCGACATGAAAGCCGAGGTCTACGACACGGACGCGCTCGCCAAGGAGGCGGAGAAATCCGTCGTGCACGAGGGCGATACCGTCATCGCGCCGGGCAGCTCACCGCTTCCCGACACCGACCTCAACGTAGAGAAGAGCCTGTCGGGCGGCGTCGATGACCGCGTCTACCTCGGGTACCCCGACTACCAAGGGTTCAATACGACCCTTTCACGCATCGGAACCATCTCCGGCGGCCTGCCGGATTGGCATTGTTCGGGCTCTCTGGTCGGCGCGCGGCTCGTCTACACCGCAGGTCATTGCATCGCCTACAACTACGTGAACGGCGTGAGCTCCTTGGCGATTCCATTGTGGTTCACGCCGCAACAACACGGCATGGCTGCAGACTACGCGCCCTGGGGCTCACCGAGCGTGCTCGGCGCCTCCTACCCGGTCGCGTTCTTCACGAACAACTGCCACGTGCAGATGACCGAGCCGTGCGTGAAATTCGATTTCGCAGTTTTGGAGCTGCAGACCAACCCGTTCCCGAGCGGCGGCCCTGGCTACATGGCGTTCCAGTCCGCCTCTGACGCCACGACGATCAGCTGGTATCGCCAGATGGTCGGGTTCCCCGGGTGTACGTATGCGAGCTCGCCTGCTCAGTGCGCGGCGAAGAGTCCTCCGCAGGAGTGGGGCGACTTGCAAAATTGCTCCGGTGTTACGCCAACGTTTTACGAGGGATCTACCTCGAACGCCTGGCCCTGGAACGACGGCACCAACCCGCTCATGAACTCCGGCTGTGACAACACGGAGGGGCAGAGCGGCAGCCCCATCTTCACGTATACCGGTGCGTGCTCCGGGGGCCCCTGCCTGTTCGCCAGCATCTCGGGCAACAATGGCAGCCCAACGTTCGGTGCTGTTGGACCGCGCATGAACGCCAACATCGTCAATTGGGTGGTCTCGCTGAGAAACCAATACCCGTAAACCGTTCGCTCGTGGCTGCCCCGGGTCTCGCACTCGAGGCAGTCACTTCATCACTAGGTCGAATCATGCCGAAGCGAGTCTGTGGGTATCCCAGCTGGCGCTGGTCGAGCGCGCTGCCAATCGCGGCGCTCATCCTGAGCGTGCCGCGTTCGGGCCGCTCGAGTGTCGCGCATACGCCAACGGGCCTTCACTCTGCCGATGCTGCTCTGCAAAGCCTGAGCTTGGTGAGCATCCAGTCACGCTTGGCGCACGGCGGTCAGCGCTCTTGCCTCGGCGTAGCGGTCAGCCGTTACGTTGTCCTGACGGCGAAGCACTGTACGGCCGGAGCTGAGCTCGTGCTCATGTCCTCGGCTCAAGGCTTCGAGATCGAGGGGCTGGAGGTGCGTGACCATCCCGCCCTCGATCTGAGCCTTGTCTACGGTGGCGACTTCGCTTGGACCACGCCCTTGTCCGCGCGCAGCTCGAGCAAGATTGCGCTCGTCGCGGCGCAGCAGACCGCAGGGCCACTGGTTCCCGTTGCCGTGCGTTGGCTCTCGATGCAGATCGATACGCTGAGCTCGAACGACATCTCAGGGCTTTCCGCTGACGGCCCCTGCACTGGTGACTCAGGCGCCCCTCTGCTCGGTGCCGATGGAACGCTCCTCGGAATCCTTTCGCGAGGAGCGGCCGTGTGCGCGAGACGCAGCGCGCGGAATTGGTACGTCCCGGTCGGCGGCAGTGAATCTTGGATTCGGGAAAACCTGCACTAGGCTGCGCTAGGCCGGCAATGGCTTGTCGGGCACCTCCACTTCTGTGACCGAAATGCGCGCCGTGAATCGTTCACAAAAGGGCTCACACACTCCGCATCTGTGGCTGATTGCCATTCTGACTGGCTGCTATTCGTGGCACTAATGAGCAGGCGATTCATGATCCTCAGAGGCGAGCGGAATAGATATAGTCCGTTGCAAGGTGACGCACTCGAGCTTGGGTATTGCTGGTTGTCTGGTCGCTTCGTTTCTGGTGTGTGCTCAGGCGCACGCTTACACGATCGAGACGCCCGTTACCGACGGCTGCCACGAGAAAGTGACCGCCGACGCGTTCCGAGCCGCGCGCGCGGCGTTGCCGGGAATCATCGTGCCCTTGCCGTCGAGCGGCGACGACGGCGCGCTGTTGGATGACACCCCATTCTCGATCCCTTCGGACCTCCATGAGATCGGCGCAGTCACCCTCCTGCTGGGGGTCCGCGACAACGACGTAAAAAGTTTTGCGGCGACGGCGCTCGATCAGCTGGCCCCCGTAAACGCCGATCCGGCGAGTCAAAAGCAGCATTGCCTACGTTTGGCCGAGCAGGACGAGCCCACCGGATCTGCGGCCGCGGTCGCCGATTGCCACGCCTTCATTCGCGAAACGCTGCTCTCCGCGCTCGACGGCCTCGATAGCAGCGGCCATCCCGATCCGACGAAACGCGAAGACCTCGACGTGACGTTGGCGATTCGCGGCGAGGTGCACGTGAGTGTTCCGATGTTTTATCTGCGTGCGGGCCGTGGTCTGCACACCATCGAGGACAGCTTCACTCATACGTTCCGGAGCCAGGCCGATCCCACACGCATCACCGTGGTGCTCAATTGGGTCGAGTACGTCGACAAATCGCTAGACGAGGGGCGCGACGGGCCAGCCCACATGACCGAGCTCGATCGCTGCGACGACCCGGACGACTTGCGAAAACAGCGCCGACTGCTCGCGATTCAGGCGGGTGCCTCCGCGCTCGAGGTGCTGCTCGATTCGACGCTGGACCGAGAGGCCAAGGGCCGCGGCATCGACGCAGTGCTCGACAAGTATTTGGCCTACGACACGGGAAATCAATGCAGTCTGGCCAACCACTGGTGCGACGCTCCGGAGAATGCCTACGCGAACTCGGGCTGCGCGTGCGCAACCGCCGGACTGGCCGCCGACACGCACGGCGGGTCGTGGTTGGCAGCCCTCGGGCTGGGCGCCTTGATGCTGAGCCGCAGGCGAAGGCGCCCCGGTAGCGCGCGAGCGCGAGCATTCGGCTCGTCGAAGCTGCTCACCGGCGCGCTGTCTATTGGCTTCGCGCTTTCAGCGCACGTCGCCCACGCCGAAACCGAGGGCAAACCGGCAAACGTCACGCCGGGGACGGGCGGCCCAATCAACGCTCTGGAAGGCAAGAGCAATTCAGGCGCTCCCGGCACTCGCGATCCCGCGGGCGCGTTCTTTGGCCGTCTCGCCTTTGGCGCTTCCTATGACAAGCCGGGTTTTGCGGGCGGGGTCGGCGTACGCTACCAACTGAGCCGACCGTTCATGCTGGGGTTCGATGCCGAGCTCAATCCCTGGATCGCGCAGACCCCGACGCGCGTTAGGACCGGCTCGTTCAACTCCTACGTGAGCATCATCCGTCGTTTTCAGTTGAAGACTGACTCCCTGAATGTCCGATCGCAGTTGGGCGTGGGCGTCTCGGTGCTGCTGATCGATTTGGTCGGGGCGCCCTCGGGCAGCTACGGTCCGTTTCTCGGCGTCAGCTTCTTGGGCGCCGAATGGAAAATTCATCGCGGGTACTACCTGACGATCGACCCCACCTACATTGCCTATCCGATCCCACACGTGACCGGCGCTCCGTTCGCGTACCTTCAGTATCGCTTTCAACTGGGTCTCGAGTTCGGCGGCTGACTTTCTCCGCGTCGCGCCCCCCCTCGCCCGCCCCCGGCGAGCAGCTCCGCGTGCGCTCTGCAGCGCGCGCCCGGCGAGCAAGCAAGCAGGCCGGACGCGGATGACAGCGCTCGACTCAGGCGCGGCGACGGCGGCGCGCGAGCACGACACCAACGGCCGCCAGTGCGCCAATCAGCATTGCGTTATTGCCCCGCGTGGGCGGGCTGAACGAACACTTGGTCGTCGTCTTCGAGCCGTCATCGTTGGTCGTCGTCACGCTGCCATTGCCGTTCACGGCAACGTGAGCGGTCACGTCGATGTTGAACGAGAACTCGGCCGCCAGCTGGTCGGCGCAAGCCTGCAGATCGTCGGCTTCGATGAACTGACCGTCACAGAACAGCGCGCCGCCCTTGTCTTGGCAGCTCGTGTTGCACGTCGTCACCGTATCGTTCTCACAAGTCGTATAGTTGTCGGTTTGGCAGGTGAGCACACAGTCGCGGTTCACCTCTTCGTTGCATTCGTTTTCGGTGATGCTCGCGCACTTGGTCTCGCAAGAAGTGCTCTGGTCCGTCGTGCTGCAGGAGTCGCAGCGCGTCTCGCAGCCCTGGGCACAGTGCTTCTGGCAGCGATCGTGGTCGCCGCCGAAATCGCCCTTCCCTTCTGCGTCCGCGGTACAGTTGTCCGTGCACTCGGTGGTACAGACCTCGTGCGAGCTCTTCTCCGTGATTGAATCGCACTCTTTCGAGCACGATTCCGAGTGGCTCTGCGTGCACGTCTTGGTATCGGTCACGGTGCAGGTATCGCTGCACGTGGTGTAAGTTTTCTGGGCGCAAACCTGCTCCACCGACGTCGTCGAACAGTTCGTCATGCAATCTTGAACCGGTTTGAACTCGCAGGCAGAGCTAGCGCTCAAAAAGATCCCACCGCACTTGTCTAGCGCCTTGGCGTGCGCAGTGCTGGGCAAGAACGAAAACCCCAATAGTAGAGCAGACGCAGACAATACGGACGTGATTCGAGCACTCATGTTAAGACTCCCTCAGTGGTGAATGGGCCGCGACGCAGTTCGCGGTTCGAGGCGGGGCAGTGCAGCTAACGTACCAGTGACTAGACGCCGTCCGCCGATGCGCTGTTGGCGCTCGCATGCACTCCAAATTACGAGTCTGCGCGCTGCGATTCAGTGTTGTACTCGACACATTCGCAAACACGCCTCACGCCAACACCGCACAGCGCGGCCACGACCGCGGCGCAGTGTCACATGAAAAGCGTCACAACCAGGAGGCATGCGGCGTGCTCGGGGTCGTGCACCTGCAGCATTGCTTCGCGGCGCGAGCCAGGCACGGTGGTTGCACGGTTGAGCGTCTTTGGCGACGATCCTTTGCAAGTTCAGGCACGCCCTGTGGGTAGTGAGCGTGGCGAGCTGGGTCGCGGTGTGCTCAATTGCCTCGCCGGCGTCCGCTCAGACCGACACCTCGGCTCAAGCGCAATCGCAGACGGTCGATTCGACGCGCGGCCCGATCACCGGCAGTACGCGGCGCATTGGCCTCGGCGGCGCATTCGTCGCGGTCGCCGACGACACACAGGGCATCGCGATCAATCCAGCCTCGACCGCGGTGCGTCTGCCCTATTCGTTTCAGGACTGGAACGTGGGCTTCGGCTTGGACGTCGCCGTGGGCGCCTGGTTACCCAAGAACGACGTCTACAATCAGGGCAACACTGCCAGCCAAGACCAACAGAAAGCGGACAAAAGCAGCGCACTGTTCGGATCGGTCGCGCTGCTGGTCAATTATCGACACTTCGGCGTCGGGGTCTCGGCCGAAGCGCAAAGAAACGCGGCCAGTCGTCAGAATAGCACTCCGGGCGTCGACACCAGCTTCGCCGCCAACTTCGGCACGGTGCACATGAACCTGGCCTACGGCTTCTTGGACGGGCAACTGCTGCTCGGCGCGGGGCCACGCTTGATCGGTATGAGCTTCGATCGCTCGGGCAGCTCGAGCGTGCTGGGCACGGCCGGCGTGGGCTACGAAGCCGGTGTGCTGGTCAAACCGATCAGCCAACGCTACCGCATCGCAGCCGCGGTCAAATCACCAATCGATGCGCACTTGGCGGCGGAGCCCGGCATCGCCGCCAGCACCGTGCACGTGCCGTGGGAAGTTGCGTTCGGGCTCGCCTACCAAATCGGTCCACGCACGCTCAATCCGCGCTTGGTCACGGCCCAAGAAGTAGCGCGGCGCGAAACCGGTCATGACGAGCCGACGGACGCCGAGCTCGACCACGCCGCGCAAGAGCTCTTCGAACGCTACGAGGCGCGCCAACGTTGGTACCTACTCGTGAGCAGCGAGCTCTCGGTCATCCAGGGCGGTGGCCCAGTGGGCCTGAGCGGTCAAACCGCCATGGACCGAGCCGTCATTTCGCCACGACTCGGACTCGAGAGCGAAGTCGTTCCCCACTACTTGCGTTTACGCGGCGGTAGCTACTACGAGCCAGCACTGATCCGAGGCACTCAGAGCCGCGTGCACGGCACCGGCGGCTTCGACGTGAAACTATTCAAGTGGAGCGTCTTCGGACTCTTGTCGCCGTTCAGCTATTGGCAGCTCTCGATCGGTGCCGACGCCGCGCGCGCCTACCTCAACACCGCCTTCAGCATCGGCATCTGGCACTAGCGGCTCGAAGGTGCTGCGCTACGAGCGAGCTACGGGGCCTCCGGTGGCATCGATGGCGCCTTCAGGCGTCGGATCAGGCGCTCTTCGAGCGCGGTCGCGTCGATTCCGAGTGATGCCGCGGCGGCCAAGAGCAGCGCGTGCTCGCGCGGGTCGAGGTGGCCATCGACGGCCGCCGCATCGACCAGCAACGCGAGCACACGCGCTTGCGCGTCGGCCTCGAGATCGCGCAGCGCGGCGGTGGCGGTGCCGAGCGTGCGGAGGCTGAGCGGCTCTTCGGGCTCCGGTAACCGATAGCGCGCCGCCGCCCGGCGCACGAACTCGCGCTCTTCGGGCCGAATGATGCCGTCTGCAGTGACGATCGCCTCGAGCAGCGCCGACACTTTGGCGCGCATCTCCTCATTCATCCGCCCAGGATACTCGATCTCCCGCTGGGGAGATTGGGATGGTCACGCTGCGCTTTGCAGTTCGTCACAGCCTTCGGCGGCGCGTGGCGGTTTTCGCGCACTGGCCCGCGTGCACGACCAAAAAATGCCCATGGTCCGGACGCGCGCGGGTCGCCTAGGCTCGCTCGGATGCGATACGCCGCGACGCTGCTGCTCTGCGTGGGATGCTCGCCCTCGATTTATACGTTCAAGGCGTTACCGAACGAGAGCTGCCCGGGCACACCCATCACGCTGTCCTGGGACGCGTCCAAGGAAGGGCAGATCAGCTCCCCCGCAGGCTTCAGCTACGCCACGCCTTCCGCCCAAGGCTCGACGCCCACGACGACGCCCCAGGTGACGACGCGCTACCACTTCGAGGTAAAAAACATCTGGGGCTCCGCGGCTCGCGATGCGGACGTCACCGTGCCCGCGGGTAGCGTGATCCCGATTGGCGGCTCCGTGGCAGACCCTTCGGCGACTTGCGCGGACGGCCAGCTTTCGGTCACGGCGAAAGCGCCACCCGAATACTGGCAGTCGCAGTTGGTCGTCGTTCGGATCACCACCTTGGAAGCCGACAAGCACGGCTACCACGTGGAGCACGGCGGAAAGCAGGCCGACCTCGCACCCGGCGCTACGTCCGACGCGCTCGCCGACACGGTCGTTGGCGGAGACTGGAAGCTCACTCTTTCGCTGATCGGTGACGAGAAATGCGGCTCGCCAACCGTGCCACGTAACCTCGGTGTTCGCCTGACCACCGCCTGTACCCCGAGTCAATGAACATGGACAACAATGAGCTGCGGCAGCGCGTCGA
>OUNO010035303.1_pt1 | contig 14331 bp, 8 predicted proteins | sample 1779811 | NCBI WGS metagenome assembly OUNO01 (sample SAMEA3914804, study PRJEB12502) | metagenome | biome: forest; material: soil | place: Canada | collected 2010-06-25 | depth 0.3 m | reverse complement strand
GCGGCGGGTGCCGGCGCGCTGCCCGCCGGGCCTCGAGGTTCAAGGCGCGCGTTGCTGCGGCATGGGCCAGGGCCTCGCGGCCAACGGCCAATGCGTGGGCAATGCCACGAGCTGCGCGAACGGCATGGTGCGCGACGACGGCGGGGCGTGCCTACAGCAAGACGCGCGCGTGCACTTCGCGGCCGGCGCCGCCCGTTTCAGCGCGGCCGATTGGGAAGGCCCCGAAACCCCACCGCCGGCAGTGAGTGTCGCCGAGTTCGCGCTGGATCGCGCCGAGGTCACGGTGGCGCGCTTTCGGCTCTGTGCAGCGGCCAATGCCTGCCCGAAGATCTCCGAAGATTCCGAGCCGGGGCGGCCCGTTCGCAACGTGACCCCCGAGGAGGCCGCGCAGTTCTGCGCCTTCGTCGGCGGGCGTTTGCCGACCTCCGACGAATGGCTGTTCGCGGCCGCGGGCAGTGGCGGGCGCCGCTTTCCGTGGGGCAACACGGGCCTCGTGTGCCGACGAGCGACGTTCGGATTGGTCAATGGCCCGTGTGCTCAAGCCGGCTCCGGCCCCGACTTCGCGGGCGCACGACCCGACGGCGCGACCCCCGAAGGCGTGCAAGATCTCGCGGGCAACGTCGCTGAATGGACGGTCGAGCGCGACGGCACGTTCGTGGCGCGCGGCGGCTCGTATCGCTCCGAGGCTGCGGGCGCCCTGAAATCATGGGCGTTCGAGCCGCACCAAACGCGGGCTGGGCACATCGGCTTTCGCTGCGCCTACGCAAACGGCCCCGAGGAAACAGCGAAGTAACGGGAGCTCGGCGCGAGCGCGTGGTATCCCTGCGCGCATGTCGGCCGCGATTCTGTGCATCGGTACCGAGCTCACCCGGGGCGAGCTCTTGAACAGCAACGCGACCTGGCTCGCCGAAGCGCTGACGACGATCGGCTTCGAAGTGCTGGCGCTGGACTGCGTGGACGACGATCGCGCGCGCATCGAGGCAGCGCTCACTCGGTTGTCGCTCGAGCACGCCGTCGTGGTGTGCACGGGCGGGCTCGGCCCCACCACCGACGACATCACCACCGAGTGCGCCGCGCGCTTGGCCGGCGTCGGCCTGCAGCGTGACGAGCCGTCACTCGAAGCGATCGTGGCGCGGCTCGCCCGCTTCGGGCGACAAATGGCCGCCTCGAACGCGAAACAGGCCGATTTTCCGGTCGGCTCGCGGATCTTGCCCAACCCGAACGGCACCGCGCCCGGCTTCGAGCTGAAGCTGAATCGCGCGCTCGCCTACTTCATGCCGGGCGTGCCCTTCGAGATGAAGGCCATGTTCGAGTCGTTCGTCGCGCCGGCGATCACGCCGCTCTTGAGCGACCGCCACTATCAGGTGCTGCTCCGCACGTTCGGCTTGCCCGAGAGTGAAGTGAATGATCGCCTGGCGGGCATCGAGGCGGAGCACGGCGTATTGATCGGTTACCGCGCCACGATGCCGGAGATCGAAGTGAAGGTGCTGGCGCGCGCCGCGAGCGTCGAGCTCGCGCGTGACCGCGCCGAGCAGGGCGCGCTGGCGGTACGCGAACGCCTCGGGGAGGAAGTGATCTTCGGCGAGGGCACGGCGCGCTTTCCAGAAGCGGTGTGCCGCTTGCTCGAACAGCGCGGGCAGAGCCTGGCGCTGGCCGAATCGTGTACAGGCGGCCTGGTTTCGGAGCTGCTCACGGCGCATTCGGGGGCCAGCGCGGTGTTCCGCGGTGGCGCCGTGACCTACGCCAATGACGCGAAGATCGCGCTGCTGGGCGTGCCCGCGGTGCTCTTGGCGCGCTTCGGCGCGGTCAGCGCCGAGGTCGCTCGTGCCATGGCGCTGGGCGCGCGCCTCGCGTTCAACAGCGATCTCGCGCTGGCGCTGACCGGGATTGCCGGGCCCACGGGCGGCTCGGACGAGAAACCCGTGGGGCTGGTGCACTACGCCGTGGCGAGCGCGCACGGCGTGAGCGATCGCCGCGTCGTGTTCCCGGGCACTCGCGAACAAGTGCGCCGCCGCGCCGCCTTCGCGGGCCTGGCCCTGGTGCGCAGCGTCGCGCAACGGGGCCACGAGCCCGCGAGCTGAACCGCGCTCAGTTGAGCGCCGTGTTCGCGCGGCGGAGCGGTTCGGGCGGGGGCTCGCCCTTGGCGCGGCTCGTGAATGTCAGGCCCGACTCGGGGTCGTGATCGACGTACACGATGTCGCCGGGTGAAAACGCGCCCTCCAGCACGCGCCGAGCGAGCGCGTCTTCGACCAGCTTCTGGATCGCGCGCTTGAGCGGGCGAGCACCGAACTGCGGATCCCAACCGGCCTCGGCCAAGAATTCCTTGGCGGATTCTGTGATGTGGAAGCCCAAATCACGGCGCGCCAGGCGGCCCACCAGGTAGCCCAATTGGATCTCGACGATGTGCCGCAGCTGGCTGCGATCCAAGCGGTGGTACACGACCACCTCGTCGAGGCGATTCAAGAACTCGGGCCGGAAGTGGGCGTGCAGCGCGTCTTGCACCAACTTTTGGCTGGCCTTCTCGCGCTCTTCGGCGCTCAGGTTCGTGCGCTCTTCGAGCGCGGCGAGCTCGGAGGTGCCGATATTGCTGGTCAGGATCACGACCGTGTTCTTGAAGTCGACCGTACGGCCTTGGCCGTCAGTCAGTCGACCGTCGTCCAAGAGCTGCAAGAGCGTGTTGAACACGTCGGGGTGCGCCTTCTCGACTTCGTCGAACAGCACCACCGAATACGGACGACGGCGCACGGGCTCGGTGAGCTGGCCGCCTTCGTCGTAACCGACATAGCCGGGCGGCGCGCCGATCAACCGCGAAACCGCGTGGCGCTCCATGTATTCGCTCATGTCGATGCGGATCATGGCCTTTTCGTCGTCGAACAAAAACTCGGCCAAGGCCCGAGCTGTTTCGGTTTTGCCGACGCCCGTGGGACCCAAGAACAAGAACGAGCCAATCGGGCGCTTGTCGTCACCGAGGCCAGCGCGCGAGCGGCGCACGGCGTTGGCCACGGCGACGAGCGCTGCCTCTTGGCCGACCACGCGTTGACGCAGACTCTGCTCCATGTGGATCAGCTTCTGCTTCTCGCCCTCGAGCATCTTGGACACGGGCACGCCCGTCCACTTGGAGACGATGCCGGCGATGTCTTCCTCGCTGACTTCCTCTTTCAAGTACGAGCCATTGGCTTGAACTTGGGCGAGCTCAGCGCGGTCCTTCTCGCTCTCGCGATCGATGCTCGGGATGCGGCCGTACTGAATCTCAGCGGCTTTTCCGAGGTCGCCCGCGCGGCGCGCGTTCTCGGCTTGTTGCCGGAGGTCCTCGAGCTCGACCTGGTTCTTGCGCAGGCGCTCGATGATCTCTTTTTCACGCAGCCATTGAGCGCGCATCCCGTCGCGCTGCTCATTCAGCTCACCGACCTCGCGGCGAATGTCCTCGAGCCGAGCCTTGCTGCCCTTGTCGCGCTCGCGGGTGAGCGCTTGCTCCTCGATCCGCAGCTGCAGCAATTTACGCTGCACCTGGTCGATCTCGAAGGGCAGGCTATCGATCTCCATCTTGATCTTGCTGGCGGCCTCGTCGACCAAATCGATGGCCTTGTCCGGCAAGAAGCGATCGGCAATGTAGCGGTGACTCAGGACCGCAGCCGCGACCAGCGCGGAGTCGGTGATCTGAATACCGTGGTGGACTTCGTAACGCTCTTTGAGGCCGCGCAGGATGGCGATCGTGTCTTCCACGGTGGGCTCACTGACCATCACCGGCTGGAAGCGGCGCTCCAAAGCGGCATCTTTTTCGATGTGTTTGCGGTATTCGTCGAGCGTGGTGGCGCCGATGGCGCGCAGCTCACCGCGCGCCAGGGCGGGCTTGAGCATATTGGCCGCGTCCATGGCGCCCTCGGCGGCGCCGGCACCGACCAGCGTGTGCAGCTCGTCGATGAACAGGATGATGCCGCCCGCCGACGCCTCGACCTCTTTCAGCACCGCCTTCAGGCGATCCTCGAACTCACCGCGGAACTTCGAGCCCGCCACCATGCTGGCCAAGTCGAGCGCGAGGATGCGCTTGTCCTTCAGCGACTCGGGCACGTCACCCTTGGCGATGCGATGCGCAATGCCCTCGGCGATTGCAGTCTTGCCCACGCCGGGCTCGCCGATCAGCACGGGGTTATTCTTGGTGCGGCGCGAGAGCACCTGCATCACGCGTCGAATCTCTTCGTCGCGCCCGATCACCGGGTCGATCTTGCCGCGCCTGGCAAGGGCGGTGAGATCGCGGGTGTACTTCTCTAGCGCTTGGAATTTGCCCTCCGGGTTTTGGTCGGTGACGCGCTGGGAGCCGCGAATTTCAGCCAGAGCGCGGACCAGCTTGTCGTACGAAAGCCCATGGCGGTCGGCCACGGACTGCACGTCCTTGTCGTGCTTCACGGCGGCGAGCAGGAAATGCTCGACGGACACGAACTCGTCCTTCAGCCGCTTGGCTTCGTCCTCGGCTTGATTCAAGAGCGGTACGGTGCGCCGACCGAAGCTCGGCTCGGCCCCGCCGCTCACTTGCGGCAAGCCCTCGACGCGAGCATTCAGGTCCTTGGCCAGCGCTTTGGGATCCGCCCCCGCGCGTTGCGCCAATGCCGCACCCACGCCGCCCTCTTGCTCCAAGATGGCGACCAGCAAATGCTCCGGGATCAGCTCTGGGTTCCCACGGCGCGACGCGCTCGCGGCAGCTGCCTGCAGTGCTTCCTGACTCTTGCTGGTGAGACGATCCATACGCATGGGCGATTGACTCCCGTACTTCGGGCACCTCGATAGTGCTCGAGCAAGGTAAGGCTCGATCGCGCTGGATCAAGGGGTGTCCGCACGCCCCTCGGAATTGGCAAAAATGCCGCTAAATGCCGCCGGCCGCGCCGCCTTCGGAGTCGACCGGGCCGCCAGCGGCGCCGCCCTCGTTGCTTGCGCCGCCCGCACCCGCGGCGCCAGCGGCACCGCCGGAGCTGGTGGTTCCGCCACAGGCGAGCGGTGCGCCGCCATCGACGAACGGCGCCGAGTCGACGCAGCCGAGGCCGAGCGGCACGATGCTGGCGAGGGTATCGAGGTTGTAGCCGCAGGTGTGGTCAGCACGGCAACAGCCGGCGAATTGGATCTCGAGCGCGCTGCCCTGAACAGGCGTCTTCATGCTCATTGGGCAGGTCGTGTCGTCCAGATCGCCCGGCTGGTGCAACGGTTGGCAGGCGACGGGGAACGTCGGCCCGAATGCCGCCAAGACCGACGAGTCCAAACCACATTGGCTCGTGGCCTCGTCCGCGCAGCACGGGGGGATCGTGAACGGGTTGCCGGGTACCGGGATGGTCACGGCCTTGCAGGTCGCGCTGCCGCACTTCATCGTCGGCGGGGCGCCGGCGCTGCCGCCGCGACCCACGCTGCCGCTGCTGCCGCCCTGTCCGCCACTGCCGCCCGCATCCATACCCGGATTCGAGGAGCTACCGCCGCAGGCCGGGGCGGCCACTGCGGCCACGGAGCTCAGTACACACGCAACACGGACCGTTCGCCAAAACATGGCTGGCGAGTGTTCCACGCGCGCCCGCTGAACGCGAGAGTCTTCCCGCGCCGCCGTGAGGCGCCGGCAACACTCGCAGAAACCACCGAGATTCGTTGGCCTTTGTCGGCTCTCGAAAAAAACGACGCGGGCTCTCGGTGAGCCCGCGTCTTTCCCTCTACCTAGAACGTGCTCGCGCGCTGCGAGCGCGTCATGGGTTCCCTAAGCGCGCGCCTTCTTTCGAGTTCGACTTCGCATCGAGCCGCCTAGCAACTGCACGACTTCGTCCCAGTGCTCAGGGCTCTTCATGAGCGCCCCGAACAACGGCGGATGCAGATGCCCCGCGGCGGCTAGCCAGCGATAGCGCTCGACGCCGTTCACGTGAAGAAACGAGGCAATCTCTTCGAGCCGTCCGATGCCAATGCCTTTGCATAGGCCCGACTCGAGCATTCCCACGTAGCTTCCAGAACGCACGCCAAGCTTTTTAGCCAGGTCCTTCTGCGTCAACCCGCGATGCATGCGCGCTGAGCGAATGAGCCGACCGACCTTTTTTGTAGTGCCTTTCTCCGCCATCGGATCCCGCGCTACCCGGCGGAGGCTTCCGGTGCGAGGGGCACCATTGGCTTGCGCTGGGCAGCCCCTCCTTTCTGACCGCAGTGACTCGTAACGCTCTGCCTGAAACCCTTGGGGGTGAACCCAAGGACCCAAGCAAACCCTCGTAAGGCGGAGACTAAACCGGCCTTGCTCGGGTTCGCAATGGTCGCGTTAGCGAATGTGACTGATTCGATGCGCGCCGCTGCACAGCGCGCGGACGAGGTCTTGCACGTCTTCCTCGCTGTGGTGCGTCGTGAGCATGATGCGGATGCCGGCACGTCGTCGCGGAACTGCCGGAAAGACTGAAAGATTCGTGAAGAAGCCCGCAGCGAGCAGGTCACTCGCGCGGTCCAACGCTTGTTCCTCGACCCCCATCTCGATGAATCGGACAGGGCTGAGTGAGGCGTCACGGAGTCGGAGTCCGGAATCGAGGCACAGCTCGTTGAAGAGCTCGATTCGCTGTCTCAGCAGCGCTTGCCGCTGCGCGAGCTCCTCACTCAAATGCACGCGGGCGGAGGCAATTCCTGCCCCAATTTGCCCCGGTTGCAGCGGTCCCGAGAAAATGAGCGTGCTGCCACAGGCACGCACCAGGCGCCGAGTCTCGTCGTCGGGAAACACGAATACAGCCCCGGCGGCAGCGAATGCCTTGGAGAGCCCTAAGGCAACCACGGTTCGCGCACGCATCGCACCAAAGCCCAACACGGTGCCTGCGCCGCGCTCCCCGGTCCAGCTCATGCCGTGCGCGTCGTCGATGTACAGGTGCAGCGCGCTGTGACGATCTTGCAGCGCGTACAGCTGCTCGAGCGGCGCACGATCACCGTGCATGCTGTAGATGCCGTCGCACAAATACCAGATCTTTTGGTGACGTTGGCTCAGCTGAGTGAGCAGCTCGTCCAAGCGCTCGATGTGATTGTGCGGCACCTGCACGCATTCCACACCCGCCGCGCGCAGAGTGGGCAGCACTGCCTGCACGCTGGCATGCACCAGCACGTCGTAGAGCACCGCGTCGTGCTCACCGACGATCACCGGCAGGGTCGCCAAATGCCCGAGCGACGTGGTCTGAGTCACGACCAAGGGCGCGCCGAAGATCTGGCCCAAAATCGCCTCGTACTCCGCGTACAACGGGGTCGAAACGTAAGCACGAGAGGACGAGAACTGCACGCCATAGCGCTGGATGGCGTCGCACGCGCTCTCCTTCAAGCGCGGATCGATCTCGAGCCCCAAGTACGAGCAGCTGCCGAAGTTCACTAGGTCTCGGCCGCGGATGCGCACCGTGCGGCCGTCCGAAGACGAGCCCTCGGCATCGAGGTGAATCAGCCCGCGCGCGGAGAGCGTTCGGGCAGTATCGCTGACGAGTTGATTTCGCTCGGCTCGACCCGGACGAATGGACATCGGACGGCTCGCGCCGCCGCCTGTGTTTGACATGAGTTCGCAGTCCTTCTCCCCGCCCTCGGGTTGGACTCGCTACGGTCTATCGACCGCACACTCGCTAGCTTCCGACGACGTGTTCCGCGTCGCGCCAGCGAGTGTTGCAACTCGGTCTTACAGGCCCGTAGATCAGATGTCCAAATTTCGGACGTTCAACGCGTTCTCTTCGATGAACTTTCGGCGCGGCTCGACTTGGTCACCCATGAGCACGCTGAACAGCTCGTCGACGCGGACGGGATCCGTCACCTTCACTTGCAGCAAGGTGCGCGCGTCGGGGCTCATGGTCGTGTCCCAGAGCTGGTCGGCGTTCATTTCGCCGAGGCCTTTATAGCGCGTGATCTGCATGCCTTTGCGGCCGCGTTCGGAGATGAACGCTTCGAGCGCTTCGGGATCGGGCAGCACCTTCGGCTCGCCCTCTCCAACCCTCACGGTATACGGCATGGAACCGAGCGACTTGATGTCCTCCTGAATGGAGAGCAGCTCTTGGTACTCGGCGGATTCCGCCAGCTCCCAATCAGCGACCGCCGGGCGCGCGGAGGCACCCGGGCGGAACTTCACGCTCAAGCGACCGGCGTCGTGCGCTTTTTCCCACTCCACGTTCACGCTCAGCGGGCACAGGTCCGGGTAGCGCTCTTCCAGGTACTTTTGCAGGTCCCGCGCCGCAGCCTCGACCGTGGCGTGATCGCGGAAATCAGCCAAGGTGAGCGGCCGAGCGCGCAGCAACGCGGCGACCACGCGCGCGTCGCAGCGGCGGTCGATCTTGACCAGGATGTTGCGCATCGAGCGCAGGCGCGCGGCGAAGTTGAACAGCGGCAAGCCCTGGATCGGATCGCGGCGATCGACCGCTTGCACGGTCAGATCTTCGATGCCGTTCTCCATCAGGAAGCGGTCGAGCGCGCTCTGATCCTTGAGGTACTGGTACTTCTTGCCTTTTCGCACGCCGAACAGCGGCGGCTGCGCGATGAACAAATAGCCCTTCTCGATCACGTCGCGCATTTGGCGATAGAAGAAGGTGAGCAGCAGCGTGCGGATGTGGCTGCCGTCGACGTCGGCATCCGTCATCAGGATGATCTTGTGATAGCGGAGCTTCGAGATATCGAAGCCACCGTTGTCGCCGATGCCGCAGCCGAGCGCGGAGATCAGCGTGGCCACCTCTTGCGAAGCGAGCATGCGATCCAAACGCGCGCGCTCGACGTTCAAGATCTTGCCCTTGAGCGGCAAGATGGCCTGGAAATGGCGATCACGGCCCTGCTTGGCGCTGCCCCCGGCGCTCTCACCCTCGACGATGTAGATCTCCGAGATCGTCGGGTCTTTGCTTTGGCAATCGGCGAGCTTGCCGGACAGCGACGAGCCATCGAGCACACCCTTGCGCACCACCTCACGCGCCTTGCGCGCTGCGTCCCGCGCCTTGGCGGCCATCACGGCCTTCTCCAAGATCTTGCGCGCGACCTGCGGGTGCTCTTCGAAGTAGCGACTCAGGTGCTCGGTGACCGCGTTCTCGACGATGCCCTTCACGTCACTCGAGACGAGCTTGGATTTCGTCTGCGAATCGAAGCTCGCGTCCGGGTGCTTGACGTGGATCACGCAGATCACGCCTTCGCGCGTGTCGTCGCCCGTGAGACCGGTCTTCGCTTCTTTGAACAGATTGTTGGCTTGGCCGTAATTGTTCAGCGAGCGGGTGAGCGCGCCGCGCAGGCCGGTGAGGTGCGTGCCGCCGTCTTTGTTGTGAATGTTGTTGGTGTAGGGCAGGATTTGCTCGGCGTACGAGTTGGTCCACTGCAGGGCCATGTCGAGCTCCATGCTGCCCTTGCCGTCTCCCGTGGGGTACTCGCCTTGGAAGGCGATCACTTCCTCGTGCACGGGCTCTTTGGCTTGCGCCAGCAGCGCTACGAACTCGCGAATGCCGCCCTTGTACTCGTAGGTGTCGTTGCGGCCTTGAGCGCGCTCATCGACCAGGCGGACCATCAGACCGGAGTTCAAGAACGAGATCTCACGCAGGCGATTGGCCAGGATGTCGTAGTTGTATTCGAGGCTAGTGAAGATCTCGTGGTCGGGCTTGAAGGTGACTTTGGTGCCGGTGGCATCCGACTCACCGATGGCAGCCAGGGGCGACTGCGGCACGCCGCGGCGGTACTCCTGAAACCAGACCTTGCCCTCGCGCTTGATCTCCAAGCGCAGGACTTCGGACACGGCGTTGACCGCGCTGACGCCGACACCGTGCAGACCCGCAGAGACCTTGTAGCTCGAATGGTCGAACTTACCGCCGGCGTGGAGCACCGTCATCACGACCTCAGCTGCGCTGACGCCGCGATCTTCCATGATACCGACCGGGATGCCGCGGCCGTTGTCCTCCACCGTGATCGAACCGTCGAAATGAACGGTGACGGTGAAGCCGTTGCAGAAGCCGGCTAGGTGCTCGTCGACCGCGTTGTCGACCGCTTCCCACACCAGGTGGTGGAGCGCGCTGCCGTCGTGCACATCCCCGATGTACATCCCGGGGCGCTTGCGCACCGCCTCGAGGCCTTCGAGCACGGTGATGTTGCGAGCGTCGTACGTCTCCGCGGAACGCGGCTGATCTTCTGCTGCCTCGGTCGTCAACTTGGAGGTCCTGGTCGGTGACGAGAACGCCTCGGCGATGGGCCGGAAAGGTCTCGTATTCGGCCTGGTTTGTATAGTCATTCCACGCGCCTCACGCAAGCTCAATCCGGCATAATTTCCGCTAGATTTGCCAAAATTGCGGCTCGCGGAAAGTGCCTTCGAAACGGGCTTTTCGAGGCCCGTTGCGGAGCGGCTTTTGTGCGCTGTCTCAGAGCGCGCGCAGGGCGCCGGAGACGAGCTGCCAATCGGCGCGTTCGAGACTGCTGACTCCCGGTGTTGGAAACAATTCCGGGCGCGTCGTGGTCACGAACACTTGGCTCTGCGTTTCGCGCAAGAAGTCATAAACGGCTCCGGTTCGGGCCGGATCGAGCTCGCTCGAGACGTCGTCGAGCAGCAATACCGGGTGTGCGCGGCGGGCTTCGCGCACGCAATCGAGCTCCGCCACCTTGAGTGCCAGCGTGAGGATGCGCTGTTGGCCCTGTGAGGCGTGATGGCGCGCGGAACGACCGTCGACCACCAGCTGAACTTCGTCGCGCTGTGGGCCGTAGGAGGCCGCGCGTTGCCGAGCGTCGCGCTGACGGCGCGCGCCCAGCTCGGCGGCGAATTCCGCTTCGTCCTGGCTGCCGCCGGGCTTGTACTTGGCGTGCAAGGCCAGACCCGGCTGGGCCATCCGCAAAAAGGCGGGCTGCAGGGCCGTGAGCAAGCGCTCGGCGGCTTCCGCGCGCGCGCGGGCGAAGCGGGCACCATGTTCGGCCATCACCAGCTCGAAGGCCTCGAGCTCACGCGCGTTCGGGCCGCGCGCGTCGAGTGCCGTCTTCCGTTCGCGTAGCGCCCGCGTGTAACGCAAGCGCGCGTCGCTGCTGCTCGGGTCCACGTACAGAGCCACGCGATCGAGCAGCTTGCGGCGAGCGGCTGCGTTGGCATTCACCAGCTCGACGTCGCCGGGGTGAAACACCACCGCGGGCGTGCGCGTCGCGTAGGCGGCCAAGCGCTCCGGCTTCTTGCCGTCGAGGAGCACGCTGCGCTCCTTGTGGCCCAGCACGGCGCGTTGCTCTCGCCGGTGATCACCGTCTTGGATCAGCGCGCGCACGCTGGCGAACTCTTGGCCCTCTTGAATCAGGCTCTCCAGCTTCTCGGCGCGGAAGCTGCGCGTGACGGCCACGAAGTACAGCGCCTCGAGCACGCTGGTCTTCCCTTGCCCGTTGTCGCCGGAGATCACGTTGAGCCCTGGCGCGGGCTCGAAGTCGACCAGCGACAGATTGCGGAAGGCGCGCGCCGTGACCTTCTGAAAGCGAATGAGCGCGGTCACGACGGGCAACGCCAGCGCGTCAAATGCGCATCGGCATGATCACGGACAGGTAGCTGGTCGTGGTCTCGCCAGCGGGGCGAACCACGGCTGGGTCGAGCTCACCGCTAACAGCCAGCTCGATTTCCTCGGCGTCGACTGCACTGAGCACGTCCAGGAAGTAGCGCGCGTTGAAGCCGACCGTGAGCTCGGGACCCGAGTAGTCCACGTTCACTTCGTCGAAGCCTTCGCCGCTGTCCGGGTTCTCGCTCTCGAAGCGCATCTTGCCGCCGGCGAGCGTGAGCTTGATGCCACCCGTACGGTCGCTAGCAGCCACGGAGACGGCGCGCAGTGCGTCGGCGAGCGCAGCACGCGGCGCGCGCACCGTCTGCTCGCTGTGCTCGGGAATGACCTGCTGGTAGGGCGGGAACTGCGCGTCGACGAGCTTCACGCTGAACTGGAAGCCTGCCAGTTGGAAGAACGCATTCGGGCCGCTCTGCGAGATGCGGATCTCGCCCGCTCCGCCGCCGTCTTCGCTGGCTTCGTCGCACAGGCGCTTCAGCTCGAGCACGCCCTTGAGCGGGATCAACATCGTGGCCGAAGCGTGCTTGCCGGGCAGCGTGGCTTCCATCTTCGACAAGCGATGACCGTCGGTGGTGACCATGCGCACGCGATCACCATCCCACTCGAACAGCGCGCTATTCAGATGCAAACGCGTCTCGTCGGTGGAGATCGAAAAGTAGGTACCCGCGATCAACGACGACACCGTGGCGGTCGGGATCGTGAGTGGCACGGCGCTCTCTTCGGGCTGCGGCAAGCTCGGGAATTCTTCACCGGGAATGCCGTGCAGCGTGAAGCGACGCGATGCGCCGACGGCGCGAATGGTGGTCGCTGCGCCACCCGAGGTGACGATCGACACTTGGCCGTCCGGCATCATTTTCACGCGCTCGAACAGGTCACGCGCACCAATCGCGATCGAGCCCCCGCTTTCGACCTTCGCCGGGATCTTGCCGCTCACGGCCAGGTACAAATCGGTGGCAGCCAAGCGCAACTGATCGGTGCCCGACACTTCGAGCAGGACGTTGCCGAGCACGGGCATGGTGCTCTTTTTGTCCGCCACGCCCTGACAGCGCGCGAGAACTCGAAGCAGGTCTTTCTTGGCGACGACGACGTGCATGGAGGGTTCCGTCTACCCGTGGACGGGCTGAGGCGCTAGAGCCCCGAGGCCCTGCGTTTGAATCGGCCTTTCGGCCCAGGAAGGGGCTTCCAGAACGCGATCTCTTCTCTCTTCTTCTCTCTTATATTTATAAATAGATCGCAGTCTTAGTAGAGCCTGTGCGGACTGGGGGTATCTCTGGAAGCTCCCGAAATGACGCAATTAATTTGGCCATTTCGCTGTGGATGGGCATTGGAGGCGGATCGGGAGCAACGTGGGATAACCTCGCCGAGGCGTCTTTCCACAGCTGCTGTACCCGGGGATTCCAGAGGGTTTTCCCCAGGCTTGCCCGAGGGCTCGGGACACCGAAATGGCCGCTCGGGTCAGCCGCGCTCGGCGGCCGATTTGGCGCGCTTGCGGGTGCTGCCCCCCTTGGCGGTCGAGCGACGCCTGCGGACGCTCTCCGCGGGCAGCCCAAGGCGCGCAATGGCGTCGATCAGCTCGGCCCGGCTCCGGTCATAGGAGCGCGGTCCGATGCGCTCAGCGCGGCGCGCAGCCTCCAAGGCGACGAGCTCGTGCAGCAGCACGTCACGCGCGCGCTTCTTGTCGGCTGCGAGGTCCTTGCCGTCGCCCTCTTCGTCGAACGCGCCGTTGGCCGCGAGCACGCCGCCGATGGCCAAGCCCAAGGCGATCAGCACGGCGACCCAGCGACCCGAGCCGGGTGTGGGGATGCCGGACAGCGTGGCCGTGAAATCCTTCAGCTCTTCGTCGCGACGGAGCAGCTGCTTCACCGACACGAGCACGCGCTGACCGTTGTTGTTGGCGGCCGGCACGGGCGGCTGAAAGCCTTCGACCGAAAGGTTCATGGTCGACGACGCTTCGGCGATCACGCGCATCTCGGCGACGTGCGGCGGCAAGCTCATGTGAAAGGTCAGCTGGTCGTCGGTGCCTTTGGGCAGCTGGAAGCGAAATGAGGCTTCATTTTGGCCCGGCGCGAACGTGCCCTTGAGCCGCGCGCCCACCCCGTCGACGGCCTCGAAGGCCACGTCGGTCATGCCCTCTTGTGCCTTGAAGGCTTTGAAGCCTTTGGGCAGTTGCACCACGACGTCTTTCGGAACCCAGGTCACGGCGCCGACGTTGAACACGCGGAACAGCGCTTCGCACTGGAACACGTCGTCGCGGGTTTCGATGTACAGGTAGCCGCGCATGCCGAGCTGCGTTTGCTCGATCTGTGAGGTCGACGGGTACACGTGCAGGACCACGCGCTGCCCCATGTCTTGGCGCAGATTGAAGGGCCCGGTTTGGTAGCTGGCCTCGCCCACTTTCACGGTCACGCGGTACGCGTGATCGCTGCCGCGGATCAGGCCGCTGAAGCGCACGTTGCCTTGCGCGTCGGCCTGCGCGAACTTCTCCGAGCGCGCTTCGCCTTCCGCAATCTTTTGGAACAAGATGCCCAGACGCACTTGCTGACCGGCGAGCGGCAGGCCCTGATCGTTCACGATCGTGGCTGAAATCGCGCCCGGTTCGACCAGCGGGCTCGACTCGCTCACCTCGGCTTGCGGATCGCTCGGGCCGCCCGTCCCGGCGTGGCCGGGGGGTGGCGCGCCGCTGCCGGCGCTCTCCGCGCCATCGTTACTCGGCGCTCGATGGCCGTTGTTCACGGGCGCTGGCGCGGCGGATGCGGCGGGCTTGGCTGCGTTGGCGTTGGCGTTGGCGTTGGCGTTGGCGTTGGCGCTCGCGCTCGCACCTGGTGGCGCGCTGGGC
>OUNO010000503.1_pt8 | contig 14417 bp, 13 predicted proteins | sample 1779811 | NCBI WGS metagenome assembly OUNO01 (sample SAMEA3914804, study PRJEB12502) | metagenome | biome: forest; material: soil | place: Canada | collected 2010-06-25 | depth 0.3 m | reverse complement strand
CCCCCGCCGCTCCGAAAGCCTCCGCCTCGACCAAACCCGTGCGCCCGGCCGGCAGCCCTCAGGGCGGCGGCGCCGGTGGGGCGAAAAAACGCCGTGTCGTAATCGATTCCCAGGCCGCGCGCCGCGACCAGATGGGCGGACCGCCGCCGCAGCGCCCGCCGCGCCGCCGTGGTGGACGCCGTCGCCGGCCCCTGCTCGAGGAGCCGCCGATGGGTCCGGCGACGCCGATCGAGCCGGAGGCGACCAGGGTCAACTCCGGTGCCACCGTGCGCGAGGTCGCCGAGACGCTCGGCCTCGCCCCGGCCGAGATCATTAAAAAACTGATGACGATGGGGGAGATGGCGACCCTCACCCAGACCCTTACCGACGAGTCCGTGCGGGCGATCGCCGACGAGTACGACCGCAAGCTGGAGATCGTCACCGCAGCCGAGGAGGAGCCCGAGGAACCGGAGTTCTCCGACGCCGACGAGGATCTCGTCGACCGGCCTCCGGTCGTGACGATTATGGGTCACGTCGACCACGGCAAGACCTCGCTGCTGGATGCGATCCGCCAGACCGAGGTCGCCGCCGGCGAGGCCGGGGGCATCACCCAGCACATCGGCGCCTACCAGGTCCATCACGACAAGAAGACGATCACCTTCCTCGACACGCCCGGCCACGCCGCCTTCACGGCGATGCGCGCCCGCGGCGCCAAGGTCACCGACGTCGCCGTGATCGTCGTCGCCGCCGACGACGGCGTCATGCCGCAGACCAAAGAGGCAATCGACCACGCCCGCGCCGCCGACGTGCCGATGCTGATCGCCGTCAACAAGATCGACAAAGAGGGCGCCAACCCCGAAAAGGTCCGCAACGAGCTTGCCCAGGAAGGCATCTCGCCGGAGGAGTGGGGCGGCGACACCGTTTTCTGCGAGGTCTCGGCCAAGACCCACGAGGGTCTCGACAACCTGCTCGACATGATCCTGCTGGTGACCGAGCTCGAGGAGCTCGGGGCCAACCCCGACGCGCCCGGCTCCGGCACCGTGATCGAGTCCCAGCTCGACCCCGGCCGCGGCCCGGTCGTCACCGTGCTGGTCCAGCGCGGCACGCTCCGGGTCGGCGACTCCCTGGTCGCCGGTCCTCAGTGGGGCCGGGTCAGGGCGATGCACGACTTCACCGGCGCCCGCGTCGAGGCGGCCGATCCCGGCATGCCGGTCGAGGTGCTCGGCTTCGACGGGGTCAGCGATGCCGGTGAATTCGTCCAGGCGGTGGAGAACGACCGCCGCGCCCGCCAGCTCGCCCAGGAGCGCGCCAACCGACTCAAGACCGAGGCCCTGGCCCGCCGCCAGGCGCGCAAGATCAGCCTCGACGAGGTCTTCGCCCGGGTCCAGGAGGGCGACATCAAGGAACTCAACATCGTCCTCAAGGCCGATGTCGCCGGCTCCCTTGAGGCGCTGCAGGACGAGATCGCCAAAGTCCCGCAGGAACGGGTCGCGATCAACATCATCCACTCCCAGACCGGTGGCATCAACGAGTCCGACGTGATGCTGGCCTCGGCCTCCGACGCGATCATCATTGGCTTCAACGTCCGGCCCCTGGCCGACGCCCGCCGCGCCGCCGAGCGCGAGGGAGTCGACATCCGCACCTACTCGGTCATCTACAAAATCACCGAGGACCTGCGCAACGCCATGGAGGGCCTGCTCGAGGCTGTCGACGTCGAGGAGGCGGTCGGTGAGGCAGAAATCAAAGAGACCTTCAAGGCCTCCAAGGTCGGCCGCATCGCCGGCTGCATCGTCACCGAGGGCAAGGCGACCAAATCCGCCAGCGTCCGCCTCGTTCGCGAGGGGACGATCATCTGGACCGGCAAACTCGGCTCGCTGCGTCGCTTCAAAGACAACGTGCAGGAAGTCGAGGAGGGTCAGGAGTGCGGCGTCGTGCTCGAAGGCTACGCCGACGTCAAGCAGGAAGACGTGCTCGAGTTCTTCCAGACCAAGCAGGTCGAGCAGACCCTGGAGTAGGATGCCCGGCCCCCGAATGCGGCGCATCAACGAGGTGCTTCGCGAGGTCGTGGGCGCTGCGATTTCAGGCGATTTGAGCGATCCCCGCATCGGCTTCGTCACCGTGACCTCGGTTGAGACCAGCCCAGATCTGCGCACCGCGAAGGTGTATGTCAGCGTGCTCGGCGACGAAGACGAACGCGAGGAGACGCTCAGCGGCCTACGCTCCTCCCACGGCGTCCTCCAGTCGCGGATCGCGTCGGAGACGAGAATGAAGCGGACCCCGACCTTGACCTTCCACTACGACGACACGATTGCCCAGGGCGTGCGGATCTCGCAGCTGCTGGACGAAGAGCCGGCTGACGGGGCGGGGGAGAGCCCGTGAGCGACGTCACCGGGATCGCCACCTCCGACATCGAACGGGTCAGCGCCGAGCTGCTGGCCCGTGACCGCTTCCTGCTGACCGCCCACGAGGGCCCCGACGGCGACGCTCTCGGCTCGCTGCTCGGCATGCACCAGTTGCTGACCCAGCTCGGCAAGGACTCGGTGATGTTCCTTGCGGCGAAGGAGTTCCCGCTGCCGATCGAGTACCGCTTCCTTCCGCTCGAGGAGGTCTTCCACGAGCCGCCGGCCGACATGGCCGACCGCACCGTCGTCTTCCTCGACTGCGGCAACATCGACCGCATGCCGGTCGACTTCCTCACCGCCGGCGACAACGACGTGATCAACATCGATCACCACCACGACAACACCCGCTTCGGCGATTTCAACCTGGTCGAAGTCACCGCTTCCTGCACGGCCGAGATCGTCTACGACCTGGCCCTGCTGATGGGCGCCAAGATCACCCGCGAGATGGCCTCGGCGCTCTACGTCGGGCTGATCACCGACACCGGCAAGTTCATGTACGAGAACACCAACGCCCACACCCACCGGGTGGCGGCGGAGCTGCTCGATGCCGGAGTCGACGTCGACGACACCTATCGCCGCCTCTACGAGCACGTGCCGCTGGAGAAGGTGCGCCTCGTCGCCCGCGCCCTCAGCTCGATCCAGCGCCACTGCGACAACCGCCTCGTCGTCAGCTACATCACCGCCGCCGACTACGAGGCGACCGGCGCCGGCGAGGAGATGACCGAGGGGGTGATCGACCACCTGCGCTCGATCGAGGGGACCAAGGTCGCCGCCGTCGTCCGTGACCTCGGCGAGCGTGGCCGCGCCGCCCGCAAGGTCAGCCTGCGCTCCAGCGAGGGGGACGTCGACGTCTCCGAGATCGCCCGCAAGAACGGGGGAGGGGGGCACAAGCGCGCCGCCGGTTTCTCCACCGACCTCGAACTCGACGATCTCGTCGCCTTCCTCTGCGACGAGGTCGTCTCCCAGCTCGGCAGCTGAAGATGACCGCGGCCGACGCTGGGGGCGCTGTGCTGCTCTACGACAAGCCCGCCGGGGTCACTTCGCACGATGTCGTCGCCGGCGTGCGGCGCGAGCGCGGCGTCAAAGCCGGGCACGCCGGCACCCTCGACCCCTTCGCGACCGGGCTGCTCCTGATCCTGCTCGGCAAGGCGACCCGCCTGCAGCGCTTCCTCGTCGGCCTGCCCAAGACCTACCTCGCCACCGCCCGCCTCGGCTGGACCTCCAGCACCGGTGACTCCGACGGCGAGCTGACCGAGACCGGCAACCTGCCGGAATCTCTGGAGCTGCCAACCGGGACGGTGCGCCAGCGGGTGCCGATGACCTCGGCGGTGCGGGTCGATGGCGAGCGCCTCTACCGCAAGGCCCACCGTGGCGAGGTGGTGGAGACGCCGCTGCGCGACGTCGAGGTGCACCGGGCCGAGCTGCTCTCCAGCGATGGCGAGTTCGCCCACTACGAGATCGAGTGCGCGGCCGGGACCTACGTCCGCACCCTGGTCGAGACCCTCGGCGACGCCTACTGCTCGGATCTGCGCCGCACCGCCGTCGGTCCCTTTGCGGTCGAGGACGCCGGCGAGGCCCTCCCGGTCGATCGCGTCGCCGCACTTGTCCCCGCCGTCGCGGAGGCGCTGCGATGAGCATCAAGGTGACCTCGCTGGGCGAGACCGAGCCGCGCCCCCGCCGGGTTGCGATCGGGACCTTCGACGGGGTTCACCTCGGCCACCAGGCGGTGATCGAGGGCGCCGACACGGTCCTCACCTTCGATCCCCACCCGCTCGAGATCCTCCACCCGGCGGCGCTGCCGAAGCTGATCACCCCGTTCGCGGTCAAGCGCGACGTGATCGAGGGCCTCGGCATCCGCGAGCTGGTGATCATCCCCTTCGACAAGCAGTTCGCCCACCTCCCGGCCGAGGAGTTCATCGACCACGTATTGATCGAGCGCCTCGGCGCCACCCATGTCTCGGTCGGCGAGAACTTCCGCTTCGGCGCCAAGGCCAAAGGCGACCCGGAGATGCTGGCCGGCCGGCCCGAGTTCGAGACCAGGGTGCTGCCGCTGGTCGAGGTCGACGGCGAGACCGTCTCCTCTACCCGGATCCGGGCCCAGGTCGCCGCCGGTGACATGAGCGGCGCCCAGCACTGCCTAGGTGCGCCCTTCATGGTCGAGGGGACCGTCGTCAAAGGCGACCAGCGTGGCCGTGAGCTGGGCTTCCCGACCGCCAACATCGTCCCCGACGACCGCTTCGTGATCCCCGGCTACGGTGTCTACGCGGCCTTCGCCAACGGCGTCCCGTCGGCGGTCAACGTCGGCGTCAGGCCGACCTTCGAGACCGGACGCGGCGTCCTCATCGAGACCTACCTGATCGACCGCAGCGAAGACCTCTACGGCAAGACCCTGCGCGTCGCCTTCGTCGAGCGCCTGCGCGGCGAGAAGCGCTACACCGACGTCGACCAGCTGATCGCCCAGATGAACACCGACGTCGAGGACGCCAAACGGGTCTGCGCCGAGTTCACCGGCTCCGCTTAGTCGGCACGCAACTCGGTCCGCGCGGCAGGGTTAGGAGTGACGCGATGAGCCATCTGGCAAAGCGGTTGGGTCTCCGCGCGGCGAGCGTGCTCGCCGGCGTGCTTGCGTCGTGGGCGCTGGCGGCCGGCGCTTCGGCGGCGGGGCCGATCAAGGTCGCCCTTGGCCCGGGAACCCATGCCGAAGCTCTTGCGCTCGGCCCCGACGGAAACATCTGGTTCGGCGGAGTCAGCTTCGGGCCCTCCGGTCCTCCCGTTGACGTCGTCGGCAAGGTGACGCCGTCCGGGGCTGTGACCGAATACAAGCTGCGAGTCGGGAGCGAATCCGAACTCGGCGTCTCGGCCATTGCCGGCGGCAAGGAAGGCCGGCTCTGGTACACCGAGCCATACGCGAACCGGGTGGGGCGGATCACCACCGACGGCCAATTCGAAGACTTCACGCTGATCGCCCCGAGCAGCCTCCCGGTTGCGATCGCTCCCGGGCCCGACGGCCGGTTCTGGGTTGCCGAGGAAGGGACGAGCCGGGTCGCGGCGATAGATCCCTCCGGGGAAGTCACCGAGTACCACCTTCCCTCCGGGGCACGGCCGCATGGGATCGCCGTCGGTCCCGCTGGAAACGTCTGGGTGACCGCGCCTGGCCTACCTGGCATCGCGATGATCGACAGCGCCGGGGTCGTGCGCGAATTCGCGATGCCGGCCTGGAACAAGCGTCCCCAGCCGGCGTCGATCGCGATCGGCCCCGACTCGAACCCATGGTTCAGCGACGAAGCCGGCCCCTGGGTCGGGGTGCTGGAACCGCGGAACGGCTCCTGGGAAGAATCCAGCCTGGAAGAGCGCCGCGTCGCGGTCGACGGCAGCTCTGACGTGCTCGTCTCCGGCCCCCGGGAAGACCTCTGGTACACGGTGGGAGGCCGGATCGGCTCACTGCGATCGCACGGGTCGGTCGGCGCCCTCGCCTGCGCCGCCAGTGGCTGCGGGACGCCGATCACCGCGCTTGCCGCGGACGATGAAGAAAACCTCTGGTATGCGCCTGGGATCTCCCGCGGCGGCGGAGGTGGCACCCAGCAACTCGCCCGCTTCACTTCCGGCACCATCGGCATCTTCGTCCCACCGCCGATCTCATCCCGGATCAAGACCAAGCGGGCTCGTCTGGACGGCCACGGCGCAACGATCAAGATCCGCTGCACCGGTGGGGCCGGAGGGGAATCGGCGCTCAGCACGGTCAAGGCCTACGTTCGCCTTGGCGGGCGCTCGCGGTTGGTCGGGAGCCGCCCCAGCAAGTGCGGCCCGGCGACCGACCGGCAATTCCCCTTACGCCTGCGCGGCGCCGCGATCCAGGCGCTGCGCGCGCGTGGCCGACTCGCGGTGGTGGTGAGGATCGCCTTCCCGGGTCAGAAGCCCGTGGTCGGGCGGGTCCTCATCCTCCCGGCCGCGAAGGCATAGGCGTGATCCTCGGCTGAAGTCTGTGCTAGCTTCCAGCGGGCCGTGACCCCCTGGGTGCACGGTTTTTTTGAGGGACACACGCTATGAGCCTGACTAAAGACAAGAAGAGCGAGCTGATCGGCAAATACGGCCGAGCCGATGGCGACACCGGTTCCGCCGAGGTCCAGGTTGCCCTGGCCACCGAGCGGATCAACGAACTCACCGAGCACCTGCGCACGCACAGCAAAGACCACCACTCGCGTCGCGGTCTGCTGATGCTGGTCGGCAAGCGCCGCCGGATGCTGCGCTACCTCGAGAAGACCGACCTCGAGCGCTACCGCGCCCTGGTTGCCGATCTCGGCCTGCGCCGATGATCGCCGCCGGTTCACCGGCCCCCGACTTCACCCTGCGCGACCAGGACGGCGAGGACGTCTCGCTGGCCGACTTCAAGGGCCGCAAGGTTCTGCTGGTCTTCTACCCGATGGATTTCAGCCCGGTCTGCTCCGACCAGCTCTCGATCTACCAGGAGGTCAAGCCGGAGTTGGCCGAGAAGGGGGTCGAGATCCTTGGCATCAGCATCGACCATCCCTATGCCCACAAGGCCTTCCAGGAGAAGCTCGGCGTCGACACCACGCTGCTGGCTGACTTCGAGCCCAAGGGAGCCGTCTCCCAGGCCTACGGCTCCTACCTCGACGGTCTCGGCTTCGCCAACCGCACCCTCGTCCTCGTCGACGAGGACGGCACCGTCGCCTGGGCCTACGAATCGCCTTCGCCCGGTGAGTTCCCCGGCGCCAACCTCATCTTCGACGCGCTCGCCTGAGCGGCGAGTCCGCGTCAGCGCACGCATAGCGTGCACGAGAGCGGACTCGGCGCCGTGAACCTGACCAGCAGCGCGATTCCACCGCTCGGGCCTGACGATCACGTCCGTGGGGCGGGGGAGACGATCGTCGTCTATGCCGATCTCGGCTGCCCGCACTGCGCCGCGGCCTGGCTGGAGATCGTCGCCCGCCCGGCGCGGATCGCCTTCCGCCATTTCCCGGTCGCCAGCAAGCACCCCCGTTCGCCGGCCCTGCACGCCGCGGCCGAGGCGGCGGGCGCCCAGGGAGCCTTCTTCGCGATGGTCGACTCGCTCTACGCCGACCGGGGACGGGTCGACGACCCTCACCTCTGGGAGCGCGCCGAGCGCCTCGGGCTCGACCTCGAGCGGTTCGAGGCCGATCGGCGCTCCGACGCGGTTCGGGCCAGGGTCCGCGGGGACTTCGAGAGCGGAATCCGCGGCGGCGTCACGGTCACTCCGGCGCTATTCGAGTAGTCCAGCCACCCGCGCTGTGGCTTTTGCTCGCTATGCGGGCATAAAGAACGCCGCGAGCGCCGTGCCTGTACTCTCCTTCGGGAAAGAGAACGAGAGTTCTGAAAGCAGATGGCCGCCAACCGGGCGGCCGGAGGTAGGACAATTAAATGAGCTTGTTTGACGTTACCCGCGTCTCGGTGGATGTCGGCGACAGCCAGATTTCCTTCGAGACCGGAAAACTCGCGAAGCAGGCGGGCGGCGCGGTCGTGGTCCAGGCTGGCGACACGATGGTCCTCTGTACGGCGACCCTCGGCAGCCTGCGCGATGTGGACTTCCTTCCCCTCACCGTCGACGTCGAGGAGCGGATGTACGCCGCGGGCAAGATCCCCGGCTCGTTCTTCCGTCGCGAGGGCAAATCCGGCGAGAAGGCGACGCTCACCGCGCGCATGATCGATCGGCCGATTCGCCCGCTGTTCCCAAGTGGCTGGCACCACGAGACCCAGCTGGTCGCGATGCCGCTCTCCGTCGACCATGTTCACCCGTACGACATGCTCGCGATGAACGGCGCCTCGGCGGCGCTGGCGATCTCCGAAATTCCCGTCGCCAAGCACGTCGGCGCGGTCCGGGTCGGCAAGCTCGAGGGTGAGTTCGTTGTCAATCCGCCCGAGGAGCGTCACGCGGAGCTGGAGCTCGATCTGATCGTTGCCGGCACCGACGAGGCGATCCTGATGGTCGAGGCCGGCGCCGAGGGCGTTTCCGAGGCCGAGATCCTCGACGCGCTCGACATCGCCCACGGCGAGATCAAGAAGCTCGTCGCCGCGATGGAGGAGCTGCAGCAGAAGGTCGGCAAAGAGAAGATCAAGCACGAGGAGCCGCAGCTCGACGCTTCCCTGCTCGACCAGATCCGCTCCGAGTACGGCCAGGCACTGGTCGACGCGATCGCCACCACCGGCAAGCTCGAGCGCTACGAGGCGATCGACAAGGTCAAGGACGAGGTCGTCGCCAAGTACGCCCCCGAGGGCGACGAGACCAGTGCCGACCGTGTGGCCGAGGTCAAGGCCGCCTTCGCGAGCATCGAGAAGGACACGATCCGCAAGGCGATCGCCGTCGACAAGAAGCGCCCCGACGGTCGCGCCCAGGACGAGATCCGGCCGATCGAGTGCGAGGTCGACATCTCCCCGCGGGTCCACGGTTCCGCCCTCTTCACCCGCGGCGAGACCCAGATCCTCTCCAACGTCGCCCTCGGGACGACCCGGATGGATATGCGCCTCGACACGCTCGGGCTGCAGACGACCAAACGGTTCTTCCACCACTACAACTTCCCGCCGTTCTCGGTCGGGGAGGCGGGCTTCATGCGCGGTCCGAAGCGGCGTGACATCGGTCATGGCGCCCTTGCCGAGCGCGCCCTGCTGGCGACGGTTCCGGACGAAGAGTCCTTCCCCTACGTGATCCGCGCGGTCTCCGAGACGCTCGAGTCCAACGGCTCCTCCTCGATGGGCTCGGTCTGCGCCTCGTCGATGGCGATGCAGGCCGCGGGGGTCCCGGTCGCCGCCCCGGTCGCCGGTGTGGCGATGGGCCTGATCAAGGAGGGCGACGACTACATCGTCCTCACCGACATCGCCGGCGTCGAGGACCACCTCGGCGACATGGACTTCAAGGTCGCCGGCACCAAGGACGGGATCACCGCCCTGCAGATGGACATCAAGATCACCGGCGTCACCTTCGAGATCCTCGAGGACGCGCTGGAGCAGGCCCTCAAGGGGCGTCAGTTCATCCTCGGCAAGATGGCCGAGGCGATCGACGGCCCGCGCGAGAAGCTCTCCAAGCACGCCCCGGCGATCGAGTCGATCAAGATCGACCCCGAGAAGATCGGCGCCGTGATCGGCAAAGGCGGGGAAACCATCCGCGCCCTCTGCGAGGAGTTCGAAGCGGAGATCGACGTCGAGGACGACGGCACGGTGCGGATCTACGCGCCGACCGGCGAACTCGTCGACGGCTGCGTCGCCCGCATCAACTCGATGACCAAAGAGGCTGAGGTCGGCGACCGCTACAACGCGGCGAAGGTCGTCAAGACGACCACCTTCGGCGCCTTCGTCGAGCTGGTCAAAGGCACCGACGGCCTGCTGCACATCTCCAACGTCAAGCCGGGGGAGAGGGTCGACTCGGTCGACGACGTCCTCACCGCCGGTGAGCTGATCGACGTCACCGTGGTCGAGGTCGACAAGGAGCGCGGCCGGATCGGCCTGCGCCTCTCCGACGACCCCTCGGTCGCCGGTAAATCGCCCGAGGAGCTGGCTTCGGTCGGTTCCGGCGACGGCGGCCGGCGCAATGGTGGCGATCGTGGTGGCCGCAGCGGCGGCGACCGCGGTGGACGCCCCCGTCGTGACCGCGAGCGGCGCAACTAAGCATTGAGCGCCCCTCGACTCACCGAGTTGGGCTCCGGCGTGCGGGTCGTGACCGAGGAGGTTCCCTCGGTCCGATCCGTCGCGCTCGGGCTCTGGGTTCGGACGGGTTCGCGCAACGAGACCCCGGCGCAGGCCGGGGTCTCGCATTTCCTCGAGCACCTGCTGTTCAAGGGGACTGCGCGTTACTCGGCGATCGAGATCTCCGAGCGCTTCGACGGGCTCGGCGCCTCGATCAACGCCGCGACCGGCAAGGAGACGACGCACCTGCACGCCCGTTTCCTCGACGAGCACACCGACGAGGTCTTCGACCTCCTGTCGGAGATGCTGCTGGCGCCGACCTACCCCGACATCGACTCCGAGCGCCAGGTCGTGCTGGAGGAGATCGCGATGTACGAGGACGAGCCGCAGGATCGCGTCCACGACGTCCTCGCCGAGGCGGTCTTCGGCTCGCACCCGCTGGGCCGTCGCGTCCTCGGTGAGGCTGAGGTCATCGCCTCGATCCCGATCCCGGACATCGAGGCCTACCACCACGCCCGCTACTCAGGCTCGGAGATCGTCGTCGGCGCCGCCGGGCACCTCGACCACGACCGCATCGTCGAGCTGACCGAGCGGCTCGTCAACCCCGGCAGCGACGCCGGCGGGGTCGCGCCCGAGACGGCCCTCGAGGGCCCGGCCCGACTCTGCTTCCACCAGAAGGAGACCGAGCAGTACCACATCTGCTTCGGCGCCCCTGGGCTACGCCGCGACGACGAGCGCCGCTATCCGCTCGCCGTGCTCGACTCGATCTTCGGCGGCTCGACCTCTTCCCGCCTCTTCCGCGAGGTGCGTGAGAAGCGCGGCCTCGCCTACTCGGTCGGCTCTTACAACGAGCAGTTCACCGACCAGGGCCTGGTCGCCACCTACGTCGGCACCCGCGAGGACAACGTCGAGGAGGCCTGCGCGATCATCGGCTCCGAGATGGCGCGGCTGCGCTCGGAGCCCGTCTCCGACGAGGAGCTGACGCGGGCCAAGGAGAGCGTCAAGGGCCGCCTCGTCCTTTCCTCGGAGTCGACCGCGGCGCGGATGACGCGGATCTCGCGGGCGACGCTGTTCGGCCTGCCGATCGAAAGCCTCGATGAGATGCTGGCCCGGGTCGACGCGATCAAGGTCGACGACCTGACCGAATTGGCCACCGAGCTCTACGCCGCCGACCGCCTCTCCGCCGCCTGCGTCGGCGCCGACGAGGATCGCTTCCGAGCGGCGCTGGCGCCAGTCAGCGAGAGCCTGGTAGCGGCGTGATCCGGGTCGTCGTCTCCGGCGCCGCCGGGAAAATGGGCCAGGCCGTCTGCGAGGCGGTGGAGGCGGCCGAGGACATGGAGCTGACCGGCAAGGCCGATCCCGCCCTCGGGGTCGAGCTCGCCGACCTGCTCGGCGAGGCCGACGTCGTCGTCGACTTCACGATCCCCGACACCGCCCTGGCCAACGTCAAGACCTGCCTGCAGGCCGGCGTCGACGTCGTCGTCGGCACCACCGGCTTCGACCTCGACGCCGCCCGCGCCGCGGCCGAGGCATCCAACGCCAAGTGCTTCGTCGCCCCCAACTTCGCGATCGGCGCCGTCCTGCTGATGATGGTCGCCCAGACGATCGCGCCGCACATGCCCGAGTGCGAGGTGATCGAGCTGCATCACGACCGCAAGCTCGACGCCCCCTCTGGAACCGCAAAGCGGACCCAGGAGCTGATCGACGCGGCCGGTGGCAACGTCCACCAGCCGATCCACTCGGTCCGGCTGCCCGGCCTGGTCGCCCACCAGGAAGTGATCTTCGGCGGCGAGGGCCAGACGCTCTCGATCCGCCACGACTCGATCGACCGCCGCTCCTTCATGCCCGGCGTCCTGCTCGCCGTCCGCAAGGTAAGCGAGCTGCCCGAGACCTTTACCGTCGGCCTAGAGCAGCTGCTCTAGGCCGGTCGACTGAGTACCCTGACAAGTGATGAAGCAGATTCAGGGAATCTTCACGGCCATGGCCACCCCGTTCGACGAGGGTGGGGGCGTCGACTTCGATGCCGGACGCCGGCTGGCCGCGCACCTGCTCGAGCAGGGGTCCCATGGCCTCGTCGTCGGCGGCACCACGGGTGAGTGCCCGACCCTCACCGACGAGGAGACGATCGAGCTTCTCCGTGCCGTTCGGGCCGAGGTGGGGGATGACGTCCTCCTCATCTGCGGGACCGGGACCAACGACACCCGCCACTCCTGCGAGTTGACCAAGAAGGCGGCCGCGGTTGGGGCCGACGCCTCGCTGGTCGTCGCCCCGTACTACAACAAGCCCAACCGGGCGGGCCTCAGGGCCCATTTCGAAGCGGTCGCCGCGGCGGTGCCCGAGCTGCCGCTGGTGATGTACAACATCCCTTCCCGGGTCGTCATCAACATGCCGCCCGACCTTCTTGCCGAGCTGGCCGCGGTCGACAACATCGTCGCCGTCAAGCAGGCCAACGACGAGGAGCTGGGGCCGATCGACGGCCTCGCGATCCTCGCCGGCAACGACAACACCTTCCTTCGAGTTCTCGAGTTCGGCGGCGCCGGCGGCATCACCGTCGCTTCCCACGTCGCCGGGCCACAGATGCGCGAGATGTGGGATGCCGCCCAGGGCGGCAGCATCGAGCGGGCAAGAGAGATCGACGCCGAGTTGACGCCGCTTTACGAGGGCCTCTCGGTGACCACCAATCCGATTCCCGTCAAGGCGGCGCTGGAGCTTCTCGGCATCGCCTCGGGACGCATGCGACTGCCGCTTGTCGCCGCGGACTCCGAGCAACGGGCAGCGGTGCAGACCGCCCTGGAGGGCCTCGGCCTTCCAGTTGCCCGATAACCAAACTTAGACAGAGAGAGAGCGTTTACTAGTGCCAAGTAAGAAACTTCGAGTGCTGCCCTTGGGCGGACTCGGCGAGATTGGCAAGAACATGACCGTGATCGAGTTCGACGGGCGGATCCTCGTCGTCGACACCGGGCTGATGTTCCCGACCGCCGAGATGCATGGCATCGACCTCGTCCTGCCGGACTTCTCCTACCTGCGCGACCGCGCCGACGACATCGAGGCGATCGTCCTCACCCACGGCCACGAGGACCACGTCGGCGCCCTGCCGTACGTGCTGCGTGAGATCGGCACGCCGCCGGTGATCTACGGCGGCCTGCTGACGATCGGGATGGTCCGCTCCAAGCTCGACGAGCACAAGCTGGCCGACTCGGCCAACCTGCAGGAGCTGCCGGCGGGGGAGAAGGTCAAGCATGGCCCCTTCGAGATCGAGCTGATCCACCTTGCCCACTCGATCCCCGACATGCGTGGCGTTCTGATCAAGACCGAGGTCGGCTCGATGCTGATGACCGGCGACTACAAGTTCGACCAGACCCCGGTCGACGGCCGCCCGGCGGACATCCCGCGCCTGGCCGAGATCGGCAAAGAAGGGCTGCTGCTGCTCTGTGGCGACTCGACCAACGCCGACCGCCCCGGCGTCGCTCCGTCGGAGTCAAGCGTCGGCCCGGCGCTGCTGCGCCAGTTCTCGCAGTGCGAGGGCCGGATCATCGTCACCTCCTTCGCCTCCAACATCCACCGCGTCCAGCAGGTGATCGACGCGGCCGCCGAGCTCAACCGCAAAGTCGCCCTGGTCGGGCGCTCGATGCGCAAGAACTTCAACATCGCCTCCAACCTCGGGATCGCCAAAGCGCCGCAGGGGATCTTCATCCAGCCGCGTGAGATCGAGGACTTCCCGGACAACAAAGTCGTCGTCATCTCCACCGGCAGCCAGGGCGAGCCGCTCTCGGCGCTGCGGCGGATGGCCAACAACGACCACCGCGACGTGCAGCTGCACTCCGGCGACACGGTCGTCTTCTCGGCCACCCCGGTGCCCGGCAACGAGCGCGCCGTGAACGAGACGATCGACCGGATCTACGAGATCGGCGCCTCGGTCATCACCGCCAAGGACGCCCCGATCCACGCCTCCGGCCACGGCTGGCAGGAGGAGCTGAAGCTGATGCTCAACCTGACCAAGCCGAAGTACGTGATGCCGGTCCACGGCGACCATCAGCGTCTGCGCCTGCACTCGCAACTGGCGGAAGCGGTCGGGGTCGAGCCCGACAACATCTTCCGCGGCAAAAACGGCCTGCCGCTCGAAATCGACAAGAGCGGCGCCGGCTTCGGTGAGGACATCCACGCCGGCGTCATGTACGTCGACGGGGTCAACATCGGCGAGCCCGACGACGCCGCGCTGCGCGACCGCCGCGACATCTCCGCCGACGGCATCTTCATCGTCGTCGTCACCATCTCTTCCGACGACGGCAGCGTCGTCGCCGACCCCGAGGTGATCTTCCGCGGCGTCGCCTTCCTCGACGAAGCCGACGCCCTGGTCGAGGACCTCAGCGACCTGGTCGAAGA
>OUNO010014479.1_pt1 | contig 14418 bp, 8 predicted proteins | sample 1779811 | NCBI WGS metagenome assembly OUNO01 (sample SAMEA3914804, study PRJEB12502) | metagenome | biome: forest; material: soil | place: Canada | collected 2010-06-25 | depth 0.3 m | reverse complement strand
GAGTTTGCTCGTCGCGTGGCGTTTGATTGCGGTCGGAAGATCGGCCGGGTGAATGCCTTTGCCGTTATCGAGCACTTCGATCAGCGCTTTGCCACCGTCTTCGAGAATGACTGCGACTTCGGTTGCGCCGGCATCAAGGCTGTTTTCGACCAGTTCCTTCACCACGCTCGCAGGGCGTTCGATCACTTCGCCAGCGGCGATGCGTTCGGCGACGGCCCGAGGGAGGACGCGAATACGGCTCGGGGTGGACCCGGACTGACTGTTTTGGTGCGACTGCATACCGGACTTCGATCATGTCGGGCGCCAGATCGCAAGTGGGGTCGAAACTGTTAAGGGGCGCGGTAAGTGAGCGAAAGCCTAAAGGAACCCAGGAAAATAGCCGATTGAATAAGTAGGGTATTATAGATAAACTGTTAAGTAGGGAAAGGTAAGGGTTTTCGAGTGTTTACGTGCACTCACCAATCAGCTCTTACGATGGGAAGGGTCGCCGGTAAGGCGCTTCTTTCGGTGGCACTGCTTTTCCTTTCGGGACTGCTGACCCCTGGTTGCTCCAAGAAGAAGACCGAATACCACGTTTCCATCTTTGCCGATCTCCAGCAGGAGACCCGCCTTGATGCCCGATACGCCGTTTACAAGATTTCGGACACGGACGCGACCGAGGTCGATGCTCCCGCCCCTTGGACTGTTTCGAACGCTGCTGCTGGGCGAATCGAGGTCGGTGCGGTACCTGGCGTTTCTGATCATCTTCGTTCCCGAAAAGATTTCTACGCCGTCGCGCCGGTGGTTTACGTCCTGAAAGTTTTCAATCTCAACTTCGCCGGAAAAGACGGGGACTACTTTTGGGAAGCGCCTGTCCTCTCCACGATGCTGGAAGTGAACGGCGTCAGCACGGCGGTCTGGCTGCTTCTCAAATCTTCGGCTCAGCTTTCCGGAAGCGGAATTAAAATCAGCCGTGCGGCTTGGGACCAAGCACTTTTCAAATTCGAGAAGAGTTGCCAATCCTGTAAAAACTATTCAGGTGAAGAGGCCTTTGCTTGGATCAAGTCACATCCAAGTTTGAAACAGGAAATCTCGGATCTCTTCAAAGCCGATGGCGGAATCAGCCTCTCCGATATCGTCATGAGCGATCCACCTGTATTTGCTGCCTACACGACGGATACTAATCCTTACCCGCTCAATCTGACGTCGCAGCTCTGGGCCGATGGGATCCAGGAAGGCGTTTCGTTCGACGCCGTGATGTCGATTTATAGTTTGAGCACGTCTCGAACGCGCCACGTGCCCGATAGTTGGATGGTGAGCCACTGGACCTCCGACGACTATTCAGTCGTGCCACCGGTACTGGGCAGTCCAGTGATCGATCCACTTCCTGATTTTGATGGGTCCAAGCTCGCGACGATTGACGGGACCCTGGTTGAGAATTCTACTCAGCCCATCGAAGTCACCGGGACGATTACCTTGGATGACGGCCGTGATGTTTCGGTTTCGACGAAAAGCATGAAATTGCTTTTTGCGGCACCGACGAAAGATCGACCTCCGATTCGTTTAGCTCAAAAGGCCTTTCCGCTTTACCGGGTGAATAAATCCATCACTTATGAACTCACTCCGTTCATGCATGAATTGGGATTTGCCGACAAAGATGCAGGCACCGTCCTTTCGTTCTACGGCAGCACTCAATTCGTTGGCCCTTCGCCTAGCGCCACCGTGACGTTTGATCCGTATCTGATTTACGATCCGCAGAACCCAGGCCCTTTCGAATCACCGGCGCCGCTTCCGATTCCAAGGCCATTGATTTCTTCGATGCCGCTTCCGGACTCTTCGCCATCCGCTTCGCCGTGCGTGGGTTTCACGACTACCATCGCAGGTCGTCTACCCAACAACATGTACTTCACGGACGGAACTACGCTGAGCTTCTTTCCGTCAGAAGAGCAGGGGCCGGTCGATCCACAGCCAAGCGCTGATATCGACGTTCCACTCTTGGTCCATGACTGCCAGGGCGGAATTCTCCAGGCCATCCTGACCGTGCGCGTACTTCCTGATCATCCGCCACGGCTGACCTCATACACAGTTGGCTCGACTGTCTACACACCACCGAGCGGACTTGAATTTGATCCGGGCACACCCATCGCCGTTCAGGTGAATGAGCTGCCAAAGTCCGTGATTGATTCTCTCAATACCTACATGACTGAGTCTTGGTTTTCGATCTCTTCGATCCCTTTTGCAGCACAGGGCAATACCATTCAGTTCAATGCGCGCGATCAGGATGGCGACCCGGTCGTTCTATCGTGTATCGGTTGCAGGTCCGATCCACAGCTCGCACAGACCGGCAGCGTTGAAGATATTTTTCCAAGTGCCAAGAAGCCAGGCGTCATGCCGACGACTTTGCCGGCGAATCCCGCCAAGGCATTCGCGACCGGGTATTACGGTTTCAGAGATGCTTCAGATCCGAATCTCTGGTGGGCATCGAACCGCAACGAACCTTGGCTTGCTGACCCGGTCATGCAGCAGTTCTATAATGAAGTGAGCGCGGTTCTGCCGTCGCCTTCACCGATGCCGGTACCTACGAGCAGACCGCTCATCAGTGGGTATGACCAATCGTACCGGGTGCTGTTCGCGCCTTCGTTCTGGTCATTTGTGCAGCATATCGTAAACAATGTACCTGACCGCGGAAACACGGCTCCGAACTCGCGAATGCCTGCCGGGCAAGCGGGTGCAGGAAATCCTGATAAGACGGTCTATCTCTACCTTGATTACGACTATACAGGCAATGGGGGAGTGCCTGCGGATCCGGAAGCGGTCCCAGCTCCCGATGCACAAGGAAATAGCGCGACCGCTTATTCATGGAGACCGAAGTTCATGCGGTCTCTTTTCGCCGCGTCTCGTCCCGTAAAATACGAGATCAAAGTTCACGTCAATAACATTGCGGACCCGCCTTACTGGCGTACACAGCCCGTGTTTAGTACGACAAGGCCAGCTCCCTCTGCCGGTCCTAGTCCTGCTCTCATTCAGGAGCGTCGAACCTTTCTCGTTCGCTCTGAAGGTGGGGGAAGCTTCTACGATTGCGGCACGATCGCTGATCCGATTCCATTCCCAATAGGATCTCCTTCTCCGATTGCGACAGTCTATCCGCCCTCAAAACCAAACCTCGGTGGTTGCGTTCCTGTGGTCGGCCCAGTGGCCACCTACGATCAAGCGGCGGGTGAAGCCGTGGATGACGTCGAAGGTGCTTATCCGCTCGGTTATATGGCACCCGGAACAGGTTACGCTATCTTTCCGGTGCCTTCAGCTTCGCCTTCGATGCAGCCGAACGGTACGCCGGTGCGCGGACCGAATTGTGAATGGCTGCAGGTTGATCAAGGTACCGGCGAACTCTGGGGAACGCCCGACTATCTTGCGGCAGACCTCTGTACGTTCCAGATTAAGTTCACGAATCAAAATGGGATGAGCGCAGTCTCTGATCCGATCACTTATTTTATCGCGGATAAGCTTCATGCGGCGGATCCGACCTATCTCGGTGCTCCAACAGACTATGCACCTGCTTCGGCCCCCATCGTGGTGAAGGAAGGAAAGACACTGGATCTGAGCATGGCCAAAGTCTTTGCTGGTGACCCTGCGATCGGCCCAATTGACTGGGACATCGAGATGGGGAATTGGAATGACAAGTGGAAATGGAGCTGTGTGAATTGCGCAGACCCAAGCTTCGGCACGCAGTGGCGTTTTTACGGCGTAGCTCCGAACCCAGGTACGGGAGCCATTGGTACGAACTTCACCTGGACACCTGATCACGCGGTCATTCAAGGCACGACCGTGGGTCAGACGTTGGATCTTCCGCCGTTCGTATTTAAAGGAATCAACTTAGCGGGCGAGGTCGCGATTCGCCAAGTCTACGTGCAGGTAGTGAATCAGCCCACCCCGATGATGTTTACGGTGTTTGGAACACAGCTCGGAGATTCTGCGCCTTCATTTATCGACTCACCTCGCGCGACGCCCCCTTTAGCGCTCGTTCCACTTCCACAGATGGGCGTGTTTACGGTTCAGGAAAACCCAGGTGGTGTTCCAGGCGCGTCGACTGATCTTCAGCTGACAACAGATTTCATTCCCGGCACGAATTGGACGACGAATTACGATTACACGCTTTCGGAATGCATCGTGAACCTCATGCCTACCCCCTATGTCGGTGGGCCAGAGTTTGGTACCGGTCCCGTCGTGTCCGTTCCGTGTGCCGCCACGGGTTGGACCAGTTTGATTCCTGGAATCGGCACAAGCTTTAGTGCGCCGATGAGTAATGGCGCGATTCTGCGACTTTCTCCTTCAAACTTTCCGGTCACGAGCAGGCAGGGAAGAGGCGGAAGGGTCACCGCAAATGGCCCAGTCTACCGCGCCTACCGCATCGACTTGAAGGCAACTCAGACGAGTGCGCCAAATATCGAATCGACCGGAACGTTTTATGTGAAGGTGCTGGATCGAAATCAAAACCCTTCCGCTGTTCAGCTTGAGATTATTACGCCATCTCCAACTCCTTCACCGTCTCCATCTCCATCGCCTTCGGCTTCTCCGTCACCGCAACCTTCGCCTGCAATCGTGACCCGATTGATTAATCCGGCTGCCGAACCGGGATGTGATTGGGCCTCGAATCGTTGCAGCTATCAGGACCCCGCCACGACGGCGCCGGCTGTTGTTGTCGAAGGCCCGCATTACCGAATCACTTTGAACTCGCAGGTGACTGGAACTCGAAAAGTGAAAGCCTATATTTCGGATCCGGATAACGGAACGACCGCGCTTGTTCCATACGGATTTACGATGAGCTTTGCCGATCCACTTCACGATCCGTCGATTATGCCGGCCGAACAAGGCTACGGAAATTACGGCACCATTAAGAACACACCAACTCCTGTGGAATGGCAGTTCTCGCCGAATACGAACTGCAATGCCCCGGGAGGCAATCCGCAAACTTTCTACCGAGCCGTCTTGCTCCGGATGGACGATGACTACCGTGGTGCGAGCGATCCGCCGTGCACAACGTGTACGGTCAAAGCTGTGCTTGAGGTGCTCAACACCGGCGGCACTTGCAGCGATAATTAAAATAACCCCGGGTACTTTTGGCTATGCAATGCGCCATAGAATGCTGCGTCGCATAGCCAAAAGTACCCGGGGGTTGTTTTACGCGACGACAACGCGGTTGCGGCCGGTCTGCTTGGCGGAATAGAGCGCCTTGTCGGCAGCCTTAAGCAGCGTCTGAGCCGATTCGATATCCGTGCGCAATTCGGCTACGCCCATGCTCGTGGTCACTGGCAGACGTTTGCCGTCATACATGAAGGCGTGTGTTTCGACCGCAGCGCGAATGCGCTCTGCAAGCTCGAGTGCGACCTTGGCGCCCGTGTTGGCAAGGAGAACAACGAATTCTTCGCCGCCGTAGCGTGCGAAGACATCTTTCGGGCGCAAGTAAGACGACTGGACGAGTGCGGTGAACTCTTTAAGCACGTAGTCGCCAGCGTCGTGTCCGTAGCCGTCGTTCACTTTTTTGAAGTGATCGAGGTCGAAGAACAAAACCGTGAAGTCGGTATGCAGCGCCTTGGCGCGCTTGAACTCGGCTTCCATGGCTTCGGTGAGATAACCCTTATTGAAAATCTTGGTCATCGGATCGGTGTGAGCAGCAGACCCAAGGTTTTCCCAGGCAAGGATCTCGATTGCTCCAACAGGGAGGAACTTGAAGATGGTGCTTCCCAGCGTGATCATGTCCTCTTTGTTCAAGACGACGGGCTGATTGGCGGTGAGTTTCTTTTCGTTGATCAAAGTTCCGTTCGAAGACCCTAGATCGGTGAGAGTCACCTTGCCGGCTTGGCGAGAAACCTTCGCGTGCTTACGGGAAATGCCCTGGTCAGCGACGCTGATCTCGGCGGACGGATCGCGGCCGATCACCATTTCATCAGTGGTGATGAAAAAGCGATGCCCCTGCGGGGCGCCACGCACGAGGATCAAACAGGCCTCTGATTCTTGGGCCTTTTTGAGGTCCTTTTTCAGAGTGGCCTGGTCTTCGGAAATGACGGTCGTTTTATCGGAAGGGGAGTCGCTCACAGTCTCCAGAGTAAGATGGAAATCCCTGAGCGTGCAAGCAACTGATTTGCTAAGCTATTCCCGACCGATTCGTTAAGTCTGTCCGCGGCGAAGGCGCCCGACCGGAGTATTCGGATCGTTTTCTGCGTCGACCTGGGAGCGGCGCTCGGTAAGCGCATCGCGGATGTAGATTTTGCCTTCTTCAACCCCAGGCTGGTCAAACGGGTTGACCCCCCAGAGGGTGCCGGTCACGGATGTCAGAACCGAGAATGCGAAGTAAAGCGCACCCATGCTTCGTTCATCGATCCGGTCGAGCTGGATGGTGAGATGTGGGCGATTTCTGCGGGTAAGCACCATGGCGATCGCCCGGTACTCAACGTTCAACAGATTGTGCAGGGAATGTCCCTGCAGCTGGGCGAAGGAAGAAAGCTGGGTGGTTTCGATTCCAGAGATCGAGCGTGGAATCGCCACTTCGTCGTCGACGCGGTCGACGGTCATGAACCAGGTGATTTTGTCATCTGGACCATCGCGAAGGAGCTGAAGAATGCTATGCTGGTCGGTCGCGCCCAGGGCTGCGATCGGTGTGAAACCTTTGCCGTCTTTGCCCAAGCTCTCGCCCCAGAGCTGAACAAACCACGAGCTCAGCTGCTTAAGTGGGCTCGAGTAAGGCATCGAAACGTGAATCGGGCGAGTCTTGTACTGACGAATCAATTCAGCACCGATGACGAAGAGTGGGTTCTTCTCATGTACGGCTTTGTCGTTGTACTCGCGCACTTGTTGCGCGCCTTTAAGGAATTCCGACACGTTGAGGCCAGCCAGAGCCATCGGAAAGAGACCGACCGGAGTGAAGATCGAGAAGCGGCCACCGACCGATGGAGCGATCTCGAGCGTCTGAATGCCGTGCATGCGGGCGAACTTTCTCAGGTCGCCTTTTTCAGGATCGGTGATGCCGATCGCGTGAGTCTTCCAGCGGTCTTTGCCGAGCCAGTCGAGCGCAATCAGAAACTGCGCGATGGTTTCAAACGTCGTTCCGGATTTGGTGACGCAGCAAACGAGAGTCGTGGCCGGATTGAGTTTGGAAACGGTCGTCTTCCAGTCAATCGGGTCTGGGTTCTCCATGAAATGGAAACGGATCTTGTCCGAGGTCTTTTCGCGAAGAGCGGAGAGAAGAGAAATCGGCCCGAGTGAGCTTCCGCCGATGCCGAGAAACAGGCAGTCAGTGAAGAGCTCTTGCGCCAAAATCTGCTGGGCGAGCTCGACGGACTTCTTTGCGTGCGAAATTTCTTCGTTAGAAGGAGCGTCGTAGAAACCGACTTCTTTCTGATCGAATCGTGCCTTCAGCTTTTCCCAGGCTGATTGAAACTCTGCTCCACCACCGGCGTAATCGCCTGGCGAACGGCTCAGATTTGACCAGTCAAACGTGATGGGGGCATGTCCGAGACGAGAAGCGGTGATCATGTTCGCGATCCTACCTATTGGCCTGCGCCATTGGCAATAGCTCTACCAATAATCAGGCGTTGAATCTGGTTCGTACCTTCGACGATCTGCATGACCTTGGCTTCACGCATGTAACGCTCGACAGGAAATTCCTGAGTATATCCGGAGCCGCCCAGAATCTGAACGGCATCAGTCGTCACGCTCATCGCGGTGTCGGTGGCGAAGAGCTTGGCCATCGCGGCCTCGGTTGAAAACGGCTTTCCGTTGTCCTTCAGCCAGGCCGCGCGATGAACGAGCAGGCGAGCGGCGTCAAGGCTTGTCGCCATGTCGGCAAGCATGAAGCTCACGCCTTGGAATTCAGCGATGGGCTTTCCGAATTGTTCGCGTTCACGAGAGTGTTTCGCAGCCGCCTCGAGTGCACCGCGTGCAAGACCAACGGCCGAAGCTGCGATCGTGATGCGGCCGCTGTCGAGGGCGGTCATCGCGATCTTAAAACCATCGCCTTCTTTGCCGACGAGGTTCTCGGCCGGAACGCGAAGGTCTTGGAGGACGAGTTCCATCGTGTGCGAGATGTGCGCGCCCATCTTTTTCTCGCGCTTGCCGTAGTTCAGGCCTTTCATGCCTTTTTCTACAATGAAGCTAGAAACGCCCTTGGGGCCCGGGCCGCCCGTGCGGGCCATCAGTATAATGACGTCAGCCGAGTCACCCTGGGTGGTCCAAAGCTTGGTTCCATTAATGACGTAGTGGTCGCCTTCGCGCTTTGCGGTCGTTCTGAGCGAGCCTGCGTCTGAACCGCTGGATGCTTCGCTAAGGCTGAACGCTCCGATTCCATGACCGGTAGCGAGCTTAGGAATGTATTTGGCCTTTTGGGCCTCAGTGCCAAAGATATTGAGAATGATCTGGGGAAGGCCGGTCACTGCAACGCTGATGGCGTAGGCAGCGCTTCCAATGGCGATCTCTTCGAGTGCGGCAGCGTATTCTTGGTAGCCAAGGCCGGCGCCACCGTAAGCTTCCGGGGCGGGAATTCCAGTCAAACCAAGCTCGCCGAGCTTCTGAATGATCTCGGGACGAAAGCGCTCATCGTGTTCATCCTTCTCAACGAGAGGGGCGAGTTCCTTTTCGCTGAAGCGTTTCGCCAAGGCGCGAATCTCGGTCTGAACGGGGTTTTCTTCGAAACTAAACGGAGCGCTCATAAGTTAAATGCTCGGAATGAAAGAGGGTTTCCGTTCTTTTATGGGGTTCTGGGGTTGAAGACAAGAAGCTTCGAAAAGGGGCCCCACAGAGGTTTGAATGTTAACAATTCATAAAAATAAGACGCTGAAATCAAAGGGTTTTTAAAAGACGGATACGAAGAGTCAAGTTTTATGTGCCAGGTCCGATGAGTTAGTTGCTATGAAAAATACACGCTCTAGTCAGGTATTGGGGTTCGTAATGTGTGTGGGTGTTCTCGTCGGCTCTGCCGCTAAGGCAGATGACAAGACCATCAACAATCCGGAGATGTCGCCTATCATCCGGGAAGAATTTCGTCGTGCGAGAGAGGAATTGAAATCACAGCTCACGGAATCGAAGAAGCGCATCGCTGACCTCGAAGCCGCACGAGCAAAAATTGTCGCTCACTATAAAAAATTGGGCCTCCAGGAAAAGAACTGGATCGAGCATCTGCGTAAGTACGATCTTTTGATCGTGGCACGCAACTCGGATGACAAAGCAGAATATGTTCCAGTGAAAGAAGTCGCACAGCGCGACATCGACAACTTGAACAAACTGTTCGACGACTACGTCCAGATGCGTCCGTTCTCGGGCCGTCTGACCGCCGAACAGACCCGTAAGTTCATCGATGAAGGCCGAGAAAAACTCAGCTTCTTGTCGAAAATGCATACGGATCCATCTGAGAAAAACACTCCTGACCTCGCGATTGTCGCGAAGGAAAAAATGGATGCAGAACGTGAAGTCCGTCGCGTTCAGGTTCTCGCCCTCCAGCTGGGCTTCGACTTGAACAAAGACATTCAGTACGCTGACATTCCAACGAAGCGGTCGGATCGCGCTCCGGCTTCTGTCACGGCTGAGTAATTTCCTGACTTAATACACCATAGCTAGAGCTTGGATCCGCCGGCGAATCAGAAAGGGTTCGCCGGCGAGGTCCAAAAAACAAAGCGACGGTGTTGGGCTTAAGCGGGAAAAGGGCAAACAAAACAAATCGAGAGCCGCCTCTTCACGGGGGCGGCTTTTGGTTTTTGTGGAGACTGAGTTTATGACGAAGCTTTGGATTCTGGGTGCGTTTGTATTTCTGTCGATAGCATCCGCTTGGGCCTCTGGTCAGGCGAGCCTCGCAGACCTGGACTCCGCTGCTCTCGTGCTGCGAATGTCGGTTGATGGGCATCCTGATGTGGCTTGTGGGATCCAGGCGGAGGAGGCGGGTGCTCTTCTGCGCGCGGTTCATCCGATGATCGATTCCAAGATTCAAGAGGTTCGCAAGCGCGCCTATGTGAAAGGCTATTGGCCCCATGTGCAGGCCGTCGAGACCTGCCAGAAGGCTTGCCATTGCGGTGTGTGGGGCGATCTGGCGGAAGGGGCCGAGATGCGGACAGGTACCCCCAAGGCGAGCCAGAAGCGCTGGAAGAAGGCTCTCGAATCCGCGAAATCAAAGGCCACAAAACAAACAGAGAAGCAGAGCTTAGCTTGTGCCAAGTCTGCTTCTCCGAAGTTTTGTACGAGTGATCTTTTAAAGACGTTACGTAAAGAAGCTGCAGGAAACTAGCCGCAGGGCGAGGTTTGCGAAGCGGCTGTTACGTTACGGCCTTGCTGCTGCAGCTGCGTTCATCTCATCGACGATTTCAGGAATCGTGACCGTACGAATGTGATTCGCCGGATCCTTCAGGTAGCCCATGAGTTTTTCCGACGCGACCACTGACTGCGGGTGAATGTCGTGGAAGAGGATGATGCCTTTTCCGAGCTGGTTCATTTGCTTCAGAGCGCGCTGAACGATGGAATCAGGGTTTTTGTCCTGCCAGTCGAGCGTGTCGACGTTCCAGAACACGTGAATCATTCCCTGGTCCGCAATGATCTGACGAACTGAGGTCACGTTGGTGCCAGAGCCGTAAGGTAGGCGGAAGTACTTGGGACGAACTCCGAGAATCGTCGTGAAATCGTTTACGGCATCGACGATTTCGTGCTGTCTTCCGGCAGCGCTGAGCTTCGGCACGTTGGCGTGAGTATAGGAATGGGAAGCCACGGCATGGCCTTCAGCGATCTCTCGTTTTCCCATAGCTGCGTAAGCTGCCATTTTCAGCTGCTGGGTCAACATGAAGAAAGTCGCCTTCATGTCGTGTTTTTTGAGATTGTCGATGACCTTGGTTGTCGTTCCGGCTGGGCCGTCGTCATAGGTGAGGGCCCAGGTTCCCTTAGGAAATCCGTTGCCGGTCATGTTTCCGTAGGTGCCGACGCCGGCTTTGTAGATCGGACCCGACTGTGGGTCGCGGCCTAGGTTTTCAAATTCGACGTGGTCTCTCATTTCTCGAGCCAAGCGATCCACAAGATCGGCGACATGAAGTCCTTTTTCGCCACGAAGTGGTTCGAAGTACTTGTGGGCATTTCGTTTTACTTTTGCGCCCTTTTTCAGCTCTTCCACGTCGGCGTTGTGAGTCGCTAGACGTTTATCAAAGTTACGTTGAAAAACGGTGTGGTCACAGGTGACGTAGTAGTCTTGCAGGTCTTCGAATGACTCTTTAACATCGAGGAGCGCGAGGCGTGCGTAGAGGGTGTCCGGTCCGCCACGAATCAGATCTTGGATCTCTTCACCCGCGTCAGAAGTGTATTTTCGAACCACTTCGTCGCGCCTGAAACCAGGGTTTGTCTGAACCTCTTGCTCGATTTTCACCATGTAGATGTCTTCAAGCGAATGTCGAATCGATTGGCGAATCTGGTGAAGAGCCAAAAGCTTCAGATAGGTAACGCTTTTGCGAATCTTGGCGAGCGGCTTACCACTATCCAGCATCTCGTCATAGTGATCGAGAAGTTCGGCGCCCAGCATGTAGGCTTGCACCATGGCTCGCAGGCGAGCTCTGCGCTTGTCTTCGTAGCGGCCTGGCGAGGCTAAGACGCGCGCCGCTTCAGCGGCGTCGTCCGGAGTTGGATGACAGAGGCTGTTTACCGATGCAGGATTTCGTCCGCCTGCGACCGTGTTTTCAGCAGTCTTCGTCGTCGGCGATGTGCACGCCGATGCAAACGTTGCAGACACCGCCAGCGTCATGCTTGTGACTGCCCAGTTACCATTTTTCTTTTTCGTCATTTTTCTGTCCATCCCTATTAAGCTTTCGCATCTTTCGTTTCGGTTTTCGTGCGCGAGACTTAAACTATTGAGATGACCATTTTCGCGGATTCGCGTGCCATGATCTTGGCACTCGCCATCATCTCTGGATTTCTCACCAATCTCAATGCGATTTCAGCACAGGCGCAGTTCCTGGAGCTTGGAAATGCGCAGTCGAGCGCGGTGATCGGAATCGCGGCGGCGTTTGTTTTTTGCGCGCTGATGAGAAGGCTTTTGAATCCACCTTCGGCGAAGCTGAGATACGCGCACTATCTTGCAGGAGCGGTTGGTACGGTTTTGCTTCTCCTGCTGGCGGTGGGGCTCGTGGTTGAGAGCACGGATACGAGTTGGGTCAGATTCGGCGCGATTTCATGCTGGCTCTTTTTAGCCGTACTTTTTTCTGAAGCGTTTCGTCTCATGCTCATTGAGCTGAGCAATCGTCACGTCAATCCAGCTCACATCGGCTCGTTTTACTACACGTTGATTCTTGGCTACGAAATCGGAACCATCGGCGCGGCCACTTCCATTATCCTTACCGACTTCGAACATCTGGCGCCCTACCAGGTCATTCTCTGTGTGATCGGAGTGGGCACCGTTTTCGTGACGGCTCTTCTTTTCGGATTTGGTGGATTTCGAAATATCGAAGTTCGTTTCTCGCGTCGCGCGGTCGACGCCAAGCAGCTCCTTCCGCTCGGAGCGAGCCTGTTTGTTCCGCTGCTTCTGATGGGCGGGGGAGTTGGACTCTTTCGGCAGTTTCAGGACTATCAAGTGCGTTCGGTGATCAAGGCGACGGCAAAGAGTCCTGAAGAAATCATGAACGCGATTCTCGAGCTCTATGTCTTTGGCAGTCTCATCACGATTGTGGTTTCTACGGCTTTGAGTCGTTTCTCGATGAAGTATCGCCTTTCGCCTTTTCGAGTGGTCGCGGTAGGCGCCGTGATTCTCGCGTGCGTGCAGTTCTATCTTTTCCGTGCAGCAGGAGAGAGTGGCTATATCGGCATGGGCGCGATGGCTCGAGGAATTGAACGCGGAGTCTATATGCCAAGCGTTGTTCTGCTGATGAGCTTCTTTGTCGGGGCTCAGCGAACGCCCCTTAGGTTCTGGCACCATCTCATGGTCTTAGCGGCTTCCGGCGGTGTCTTTCTCTTGCTGAGCGTGATTCAGCTCTGGACCGGAACGGAGCTGATTGCGCCGCTTAGTCCCTGGGTCACGATGCTCTCCATGGTTCTGGTCTTTGTGACGGCGCTTTCATCGCAGAAGAAGTTTGCCGAGTTTTTCCGAATGAATATTTCCGGTGCGAAGGTTCCCGCGATTCTCAGCGCCACCGGGCTTTCTTATCTGCGTCCACGTGGCTATCCGGATTTGATGAACCAGGTGCTCGCACTGAATCCAAAGAAGCTGCTTCGAAAAACGATCATCTTGGGTCTTGGATTTTCTCGTGATCAAAAAGCCTCGGAAATCGTGATTCAGGAGTTTCAGTCAGAGAAAGAAGAAATCCAGCTCGCGGTCATCGATGCATTGAGCGCTTCGCGTAGCTACCGCGGATTGAATTTCATTTTGAACGTCTGTTTGACCGGAAAGAGCGCGCGAAGTCTCAGCGTTCGATTGAACGCGGCCACCTTGGTTTCATCCCTCTACGGTAAGCGCGCCATTCCGATCATCATGATGGGTTTGAACGACGATGATCCGCGAATGGTTGCCAACGCACTCGAGGCGCTGGCCATGTTTCGTGAGGCCGAGTTGGTTCCTGTTTTCATCAAGCATCTCGAGTCTGAGGTTCCCCGGGTGCGTGCGAATGCTCTCATGGGTCTTGGGTTACTGAAGTCGTATCGGGCGCGTTACCAAGAAGAAGTGATGCGTGCGCTTCGTGGGCCGGTCGGAACGATTCAGAGTTCTTGTATCTATGTCGTGGGACGAGTGCGTGACCGAACATTTCTCGAAGAGCTCCGTCGTCTGGAGCAAGAGACTCGGACCGGTTCAGATCCTTCGCTTTTCCAAGTCAGAAGAATGTTGGCTTGGGCCCTGACTTGCCTGGGTGAGCCAGCAGGCCGAGCTCTGTTTTGGCAGCTTCTTTCGGAAAAGAGCGCTTCAGACAGTGGGGCGGGCGGAGGCGCGGACTCCATCCTTCACTTCTTTTCGCAGCTCACCCAAGAGGAGCGCTATGACTGCGTTCAGCATTGGTTGGTGGAGGACATGACTTCGCCCGAGGCCATTCGCGAGCGAGAGTTGAAAGTCGCGACGATTCTCAAGGGGTCGCGCTTTGATTTTCACTTCGAATCTGAATACGCGTTCGATCTGAGCGAATCCTTGGTCGAGCTTCGAGATCAGAGACTCGGCGCTTACACGCCAGTGTCTGGCGTGTAGTCGATTCGAACTTCTTCGTCATCGCCTGGTGCGAAACTCAAATCACTAAAGACGACGGCGTTTTGATTGGGGTCGTAGGTCCAGAAGCCACCGAGTGAACGAGGTCCGCTTGGGATTTCTCGGTCTCCGTAGATGACATGAATGCTGGAAACAACCGGACGCGATTGAAGATAGAACCAAGGCGAACTCACGCGGCGCATGATGTCCTGAGCGATATCCGAGAGCAGCGGGCTGAAATCGCCTTTACAGAGAGGGTAGGC
>OUNO010003089.1_pt1 | contig 14420 bp, 16 predicted proteins | sample 1779811 | NCBI WGS metagenome assembly OUNO01 (sample SAMEA3914804, study PRJEB12502) | metagenome | biome: forest; material: soil | place: Canada | collected 2010-06-25 | depth 0.3 m | reverse complement strand
CCCCGCCGAGCCCGCCGGCGACCTGCTTCAGGCCGGGCCGATGCTGGCCGCCGCCGGCCGCTCGCTGATCGAGCCCGGGCGCGACTGCGAGGGCTTCTCGGCCGGCTCACGCCAGTTCGACTCCGACATCACCGAAGGTCGCCACCCGCGCGCCGCGCTCGGGCTCGGCGGCAGCGAGCTGATCGCCGTCGCCGCCGATGGCAGGGCCGACGACGACGCCGGTCTCTCGATCGCCGAGCTGGCCGAGGCAATGCTCGGCCTCGGTGCCCAGGAGGCGATCAACCTCGACGGTGGCGGCTCGGCCTCGCTGGTCGTCGGCGGCCGGCTGCGCAACACCCCGCGCGAGGAGCACGGCAAGGAGCTGGTCGGCGGTCGCGAGGTCGCCACGGCGCTGCGCTTCGTCTCTATATAGAGAGCGAGCCGGGAGGCCTGGACCGCCCCGGCGCGGCACGGCAGTAGTCTCGATGTAGATGCCATCTACACCTACAAAGCTGTTGATGGGTATCTATTTCTATCCCCGCGGCGGCTCCGCCCACGTCTGCCGGGCGCTGGCGCGCGAGTTCGAGCGCAACGAGTTCGAGGTCACCGTGCTCTCCGGCTCGCGCTCGGATTTCGGCGAGCACGCGCTGGCGGCGGGCTTCTACTCCGGGCTCGACCTGCGGCCGGTCGACTTCACGCCGGCGCTGCGCAGCCCCGACCGGCTCGGCTTCGAGGCCGGCGCCGGGACGGCGCCGATGCACGGCTCCTACGAGGACCGCCTTGGCGCCGAGGACCCGATCATCGCCGGCATCGGCGAGGTCGCCTACGAGATCCAGGTCGACGCCTGGACCCGCGAGATGGAGCTGGCCGGGGCCGGCGACGCCGACCTCCTCTACCTGCACCACCTGACCCCGCTGAACGAGGCGGCGGCGCGGGCCTTCCCGGCGACGCCGGTGCTCGGGCACGTGCACGGCACCGAGCTGCTGATGCTGGAAGAGATCGCCGCCGGCGCCCCGGCGGGCTGGGGCGACGCCGAGGCCTGGGCGGAGCGGATCCGCGAGTGGGCCGCTGCCTGCGAGCGGATCGTCGTCAGCAGCGCCGCCGGCGCCGAGCGCGCCGCCGCGGTGCTTGGCCTCGAGCCCGAGCGCTTCGCCTGTGTCCCCAACGGCTTCGACTCCAGCTTCGCGCCGCGCTGGGTCGACCGCCGCGCCCACTGGCGCCGGCACCTGGTCGAGCGGCCGCAGGGCTGGCGCCCGGGAACGGCGCCCGGCAGCGTCGCCTACGAGCGGGCCGAGCTCGAGCCCCTGGCCGGGACCGTGCTGCTCTACAGCGGCCGCTTCACCGAGGTCAAGCGGCTGGCGCTGCTGCTCGAGGCCTACGCCCTCGCCCGCGAACGCTGCAGCCACGAGACCGCCCTCGTCCTGCTCGGCGGCTACCCCGGCGAGTGGGAGGGGGAGCACCCGATCGAGACGATCGAGCGGCTCGCGATCCCCGCCGCCTTCCTCGCCGGCTGGCACTCCCACGCCGAGCTGCCCGACTTCCTCGGCGCCGCCGATCTGCTCGTCCACGCCTCGGTCAAGGAGCAGTTCGGCCAGGTGCTGGTCGAGGCGATGGCCTGTGGCCTGCCGGTGGTCGCGGTCGATCGCGGCGGCCCGGCGGCGATCGTCGACGATCCGGCGACCGGCTGGCTGGTCGAGCCCGACGACGTCGAGGCCCTCGCCGCGGCGCTGGTCGAGGCGGTCGAGGACCCCGCCGGGCGGCGGCTGCGCGGCGAGCGCGCCCGCGAGGAGGTGGTCGCGACCTACACCTGGAACCAGATCGGCCTCGACCTTGCGGCACTGGCCGACGAGCTGACTGCGGTTTCGCTCTAGCGCTCTGGCGGTAATACTTGACCCAGCCCCCGAACTGGACCGCGCCGACCCAGGAGGACGCATGAGCATCACCAAGACCGACTTCATCGGAGTGCCATCCCAGGACGCGGAGCGATCGCGCGCCTTCTACGTCGAGACGCTGGGCCTGCGGCCCGATCCCAACGCCCAGTTCGAATTCTGGGTCGGCGACACCTGCTTCGGGATCTGGGAACCGGAGAAAATGGGGATGACCTTCGCGCCGCAGAAAAACGCCCACCCGGCGCTGCACGTCGACGACGTCGCCGCGGCCCGGGCCGAGCTCGAGGCGAAGGGCGTCGAGTTCCTCGGCGAGACCTTCGATACCGGGGTCTGCCACATGGCGCTCTTCACCGACCCCGACGGCAACGACCTGATGCTCCACAACCGCTACAAGCTCTACGAGTAGGCCGCGTGTCCATCGCCTTCACCCCCTCGCACCGCGGCGGCTCCGGCTCGCCGCTCCTCTGCCTGCACGGCTTCACCGACACCTGGCGGACCTGGGAGCTGGTCCTGCCGGCGCTCGAAGCCGAGCACGACGTGCTCGCCCCGACCCTGCTGGCGCACGCCGGCGGGCCGGCGCTGAAGGGCGAGTTCAGCGACGAGCTGATCATCGACGCGGTCGAGGCGGCGATGGACGAGGCCGGCTTCGAGACCGCCCACGTCGTCGGCAACTCGCTCGGCGGCTACGTCGCCCTGCGGCTGGCGGCGCGGGGGCGGGCCGACTCGGTCGTCGCCTTCGCCCCGGCCGGCGGCTGGGCCGCGGACGACCCGTCCTTCGACGAGACGCTGGCCGGGTTCACGACGATGTTCGAGCAGCTGAAGCTGATCGCGCCGCAGGCCGAGGCGGTCGTCAGCACCCCCGAGGGCCGCCGCCTCGTCACCCAGCTGATCACGACCAACTACGAGCACATCCCGGCCGAGCTGCTCGCCCACCAGATGGTCGGCGTCAGCAAGTGCGAGGTACCGGCCCTGGTCGCCTACGGCGAAAAGGAGGCTTTCGAGCTCGACGCCGAGAAAATCGAGTGCCCCGTCCGGATCGTCTGGGGGACCGCCGACCAGATCCTCGCCTGGCCCTCCAGCGCCGTCCGCTTCCGCGACGAGTGGTTGCCGAGCGCCGAGTACGTCGAGCTCGACGGCATCGGCCACTGCCCCCAGCTCGACGTCCCGATCGAGGCCGCCCAGCTAATCCTCGGCTTCACCTCTGACTGACGCGCTTCCGGGTTTGTGGCCCCCATAGGGGCCCAAAACTCGGAAGCGCCGCTTGGACCTTTCGCCAAGGGGATTCCGAACGCTCGTTTGATCGGACGGCGGCGGGGGCGAGGATCGAGCTCCCGCCCTGCATAAGGGCCGTTCAACCCCCGGAGGTTCCCCGATGAGCGTTTGGAACGTGGAGGAGCGCGACGACGGAATAATCGTCGCCGCCCACGACAACCCGCCGATGAACTACTTCGTCGGCAAGAGCGCCGCCGAACTGGCCGAGATGCTGCCGCGCTGGCGCGAGCCCGACGTCCGGGTCGTGATCATCACCGGCGCGATCCCCGGCAAATACATCACCCACTACAGCGTCGAGGAGCTGGTCGACCTGGCCGAGGACCGCGAGAGCCTGATCCGCGCTTCCTACGACCTGATCTACGGCTGGCACGGGCTGCTGCAGTCGCTCTCCTACCTCGACAAGCCGGTGATCGCGGCGATGACCGGCGACACCGGCGGCGGCGGGCTCGAGCTCTCGCTCAACTGCGACATCCGGATCATGGAACGCGGCGACTACCTGCTCGGTTTCCCCGAGGCCAGCCTCGGGATCCTCACCGGCACCGGCTCGCAGCTGCTGGAGCGGGCGATCGGCCGCAGCCGGGCGCTCGACTTCCTCCTCCGCAGTCGTTACGTCAGCCCCGAGGGGGCGCTCGACCTGGGGATCGTCAACGAGCTCGCCGACGATGCCAAAGCCCGCGCGATCGAGGTCGCCGAACGGCTCGTCACCAACTCCGCCGTCGCCCTCACCGCGGCCAAGCGCTCGGTCGTCCGCGGCGCCAACCTGCCGATGCAGGAGGGGCTGCGGGTCGAGGCCGAGGAGTGGCTGAAGACGATCGTCACCGACGAGGCGATCGAGGCGATGCGCAGCTACGCCGAGACGCCTTTCGAGGAGCGCCGCCAGTGGGTGCGTGACCATGGCGCCTGGCCGGAGCCAGGCGCCGCGACCGGCAGCTGAGCTAGGCGGTGACGGCCTCGGGCTTGCGCTCGAGGCCGGCCTCGGCCAGGTAGTCCTTGACGACGCGGCCCTGCGGCAGGGTCCAGTCGAAGGTGCCGTAGAAGCCGGCGATCATCGCCGTCGGGGCCATGTCCTGGAGCGGGTCGGTGGCCGACGGGGAGTCCATGCTGACCATGCATCGGCCGCTCCAGATGTCGGGCGTGCCGTCGGCGGCCAGGCAGGGGACGGTCTCGGTCTCGGTCCGGATCAGCTCGCAGACGCTCGGCGGCGAGCCCGCCTCGGCGCCGGGGACGTAGCGCAGGGTGAGGTGCGGGGTGGAGCCGATGTCCTCCATCGTCGCCGGCCGTTCGGGGTTCATCTCGACCGTCAGCAGGCGCTTGCCGCTCGGCCGCTCGGTGGTGAACTGGATCCCCTCGCGGTATCCCGGACCCTGCCCACCCATGTCGAACTTGCACTCGGCGAGCTTCTTCGGCCAGCCCCAGAGCTCACGGCCGGCGGCCATCGGCGCGTCGGCGTCGAGGTAGATGAACGGGCAGTAGAGGTAGGTCTCACCCTCGAACTCGGCTTGGACGATCATGATGGTCTCGTTGTAGGTGCCGAAGGTGGTGAAGGGGTAGTTGCAGCACCAGGCGATGCAGGTCACCGGGTCCGTCGCCGGGGTCACGCCCGGCGGCAGGTGGCGGGTGACCTTCTCGGTGTCGGCGGAGTAGATCCCGAGGATCACTTTGGCGCCCCGGTAGTAGTAGGGCGGGTCGGGGTAGAGCGGGGCGGTTACCGGCGCGTCGAAGCCAGCGAAGAAGTTGTCCATAGACGCAACGTAGCTCCGGCCCACGGGCCGGATCGCCCGGGCTGCAGAGACCCTTGTTGGTTCCTCTATGACGAGGTTCGGAGCGGCAGGCCGACGACGAAGGTGGCGCCGCCGAGGCGGCCCTCGCGGGCCTCGATCCAGCCGGAGTGGGCTTCGACGATCGAGCGCGAGATCGCCAGCCCGAGGCCGGCGCCGGGGATCTGGCGGCTCTTCACCGACTCGCCACGGTAGAGGCGGTCGAAGAGGTGGGGGAGGTCTGCCGCCTTGTTCCCCGGCCCGGTGTCGTCGACGCTGAGCAGCGCCTCGCCGCCCTCGCGCCGCAGGCCGACCTCGATCCGCCCTCCCTTGGGGGTGAACTTGATCGCGTTGGCGATCAGGTTGGTCAGGACCTGGGAGAGCCGGTCGGCGTCGCCCTCGACCTCGAGCGGGCCTTCGATCTCGACCTCGAGGCTGAGGCCGGCCGCGTCGGCGTCGGGCCGCATCGCCTCGGCCTCGGCGGCGACGACGTCGCAGAGCCGCATCGGCGCGAAGCGGAACTCGAACTCGCCGGCTTCGATCCGGGCGATGCTGAGCAGGTCCTCGACCAGCCGCAGCTGGCGGCCGGCGTTGCGCTCGATCACCTCGATGTGGTCGCGGACCGGCCCCGGGCGGGCGCCGGCGTCGGCCCGCAGCAGCGCCGTGTAGCCGAGGATCGAGGTCAGCGGCGTGCGCAGCTCGTGCGAGACCGAGCCGAGGAACTCGGCCTTGGCCCGCTCCAGCTCGGCCGCGGCCTCGCGGGCGCGGCGCTCCTCGGTGATGTCCTGCTGGACGACGACCCAGACCTCGCCGTAGCGTGGGTGGTCGAAGGTGGTGGTGGTCGTCCGGCACCAGATCTCGCGGCCGTCCTTGCGCACCCGCCGCCCCTCGTAGATCGCGCCGCCGCGATCGCGCAGCGATACCTCCGCCTCGCCGCGCCGGCGCTCCTCCTCGGCGTTGAGGTCGGTCGGCCGCATCACCTCGATCGCGCTGCGGCCACTGAGCTCGGCAGCCTTGTAGCCGAGCATCCGCTCGAAGCTGGGGTTGGCGTAGACGAACTGCATGTTCGCCGGCGTCACCAGGGCGACGCCCTCGGCCATGTTGGCGATCACCTCGCCACGCAGCTCCAGCGCCTTCTCGATCGCCACCTGGTCGTTGGCCTCGCGGACCGCGCAGAAGATCTGCCCCTCGCCGGCCACGGCGACCGCCGACCAGATCAGCCAGGACCAGCCGCCACCCCGGGTGCGCCAGCGGTTGCGCAGGCTGAGCCAGTCCATCCCCTCGGAGAAGCGGCCGAGCTCCGCCAGGGTCGCGTCGCGGTCGTCGGGGTGGACGAACTCCAGCATCGGCCGCGAGCGCAGCTCCTCCTCGCTCCAGCCGAGCACCTCGCTCCATCGCCCCTCCAGCTTTCGGAAGTTGCCGTCGAAGCCGACCGTGCACATCAGGTCGCGGCTCGGCTCCGAGCCGACGGTCTCCCGCGCCAGGTCCTCCTCGATCCGTTTGCGCAAGGAGATGTCGTGGACGTGGACGATGTAGTGGGCCGGCTCGCCGTCCTCGTCGCGGGCCAGCGAGACCGCGAGCAGGACCCAGACCGATTCGCCGCCTTTGCGGATGTAGCGCTTCTCCAGCTTGTAGTCGTCGGCCTCCCCCTGCAGCAGCTGTTCGTCGCCCTCGAAGTTGGCGGCGAGGTCGTCGGGGTGGGTGATCTCCGAGAAGGTCAGGCCCTGCAGCTCGAGCTCGCTGTAGCCGGTGATCTCGCAGAGCGCCGGGTTGGCTCGCAGCCAGCGCCCGTCGAGGCCGACCAGCGCCATCCCGGTCGCCGCCAGCTTGAAGGCGTCCTCGAACTTGCGCTCGGCGACGCGGGTCTGGGCCTCGAGCCGGCCGCGCTCGGTCAGGTCGGTGAACCAGGCGATCCGGTACAGCAGGTTGCCCTCCTCGTCACGGGCCGCCATCGCCTCGGAGGCGACGCGGAAGGTGCTGCCGTCGAGTCGGACGTGCTCGGACTCCAGCGCGGCGAACCCGGTCGCATCGACGTGGCGGGCGAGGTCCGGCAGCCGCGTCACCGCCTCGCTTGTAAGCGAGTGGTCGATCGTCTTGCCGACGAAGTCCTTGACCCGGCCGCCGTGCATCTCGGCGTAGGCCGGGTTGACGGCGAGCACCCGGCGGGTGCTGACCTCGATGATCACGATCCCCCGCGTCGTCTTCTCGAAGCTCAGCGCCCAGAGGTCGTGCAGCTTCGAGGGGGCGACTCCCGGGGCGTAGTTGGAGGGGTTCATCGGCAGCCGCCGCCTGCTTGGCAGTCCGCGGTTCCTTGTGCACGCCATTCGTGGATAAGGAACCGCGGGATGGTGAGCTGTCCTCTTCGACCTCGCTCGCTTCCGACCTGCCGATCGGTTATCCATCAGGGCGTGAGCACAGCGACCGTTTTAGTCATCGAGGACGACCCGGACATCCGCGGCCTCGTCACCGCCCTCGTGCAGAGGGCCGGGATGACGGGCATCGGCGCCGACGACGGCCGCTCCGGGATCCGCTCCTTCTTCGAGCACCGGCCCGACCTGCTGGTCCTCGACATCGGCCTGCCGGAGGTCGACGGCTGGCAGGTGCTCGAGCGGGTGCGGGAACTCAGCGACGTCCCCGTCCTCGTCCTCACCGCGGCCGGCGAGGGGCCCGAGAAGGTCCGCGGCCTCGAAGGCGGCGCTGACGACTACGTCACCAAGCCGTTCGAATCGGAAGAGCTGGTCGCCCGGATGCGGGCGCTGCTGCGCCGTCAAGGCACCGCCCGGCCCGACCTCGAAGTCCTCGCCGACGACGTGATCCGGATCGACGAGGCCCAGCGCCGGGTCGAGGTCGACGGCCGGCCGGTGGCGCTCAGCCCGACCGAATTCAGGCTGCTGGTGGCGCTGATGCGCAACCGCGAACAGGTCGTCACCCAGGAGCAGCTGCTGGAGTTCGTCTGGGGCAACGCCGGCGGCGACCCGAAGCAGGTCCGCCTCTACGTCAGCTACCTGCGCCGCAAGCTGCGCCAGTCCGGTGATTTCCAGCCGATCGAGACCGTGCGGGGCTTCGGCTACATCTTCCGGCCCGCAATTTCGCGCCCAGAACAGGCACCCCCCCGCCATTCGGGCTAGTAGGAACGGCCATTTCATGGGCCTTTCCCTCATTCATATGCGTTTCAGGCACTGATCCCACGGACCTCCTGCACCTCGCACCGATTCAGTCGCGCGGCTCCGATAGCCGCTGAATCAAGCGAATCGCTCCACCAAGGAGGTTGCAGTGAATATCCGTACGAAATTGCTCCTGACCGTTCTCTGCGTGGGTGCCCTCGGCAGCCTCGCGGCGATGGGCGTGTTCGGCGCCTTCAGCGCCACCACGACCAACGCCGGCAACACGATCACCGCCGGCACCGTGACGATCGGCGACAACAGCTCCGGCGCCGCGATGTACAGCCTGACCGCCGCCAAGCCCGGCGACAGCGTCAGCAAATGCATCAAAGTCACTTACACCGGCAGCCTCAACGCCGACGTCCACCTCTACACGCCCAGCGCGATCGGCTCGCTCGGCCAGTACGTCGACCTGACGATCACCCCGGGCACGCAGGTCACCCCGACCTTCCCGAACTGCACCGGCTTCGTCGCCGACTCCGGCGGCGCGCTCTACACGGGCACGCTGGCGGCCTTCGGCACGGCGAAGAACAGCTACGCCAACGGCGTCGTCGACAACCCCGGCACCGCGGCGACCAAATGGGTCGCCAACGACTCGGTCGTCTACCAGATCACCGCGACCCTGCAGAGCGCCGCCCCCGACGCGGCCCAGGGCCTGACCACCAACGCCCACACGTTCACCTGGGAGGCACGCAACCAGTAACGGGGTCGGTGGAGCGACGCTCGTGACCGAGGGAGGGGCCGCCGCGGCTTTGGCGGCCCCTCCCGGTGTCGGAGAGCACGCATGACCGGTTCGGACTTCGCAGACAGACTCACCCGCATCATCGCGGTGGCGATCGGCTTCAGCCTCGTCGCGGTGGCGATCGTGATGGCCCGCCCGGCCGGCGGCCATGGCGGCGTGCTGCCGGCCTCGCTGCGGATCTCCGCCGGCCAGGACGGTGCCGTGGCGATCTCTCCGGCGGCGCCGAAGCCGTTGCTGGACAGCGGCCCGATGCGGCCCGGCAGCCACGCGAGCGGCCGGATGCGGCTGCGCAACGAGACCGGGGAGAGCCTCGCGATCGGGTTCCGCGCCGAGCCGTCCTCGACCGCGCTCGACGGCATCGCCCGGGTGAAGATCACCGCCGCCGGCCGCACGATCGCCGACACGACGCTGCAGGCGCTGCGACAGGGAACCGCCGGCAGGGTCCGGCTGGCCTCCGGGGCCGCGGCCGCGGTCCAGGTCCGTGCCTGGATCCCGGCCGAAACCGAGACCGGCTACGAGGGCGCCAGCGTCGACGTGCTGCTCAGCACCGTGGAGGCGGGCGGACGATGACGATGGCGCTGCACTCGCGGGCGCTGCGCCGCCTCTGGCTCTTCGTCATCTGGCTCTGCCTCGGCCTGACCTTCGGCTCGCTGCTCGCCGCGGCCGCGCCGCTGGCGATCGGCGACCGCTCCTTCACGGTCCGCTCGGGCTCGATGACCCCGGCGATCGAAACCGGTGACGTGCTCGTCACCGAGCCGATCTCGCCGCTCGCGGCCCGGGTCGGCGACATCGTCACCTTCCGTGACCCCGAGGGCAGCGGCAAACTCTTCTCGCACCGGGTCCAGGCGATCCGCCCGGCCGGCGACACCGTCCACTTCGTCACCCGCGGCGACGCCAACACCTCGACCGAGCGCTGGAACGTGCCGGCCGACGGCAGCATCGGCAAGGTCGCCTACCGGATCCCGAAGATCGGCTACGCGCTGGTCTGGACAGGCACCGTCCCGGCCCGGATCGCGCTGATCGTGATCCCGGCGCTGCTGCTCTGCTGCACCGGCCTGGCCCGGATCTGGCGGCCGCGGCCCGAACCGGGGGTGGGCGCCGGTGAGTAGGAACCACCGCTGGTCCCTCGCCGCGTTCCTGGCCCTGGCCCTCGGGCTCGTCTCGCTGCTCGCCGCCGGCTCGGTCTGGGGCGCCTTCTCCTCGAAAAACGCGACCAGCGCGGGAAACACGATCACCGCCGCGGCCGACTTCCGTGCCCCGACCGCGAGCGAGACGGTGATCGCCAAGACCACCGGGGGTCATGGCGGCGTGATCAAGAAAAGCGGCACCTACTACGTCTACGCCAACGTCACCGACAGCGGCAAACCCGCCAGCGGGGTCTCGACCGTGAAAGCGAACGTCAGCCCGATCACCGCCTCACAGACGGCCGTCACGCTCAGCGCCGGGACCTTCACGGTCGACGGCGTCTCCTACAACCGCCGCAGCGGCTCGCTCACCGCGGCCTCGACCCTGACCGGCGCAACGGCTCCCTACACGCTGACGATGACCGACGTGGCCGGCAACGCGCGGACCGAAAGCGGCTTCAGCGTCGACGTCGACAACACCGTGCCGACCGCCGCCGACGTCCAGACGGCCAACCACGGCGCGATCGCCGGCCGCGCCGACATCGGCGACAAGATCACCTACACCTTCAGCGAGGAACCCGAGCCGGACTCGATAGTCAACGAATGGGACGGCGACGAGCTCGACGTCGTCGTCCGCCTCAACCAGGTCGCCGCCGCCGACACGGTGACGATCTACAACGAAACCAACAAAACCCTGCTGCCGCTGGGGACTATCAACCTCGGCCGCACCGACTACACCACCGCCAACCTCACCTTCGGCGCCAGCGGCACGGCGTCGACGATGGAACTCAGCGGCAATCAGCTCTTCGTCACCCTCGGGACCCAATCGGCGGCGGCGACGACCGCGGCGGCGACCGGGTCGATGATCTGGACGCCGGTGGCGACCGTCACCGACCTCGCCGGCAACGCGATGGCGACGACGGCCAGGACCGAGTCGGGAAGCGCCGACAAGGACTTCTGATGGATGCTCGACGACTCAACCTGCTTGGCGGCTGGGCGCTGGTCGCGATCGGCGTCACGGCGCTGGCGCTGGCCTTCTCCGGTCTCGGCAGCGCCTCGGCGCAACCGCTGACGGCGAACGCCTCGGGGGCGATGCGGATCGCCAGCTCGAGCGCCGACCAGGCGATCCTCAGCGCCGCCGACATGTGGCCCGGCGGCTCGGTGCACGGCACGGCGGAGATCCGCAACAACGGCAAGGCCAGCGCCGCCCTGGTGCTGGCGCCCCAGAACCTCGGCGACGTCGGCGGCGCCGGCGGCGGGGTGCTCTCGGCGGCGCTGCGGCTGACGATCCGCGACGTCAGCGGCGGCTCGGAAGCGATCGTCTACAGCGGCCCGTTCGGGGCGCTGCGCAAGATCCGGGTCGGGGCCCTGGCCCCGGGGGAGCAGCGGCGCTACTCGTTCACCGCGCAGCTGCCGGACAGCGGCACGGTCGAAGCGCAGGACGCCTTCGCCGGCGCCCGCACCCGGGTCGACTACCGCTGGTCGCTGAGCGGTGCCGCCCAGGCCCGCTGCGCGACCCGGCTCGGCGGCGAGCGCGGCGCCAACAAGCTGGTCGGGACGGTCGGCGGCGACCGGATCGCCGGCGGCGCCGGGGCCGACCGGATCTACGGCCGCGACGGGGCCGACTGCCTCGACGGCGGCGCCGGCCGCGACCGCGTCTTCGGCGGCGGCGGCGACGACTCGATCCAGGCCCGCGACGGCGTCGCCGACCTGGTCGACTGCGGCAGCGGCGAGGACGTCGCCGTCGTCGACCCCAAGGACGTCACCCGGGGCTGCGAGACGCTCCGCTAGCCGCCGCGGGAGATTCGCCAGTAGGCGCGCAGCCGGCGGCGGAAGGCCTTCGGCTTCTCGGCGTAGATCCGCTCGCCGAGGGCCAGCGCCTGGTCGAGCAGCTCCTCCTGGCGCCTGGCGATCAGGGCCGCGATCGCGTCGCGTTCGGCGACGACGCCGACCCGCGTCCCGAGGTCGGCGGCGAGGACCGCGAAGTCGTGGTGGTCGCCGAGCAGCTCGGAGAGCTCGTGCGCCTGCTCGGCGCTGGGATCGAGCAGCCCCGGCCAGGAGCCGGCCAGCAGGCGCAGGTCGTACCAGAGGTCCTTGGCCCGCTTGCGCAGCTCGTGGACCTGCACGTCGCGGCGGCCCTCGCGGGCGGCCGCCAGCGCCTCGCGGCCGTCGCGGTAGGTGCGGTCGAGGCCGGGCTCGATCAGCTCCCAGGAGTCGCCGTCCAGCCGCCAGTCGGGGATCCGCTCGGCGCCGGACTCGATCTTCTCGACCGCGCCGGCGACCCGGGCCGCCAGCTCCTCGCTGTCGCCGGCGATCGCCTCCTGGTCGGCGGCCAGCGCTTCGCCCCAGGCCAGCGCCGGCGCCAGCGGCAGCTCGCCGCCGAAGCGCGCTTCCAGCCCCTTCAGGGTCTCCAGCTTGACCTCGGCGTCTCGGCTCGCGGAGAGCAGCCGGCCGGCGTCGCGGTAACGGCGGTTCTCGGCCCGGAAGGCCTTTGCGCCGAGCTCGCCGCGGGCCAGCCGCAGCACGGCGCGGATCTTCTTCAGGTCTTTGCGGGCGCCGTGGATGGCTTCGCCGAGCTCGTCGGGCTCGCCCTTGCGCAGTCGGGTAACGGCCTTCTCGGCACGGCCGTGGGCGACTCGCCGCAGGCCCTCGGCGGCGCTCTCGTCCGGCTTCAGCCGGTATGCCCAGCTGGCCTGATCGTCGTCCATCTCTGGATTCTGCCCGTCCGCCGCCGTTTCGTGCCTCGGATCGCCGTCGGTGGCGAGGCTCTGGTTCGAGTAGCGGCGGTCCCCGGTCAGCTCTTCGCCCATCCACTTGCGCGCCTGGAAGGAGCGGCTGCGCTGCTCGGACTCGAACTCGACCTCCACCGTCACCAGCCCCGCCAGCGGTCCCGCGTAGACGTCGACCTCGGCCCGCAGCTGGTCGCCGAGCGGCACGACGTAGCGGGTCTTGGCCAGGCGCCGGCCCGCGGTCAGCGGCCAGAGCCGGCTGAACTGACCCGGGCCAAGGGCGATCTCGACCTCCTCCCGGACCTCGCCGCTACCGCGCTTGACGGTCAGGGTCAGATCGGCCCCCGCCCGCCGCAGCCGCACCTCGGCCTCGTCGTCGATCGCCAGGTAGCCCTGCTCGATCTGGCTCGCGGGATGGTCTCCGAGCCACCCGGGGGTGGGGGAGACGAGAAACTTTCGCTCGATCTCGCTGGGCACAGCGGAAGGGTAGTCCTCCCCGAATGGAAGGATGCTTCCCAAGTGGACGGCAAGCTCAGAGTCGGCGACACGCTCGGCGAGGTCTTCGGGATGTATCGCGACCGCGCCGGCACGCTGCTGCCGGTCGGCTTCTGGCTCTTCCTCATCTCGACGATCGTCGAAGACACGGCCGGGAGAACTCTTCTCTTCCCAATCGCGCTGGTGGTCGGCTTGGCGGTTCCAACCCTTTACGAGGGCATCGCCATCGGCATGGTTCGCGACGCCCGGGGTGGCCGCAGCTCCTCCGTCCGTGAGCTGGCCGGTTTCGTCGTCCCAGTCCTGCTCCCCCTGGTTGGCGCGTCCTTCCTTTTCGTGATCGGCGTCCTTGCCGGTCTCGCCCTATTTATCGCTCCCGGCCTCTACCTGCTCACGATCTGGTTCGTCGTCTCCCCGGTGATCCTGATCGAGCGCTCCGGTGTCTTCGCCGCCTTCGGCCGCTCGCGCCGGCTGGTGCGCGGCAGCGGCTGGGCCGTTTGCGGCATCGCGATCATCGCTTTCGTCCTTCCCCCTGCAATCGCGGTGGGTCTCGGCTTTGCGCTCGGCGGAGTTTTCGAAGGGGTGATCCTGCAGGCGATCCTCGGTGTCCTCCTGGCAACCGTCACCGCCCCGATTCCGAGCCTCGCCGCCGGCATCCTCTACTACCGCCTGCTGGCGATCGCCCCCGCCGCACCGGTCGCGCCGCCTTCGGCCGCTGCCTGACTGAGACCCGCCGCGAGTCCGCGCTCATGCACGCTATGCGTGCTCCAGGGCGGACTCAGTGACTGAGCAGGCCGGCGACGGCCAGGGCCAGCTGCTCGCCGCGGCGGGTCAGGGCGTACTCGGTGTGGGGGGGACGGCCGGCGATCAGCTGGCGCTCGACGATCCCGGCCGCCTCCAGCTGCTCGAGCCGCTCCGACAGCGTCGTCGGCGAGACGCCGGGGAGTGACTGGCGGAACTCGTTGAAGCGGGTGGCGCCGCTGGAGCAGGCGTAGATCGTCGCCATCGTCCAGCGGCGCTCGAGCAGCCCGGCCGCCGCGCGGAGCTCCGGCGGCACGGGCTTGCAGTTACGACATCGCGGCGACATCCCTATGCCGCCGCCGCGACGTCCGCTCCGCTCTCGACCGGCTCCAGCGCCAAGCCGAGGACCTCGTCGATGCTCATCACCGGGTGGAAGGTCATCTGCTCGCGCACCTCCTCGGGGACCTCGTCGAGGTCGCCGCGGTTGCGCTCGGGCAGGATCACCTCGGTCAGGCCCGCCGCGTGGGCGGCCAG
>OUNO010000535.1_pt1 | contig 14423 bp, 11 predicted proteins | sample 1779811 | NCBI WGS metagenome assembly OUNO01 (sample SAMEA3914804, study PRJEB12502) | metagenome | biome: forest; material: soil | place: Canada | collected 2010-06-25 | depth 0.3 m | reverse complement strand
CCGTGCTCGTCATCGGCGGGGGCGTGGTCGGCATGAACGCCGCCTTCATCGCCATCGGCATGGAAGCCGACGTGTTCGTCTTCGATCGCTCGATCGACCGGCTGCGCGATCTCGACGTGGCATTCGCCGGGCGCGCGTCGACCGTCTACTCCTCGACGCTGGCAATCGAGGAGATGCTGTCCCGGGCCGACCTGGTGATCGGCGCCGTGCTGCTGCCCGGCGGACGCGCGCCGCGCGTGGTCACGCGCGAGCAGCTCAAGCTGATGAAGCAGCACGCCGTGCTCGTCGACGTGTCGATCGACCAGGGCGGATGCTTTGAGACCTCGCGCCCGACGACGCACTCCAATCCGACGTACGAGGTCGACGGCATCACCCACTACTGCGTCACCAACATGCCGGGCGCCGTGCCGATCACCTCGACCTACGCCCTCACCAACGCGACGCTGCCATATGTCATCGAGCTCGCAGACCGCGGCGTGGACGAGGCCCTGCGGGCCAGTCCGGGTCTGCGCATGGGCCTCAACGTCCAGGCCGGTGAGATCACCCACCCGGCGGTCGCCGAGGCTCTCGAGCTGCCGGCAGGCGCGTAGGCGGGCATCGGCGCGGCAGGCTTGCGGCACCGACCTTCGACAAACCCCACAGGAGGGCAGACGACGATGGCCAGCACGACAGACACCCTCAGCAACTTCATCGACGGCGAGCGCTCGGCTCACGACGGCGACAGCGAAGCGATCCTCAACCCCGCCACCGGCGAGGAGATCGCGCGCGCGCCGGTATCGGGCGCGGAGGCCGTCGCCGAGGCCGTCGCAGCCGCTCGCCGGGCCTTCGCGGGCTGGTCGGCCACGACTCCCGCCCAGCGTGCCCAGGCGCTGCTGGCCATCGCCGACCTGGTCGAGGAGCACGGCGAGGAGATCGCGCGCATGGAGGCGCTCAACGCCGGCAAGCCGATCGAAGCCGTGCGCAACGACGAGATCCCGGTGATGGCCGACAACCTGCGCTTCTTCGCCGGCGCCGCACGCTGCCTGGAGGGTCGTGCGGCGGGGGAGTACATGGAGGGCTACACCTCCTGGGCGCGACGCGAGCCGGTCGGCGTCATCGGCCAGGTCACGCCCTGGAACTACCCCTTGATGATGGCCATTTGGAAATTGGGGCCGGCGCTGGCCGCGGGCAACACGGTCGTGCTCAAGCCGGCAGAGACGACGCCGATGACGACCGTCAGGCTGGCCGAGCTGGCCTCGGACATCCTGCCCAAGGGCGTGCTTAACGTCGTCATGGGTCCCGGCCGGCCGACGGGCGAGGCGCTCATCAACCATCCGGACGTCGACATGCTCGCGCTGACCGGGTCGGTCGACACGGGCAAGCACTTCGCCCGCACCGCCGCCGAGACGCTCAAGCGCGTCCACCTCGAGCTTGGCGGCAAGGCACCGGTCGTGGTCTTCGACGACGTCAGCCTGGAGAGCGCGCTGGAGACGATCGCCGGCACCGGCTACTACAACGCCGGCCAGGACTGCACGGCCGCCACTCGCGTGCTGGCGGCCGGGGGGGTCTACGACGACGTCGTCTCCGGCCTCGCCGATCAGGCGAAGGGCCTGGTCATCGGCGACACGCTGGCCCCGGGAACGACGCTCGGACCGGTCAACTCGGCGCGCCAGCGCGAGCGGGTGTCGGGCTTTCTCGAGCGCCGGCCGACCCACGCCGAGGTCGTCACCGGCGGAGGCGAGCCCGACCGGCCGGGCTTCTACATCGAGCCGGCGGTCGTCGCCGGCCTGGAGCAGGACGACGAGATGATTCAGCGCGAGATCTTCGGCCCCGTCATAACGGTCCAGCGCTTCACCGACGAGGCTCAGGCGATCGCCTGGGCCAACGCCACGCGCTACGGCCTGGCCTCCTCGGTGTGGACGCGCGACGTCGGGCGGGCGCTGCGCGTGTCCAAGGCGCTGCGCTTCGGCTGCGTGTGGATCAACGATCACATACCGCTCGTTTCCGAGATGCCACACGGCGGCTTCAAGGAGTCAGGCTACGGCAAGGACCTGAGCGTCTATTCGCTCGAGGACTACACGGTCGTCAAGCACGTCATGGCGTCGCTGGACTAGACGATCGAGCTGGCCTCGACCTTTTCTTCATTGGTCTGAATCATCGTCAGGGCGAGCCCGGCCTGATGGAACGGTTCGCCGTTCAATGACTCTTCCAGGACTTCCGTCGTGCCGCCTTCGAAGTGCGACGGTTTCTGGATGCCTTTGCTCTCGGAGTATTTCAGTGTCGCGGTCAGGAGCATCGAGTTGGCTTTCACTTCGTCGATCACCGCTCCTCTCACGACGACCGCGACGCCAGCGCAGGTGAATTCGGCGAACGGGGTTTCGGGCGCGGGCCGAAGGCTGAGGCCGAGTTTGTTTTTCAGCGGGCCTTCGGTGCTGGTTTTCACGATTCCCAGGGTGCCGGTCAGGGCGCTCGTGAGCACTTCGCCTTCGACGGATCCCGCGCTCGCACAGCTGCCGAGTTCCCCGCGATGGCATCCCGTGAGTTTCAGGATCACGCCGGCAACGGTTTTGGGACCGCTGTATTCGCCTTTGCCGGTCTCGCCCGTGCACGTGATCCGCTGGCCGCTCGTCGCCGTGTCGAGGAACACTTGGGTGAGTGATTTGATCGCCGTCGTGAAGTGGGTCTTCACCAGTGGCTTGCTGCCGACGAACGCGGGATACCATTCGTAAGTCTTCGTGCCGCCGGCCGATGTGCACGTGCTGTTGCCGTAGCCGCCCTGGCCGGCGGTGACTTTCAGGCATCTGCCGAATTCGGGCGCTGCGACGAGGAAATAGGTGAATTTATCTGCGCTCGTCGCCGTGCTGGTGCCACCGCTGTTCGTCACGGTCACGTCGACCGTGCCCGATCCCGGCGGCGCGACCGCCGTGATCGACGTCGGCGAGTGAACCGTGAAGCTCGTGGCGCCCGCGGTTCCAAACTGCACCGCCGTGACTTCGCTGAACCCCGTCCCGGTGATCGTGACGACCGCCCCGCCGCTCGAGGCGCCGCTGGTCGGGGAGATCGCGCTCACCGTCGGCTGTGCCACGAACGTGAAGATGTCGGCGGGGGTGTTCTTACTCGTGCCCGCCGGGGTCTTGACGGTCACGGGCACGACTCCCGTGGCCGGAGGCGAGACCGCGGTGATCGACGTTTCGGAGTTGACCGTGAAGCTGGTGGCCGCGACCGTGCCGAACTTGACGGCCGTGGCTTCCCCGAGGGCGGTGCCCGTGATGGTCACGGTCGTGCCGCCTGAGCTCGGTCCGCTCATGGGGCTGATGGAGCTGACGGCGGGGCATTGCGAGGGCGTGCCACCGGCGGCCAGGGTGTGCGCACCGCGGCTCGCCAGGCCGCTGACGCCGACGAGCCCGCAGACGGGGGTCGGCAGGATGCGTTCGAGCTCGGTCCCGTCGCCCAGCTGGCCGTAGGAGTTTTCGCCCCATCCCTCGACGATGCCGGCGACGATCGCGAAGCTCGAGCGCCCGCCGGCGGCGATCGCGGTTGCGCCGCTCATTTCAAGGACGTTCACGGGAAGCGAGCTGTCTTCGCGCGTCGCGTTGCCGAGCTCGCCTTCTTCGTTGCCGCCCCACGCCGCCACGGCTCCGCTCTGCTTGAGCGCGAGGCTGTGCTGTTCGCCGGCGGCGACGGACGCGACTTCGCTGAGGCCGATGACGGCCACCGGCGTCTTGCTGCACGGCAGCGCCGAGCCGTTGACCACGCAGGTGCTCGGGCCTTCGAAGGTCCCGTCGCCGAGCTGCCCGAAGCGGTTGTAGCCCCAGGCGACGACCGTGCCGTCGCCGAGGACGGCGAGGCTGTGGGCGAAGCCGGCTGCGATGGCGGTGGCGCCCGACAGGCCGCTGACGGCGACCGGGAGGGTCCTGGTGGTGGTCGTCCCGTCACCGAGCTGCCCGGTCTGGTTCGTCCCCCAGGCCATCACGGTGCCGTTGCCGAGGAGCGCCAGGCTGTAACCGTTGCCGGCGGCGATCGCGGTGACGCCGCTCAGGCCGCTGACGGCGACCGGCACATCGCTGGCGACGGTCGTGCCGTTGCCGAGTTGGCCGGATTCGTTGGCGCCCCAGGCCACGACCGAGCCGTTGCTGAGCAGCGCGAGGCTGTGCGTCGAGCCGGCCGCCACTGCCGTCACCCCGCTGAGGCCGGCGACGGGAACCGGAATGTCGCTCGCCGTCGTGTTGCCGGTGCCGAGCTGGCCGGATGAGTTGCGTCCCCACGCCATCACGGTGCCGTCGCCGAGCAGCGCGAGGCTGTGGAACTGGCCCGCGGCGACGGCCGCTACGGGGCCGAGTTCGCCCGCCGGACCGGGTGTCGGGCTGCACGCGTGTTCGACACCGCTGACGAGGCATTTGCTCGGTCCGGTGGTCGTGCCGTCACCCAGCTGGCCGTCGTCGTTGGCGCCCCACGCGGCGACGCTCGAGGCAGCCGACGCCGCCGATGCCCCCACCATTGCCGCGAGCAGGACGAGGATCAGTGCGAAGGCGCTCGTGAGGACGTGACGAGAGCGTGCACTCCGGGGGCGCGAGCCCGCTGAGGGCGCCGTCGTCACCGCGTCGAGAGTGTGTGGCCGTCCTCGCATTGCACCCCTCCTGTATCTCATCTCCCGTGGCCCCGCGCGCACGCCGGCTGACGCCACCTGCCTCCCCAGCTGCTCCTGACCGGGTCTACGCTACTCCAATCGAGCGCCTGCGGCACCGTTACGCGGCGATCGTCACGGCCGCCGGGGGCCCGCGGGCGCTTGGCGGTGGCGCTCGGGCCTGCACGAAAAGTGGCCGTTAGCGGCGGAAATACTGCTACGGTCCAGCTACGGGCGGCGCAGTCGTCCGTGAGGTTCTTTGTCTTTGTTGGCGCTGAAGTGCGCGGATGGGGCCAGTCGAATCTCCACCGCAGCGGCGGCCAACGGGCCGCCAGAAGGAGCACCAACACATGCAGCATGAAACGTTCGCCGACCTCGGCGTGTCCGAGGCCGTCGTGAATGAGCTCGCCAAGGGCGGGGTCACCAAGCCTTTCGCAGTCCAGAAGCTCGTCGTGCCCGATGTCCTCGAGGGCCACGACGTCCTCGCCCAGTCGCCCACCGGATCGGGCAAGACACTCGCCTTCGGCGTGCCGCTCGTCGAGCGCCTGAAGGACTCCGACGCGCGCCCCTCGGCCCTCATCCTGGCGCCGACCCGGGAGCTCGCGCTCCAGATCGTCGAAGACCTGCGCCCGATCGCCCACGCTCGGGCGCTGTCGATCGCGGCCGTCTACGGCGGCGCCGGCATCGTCAAGCAGGCCCGCCTGGCGGCTCGCGCCCACATCCTCGTCGCGACGCCCGGGCGTCTGCTCGACCTGATCGAGCGGCGTGACGTGTCGCTCTCGCGCGTACGCATCCTCGTCCTGGACGAGGCCGACAGGATGCTCGACATGGGCTTCCGGCCGGTCGTCGACAGGATCGTGAAGATGACCCAGCCCAAGCGCCAGACGATGCTCTTCTCGGCCACGCTGGAGGGCGAGGTGGGCAGGATCGCCAAGGCCTACACGACCAACCCGCGCCGGCACGAGCACGCCCACCCCGTCGAGCGCAAGGCCGACGTGGCCCACCGCTTCGTCATGGTCACCCACGAGGGCAAGGTCGAGCGCCTCGTGTCCGAGCTCGGCGAGGCCGAGCGTGGACTGACGCTCGTCTTCGTCCGGACCAAGCGCGGCGCCGACCGGCTCGTCAAGCGGCTGGCTTCGAGTCGCGTACAGGCTGTGGCCATGCACGGCGACAAGTCGCAGGGCCAGCGCCAGCGCGCCCTGGCCAACTTCGAGGCCGGTGTGGTCGACACGCTCGTCGCGACCGACGTGGCGGCGCGCGGCATCGACGTCGCCGGCATCACCCACGTCATCAACTACGACATCCCGGCGACTCGTGAGGACTACGTCCACCGCATCGGTCGCACCGCCCGCGCAGGCGCCAGCGGCGTGGGCGTGACCCTCGTCGCCCATGATCAGGCGCGCGAACTCGCCGGCATGGTCAGCGAGCTGGGTCTCCACCAGGAGCTCGAGCTCGCCGGCATGACTCCAGGCCGAGGCGCGGACGGAGGCGCCCAGCGCCCGCGTCAGGGCGCGGGCAATCGCCCGAGGAACAACGGCCGCCGGGCCGGTGGCTCCGGTGGCCAGGGGTCGGGCTCCCGCGGCTCAGGGCCCAGGCGCGGACGGCCCTCGGGCCGCGCGAGGTAGCCTCGGCGGGCCTTCATGCGGGCGGCGCCGTCAGCTAACGTCGCCCCATGAGCACGTCGTATCCGCCCGGCGCCGCCGGAGCCGGCGCAAACGGCGACTCGGCCGATCTCGACGCCGAGGCCGCCTCGGACGCGGATCTGCTGAGCAGATACGACGTCCTGCGCGTACGAGCGCCGAATCCGGGACCGCTCACGCTGACGGGCACGAACACGTGGATCGTCGCGCGCCGGCCGGCGTGGGTGATCGACCCCGGGCCGCTGCTCGACGAGCACCTCGACCGCCTCTCGGCGGCCATCGAGGAGCGTGGAGGCCTGGGTGGCGTGGTCCTCACGCACGACCACCACGACCACTCCGAAGGCGCCCGCGCACTGCTCGAGCGCCATCCGGCGCCCCTGGCGGGCGGGCGCGGCTCGGTCGACGTGCTGCTCGGCGAGGGCAAGCGCTTCGGACCGTTCGAGGCCGTTGCGACGCCGGGCCACGCGGCCGATCACTTCGCCCTGGTCGCCGAGGGCGCCTGCTTCACCGGCGACGCCGTGCTCGGAAACGGCAGCGTCTTCATCAGCCCCTATCGCGGCGCCATGTCCGGCTACCTGCTGGCGCTCACCCGGCTGGGGCTGCGCGACGACTTCAACGTCCTGTGCCCCGGCCACGGGCCGCCCGTCTGGGACGCCCACGCCAAGCTCGAGGAATACGTCGCGCACCGAATCGATCGGGAAAACCAACTGATCGTCGCACTCGGAGCGGGCCTGCGAACGACCAGTGAGCTCCTCGACGCGGTGTGGGTGGACGTGCCCGAGCCGCTGAGACCGCTCGCGACGGCGACCCTGGCGGCCCACCTCGACAAGCTCGAGGAAGAGCAGATCCTGCCGGCCGGCGTCGAGCGACCGAAGTTCGAGCGGACCGAATGGTGAGCCGGCCGAGGAGCGCCGCCGCACCCGACGCCGGTGTCGATGGCTCGGCGCCGGCGGCCGGCGGCTCGCCTGCCCTGCGCCTGGACTCGCCCTACCCGCCGATAGCCGACTACGGCTTCCTGTCGGACTGCCACACCGGCGCGCTCGTCGCCTCGGACGGCTCGATCGAGTGGATGTGCCTGCCGCACTTCGACTCGCCGTCGGTCTTCGGCGCGCTGCTGGACCGCGGCGCCGGCAGCTGGCGGGTGGGGCCCTACGGAATCTACGTGCCGGCGGGACGACGCTACGTCCCGGGCACGAACATCATCGAGACGACCTGGATGACGCCGCAGGGGTGGCTGCGCGTGGTCGACGGGCTGACGATCGGCGAGTGGCACGACAACGCCCACGGCTCGAGCCACACGCGCCCGCCGACGGACTACGACGCCGACCACCTCTTGGTCCGGATGATCGAGTGCGTCCAGGGGCAGGTCCAGGTCGAGATCGTGTGCGAGCCGATGCTCGACTACGGCGCGACGCCGGCTGCATGGAACGTCGTCGAGACCGGCGAAGACGGAGCCTGCATGATGGACGCGACCGACGGCGTGACCGCCTTCAGGCTCTTCAGCGACGTGCGCATGGGCATCGAGGGAAACCGCGCCCACGGCCGCCACACGATGGTCGAGGGCGAGAGGCGCTTCTGCGCGATGTCCTGGACGGAGGAGCTCGGCGGCCCGCACACGGTCGAGCAGGCGCTGGGTCACCTCGAGCGCACGAATCACTTCTGGCGCACCTGGCTGGCCGAAGGCACCTACCCCGACCACCCCTGGCGCTTTCACCTCCAGCGCTCGGCGCTCGTCCTGAAGGGCCTGACGTTCATGCCGACGGGCGCCCTCGTGGCCGCGCCGACGACGTCCCTGCCCGAGACGCCGGGCGGCGAACGCAACTGGGACTACCGCTACTGCTGGATGCGCGACGCGTCGTTCACGCTGTGGGCGCTGCACGCGCTCGGGCTCAACTGGGAGGCCGACGACTTCATCCAGTACGTCGCCGACATGGAGCGCAACGAGGACGGCTCCCTGCAGATCATGTACGGCATCAAGGGCCGCAAAGATCTGACCGAGTCGACGCTCGACCACCTTCGCGGCTACGAGGGCGCCCAGCCCGTGCGGATCGGCAACGGCGCCTTCGATCAGCGCCAGAACGACGTCTTCGGGGCCGTCCTGGACTCGGTCTACCTTCATTCCAAGAACCGCGATCACATCCCCGAGCGGCTGTGGCCGATCCTGGCCGATCAGGTCGGCTGCGCGGCGGCCGTCTGGCGGGATCCGGACCAGGGCATCTGGGAGGCCCGCGGCGAGCCTCGCCACTACGTTTCGTCGAAGCTCATGTGCTGGGTGGCGATGGACCGCGGCGCCCGCCTGGCCGAACGCCGCAGCCTCTACAAAGAGGCGGAGGAGTGGCAGGGGCTGGCCGACGAGATCCGCGAGGAGATCCTCGACCGCGGCGTCGACGGGCGCGGCGTCTTCCGACAGCACTACGACACCGACGCGCTCGACGCGTCCAGCCTGCTCGTGCCCCTCCTGCGATTCCTGCCGCGCGACGACGAGCGCGTCCGCGCGACCGTCATGGCGATCCGCGAGGAGCTGACCGAGGGCGGCCTGGTCCTGCGCTACAGGACCGAGGCCACCGACGACGGGCTGCGCGGCGAGGAGGGCACGTTCCTGATCTGCTCCTTCTGGCTCGTGTCTGCCTTGTCTGAGATCGGCGAGCATCGCGAGGCAGAGCACCTGTGCGAGCGCCTGCTGTCCTACTCCTCACCGCTCGAGCTCTACGCCGAGGAGCTCGAAGCCTCATCCGGCCGCCACCTCGGCAACTACCCCCAGGCCTTCACCCACCTGGCCCTGATCAACGCCGTCACCCACGTCATCGAAGCCCAGCAGCGCCGAGGCGAAGCGCCCACGCGTCAGTAGCCGGGCTCGCCGGGCAGGAGGATGCGGGCGACCTCGCCCTCGAGCACGACCTTGGGCTCGATCGGGAGGACGTCGCGTCCGCGCGAGTAGGCCAGCAGATCGTCGACGGTCGCGAAGTCCTCGAGCTGCTCGAGGTGCTTGATCGTCGGGAAGACGAGCACGATGTCTCCGGCGCTGTACGCGGCGAGCGCGCTCGCCGGGGTGAACCAGCCGAGATCGATGCACTCCTCGCCGTCGACCCTGGCCTCCTGGCCGGCGGGGAGCGCGGCGAGGAAGAAGTGGGTGTCGAAGCGGATCTTGACCTCGGCCGGCGTGATCCAGCGCGAGAACTTGACGAGCTCGGCCGGGTCGTCTAGCGTGATGGCGGCCTCCTCGCTGAGCTCGCGGACGGCGGCCGCGCGGTGGGCCTCGTCGCCGTCGCCCTCGTGGGCGTCGACTGCGCCGCCGGGGAACACCCACACCCCGCCCATGAAACGCGCCTTCGGCGTGCGCCGGACGAGCAGCACCTCGAGCGTGTCGGCGCCGCCGCGGAGGAGGATGACGGTGGCGGCCTGGCGCGGCACAGCGGGAGGGCCCGCGCCCAGCTCCTCCCCCGGCGCCGGACGCTGGCTGTCGAGGCGTGAGGGCATCGGCTGACCCTACCGGCCGCTAACCTTTCGCGCATGAACGCGACAGAGACCCTCCAGCGCTGGATTTGCGAATCCTGCGGCTACATCTATGACCCCGACGAGGGCGACCCGGACGGAGGCATTCCGGCCGGCACACCGTTCGATGGGATTCCCGACACCTGGTTCTGTCCCGTGTGCGGGGCGCGCAAGCGCGACTTCGTCCTCTACGAGGACTAGGGCCCGCGCTGGTCGGCGCCGGGCCGTGTCCGTCAGCGCCTGACGCGGCCGCGTCCGGGGCGCCGGGGCCCACGCCGGCATGAGCGACTGGAGCTCGCTGCTCGCGCTCGACCGCGAGCGCGTGTGGCACCCCTACGGCGCGCTCCCGGCGGCGCTCGAGCCGCTGCCCGTCGTGTCGGCCGAGGGCGTGCGGCTGCACCTGGCCGACGGCCGCGAGCTGATCGACGGCATGGCGTCGTGGTGGTGCGCCATCCACGGCTATCGCAACCCGCAGCTCGATGCGGCCGCGATCGATCAGCTCGGGCGCATGGCGCACGTCATGTTCGGCGGCCTCACCCACGAGCCGGCCATCCGGCTGGCCGAGCGTCTGACGGAGCTCGCGCCGGCTGGCCTCGATCGCGTCTTCCTGGCCGACTCGGGCTCGGTGTCGGTGGAGGTCGCGATCAAGCTCTGCCTGCAGTACCAGCACGCACGTGGTCGCATGGAGCGAACGCGCCTGCTGACCGTCCGCGGCGGATACCACGGCGACACGGCGGGTGCGATGGCAGTATGCGACCCGGTCAGCGGGATGCACAGCCTGTTCGCCGGCGTGCTCGCCGAGCACGTGTTCGCCGAGCGCCCGCCCGACGGCTTTCACGCCGGCCTGCGGGAGGATTGGGCGAGCCACGTGGCGCAGCTCGCCGACGAGCACTCCGACGAGCTCGCCGGCGTCATCGTCGAGCCGGTCGTCCAGGGCGCCGGCGGCATGCGCTTCCACGCGCCCGAGTGCGTCGCCCACCTGCGGGCGGTCTGCGACGAGCACGACATGGTCCTCGTGCTCGACGAGATCGCGACCGGCTTCGGGCGCTCGGGCGCGATGTTCGCCAGCGAGCACGCCGGCGTGGCCCCCGACGTGATGTGCGTCGGCAAGGCCCTCACCGGTGGCTACATGACGCTTGCCGCCACGCTCTGCACGGCAGCCGTGGCCGAGGCCGTGTCCTCGGGCGAGGGCGGCGGGCTGATGCACGGGCCGACGTTCATGGCCAACCCGCTCGCCTGTGCCGTGGCGTGCGCGTCGCTGGACCTCCTCGGCGGGGGGGCCTGGCGCATGCAGGTGAGCGAGATCGAAGCCGGCCTGCGCCGCGGCCTGGCCCCCGCTCGCGAGCTTCCGGGCGTCAGAGACGTCCGCGTCCTCGGCGCCATCGGCGTGCTCGAGCTCGATCGGCCTGTCGATGTCGCCGCCGCCACGGCGGCGGCCGTCGAGGCCGGAGTCTGGCTGCGGCCCTTCCGCGAGCTGATCTACGCGATGCCGCCCTACGTCATCGGCGATCAGGATCTGGCTCGGGTCGCCGAGGCGATGATCCTCGCCGCCCGGGCCAGCCTGCGCGTCTGAGGTGCGCCCGCGCCGGCAGGGGCGCTCGGGCGCGCCGGCGCGTGCTCAGGGCGCCAGCCAGCGGCGCCAGGGAAGCGTCGCGCCGGCGTCCGCCAACTCGGCGGGCTCGGGGCCGGTGACCCTGCGCAGGCAGGCGACCTCGACGTCGCCGAGCTCCGCGATCGTGTCGCGGTTGGACAGCGCCACGGCATCGGGCCGGTCGGGCCACGGGGTGAGGACGACGGCGCGGACGTCGAGGCCGGCATCGCGGGCCACGCGCAGCGTCAGCAGCGTGTGGTTGATGCTGCCGAGCCCGGTGCGGGCCGCGATCAGGACGGGCAGGCCGAGGTCGGCGGCGAGATCGCAGATGGAGTAGTCGCGCGTCAGCGGCACGAGCAGGCCGCCGACGCCCTCGGCGATGACGGTCGCGTCGTCGCCTGCCGAGCGGGCGCTCGCCAGCAGCGCGGCCGGCTCGATCGAGTGGCCGGAGAGGTCGGCCGCCAGGTGCGGCGAGACGGCCGGCCCGAACAGCAGCGGGGCCACGTCGCCGGCGAGTCCGCCGGCGGCCCTCGCGAGCAGCTCGTGATCGGCGCCCCACCCGCCGGGAGCGGCCGGCTCGTCGAGGCCGGTCACGACGGGCTTGAAGGCCCTCACCCTCACGCCGGTCGCCGCGATGCACGCCAGCAGGCATGCGCTCAGGACCGTCTTGCCGACGCCCGTGTCGGTCGCTGTTACGAACAGCCCATCCATGCGCGCGCCGGCTGCGTCAGGCGGCGCGGGCGCTCGAGAGCTCGCGCTCGATGTCGAACGGCGCCGCCACCAACCCCGCCGCGGGCGTCGCGAGCGTCGAATCGCCGCGGTGGGCCATGATCTCGCCGGCGAAATCGACTGCCGGGCTCTGCATCTCGGGGGGCGTCCTGCGCTCGTCCTGCGCCGGCGCCATCGTCGAAGGGTCGAGGCCAATGCGCCGGGCGACCGTGCCGAGCAGGCCCGCAGCGGCGCGCAGCTCGGCCGGCGTGTGCGACGCCATCGCTGTCAGGCGCAGCCGCGATGTGCCCTCCGCGACGGTCGGCGGGCGGATCGCCTGGGCGAAAACGCCACCCTCGATGGCCTCCTGGCAGAGGCGCATCGACTGCCGCTCGTCGCCGACGATCAGCGGCACGATGTGCATCTCGCTCTCGGCCACCGGGAATCCCTCGGCCGCCAGCCCCTGGCGCAGGGCGCGGGCGTTGGAGCGCAGCCGCTGGACGCGATGGGGACGCTCGCGCAGCAGCTCGAGCGCCGCCAGCGCCCCGGCCACCGCCGGCGGTGGCGGAGCGGTCGAGAAGATCAGCGAGCGGGCCGTGTTGATGAGGTAGCGGATCATCTCCTCGCTCGCGCAGGCATAGGCGCCGTAGGAGCCGAGCGCCTTGCCGAGCGTGCCGACGACGACGTCTACCTCGCCCTCGAGGCCGGCCTCGGCCACGGCGCCGCGGCCGTCGGGGCCGAGGTTGCCGGTCGCGTGGGCCTCGTCGATGACGGTCCGCGCTCCGTGGTGGGCGGCGAGCTCGACGAGGTCGGCCAGCGGCGCCACGTCGCCGTCCATCGAGAAGACCGAGTCGCTCACGACCACCCGCCGCGCGCGCCCATCGCGTCCGGCGCCGACACGGCGCATGCTCCAGTCGAGGTGATCGACGTCGCGGTGGCGATATACGACGACATCGGCCCGCGAGAGTCGGCAGCCGTCGATGATCGACGCGTGGTTGAGCTCGTCGGAGAAGATCGTGTCGCCGGCGCCGGCGAGGGCGCCGAGGACGCCGAGGTTGGCGAGGTAGCCCGAGCCGAACAGCACACACGACTCGGTGCCCTTGAAGGCCGCCAGGCGCTCCTCGAGGCGGCCGTGGATCGTCATCGTGCCGGCCACGAGGCGCGAGGAGCCCGCGCCGACTCCCCACCGCATGGCCGCGTCGGCAGCCGCCTGTCGGACCTTCGGATGGTCGGCGAGGCCGAGGTAGTTGTTCGAGCAGAGCAGCAGAACGGGCTTGCCCTCGAGCAGCACCGTCGGACCCTGGGGCCCGCTGATGAGGCGCAGCCGGCGCGACAGGCCGAGCTCCTCCAGATCCGCCAGCCGCTCCTCGATGTCGCTCATCCCGTCCTCCTAGCCGACCGGGACCCGGTTGGGGGCGCCGTCGGGCCGTGGCGGCACGGCCCGCTTGGCCCGGAAGCGCAGCTGCGTCGAGGGATCCCACAGGCGCACGCCCAGGTCGACGGGCCCGGCGTCGGCGCCGTCGCCGCGCAGGACCTCCTCGACAACGTCCGGCGTCTCGCCTGCGAGCCACCCCGAGCGGTTGTCGGGTCGCGGGTTGGCCGCGTTGTCCGGCTGGCGCCCCACGTTGAGGCCGAGCTCCTCGAACATCGCCCGGTCGGTCTCGGGCTCGTTGCCGAGGGTCGTCAGGAAGTTGCCCATCATGACGCCGTTGATGCCTGCCTGGACGGCGAGCTGCTGCAACTCGCCGAGGTTCTCGACGCGACCGCCGCAGAGGCGGAAGAGGGCCTCGGGGAGGATCAGCCGGAAGATGGCGATCCACTTGACGGCCTCCCACGGATCCATGTAGTCGCGGTCGCCGAACTTCGTTCCGGGACGCGGGTTGAGCATGTTGATGGGCACGCTCGTCGGGTCGATGGCGGCCAGCTCGAAGGCCATCTCGACGCGTTGCTCGCGCGTCTCACCGAGGTTGAGGATGCCTCCGACGCAGGTCTCCAGCCCAGCCTGCTTGACCGCGTCGATGGTGCGCAGGCGGCCCTCGTAGCGGACCGTGCTGGTCACCTCGTCGTAGTAGCTCTGAGCCGTCTCGACGTTGTGGTGGACGCGCTGGATGCCGGCGTCGCGCAGCGCCCGTGCACGCTCGGCCGAGATGTGGCCGACCGAGGCGCAGCGCTTGAGGTTGGTCTGCTCGGAGACGAGCCGGACCCCGTCGAGGTACTTCTGGAAGTCGCGCTTGGACAGCCCCTGGCCCTGGGTGACCATGCAGAAGCGGTGGGCGCCGGCCGCCTCGGCGGCGCGCGCGTGCTCGAGGATCTGCTCGGGCTCCATCATCGCGTGCATCGGCGTCTCGGCGTCGGCGAAGCGCGACTGCGCGCAGAAGCCGCAGTCCTC
>OUNO010004831.1_pt5 | contig 14452 bp, 5 predicted proteins | sample 1779811 | NCBI WGS metagenome assembly OUNO01 (sample SAMEA3914804, study PRJEB12502) | metagenome | biome: forest; material: soil | place: Canada | collected 2010-06-25 | depth 0.3 m | reverse complement strand
GCGACGACCCGGAAGTGGTAGGTACTGCCGGCGACCAGGCCGCTGATCGACTGGCTCACCGAGACGTCGCTGGTGCCGGAGCCGATCGCTTTGGCCGGGATCGGCACCTTCGTCCCGTAGGCCGTCGTTTTTCCGTATTCGAACTGGTAGCTGGTGGCGCTGCCCTCGGGGTTGACGGTGCCGTTCAGCGTCGCTTGGGTGTCCGTGACGGCGGTCGCGGCTGCGGTCAACGGTGACGGGCGGACGGCGGGTTCATAGCTCTCAGCCAGGGTCTTCCACTCGCCGCCTTCCGTGACCCGATAGCCGACGGCAATGCACCTGTTCAGCGCCGGACAGTCGACCCCGACCAACTCGCCCCCCGCTGGAGTGGCTTCCTGTTCAGAGTCGCTTGAAACCGTCGCCAGGCGAGACCAGCTGTCGCCGTTCCAGTTCGCCGCAAAGGCGTGGATGTTCTGCTTGTCGCTCTGCTGGACGAATCCCCCAACCACCGTGCACGCGGATGGGCCGGCGCACGCGGCCCTCGAGGGCCTGTTGCTCGAGAGTTCGCCGGGCGTCGGCATCGTTCCCGCTGGGCTCCACTGGCTTCCATCGAAGCGCTTTCCGTCCCTCGACAGACATACAGGCAGGGAGCCACCGCCTTCGACGCAGGAGATCCCACGCACATCGCCGGCTTCGGCCAGGGTCGACCAGACTTTGCCGTCCCATCGGGAGGTCAGGGCGTGCACCGGGGGGTTCGGTTCGATCGACTCACCCGGATGCCGGTAGATGCCGGACATGATGCAGGAGGTCTCCGAGGCGCACGAGAGAGCGAGACCCGCGGCAGCGGTTCCCCCGCCGGGCGCCGGCACCGCCGCCCGTGACCACTCTTCCCCGTTCCACCTCAAGCTGAGGGCCATCGGCACAATCGGGCCTCCCACTTCATCTTCGGGTCTGACCTCGTATCCGACGGCAAAGCAATCCGCCTCGGCGACACACGAGACGCTCTCCAGCGAGGATCGATCGTGACGACCGAGTCCTTCCATCGTGACCGTATCCATCGTCCATTTGGTGCCGTCCCAGTAATCGATGACCACCAGGCCATCCCGAGTTGGCAAGCGCACTTCCGCCTCGCCCACCGCGACGCACCAGGTCTCGGATACGCACGAGACGTCGTAGATGTATTGGCCGTTTTCGAAGAGGGTGATGCCGGGCACTTCATCTTCAACCCTTGGCATCGGCACGACGCTCCAAGAAGCGCCATCCCAGTGCTCTGAGAAGTTGATCCACTGCCCGAAGGGGTGTTCCGGCGAGTAGGAGATCGTCTTTCCGACCGCCATGCAATCGGCGGGTGACCCGCATGACACGTTCTGCAGAACCGCATATGGAGACTCTTCTTCTTCTGAATAGGGATTGGGCGTGGACTGTGCCGACCAATCAGCGGCGCTCGTAGTCAGCGTTTTGTCGTCGCCGTACACAGTCCCCGCGATGCTGCGGGCCATGATTCGGTAGTGATAGGTGGTGCTGGGCTCGAGGGCCTCGAGTTGCTTCGTGATTTCGAGGCTCGAGGTGCCACCTTCGACTTTGTCGAAGGTGGCGGACACGGCATGGCCGTAAGAGCTGGTCCGGCCGTATTCGAAGCGATACTTGGTTGCAAGGCCTTCGGGATTGAGGGTCGCGTGCAGGCTTGCCCCATAGCCGGTGATGCCCCCGGCCGCACTGGTGGCAACCGTCGGGGGCGTCGTCCCGAATACTCGATCCACCCCATGGAAAGTCCCAGCCGAATTTTTGGCGACCAGGCGAAAGTGGTACACGGTTCCACCTTTGAGGCCACTGATGCTCTCGCTCACGGAGACATCTTCGGCACCGGAGCCAACTCCTTTTGCGGAGGCAGGGGCTTTGGATCCGTAGGAGCTGGTCGTGCCGTATTCGAACTGGTACGTAGTTGCTTTTTCGGACGGATTGACGGTCCCGTGCAGTACCGCTTCGCTTGAAGAGCCGATCGTCGCCGGTTCGGTCCGGGCGGGCGACAAACTAAGAAGCCCATCAGGGGTACCCCAGCCGGTCGGACCGTCGTACCCGATTTCAGCCCGGCAGAGATAGATGCCGCAGCCTCCGTTTTCCCCTTCGGTGACGTCGAACAGCGTGCCGCCTTTGCCGGCGTCGTAGAAGGCCTTCGCACCCGCGGCCCTGAAGGAAGGGCTCGCCAGAGCCTCGACTCCGGCCATCAGCGGGGTCGCCGCGCTGGTCCCGCCCAGGAGAATCCAGCCTGGATATTCGTAGCTGTCATAAACCGAGAGAGGGGTCGCGGGATCGGCAACGGCGGCGACGTCGGCCACGACCCGGCCCGAGCATCCGTCTTCCTGCCATTCCGGCTTTGCCTCGTAAGGGCTGCAACCACTGCCGGCGCCGCTCCAGGCGGTCTCAGTCCATCCGCGGGCGTTTTCAGCCCTTGACAGCCGGGTTCCGCCGACGGCGATCACCGTTGAGGCCGAAGCGGGATATTCAACGCCGTATCCGTTGTCTCCTGACGCGAAGAGAAGTGGGGCCGTCCCAGCCGTGAAGTATTCGTCGTATTGAGACGAGTCTTCGGTCTCCGGCGCGGCCCAGCTGTTGCTGACGACGTCGGCGCCCAGCGCAACCGCTTTTTTCTCAGCCACGCCCAGATCCTCGAAGTAGTTGCTGTCAGCCTCTACCAGCAGGATGTGGCATTCCGGACAGGCGGCGGACACCATGTCGAGATCGAGCGCCGCCTCCAGGCTCCAAAGCGGATGAGGCTCAGGGAAGTTTTTGGTTTCCCCTTTCTGATTGACCCTTTTGAAGCAGCCGTTGGCGGTGGTACACGAGGGCAGGTTGTAGTTGTCGCGATAGACGGCGAGGTCAGACTCGGCTTTAGGGATGTCAAAGGCGATCACGATGGCGACCGTCAGCCCCGAGCCACCTTCGGTGGGAAGGTTGTAAGCGGACTGCAGATCGTCTGGCGAGAGGCCGCCCAGCTCCCCACTCCCTTCGGCCGCGGGACCTGCCACGGGTTTCCCATCCTCGACAGGCACGACGGCGGACATGCAGGTCGCCCGCAGTTTCGTCGCGGGAGGGCAGGCAGCGAATGGCTGGGTTTCGGATGGGTTGGGGGAATAGGGCTCGATCCCCCCAGGAGCCGGAAAGATCTGATGCTCTTCCGCGTGCGCGGTCTGGGCCCCGCCAACTCCAAGGAAGACGAGAACGGCAATGACGATGGTGAGATTCAGCCCTGCCTTTGCCGGCAGCCACTGACTTGAACGAGACTCCGTAAACGACATCGTTCCCCCCTCCGGCAGCGTAGGCCGAACTCGTTGATCACACGGGGTGGGGAGTCACGAACACAGACTCTCCCCACCCCCGCCGGCAAGTGCCGGCGGGGTCGTATCGGATGGACTGGGTGGTGCTGCTAGAGAACTGCGGACACTTACTTCCTACTTTTTTTCTGCTTCTTTCCGCAGCTGGTCTTCACGACCGGCTTAATTTCCTGCAGGGCACCGTTCTGCCCGGTGAAGCGAGCCGTGGCGCGGGGCTTCTGCTTCGCCTTGCAGAGCTCGGTGTTGTTGACCAGCAGGCCCTTCTTGCCGCCCTGCATCGTCAGTTCGAATTTGCTCACCGGAGCATCCGGGACCGTCTCGAACGTGTTGCGGATTCGGGCGTTGATCGAGTCGATGCGACCTACGAGGTCCACATGGATCTGCCCATCGAGCGAGGCGACCAGGTCGGGCAGCGTGTTGTCAGAGGAACGCAGGTACACGGGCCCTTCCAGTGGCTGATCCAGCAGCGGGCTCCAGGCCCTGGCGAAGCCGTAGACCGATGCCGCCGGGCAAGCCTGGGCCGCGTACTGGACCCGGGTGCAAACGGTGCGGATATGGGCCTGTTCAAGGAACTCGGTCTTCGGCAGCGTCACCTGGGCGCGACCGATGTTGGCATCCCCTTCACGGGCCGTGAGGACTGCGCGGAGCTTCGGGAAGGCGCTGCGATGGGTAGGCCCGAAGAAGCTGAGGTCAAGCTTCGGCTTGAATCCCAGCGAGTCGCAGTCGCCGACCTGGAATCGCGATGAAACGTTGGCGCTGGCGCCGCTGGCGCCATTCACCGTCGCCGCAACCGACATCGGTTCGCAGTTGGTCGGATTGACGGCGAAGCTCGACCTGTCGATGTTGACCGCGATCGAGCGAATCCGCAGCGGGATTCCTTCGACGATCTGTGGAATCGGGTCACTTTTTACCGTGATCTGAGCCGTTTCGGGATTGACGTAGACCCCGTTTCGGACGACCACGGTGCCGAGGTCGAACGGCCCGGCGACCGCCGGCGTGATGAAGACCATCGAGATCGGCGCTCCCTTGTACGGGCCGGCCAGATAGGCCTTGCCACCGACCGAGATCGGCTCGCTGCCGGGACCGGCCGTGGCGCTGACCGAGCCGACCTGACTGGCAGCCGGGCAGCTCGAACTGGCCTGCTCGGCCTTGCCCCTGTTGTGTTCGGCGGCGGCGATCTGTGCCGCTGAGCAGTAAGGCACGCCCTTGAGCGAGGCGGTGAAGCCAGGGGGCGTCGTCAGGCTCAGCGAGGAAAGCTCCTGCTGGCCGTCGGGCCGCGTGAGGGTCATCATGAACGGCGTCTTGGCGCCGGCCTTGGTGCCGACGGTGCCGGCCTTGAATCCCGGTGCCAGCGGCCGCTGCTGCGGCGTGTTGGCACAAGCCGAACCGTTCGGGCCCGAGTTGATTTTGAAGCCGTCGCTCGGATGGGCGACTTCGGACTCAGCCGGATTGTCGAGGTCGACCGCTGACCAGGGGGTCAGGTGGGTGGTCGTGGAGACTTCACCGCAGGTCACCGGGTTGGCCAGTGCCCCTCGCGCTCCACCGAAGAAGTGGAGTTTGAAATCGGTGAACGGCAGCTGCGGGTTGTTCTCGAAGACCGAGGTCAACTGACCGGTCTGGGGGTCGGGAGTGACCTTGCCGGCGAGCTTGAGGACGAGCCCCTGGATGCGGTCTTCAACGACCAGGTACATCGCGAACTTCGAGTGGAAGGGGTTCTCGTCCTGCGCCGCCACGTAGACGGAGCCTTCGAGGGTTTTCTGCAGCAGCGGCGTTTCAAGGGTCACCGTGCCGACCTTCGAGGTGTTGGGACATTTCGCTTCGTCGAGGTTGAAGCGGATCGGGCTGTCGTTGGTAACGCCGACCTGGGCAGCCGTGCAGGCCTGGAGGCCGTTGGCCGCCGAGGGCGAGATCGAGACGCCGGCCGGCAGCTTCACTTCAGCCTTTTTGAGATGGGAGGTCGCCAGCTCGGCTTCGATGCTGACTTGCGCCGCGGCGCTGAGCACCGGCGGCGCCGGCAGCGGTGCCGGGGTGGTCAGTTTGTTGGCGCTGACCGCCGCCGCACCGCCACCGGCGTTGGTGCCGGTCACGACGCACTGCAGGTTGGAGGTCACGTCGCCCGCCTGCACGGCATAGGTGTTGGAGGTGGCCGCCGGGATCGGAGTGCCGTTCTTCAGCCACTGGTAGGTGAAGGTCGGGCTGCCGGTCCAGCTACCCGGGTTGCAGGTGAGGCTGTTGGGCGGAGAAGCGGTCCCGCTCGGGGCGGCGATGCCGCTCGACGGCGGTTCCGGCAGGCTCGGGGTCGGGGCCACCAGCACCGGCGGCGCGGCTGCGGCTGCGCCGCCACCGGCGTTGGTCACCGCGGCTTCGCACTGGATCGCGCTACCGGCATCGCCGGCAGCGAGGACGTAGGAGCCGGTCGTCTCACCGGGGATCGGCACGCCGTTCTTCAGCCAGCGATAGCTGGTAGCGGTCGGGTTGTTGGTCCAAACCGCGTTGACGCAGCCCACCTTCTGGCCGACGTTGACGCCGGCCGGGACTTTGGTCGTCTGCGGGACGTGCACGTCGACGTCGTAGGCGGCCGGGGTGTCGGCGCTGGTGTTGTCCGGCTGCAGGGTGACCGACGGTTCGTTGGCGCCGGTCCAGTCTTTGTTCAGCTTGTCGCAACCGGTCGGAGTCGAGAGCACCGAGGGGCTGGTCGTGGTGTGCTGGCCCTGGGCGGCACCCGGAGCCGAGGGGGCGCCGATGTAGGAGTCGGCTTCGGCGTAGACGCCCCGCTCCTGGTAGCTGTCGACCCTGAGGGTGCTGACCGGAGGCTGGCCCGAGCACCTCGTGGTGTTGGTCAGGAACGGCGTCGCGCCGGGGGTCGCAGCAGCGCAGCCCGTCGCCGGCCCGAACGAGCTGGCACCGGCCGCACCGTAGCCGCAGAAGATGACTTTGATTGCCGCGAGCGGCGTCGGCGCGGCTTCGCTGCCAATCGTGAGCCCAAGGTCACCGTCGCTGCGCACCTTGCCCTCGAGGATGACCGAGGCGCCGATGAAGTTGAAGGCGAACTCAGCCGGATGGTTGGGCGGCGGCTTCAGGTTGTAGATCGTGAGGACCTGGCCTTCGGTGGCGCTTGGCGTCACCCCATTCGGCGTGATCGAGGTGGCCCTTGGCACCAGCTGCACGAATCCGACTGCCGTATTCGGCGGACACAACGAACCACCGAAAGACCCCCCTCCCGGCCCTCCCACCAGCGTCAATGGGCACTGCGGGAAAGCCTGAGGGTTGCCGACAAAACCGGCCGGCAGGTCGGTGACGATCGTCTTGGCATCGCCACCGGCGGCAACAAGCGTGCCGGCGTCGGTCGAGGTGGCGTTGAGGAGGATGGTCGCACTGGCCGTGAAAGGGTGCCCGCCGGCCTGGGTAAAGGGATTGCCGGCGGTATCCGAGACTTCGGTGGTGAAGCTGTTGATGCCGAATGGCACCGCCGGGGATATCGCCGTCACGTCATTGGCGGTGGCGCTGGATAGCGTCGTGCTGTCATAGACGGTGGCGGCGTTGGTCACCGAGTCGGGGGCGTCGGCTTCGACGTGCACGCGCTCGGTAATCGGCGGGTACGATGCGCTGGCACTGACAGAGTCGGCCCGGCCGCAGGTGAATTCACCGCCCCCTTCCACGATCCGACAGGTCCAGCCGGTGCCTTTGACCGCTTCCGTAGGCAAACCGCTTGAAATCAAGGTAAGCCCGCTCGGAATGACGCCAGAGACGGTCACCGAAGGTGACCCGACGATATTGACGACGGGGGCAGATTGTGAGTTCGGCGTAATCGCCGTATTCGCACTGGCGCTGACCGAGGTCGCGCTACCGCTGGGGTTGGTGGCCGTGATCTGACACTGCACCGACTTGCTGACGTCCGCGGAAGTGAGCACGTAGGTGAAGTTTTCCTGCGATATCGGAGTCGACCCCGAGAAGGCACCGGCGATCGGCACGCCGTTGCGCAGCCACTGGTAACTGTACGAGGTCGGGGCCGAGGCACCGGCCGCCCAGGTACCATGGCTGCAGGTCAGGGTTGCCCCAGGGTTTCGAGCAGGGCTGAAGGTGACCGTTCCCACGGCGCTCAGGCTCGGGGGCGTCGGCGTCGGATTGGCGACACCGACGACACCGACGGTGACCGCGGTGGTCGACGCTTCCGCGTTGGTTCCGGTCACCTGGCACTGGATCGCCTTTTCCTTGTCGTCGGCTTCGGCGATCGTGTAGGTGCTGGAGGTGGCACCGGCGATCGGACTGCCCCCGCGCAGCCACTGGTAGGTAAAGGTCGGGCTGCCGGTCCAGGAGCCACCGGGGTTACAGGTCAAGGCGGTGGCATCGGCGGCGGGGCTCGTCGCCGGAGTGATCGTCGGTGCAACGGTCGTGCTTGGGGGCAGCATCACGATGAGCCTGGGCCCACTGAAAACGACAACCGAACCCGAGGCATTGGTGCCGGTGACCTGACACTGCACTACGGTTCCTCTGTCAACCGCCTGAACCAGATAAGTGGCGGCGGTGGCACCAGCAATCGGGGACCCGTTGCGCATCCACTGGTAGGTGAAGGTGGGACCGCCCGACCAGGCGCCGGGGGTGCAGGTCTGGGTCACGCCGACATTGAGCGCGCCGGCCACTGCGGGCGCTGCAGAGGAGGGCGGCGGTGAGGATGGAGCCGGTGCGACCTGGGCGCCGATCGAGACGGCGGCGGTGCTGATTTCCGTCGCGTTGGCCGTGATCTGACACTGAATCTGCTTGCCGGCGTCGGCCCCGACGACGGTGTAGGTCGAGCTGGTCGCCCCGGCGATCGGGGCGCCGTTGCGCAGCCACTGGTAGGCCAGCGGCGCCACAGTGCCCGCGTTCCCGTTAGCGCAGACGAACTGCGAACCGACGAGGGCGCCACCACCGGCGTCCGGAGCGCTCAGAGAGGCGCTGCCGGTCGGCACCGCCGGGCTCGGGCTGCCGGCGTTTTTCGTGACGCTGACCGCGGCGACGGTACCGGCCGTATTGGTGGCAATCGCCTCACACTGCAGGGCGGACGGCACGTCGCCGGCCTGGATCACGTAGGTGTTCGCGGTGGCGGCGCCGATCGCGATGCCGTTTTTGAACCACTGGTAGGTGAAGGTGGGGGATCCCGACCAGGTGCCGGGCTTACAGGTCAGGGGCTGACCCGCGACCGCGTTGCCTTCGATCGTCGGCGCGGCGCTGTTGCTCGGCATCGCCGTCAGATCGGCGGGGCTGATCGCCAGCGCATTGCTGGCGGCGATGCTGGCACTGGCTCCGTTGGCGCCGCGAATTACGCACTGCAGCGCCTTGTTGGCGTCTTCAGCGGCGATCGTGTGGTTCGCGGCGGTCTCGCCGGGGATCGGCACGCCATTGCGCAACCACTGGTAGGTAAAGCCGCTCGGGTTACTGAGCCAGGGGCCGAGGTTGCAGGTAGCCACGGCGCCCCCGCCGACCGAGGCTTTGTTGGTGACCACGATGGTGAAGGGGTTGGTGCCGCTCTTGCGTGCCATTTCGGTGGCGCTGCCGGAGTAGGGGTCAACCGAACCGACCGCCCCGTAGGCGTTCGTGTGGGTCATTTTGATGCCCCAGACGGGGGCAGCGCTGGCCGAAGAGGCCGCGAAGCAACTGAAGATGCAGGCGAGGGCGATCAGCAGGCTGGCGCCGCTTAGGCGGCCGACCGGTCGCGTGTTGGTCTGCGGAGAAGTCATCGTGGTCTGGTTACCTTCCTTGTGCTTGAAGAGCATCGAGATCACCGACGCTTCCCGGTCGAGTGGTTCTTGGAGTGCTGCTTTTTGTGCTTCTTCTTGGGCTTCTTGGGCTTCTTTTTGGCCGGCACCGAATTACCGGGGCCCGTGAAGGTGGCGCTGCCCGGCGTGGCGCTGGTGGGGTCGGCCGCGGCCGACCCATGACACGCTTCCACGCTGACGCATGGGGGTGGTGGCGGGGTGTACGGGAGTCCCCCGTCGACCTTGGCGTCATAGACGTCCAGCAATTCGTCGGTGTCGGGACCGAGCACCTGGGCACGGGTCGAGAAGACGATGTCGTCGCCGCTCGCCGAGATCGCGGCGGTCTGCGCAGTTTCCCAGGGAGCGCCTTCCCTACTGGTATCTCGACCGTCCGAAATCATGCTGACGCTGCCTTCGTTCCAGAGGTAGATATCGGGTCCGTTGTTGACGTCATCCGCCTGCAACTGCTCGTTCGTGGCGAAGATAACGCGGGACCCGTCATCACTGATCGGGTTTGCATACTGGTTGACGCTTGCCATCGCGCCGTTTTGGACATAGCCGGCAATGGTGCTGACCCCCGCTTCTTTGCCGGGAGTATTTCCGTTGCTCGAGGCCGGGAACCCTGGCTCGCCAATCGAAAGTCGGAGCAACTGTCCCGAGGTGGCGTCATAGCGATAGACATCGCTACTGGCGTCCAGGTCATCCGGCGTCAGGGCAGCCTTAGTTGCAAAGACGAGAAAGTCACCGTCAGGGCTCGTTCGCGCTTGGCGCCTAACGTCGACGATGGACCATAGCCCTGAGTCGGCCGGCAACAGGGTGCCCACGAACTTGGTGGAGCCGGCCGGATGTGCCGCATCGCGCGAGAACGCATAGAGGTTGGGTGCGCCTATCGTGGCGACCTGCCCACTGCTGTTAGGCGTCGTGGTGAGCACTCCGCTCGCCACGAAATAGGCGTGGCTCCCATCGGGAGAGGTGCGAACAACGCCGGCGACGTTTGCGCCGCTGCCGGGCGTCGGGTCCCCGGCGCCACCGCCCGATACCTGAACGAAGTGATGCCCAGCCGAGTTATTGAAGTCGTACAGATAGAGATCCTGGATGCTGTCGGTGTCGGCATTGAGAAGCTGTTGTTTAGTCAGGAAATATGCCTGTGAACCATCCGCTGATGCACCCTGATAGAGAGCCTCAAAGGGGGTTGGACTACACGTCGTGCACTCCGCCGGCGACGGGTTCGAGACCGTGACCGTGGTGGCTCCATTTTTCCGGGCGTAGAGAGTCGGAACGGTCCCTCCGACCGGAGTCCCCGTGAAGTAAATAGTTTCGCCGTCGTCGGAGATCGCCTGATAGGTGACTCCAGTCGAGGCGAATTCCCCTCCTCCGAGTTCAAGGGGCCGGGATGACAATGCCAACTGATTGCCATTGTTGTCGAGATTGACGAGTCGCAGAGTAGGCGTGTCGGTACCCATCCCTGCGATCTCGTAGATGCTCGATGAGTTGCCGTTGGTGTAGTTGTCGGCAGGCAGAAGCTTGAGGGTGGAAAACGGCATCTTGAACAGCACATGGGAGAGATCGGCGGACGCGCCCATGTAGGTGGCGGCGCCCTCGTTGCTGGCCGCGTAGTTGATGACTTTGTATACGGGGGAGGACACCCAGGAGCCATCTGGCCTGCGCATCGCACACGCCACATTGCTCGTACTGCCGGCCCCACTGCCGCTGACGCTGCCGCAGGTGACGGCGCGGGTGAAGTCCGGGGAGTAGTCGAGGAGGTTGGGGAGCCCGCTGGTCCGCTGCATCAGGACGGCAGGAACACTGGTGGTGCGAATGCCCCAGCCAGCCCCGGAGCGGCGGGAGAGAAAGCTGTTTCCCGACCCGTTCAGGTAGTTGAAGCCTTCGCCTTCGGGCAGCTGCCCGAAGATGTAGAAGCCGACGGTCGTGCCTTCACTGCTGAGGTAGCTCCCGAGGGTCGCGTCGTGGGCCTGCTTCTCGACCGGGGTGACCTTCTCGTAGGCGCGGCATTCCGGCAGGCCAGCCGAGAAGGGCAAGCCGGTAGCCGAGTTGACGTTGCTCTGCTGGCGCAAGGCTTCGTTCGGGCAAGTCGCATCCGCCGCGGCCGGCAGCGCCGAGCCGCCGAGCAGCGCCCCGAGGCCGAGGAGCGCCAGGCAGAGGAGCCCGAAGAGGCCGCGCGAGCGGCGCGAAGGCGCACCGCTCCCGTTGGCGTCGCTGGAGGCACCACGGGTGGCGAAAGAACGGCCGATGCGGCGGACCCCGGCCTTGCCGGTTCCGTCGGTGCTCTGCGCGGTCGATGCCTTCTCGTGGCGTCTCACGTAATTCTCTCCTTGGTCCCGTGGCCTTCGCCTCGTTCCGACCCGGCATTTGCGGGTCCCCTGACCGAGGCGGTCGGCCGTTTGATCTCTCCGCTTCGGAACGTCCCTAGCCCCTTTCCGAGGAGCCTGTCCCTAAGCGCGGCATATAAGAACAGAAGCGGACCAGAATGTCAAGCCGAGTACAGGGACGTCACCCCCTGCTTCTGGCGTACCTTCTTCTATCTCGCTTGGAAAGCGGAATAACGTAAATCTACGGGGCCCGTAGATCGAGCCGTAGACGTACCACTTAAGACTTTTTAGGGCACTTGCGTGCCCTAGAGCGAAGGCGCCAGGAGCACCCGGCTCAGAGGGCGAGCAAGGCTGCCGACGCCGCGACCGTCGTCCTCGCCGAGCCTCGCGGCGGTAAGCGCAAAGGCACGGTCAACCGCCTCCCCAACCGCACTAGCCCGCACTGTCCCGCGGGGGGCGTCGGTGAGACTGGCCCGCAAGAGGTCGACGAGGTGATCGCGAAGCATGCGGTGGCGATCGAGGAGCTGGGCTTCGAAGCTGCCGGGCGCAGTCACCACCAGCAGGCCGGCCAGCGACGGGTCGCGTTCAAAGAGGGCGAGAACCGTCGCGACGGCCGCTTCGACCCGCGCCGGGCCCGAGAGCGGGCGCTGACAGGTGCAGGCGATCTCCGCCCAGAGCACCTCGGCCGCGGCGTCGTGGGCAACGGCCAGGCGCGCCCTACGCCAGCGCGGCGCCAGGACCTGGGGCACCTCCTCAGCCCGACCCTTGATCGAACTCTCCACCCTTACTCCTTCGACACGCGGCAGGTCCTGGACACCGTCGTGCTCAGCCGCTGGCCGTTGTCAAACCCGTAGGTGGCCTTGGCAAAGGGGAAGACAGCGCCCGGGAACCCGGCGGGAGCAGCGCAGGCCGCGGAGATGTAGGAATGGCGCTTGCCGTGGAATCGGTAGCGGCGCTCGAGGGTCATGTCGAAGTGGGTGAGGTAGGCCCAGCCCTGTGCTGAGGCGGGCAGGGTGGTGCTCATCGTCGTGCCGAACAGGCCGTGGCGCCTTTTGACGACGAAGGGCAAGATGAAGGCCCCAGGGGGCGCCTTCGCATAAACCTGCGCCAAGATCAGCTTGCTGCCGTGTCTGCGGGGGCCATTGAAGGCCAGCAGGCGCGCGGCGACGGAGAAGGGCGCCTGGTTGGGGATGCGGACTCCGACGGTGACGTGGCCGGAGCCGACCACGGCATCGCCGCAGACCCGATGGGCCTCGGCCTCGGTGGCGGGCTGGATCGCCTTGACGCGGCAGGTCGCAAGGCCATTGTCGTCAAGGCGCCCGGCGCTGTTGATCGCGACCGTGATCTGCCGCAACTGCGGCAGCGCGGTGCCCGCCGTGACCTTGATGTCGCCCGCCACCCGCACTGCCACCGGGGCCGGGGTGCGACGTGGCAGCGTCTTCGGCGCCAGGCCACCATCGAAGGCAACCACCAGATTGCCCTCCTGCCGGAGCTCGGCGTGGGCGGGAACACTGGCGCACAACAGCAGCGCCCCCACCAGCAGCACTGCCCGACGAGCTCTCACCTCAGCTGAACCGGGAGGGGTCGATACGGCAGTAGTCGAAGCCGAAATCGAGCACGGTGTTGTTGGCCCGGTTCGAGTTGTTGTTGAGGCGGACCGAGTAGGTCTGGGCTTCGATCTTCCGTTCCTTGGCGAGAGCCTTCCCGACCTTGCCGAGCAGCGAACTCTCCCCTTCCAGGTAGCCGATCCACTTGCCGAGCTTTACCTTGTCTTCGGCCGGCTGAGGAATCGCCTTCACCTGCTTGATCGTCTTGTCGAAGGCGACCACCGCGCGGGTAAAGCGTCCAGCGGCTTGCTTCAGTTTGCCCGCCTTTACTTCGGCCTTCGCCCCCTTGAAGATCCGTGCGTTGGCTTCGGTGTTGGCCTTGCAGATCGGCTCCACGCGGGCGACGAATTCGTCGCGAGTGGGTTCGGCGGCGAGCGCTGAGGAGACGATCAGCAGCGCCATCGAGAGACCCGCCACGAGTGCGGTCAACCCAGTGCCTTGTTTCCTTCTCATCACAACCTCCCCGTCGCGGACGTCGCCGCAGGCGCTCGTCCCATTTGGAACATCCCGGCTCCCCGCCCGGCGGACGCCTTTCCCAAGGCGTCGAAAATAAGAACATACGCGGACCCTTTATGTCAAGCAGAGTACACCGGGGCTTGGCTTCCAAGTGCTTGGAATCACGCTAAATCTGCTCTAGCATGGGAAATAGAGCGAGTCGGGGAGTTGGCGGAATTCTTAGCTATCAGACCATTTGCGTACCACTAAGGAATCTTTAGATGGTCTCCCCGTGGGACACCGCGGTGCCGGGATATCGTCCGGGCGCGATGGTGCGAACTCCGTGGGGGGATGCCGCTCAGCTGCGGGATAGGAAATTGCCACCGGGGCGGGGAACCCCCCGGGAGGAGGCCGAGCGCAACCAGCGCGAGCGGCTCTTCGCCGCGATGGTCGCAACGGTCGACGAGAAGGGCTACGAGGCTGCCACCGTTGCCGACCTGGTCAAGCTCTCCGGGGTCTCACGCAGCGCCTTCTACCGTCACTTCGACGACAAGGAGGCCTGCTTCCTGGCGGCGATCGAAGCGATGGTCGGGCCGGCCCTGGACCGAATTCGCGGCGACCAGAGCGCCCCGGCCGGGGTCGACCGGGCGCGGCGGGCGTTCGAGTCGCTGTTCGAGCTGATCGTCTCCCAGCCGGCGGCGGCGAAGATGTGCATCGTCGAGATCTATGCCGCAGGTGCCGAGGGGGCAGCGCTGCTCGACCGCTCGATGGACGCGGTGACGGCGCTGATGCAGCAGCTGCTCGACCAGGTCCCAGAGCGCAAGGGGATGCCGCCGGAGCTGGTGCGGGCGATCGTCGGCGGGATCCAGAAGGTGATCCACAAGCGCCTCTATCGCGGCAAGGAGGGAGAGCTGATGGAGCTGGTGCCGCAGTTGTGGGACTGGCTGCTCGGCTACCCCGTCCCCCCCGGCCCGCTGCGGGCGACGCGGCGGCGCACGGTCGTGACCCAGCCCTTCGCCGAGCGGCAGGCCACC
>OUNO010000772.1_pt2 | contig 14464 bp, 26 predicted proteins | sample 1779811 | NCBI WGS metagenome assembly OUNO01 (sample SAMEA3914804, study PRJEB12502) | metagenome | biome: forest; material: soil | place: Canada | collected 2010-06-25 | depth 0.3 m | reverse complement strand
CGATGCGCTGAAGCAGCTCGGCGAGGAGGGCTCCAAGAATATCCAGAGCCCGGGTGAGCTGGCCGCGAAACTGCTGGCGACCGCCGTCCTGAACCGCGCCGGGAAGTCCGCCGACAAATCCGCCCTGCAATCCATCATCGACCAGCAGAACAACGAGAGCAGCAGCATCCTCTCGGGCCTGCGTCCGCCGGCGCCCGCGACGCCGCTTCCGAGCCTCGGTCCTGCGCCACAAGCCGCGCCGCAGATCGCCGCCCCGGCGCCAGCCCCTGAGCCCACACCGCCGCCTCAAGTCGCCCCGACCACCTACAGCCCGCAGGACCGCGACGCCTTGGCCCGGATGCTGGCGACCGAGGCTATCGGCGAGGGACCGGACGGCATGGCGGCGGCGGGGCACGTCGCGCTCAACCGCCTCAAGAACGGCTATGGCGGGGCCAAGAGCCTGGCGGAGGTCATCAACCAGCCCCACCAGTTCGAGGGCATGAACCGGGCCAATCAGGTGAGCCCGGAGGATTACGCGAAGGCTGCTCAAGTCGCCGATCAGCTTCTCACCGGCCAAGTTCCCGACCCGACCAGCGGGGCTATGGCGTTCCTGAATCCCGACCTGCAAGTGAAGCTGGGACGCAGGGTTCCCGCATGGGCGCTGGGCGGGGACGGTCACCGCATCGGCAATCACATGTTCTTCGGCGGCAACGGCGCGCAGATCGCGCAGAATACCGCTCAGCCTCCGGGCCTTCCTCCACCTCCCCCTCCGCCAGATCCGAACGGCTCCGATGTCCAGAACGCGCCGCAGATCAGCGCGGGCGAAAACCCTTTTCCACCTTCAGCGCCAGGGAGTGTCACCCCCGGCGCGGGGGCGGCCCCTGCCGGCGTCTCTCCCCAAGCGGTTCCGGCAGGGGCAAGCGCCGCGCAGGGGATCACCTCGGAACAGATCGGGTTCCTCGAAAAGCTCCTCCGCAATCCCCGCACCCACGAGGCGGGCATGGCCTATGCGATGGAGCTTCAGAAGAAGGCGGCCGAGCCGACGAAGTACCAGACCCAGCTCATCAACGGCATGCCGGCTTGGCTCGATCCGGAGCATCCAGGCGTCATGCAGACCGCGGCGGTTCCCGACCAGGCGCAGACGCACGTCCTGACGGGGGCTGACGCGGCGCGCTTCAATGTCCCGCCGGGAACGGTCGTGATGCGCTCGCCCAACGGCGACTTGAAGTTCGAAAAGCCCGCGACCGGCCAGATGGTCACGTCTCAGCCTGGACAGCCCTACGGCGAGGCCCCCATCCCGGGCGGCCCGAACGATGCGACCGTCCCCCAGCGTCCGCAACAGGGCTACCAGTACGGTCCGAACGGTCAGGGGCCAATTCCGGGCGGTCCGGCCGACCCCAAGGCGCCCATGAACGTCGTCGCGGGGACGGAGAAGATCCAGGGCGCCATTCAGCCGATCCTCGACAAGGTGACGAAGGCCCGTCAGAGCGCGGGGGCGGTCGCAGAGGGCTTCCACCTGCAGAACGGCACGGGCGACATCGCCATGGTCAACGGCCTGCAACACCTCATCGACGACGGCGTGGTGCGCGGCGAAGACGTGAACATGCAGATGAAGTCCAGCGGGATCACCGGCAGCCTCGGCCAGATCGCGCAGTACGTGAACTCCGGCGGCCTGCTCACGCCAGACATCCGGACCAAGGTCTATGAGGCGTCGAAGGGGCTCTTCGGTAGGATCGACCAACAATACAAGTCCCAGGTTCTCGCCCACCGCTCCACCGTGGACGCGCTCTACGGCGATGGCGCATTCGACAAGTACGTGCTGCCGAAGGATTATCAGACGCAGCTTGGCTGGGCCGATAGCGCCGGGGGTCCGGCCCCGCCACCGCCGCCCACGCCGATGAACCAGCCGCAGCTCAAGCCTGGGACCCGAGAGGCGGCCATCGCCGAGGCGAAGCGCCGGGGGCTCATCAAGTGAGCGAAGCCCCCGATGTCACCAAGCTATCGAACGATCAGCTCCTGGCGTTAATCCAGGGCTCGGCTGCACCGCAAGCCCAGCCGCCTGTTGTCCCGGTCGACGTTTCCCCCCTGGCTGCGCCCCCCGGCGTGAACAGTCATGGCCAGCCGTTTGACCCGCAGGCCCAAGCACCCTCGTCCGGGCAGGGCGCGCTCAGGGCGATCCATAACGGGTTCGTCTCGGCGGGCAGCGGAATCCCCGTTCTCGGCGCGTTTGCCGATGAGGCCGATGCGGCGACTGACGCCGCCATAGCGCCCGCGCTTGAGCCGATGCTGCGCCATGCGCCGCATCTGGTCCAGGCGATTGCGGGCTACGATCCGAGGGCGGAGATCGGGGATATCCCGACGTTCAAGGGCCGCTATGATGCGGCAAAGAACATCCAGCGTTTCAACGCCGATCAGTTCCACGCCGATCATCCTGTGGCCGATACCGGCCTGAAGGTCGCTGGTGCGGTAGGAGGCACGATAGCCGCGCTGCCGGCGCTTGGGGCCGTCACCGCTGCGGCCGGGCCGGAAGCCGGGCTTCTGGTCCGCTCCGGGGCGGGGGCCGTCGAGGGCGGCCTGATCGGCGCGACGGACGCCTACGGGCGCGGGGAGGGGGGCGCTACCGATCCCTCTCGCCTCCATGGCGCGGAGATCGGCGCAGCCGGCGGAGCAGCGCTTGGTGGCGCAATGCCCGTGGCTGGCCGGGTTGCTGGCCTGGCGTGGAAGAATACCGGCGGCCGGCTGGTGGATGCGCTCCGCGGTCAACGGGTCGTACAGGCTCCCATGGATGAGGAAGCCGCGCGGATCGCCAAGGTGCTCACCGAGTCCGATCCGAAGGCCTCGGTCATGAAGCCGGATCGCGGCGACCTCGAAAGCGCCCTTGTCACTGCCCAACGCTCGCCGCTGAAAACCCGCGCGTCGAACGTGGATGACGCTTACGTCCGGATCGCCAGGGCGGCGGCGCGCCAGAAGATGTCGCCGTCGGAAATGGCCCAAGCGGCTAAGGACGTGGGGCCGTTCGGAACGCTGGCGGATACCGGCGAGAGCGCGAGGGACCTCCTGCGCGCCGCGATCAATCGACCCGGTCAAGGCGCGACCATCGCCGAAGAGAACCTCACCCCGCGCCAGAACGGCATCTTCGACCCCGCGACCGGGACCTATCCGGTTCGTCCCAGCTCGCAGCGCATCACCGACCAGGCGCAGGCGGGGATGGGGCTGGAGGGGAAGGACTTCCACACCGAGACGGATAACCTGCTTGCCGCCCGCAAGGCCGCCGCCGGCCCCGCCTACGACAAGGCCTATTCCGCGCCTCAAGTGGATATCGGCGAGCTGCGCGACTTCGCCGGAACGCCGATGTTCAAGGATGCCTACGGCCGGGCGCGCGCGATCAGCCAGAAGGAGTTCGTGAAGCTTCCGGACGGGACCGAGCAAATCCAGCCGCTGCCCGCCAGCTTCTCATCGAACGAGGGCCTCGATTGGCGGACCCTCGATTTGATGAAGCAGGGCATGCAGGATACGATTTCCGAGGCCAAGCGCCAAGGGATCGGCGCCAATGACCAGGGGGCCACGAAAGGCTTCCTGACACGCTTCGTCGCCAAGCTGGACAGCCTAAATCCGGACTACAAGGTCGCCCGCGAAGCCTTCGCCGGCCCCACGGCCATGAAGGATGCGCTGGAAGAAGGCCGGACGCTCCTGAGCGAGGATGCGCCCGTGGTGGCGGCGAACATCGCCTCGCGCCCCGAGAGCGAGCGCCAGATGCTGCGGCTGGGGGCGCTTCAGGCCCTGCAAACCAGGCTCGGCAACGCGAACGTCACCTTCGACGCCGCGAACCAGGCCGGACTTCTGAAGCCCAACCAGCTCGCCCGGTTCAAGGCGCTGTTCCCCGACGCGAACTCCTTCGCCGACTTCTATCGGTCGATGCAGGCTGAGAAGACCATGTTCGGGACCAACAAGGCCGCGTTTGGCAACTCCACCACGGCCAAGCAGATGCTCAACGTGATGGAGCCGTCAGATCCCCAGGTTGAGGGCCTGACGAAAGCTGTGGCAGCCGGGGGAACCGGCAATGTAATCAGCCTTGTCCGCGCGATCCACCAGATGGGCATGGAGAGCCCGATGAACGAGGATACCGCGGCTACTATCGCCTCGGTGCTGTCCAGCCACAACGCCGAGCATCTTCCGCAGATCGTCCGCAAGATGACCCAGGCGCAACGGTCGGCCGCCATCGCCGACGTGATCCGCAAGTCCAACGGCGCGGCGGCGGGCGAGACGGCCTCACAGATCACCCAGCGGGGTCAGTGATGGTCGAAGAGGTTCGCCACCACGTAGACGGCCCCCCGGATCAACGGGATTGCCAGCAGCAGCGCGACGAACAGTTGCCAGCGGGCGAGGAGCGGCGGTTTGCGCCACATGCGGCGCCCATTCGGGTCAAGGCCGGCGTAGCGCCAGGTCGTGTGGTCGGGATGCGGATCACCCAGACGCGGCGGTCCAACGATCTCGTACTCTGCGTCAATCCAGTCCCGCGCCATCGGTCCTATTCAACCACAGCTCCGCCTCGCGCGGAAGGGGCCGGCGCCCCATGAACCTCGCCCATCCCCTCGACGTGCCTCGCGCGCGCCGCAACCCCCAGAGTGAAAAGAGGCGTCCGACCTTATCGGCGCGTAGGAGCCACGCCATGTCGGATCAATTCAGGACCGCCCTTGGCCGTACCGAGGAGCGGTGGAGCGCGCAGCTTGACCGGCTTTTTGACCGCTTCGAAAAGAGCGTGGATCGCTTGGAAGCCAAGTTCGACCTCCGGATGGACGCGACCGAACGCAGCGTCCAAAGCGAGTTCACCGAGGCGAAACTAGCGGCCGGAGAGCTGCGGGACGGCATTGCGCAACTGAAGGACCGGGTGGGCGACCTGGAGTCCCATCGCGACGACGCCATGCGCGCGTCCGCCCAAGGGGCCGCCAAGGGCGCAGGGGAGGCCGCTGGAGCCGTTGCGACCGCTGCGGCTGCCATCGTATCGGAACAGGTCACCGCTGCCGCTGCAAAGGTCGCCTCGGCCCAGCGCAAGCCATTGCTGGAAAGCTGGGCTGGGCGGACGCTGGCGGTCTCCTCGGCGTTCACGGCGATTGTTCTGGCGCTCGGGCTGATTCCCAAGGTGCTGGTGGCGGCCGAGGCCATCTGGACTTTCATCCGGGGGCTGGCGAAGTAGTCGGCGCGCCGCTGAGAACACCGTAGCCGAGTGCAGACTGTCCCCAGTCTTATTGGGGAAGACGCGCGCCGATGAATCCTCCCACAAACACGGCGACCCTGGACGCGGCGGTTGTCGTCCTAACGCTGCTGATCGTCGGGGGCGGCCTGGCGGCATTGGCCGTTCTGAACATCCCCGACAAGAACCTGCCGATCTTCGCCTCGATCCTAACCGGGCTCATGTCGCTGGTGGTTGGGGGCTACGCGGGCTTCCGGTGGGGCTCGAGCGTGACCGCGAAGAAGATGGCGGGCGTTCAGGAGCCTGGGGAGTGAGCGACCTCTTCGACACACTGGACGCGCCTACCGAGGCGGCGGAGGGCGGCCACAGCAACAACCCCGCCGACCATGGCGGAGAGACGAACCACGGCATCACCACAGCGACCGCGCGGGCTAACGGCTACCTCGGCCTCATGGCCTCGATGACCGCGGCGCAGGCCAAGGCGATCCGCCGCAGCGCGTTCTACGTGAAGCCCGGCATTGAGCTGATCGCCCCGCTCTCCGTCAGGATCGCGACCGAGGTCTATGACACCGGCATCAACATGGGATCGGAGGTCGCCGGGATCTTCCTCCAGCGGGCCTTGAATGCGCTCAATCAGCAAGGGGCTGACTATCCGGACATCAAGGTGGACGGCGCCATCGGGAAGGGCACAGCCGCTGCGCTGAAGGCCTTCCTGGCTCGTCGTGGCGCGCTGGGCGAGCAAGTCATGCTCAAGGCCCTGAACTGCCTCCAGGGCGCTCGCTACATCGAGCTGGCCGAGGGCAGGGCGGCCAACGAGACGTTCGAATTTGGCTGGTTGGCGAACCGTATCGGACAGGTCGCATGAACCCCTTCGTCCTCGCCTTCATCACCGTAGGCCCCGCCTGCTTCGTCGCGGGTATCGGGCTCGCCTATTTCCTCTTCGCCGGGAAGTCGTCGCCCCCCGCGAACAACCAGACGTTCACGCTGAAGGACATCGCCATGGCCGTTTATGCCGAGTTTGAACAACCGCTCGCCGACCTCAACACCGCCGTCGCCGCCCTGCCGGACAAGCTGGCGTCTCTGGGGACCGAAGCCGCGCAGGACAAGGCCGACTCCATCGCCGCCGTCGTGCCCGCCGTCCAGGCCGCTACGGACGCGATCAACGCCATCGGCGCGCCGCCCGCTCCTTCGGCGGAGGGCTAGTCGATGAGAGCTTTCCTCATCCTCGCGCTCGCCTGCGTCTCGATCCTTGGCCTTGGCCTGTCGGGGTGCGCTTCAGTCCTGAAAGACCTTCAGGGATGCGAGCGCCACTATAACGGAACGGTGTCCGGCGGCGCGATCCAACCGGCGGTTATGGCCGGCGCTGCGCTCATCGACTGCTGCCCTGTGGGCTACGTCTCCACGGTCGACCACAAGGGCTGCGAGCCCAAGATCGCCGCGCCGGCATCTTCGGGATCGTAGATCCGCCGCGCGCACCACCAATTCAAGCCGGGGAACCTCTAACCGGAGACGCCATGCCACCACGCCAAAGACAACCTCCCCATCATTCGGAGAGCCACCAGCTCGACCGGATCGAAAGCCAGCTTCGCGCGATCATGCGGAAGCTAAACATCCTCCAGAAAGACGAGAAGATCATCATGGCCGACCTTTCCACCATCACTGCCGACGTGGCGGCAAACACCGACGCGACCCAATCGGCGGTCACGCTGCTGACCAACCTCAAGGCCGAACTGGACGCTGCCGGCACCGATCCTGTGGCGCTCAAGGCGCTGTCCGACAGCCTGGAGGCCAACACCCAGGCCCTGGCCGCCGCGGTGACGGCCAACACGCCGGCCGCCTAACCGACCCGGGCGACCGCTCCTTCCTTGCTGGCAACCTTGGCCCTCTCGCTTCACGGCGGGAGGGCTTTTTCGCGTCTAGGCCTCGGGATCGCCAACGGCCGGCAGGAAGGCGCTCACCTTCAGCGACAGGTACTTGCCGTTCGCGCCTTGCGTGATCCAGCCGCCGAGCTGCATGGTGGTCCCGTCGGGGAGGGAGAGGCTCCCTTTGTAGTCGGGATGAATGTCCTTGGCCTTGCGCTCGTTCTTGAAGAGGGCGCCGGTTCCGGGCTTGGCCGTGTAGGTCATGCGGGCCGAACCGCGATGGGTGTGCGGGTCGTCGCGACCACGATCAACTCCATCGTCCGGCGGGGAACTTCCCGCGCGTACGCCATGGCCTCTGCATAGTCGGGAACGCACAGGATCGGATCGCCGAACGGACTGTAGACCCAGTAGAGAACGGAGCGGGCGACGCTGGGCTCTTCCTTCATAGGCTCATCGGGTAGGTGGGTCATGGGCGTTTCATCTTCACCAGCGAGCGGGCCTCATTTGCGGCTTCCAGCAACGACCGCAGCTCGCCCATGGTCGGCCAAACGCCGGGGGTGTAGTCGCGCACAGGCCTGTCATCCGGCGGATCGAGCGGCGCGTTGATGAGATAGATGCGCTCAAACGCATCCGTGGCCTTGAGGAGCTTCCGCAGGGCACTGGCCTCGGCGCTCAGTTCAGTTCGCTCGCTCATGGCCGTTCCCTCTTGTTCAGTCGGTCGGATTCAGGATTTGGGGTCATCAAGTTCTCCGGCCGGACGGGGAGCGGGGCTCGCGGCTTCAACGGGCAGGGCCGTCCGCGACGTAGTTTCCACGACCAACTGCAGCGTCCGGCCCTTGACCTTGCGCGCATAGGCCAAGGCCTCGGCGTAGTCGGGCACGTGGAGGATCGCGTCGCCAAAGGGGCTGAAGACCCAATAGAGGACGGAGCGGGTTTCGCGGACCTTGCTCATGACCGCACCTGCAAACAGGTCGCATCCGGATCGAAACCGCAATCTGGGTCCGGAAAGCAGTAGCTGCACGGGCGCTCGCCGACGCTGTTCTCAAAGCCGACAAACATCTCGACGCCTGACCCGCCGCAGTTCTCGCAGGGCGCCGCGTGAGCCTCGTTTAGGGCCTCACGCTCGGCCACCAATTCAGCGTCTTCTTCGCCGGGCGGCCAGACGTTATCGGGGTCGTTCGGGTGCATCAATGACCCTCTGAGCTATCGGATTTCGGCGAAGCCGTACCGCCGCTGTTGGTACGTGACGAGCCCATTTCTTCCTCTTCCATGGCTTTAAGACGTGGGGTGAAGGGGGTCACCGACACTCTTCCTCGTCGTGCTCTAGGAGCGCTGGGTCTATGAACCCATGCTCACGCGGCCATGCCTCGCCCAAGGTGAGCGCGAAGCCCCACAGGTCGGGATTCAGCGCCCGCACCGCCATCGCCACGCCGTCCGCCTGCGCCTTGGAGAAGAACCGCGTCGCCTTGTCGGCCTCAGCAAACCAGTGGAACTCGGGGCGGTGCCCGATCTCGCGGGTTCCTAGGTAGCGCGGGCCCGGCGCTTCGATCAGCCATGCGAAAGCGGTCATCCGTGTGCATCCTGTTGCTGGCGGTCGTAAGCCGCCTCATCCTCGTTCGCGAAAAGCTCATCGACCTTCGCCCATGCAGCCTTGTTGCGAGCCGACCAGCCAGGACCGCCACCGTTCAGGCACTCGTACTCGTGGCGCAGCGAACGGAGGTCGGAGAGCGCTTCCTTGAACTCTAGGAACTCCTCGCCGGGGGTGATCAGCGCGAGGATCGCAGTGGCCTTGGCGAGCGCGACGGCCTGTTTATTCGCAGCCCATTCCCGGGCATCATCACCGGATCGCCAGCCAAGGCCATCCCAGCTGCAAAGCGGATCGATGATCCGCGCGATGGCCTCAGTCGTAGAGTTGGTCATACTCAGTTCCAGTTGCTGAACAAGAGCCACGCAGGCTCAGACCACGGCAGGCCCATTTCCTCGCAAAGCGCCTTCATGGCCGCGACTTCAGCGCCTAGGATGATGCCCGCAGTGAGTGCGGACGGACTGCCTCGCGAGGCCCGCTGGACGGTGCGGCGTAGGGCGAAAATCCACATGGGGTACTCGCCCGAGCAGTGCTGGACGAGGTCGACCGGAAAAGCGACCTCCGCCTCGCGCGCCGCCGCCCAGTATGCCGACCAAGCAGGGTCCTTGTAGTCCCCGGTAGTGGGCTTCGTGAGCCCCGCCCGCCGCTCCAGATACCCCGACAGGTCAGGCCATGCTTCGGGATTGCCGTCATCGTCTGGCACGGCGAGGGCTTCGGGCCATTCGAAATCTTCGCTGGAGCCAAGGTCGAAACCGAAGGCGGCTAGCGCGTCTGTTGATTGGCCCATCAGGCGGCCTCAGTCGTAGTCTGGTCCAACTTCATCGCCGCGCCTCGATCTCAGACACCGCCATCTGACACAGCGTCAGGGCTAGCTCCCGCGCTCGGTGCGGGCCGCGCGCCTCGTGCGTGTGCACCTCCACCGCCGTTCTGGTGGGCTCGTGTTCGACACGGACGATGCCATAATCGGGGCCGTTCGTGTGCTGGCCTCCCTTGCCGTAGGTGTCGGAGGTGTAGGACAGCTTGAAGGGCTCACTCATCGTCCAGCCCATCGGGCACGGATCGACCTTGCACGGCGAGCAGTACCGAAGAGGGCTCTCCGTAGCATGGGGGCAGGAGGCGGGCTTTTCGGCCCTTCGCATGGCGATGTAGGCGTCGCGCATGTAGCCGCGCTGTGTGCTCTTCATGGCGACGAAGAAAGGGCCGTCTGGGCCGAACCAAGCTCGCAGGCCAGCCGTGATCATCGCGTCGGTCGGCTCGTCCGCCGCACAAGGCTCGGCCTTCCGAAATCCGGCCGCCATGATCGCGTCAGCCGCTGCCTTTACGTCGCTCAGAACCGCAATTGGCTTACCATCGACGTAGTCCACCGACGCCTCCACTTCATCGAAGATCAGGGCGCAGAGTTCGGCTTCGTCGTCGGTTGGAGTGCAGTCAGTCATCGTGCATTTCCTCAGCGGTGGAGAAGAGCACTTCCACTTTGCCGTTCCCGCGGAGGTACGGGGTGAGGGGCGGGAAGGCTGCGGCGAGTTCGGCCTGATGGAGCGACCAGTGGGCGTTGAACCCTGCTTGGCGGGCCTTCCAGAAAGCCGCGCCTAGGCCTCGGTTGTGCAAGGCGTCGCCGATCTTCGCATTGAACCCCGAGCAGTCCGCCAGGATCTTCGCTAGGGCTTCGGGGGAGAGGTCGGAGAAGCCTGCGAACCGGGACGTAAGGCTGTAGAACAGGGCCTCGCGCGGGGTCAGCAGAGCCTCGACATACCCTTGGGTGAAGGCGTCGAGGTCGGACCAGCGGTAGAGCATCACAGCGCCGGGGATGACTGCGCCGACGGGCCCAGCGACTGCGCCGCTCGTGTCCAAGGTGAAGTCGGTCATGGAAGCTCCTGATGGCAGGTAGGGCAGACACGCGGCATCGGCGGCGCGGAGATCAGCGCGCGTCGGCACATGTCCTCGAAATCGACCTCGTAGGCCGCCGCCAACCGGTGAAGCATGACCACGCTGGGCGACTTGACCTTGCCGCCCTCAAGCTGGCTGAGATAGCCGTTCGACACGGCGTTATTGGTGCGGATTTCGACCTGACGCAGGCTAAGGTGACGGTCGGCCCGAAGGCGCTTGAGGTAGGCGCAGAAGGCTTCCTGAGCTTCGTTCATGACCGCGAAGTCCGCGCGAGGTGGATCAGGTCCGCCAGTTCGGCCACCCTCTCTGGGCGTTCAAAGCTGAAGTCGCTGTAGGCGCGACGCTCGCCACGGTGATCATGGGCCTCAAACTGCTCGCCCATCTTGATTGCCGATACGGTCATGCCCCAGCTACCGAGAGTGTAGGTGAAGCCCTCGACCTCGGCGTGCCCGGTCCAGCGCTGGCAGTCCTGATGGTTGTGGGACCAGTAGCCGCGCGCCGGGAACAGATGGACGCAGCACGGATCAACGCGAGTCTCAAGGGCCGCGGAGAGAGCCTTCGCGACGCGCTGTTGCGCCCAATCCGGGTTTCCTCGGCTCTTCGCGGCGGCCTCAGTCTTGTGCGAGGATACAAGGCGTTCGCCGTCCATTACGTGCCAACCACCTTTGCCGTCATATTCAATGGTCATGGCTCAGACCTCCCGACCGATGGCGGCCATCAGTGCCGTGACAGCTTTATCGATAGCCGCCTTCTGGCGCTGCACGTCGGCGTTCCGGCACTCCTTCTCACCCTGCGACACGCTGCGCTTCCGGGCGAACGTCGCCTGCTCGACCATGATCTGATCGCGGAGGTTGGCGAGAACCCCGACCGCTTCGATGTTGCTGACTTGCAGAGCCATCGCTTGTCTCCGTATCCGATACCGATTATATAGACGGTACCGAAAACGGCGTCAATAAGTGGTACCGAAAATAATGCAGGCCTTGGCAGAAAAAGCGATACCGGCTAGTCGGCCCGCGATGGGGCGCCCTCCGCTTGGCAACAAGGCGACTCAAGTGCGGCTCCCTCCGGAGCTAGGGGAGCGCATCGACGCCGTGATGGGCGGCCCCAACCGCAGGGCCAAGTTCATCCGCGCCGCAGTCGAGGAGGTCCTGGCCGCGCGCGAGGCTCAACTGCCAAAGCCCGCCAAGCCCTAGGGCACCTCAACCGGCCCATCCCCGCCCAGCTCACCCCGCCCACCAAGCAACTTCGTCAGCGTGAACAGGTAGTCGGCCAACTGCTCGGCGGTGTACTCGTCTGGCCGGCGCTGATGATCCTCTCGTGCCGACCATGCCGATCCGTCCAGTGTGCATGGCCTGACGTCGATGCGGTTGTCCCGGCCGCGCGCGCCGCACTTCGCGCACACCGCCCGGCGCCTGGCCTCCAGGATGGTGCACTCGAACCCGAACCGTTCCACGGCCTTGACCGCAGGCCACCGTTCCTCGCGCCCGCAGGTCGGCATGCCGCAGGTGATCCACAGGTGCTGGTTGATCTTCAGGAGGTCGCCCATGACGGGCGGTGTCTGGGTTTCGCGTGGCATGAAGCCGATCTGGGCTCATCCCAGGATTTCTTCAACGATCTATGGTGTCCGCAGCCGTCAGGCCACGATCTCCGCGACGTCTTCCCGCGACATACCCATGATGGCCCCGACCGTCTCGGCGGCGCTCATCGGCTCCCAGTCGCGAGGCGGGAAGTCGCCGCCAAACTCGGCCACCAAGGCGTCAGCTTCGGCCCATTTTTCTTCGGTCATCTCCGCCGCGCCGCACACGAACACGTACTCGCAGAGGTCGCTCAGTCGCTGGCGGCGCTCGGCCTTCTGGGGGCGGAACACGCGTTCGAGGTTGAAGGGCGTGAACCGATAGGCCAGCGGGCCCCAGGGCGCGCACAGCCAAGCGATGGGGGCGGGCAGTTTCGGGCCGTAAATGCCGTCAGGGCCGAGGCAGAACGCCCTGAACGCGACGCCTTCCTTGAACTCGTGCCAAGCCGCACGGATGGCATCGCGATGCGTCGGCTCCTCGAACACGCCCATGCTCATAGAACACCTCGCGAACCGATTGTGGTGATTCCTGTGACGTAAGAGGCTACCCGACTTGACCGCGTTCCGCCTATGTTTCCCGTCTCACTCATTGTCGCTCCTTGCTCTGTCCGGCCAACTCCCCTAGGGCGACGCCTAAGGCGGATGTGGCGGAACTGGTAGACGCACTGGATTTAGGTTCCGTTGCCGGTCGCCCCTAAACCCTTGTCAACACTAGCATTTGTTTCGGCGTTTGTCTCGGCTGTGCCGCTCACGTGACGGAGCGCATCCAAAACGTCGTCGTCGTCCGCATGGGCATATCTGGCCGTCGAGGCGATGTTCTCGTGGCCCAACAGCTTCTGCACGGTCTTCAGGTTGCCCTTGGGCGCCCGCAGGACCGCGGTAGCCGCGTGGTGGCGCAGATCGTGCGCTGGCCGTGCATCGGCGATGCCGGCGGTCCCCAGGGCCGTCTTGGACGCCGACTGGAAGCCTCGCCAATGAATGGCGGTGAGCTTCCCGTTCTTCATTTCACGAAACCACACCGTGTCGAGCTTGGCGGCGTGAGCCCGGCCCAGCCGCGCCGCGATGTCGCGCGCGTCTTCCGGTAGCAGCCTGACGACGTGCGCCTTGCCGTTCTTGCGCTGGCGGATCGTCACGCGGTCATTCTCAACGTCCACCGCGTCGAGCGGGAAGAACGCCTCGCGTAGTCGAACGCCGTAGCGCCCCAGGAAGTCGAACACCGGCCTGTGCCACTCGGGCAGCGCCGCGCGCCAGGCGGCGATCTCGGTCGGCGTGAAGGTGCGGGTGCGCTCGCGAGGTTCGGACAGTTTCAGATCCGACCATTCGATGTCGTGGACGGGATGCTTAAGCACCTTGCGGCAATAGCGCAGGATCGGGCGAAGGGTCGTATCCACCAGATCGCGATTGACTGTGCTGTTCGTGGGCGCCCGGCCTTGGCGCGTGACCTCAAGCCTGCGCCGCTGCATCGCGTCTTCGATGTCAGGCGTGTCGATCATCGTAACCAGCGTTTGCGGACCGACTAGGCGAAGGGCTATTTCCAGACGTTGGGCCACGGTCTTTTCCGACTTCCGCCCCTCTACGCGCGCCTTGAACCATCGGCCGGCGGCGTCTTCGAGCGAGGGGACGGCTCGACCAAATGTCCCCAGGGCCGCGCGCTCTTTCTCCCGTTCCTCAAATGCGCGGGCGGCAGTCTTACCACGGAGCCCCGTCGAGCCTCTGTAGCGGGCGCCGTCGCGGGTGAAGTCGAAGTGCCAGATGTCACCGCGCTTGTGGACTGACATTCGCCGCCTTCCAGGTAGGTGTTCAGATCATCCGAGCGGATGCGCCATTGTTCCCCAACCTTGCGGCCCCTCAATTCGCCACGCGCCAGGATTCCGCGCAAGGTCTTGTCGGACACACGCAGCGTTTCGGCGACCTCGGCGAAAGTGAGGACATGCAGACTCACCGCGCGAGCCCCTCAGGTCGTTCGGGCGGGTTCCCGGGATACCCCATGAAAGGATTAAGGAAATTCATGATTCATCAAGCGTCTGGATCAGACCGCCTAGAGGGCTCGCGGTTGCGGCGCTCATGGCCGCACCCATTCGATCAGGGGCGTGTCGTAGGCCAACATCAGCGGGTGGCGCGGGTGGCCGTCCTGGGCTGTCCCGAAGCACATCAGGCGCTTGCCGAGGGCGTCGGCGATCCGCACCACGCGCATGTAGCGGTGGCGCAGCAGTTTCGGCAGCTTAGCCGTCGGCCCCCAGCCCACGATCACCGTATCCGCGTCTTCCATGATGCGGCGCAGGTGGGCGTCGTTCTCAGCGCCATGTGGATCATAGACGCCCGCCAGGCGCTTAACGTCGGTGGCGCGATAGCCGAACACGTTGCCGACGATCAGCCAGCCGGCGCCC
>OUNO010000389.1_pt1 | contig 14466 bp, 12 predicted proteins | sample 1779811 | NCBI WGS metagenome assembly OUNO01 (sample SAMEA3914804, study PRJEB12502) | metagenome | biome: forest; material: soil | place: Canada | collected 2010-06-25 | depth 0.3 m | reverse complement strand
TCGTGGCTGATCAGCGTCGCCTCGCGACGCTTGATCGACGAGATCCGCAGCGTCAGCGCGCGCAGGAAGCGCGAAGAGGCGCAGAGCGCGCTCGAAGTTGCGGACCACGGCGGCGTCTGGCAAGCGCCGGAGCAAGACGACACGTTGCGACTCTTGTTCCTGTGCTGTCACCCCTCGCTCTCCGTCCCCTCGCAGCTCGCGCTCACGCTACGCGCAGTGGGCGGCTTGACGACGGCCGAGATCGCCAGCGCCTTCCTGGTACCCGAAGCGACGATGGCTCAGCGCATCAGCCGCGCCAAGCAGAGCATCAACAGCTCATGCATCGAGTTCGAGCTGCCGCCCGACGCGGAACGCGCCGAGCGCCTGCGCGTGGTGATGCATGTGCTGTACCTGATCTTCAACGAAGGCTACACCGCGAGCTCGGGGCCCAGCTTGCAGCGCGCCGACTTGACGGCGGAGGCAATTCGCCTGGCGCGCCTACTCTTACGTGTGGTGCCGCACGAGTGCGAGGCCGCAGGCCTGCTCGCGTTGATGCTGCTGACGGACGCGCGTCGGACCGCGCGCAGCGATGCCGAGGGCTCGATCATTCCGCTGGCGGAGCAAGATCGCTCGCTGTGGTCGGCCGCGTTGATCGAAGAAGGCGTGACCCTGATCACGCGCACCTTGGGCAAGGGCCCGGTCGGCGCGTATCAAATGCAAGCAGCGATCGCCGCCGTGCACGACGAAGCGGGGACGGCGGCCGATACCGACTGGGAGCAGATCCTGGCGCTGTACGGCGTGCTGGAAGAGCTCTCACCGAGCCCGGTGGTGCGGCTGAACCGCGCCGTCGCGCTGGCCATGGTGCACGGGCCGCGTGCGGGGCTCGCGCTGCTCGGCACCTTCGACGAACAGCAACGGGTCGCGCTCACGCATCGACTCGACGCCGTGCGCGGGCACCTGCTCGAGCTGGCCGGCGACGAAGCCGCCGCACGCGACGCCTACCGCCGCGCAGCGCGCATGACGACCAGTGTGCCCGAGCAGCGCTATTTGACGCTGAAAGCCGCGAAGCTGGGCTAACTCGGCGCGACCAATCAGTGGTGCAGCCAGAGGCGCGCCACGACGATGAGCACGGGTGTCAGGAACGAGACCGCGGTGTAGCCGAGCAGCTTGCGTTCATCCTGGCGCGTCGCAAGCTCACCCGGATCGAGCGACGCGGCCAAGCGCTCGGCGTCGCCTTGGCGACCGAAGCGCAAGGCATTGGCCCCGAGCGCGAGCGCCATGACCGCCAGGCCGAGCTCCCGCGGGTGGTCGACATGGCTCGGCAGACGGAGAGCCCAAGCGACAGCGGCCGCGATGGCCAGCACGTTGAAGCTCATGCTGATGCTCAGCTCGGTGATCGCGGACCACAGCGAGGCTTGCGACTCACCCCAGCGGCGCTTGTCGCGCAAGTAGGTGCGGGCAAAAGCCCAGCGCCAAAGCGACCAGAGGGAGCGGAGAGTCGACATGTGCAGCACCTCGGAGAGCCTGCACAACGTGGGGCCGACGATTCGCTAGCGCAAGGTGGGTAGCGCTGCGGCGAGCCGCTCGAGCAATGGCCGCTCGGCCTCGTGCAGCTTGACCCGCGCCGATTCGAACGAGAAAAATGCCGCGCGATCCAACTCGGGGAAATCTTGCATCCGGCCGGAGCGCGGCGGCCACTCCAGCGAAAACGTGTTGCTCACGAACGTGCTGACGTCGAAGTCGCCTTGCAGGGCCCAGGCATAGATCAGCTTTCCGCTCTTGTTCTTGACCGTACCGAGCTCAATCAGCTCACCTTCGGGCAGCTCGCTGCCGAGCTCCTCACGAAACTCTCGCCGCGCTGCCGGCAGCGGTTCCTCCCCTTCCTCGAGCTCGCCTTTGGGGATGAACCAGGCGCCGTCATCCTTCTTGCTCCAAAAGGGACCGCCCAGGTGAACCAGAAGCACGGAGCAGCCTTCGCCGTCGCGTCGAAAAAGCAAGATCCCAGCGCTGCGCTTCGCGGCCATCGACAGCCGCTAGCCTAGCAGCGTATTCAAGGATGGGAGAGGTGAACCTTGCTGATCCATGGGCAAAGCGTGTCCGAGACGGTCGATGCGGTCAACGCGGCCCTCTTCGACGAGCAGAGGATTACCGTGGCGGAGCGAAAGCTGACCGCTCGATGGCTCGCCGCGCGCCAGGGCTTGCCCGGCGCCTACGGGTCCACGTTCGCGGGCTTCGACTCCGAACGTAAGGCGGGCATCGTGCTGTTCACCGGCGAGCGCATCGCATCCGCTTCGGCTCGCCACATCTTGGGTGAAGAAGCGAGCCGCGCTCTTCGCCTGCTGCGCGTCACGGACGCGGCCGTGAAATCCGCGCTCGAGCGCGCAAACCAGGGCGTGCATGGATTTTTGGCGCGCGCGGGCCACGACGCCAAGAATCAGAAGCCGGGTTGGTACTGCTGTGGCAAGTGCACCGTGGGCCTGTGGCGCAACGTGCTGTCTGGAGGTCTAGACCGACAGGAGGAGCGCTTGCGCAGCGGGCTTCAGCAATTGCGCGCCAAACGCGACGGCGCGGGCGAATGGCGACGCTTCCCGTTCTGGTACACGGTGCTCGCGCTGCACGAGATTGACCTGCCCGACGCCCAGCAGGAGCTCGCCTATGCAACGCCGCTCCTCGAGCGCGCAGCGCAACGTAAGCCCACGGCGTCGGTCTTCGCGCAGCGGCGACACCGCTTGGCTCAGCGCGCGCTCGCTCGCCTATCGCGTTGAGCGGCGAGCAGCGCGCACTTCAAGCGATGCGCCCGACCCAGGTCGTCTTGGCGCCTTGGATTGCGACGCGCGCGATCTCGCGCATCAGGTCGCCCTCGATGCCATCAGGGGCCATCTCGAAGCTCGCGCCAACGGAGAAATTGCCGACCGAGAGATCGTCGAGCACCCGCACGACCTTGTAGTGGCCGCGCTTGATGCGAACGATGCGGTACGTCGTGCCTTCCACCTGAACCATTCCTTTCACGACCAAACCCATCGTCACTCCTTCCTTGCTTCGGGGGTCTCGGATTGTACGCGGAGTTGGCTCCGCTGTAACGGACGCAGATGTCGGGCGTTTGCCTACACTAAGATCACCGTAGAAACTGGCTCCGTTGGGCGCGCCGCGCTGGCGTTCCGGCGAGCAGGCGCCAGCGCCAGGGTGCCCGAAAGGCGCTGTTTACGAGGAGCGCGAACTGCCAATGCTCGCCCCCGGAGCCGCGCTCATGGCTCGGCGTGTCGTTCGTACGTTGCGGATCGCCCCACTTTACACGGCCGTTGAGCGCGCGAGCGCCAGCTCTCACGCTTTGCACGTTGCCACTTCGATAGGGTCGCCGATGCAAGCTCCAGTACGCGGTGCATAGCGAATTCGCAGCGCACGCGACCGTCGAAAGCTGGTCACGAAACACGCGAGAGCCGCGAAATTTGTCACCGACACGTCGTCCTGCGATGCGCCGCGCTGGAAGACGACTTCTTCAACGAGGTCGACGCCATCGCCAGCGGCAACCTGTCTCACGCCGCCAAGCTACGCTTCACGCACGCCGAGATCATCGTGCCCTTCTCCTCGCTGCTCGGCTTGAAGGGAGTGTTCGCGCCCGTGCCCAAGGCCAGCACGTACGGCTACGACTCGAACCCCTGGCGCGGCGAGCTGGTGTCGCCGATGGCCGCCAACTTCCAGTGGGACGTGGCGCGCGACGCGAGCGGCACCGTGCTCGTGAAGATGCTGCACAACGAGCGCGAGACCGACTTCAAAGCCGCCTGCGACAACGCGCGCTTCACCGCCTCTAGCCACTACTATTCGTACGACAAGCTGAAGGCGTGCTACGGCCACGCGGCCCCCTGAGGCGAGCCGCGGAGAGCGCAAAAGCGAACCTTGGGCGGGTCAGTCCTGCTCGGGGTTCGTCACAATCGCGACGCGGCGCGTGCCCGCGCCTTCTTTGGCGATCCGAATGCGCAGTAGGCCATTTTTCAGCGAGGCATCGATCGATTCGGGGCCCGCGGCGAGCTGCGCCTCGAGCGGGACCTCATGGTGACCGCTCGCTACGCAGCCCCACGATTCGTGGCCAGCGACGGCGGACACGTCGAGGTGCAGCGCCTGGCTGCCCAGACTCAGCGCCACGTGCTCGGCGCAGACTCCGGGTAGGTCGATCAGCACGATCAGAGCGTGTGCGCTCTCCCAAAGGTCGTAGGCGAGTGGCACGCTGCTCGGAGTCACCGCTTCGGAGGAGCGCACGCCGAGCTCGTGTCCGAACGTGCCTTTGAGCGCGATGAACGAGTGGCGCGGGGCCACTTCGAACCAAGACTCATCGAGCTCGGTGGTGTCGGGCTCCGCCGATGGGACGGACCAATCCACGGCGGCGAGCCGTGGGCGCTCGAGGCCAGCATCGAGGTGACGGGCAGTCAGTTTGGACATGATGGCTCTCTCAGATCAGTCGGATCGGTATGGGTGGGCGCGAGGACGGCGCGTCCTTGCGCAGGCGAATCGTCAGCACACCGCGCTCCAAATGGGCTTCGGTGTCGTCCCAGGCGACTTCGTTGAGCAGCTTGATCTCGCTGTGAAACTCCGCCGTTCGGCGGCCGCGATGGCGCACCGTGAAGCCGCCCGGAATTTCCGAGTGCTGCTTGCCGATGATACACAAGACATCCTTGGCGAGCGTGATCTCGAGCTCACTTTCTGCGAAACCCGGAACGACCGCTTGCACGGTGACATAGTCCTTCGACTCGGTCAGGCGGAGCGCGGGGAAGCTGCTGGCTGACTTGGACGTGAGCGCGCGCTCCATGGCGAACGAGCCGGAGCCCGTCGTCGAGGCGCGCGCGCTGATCGGCGATGGATGCGAGAGAGGTGAGTGTGCCATGAGAAGCACAACGCACAGCAAAGACCATGACAATAGGAGGCGCGCTCTCCCGTTCGCAATTTACTCAGGAAATAAGACGCGACCGAGCGAAGCGTCAAAAGTCGAACTGCAGCGCATGTCACGAACCTGCCGATTTCGAGCATTCACAAAATTGCATCACACAGCGGGAAACACGCCCGAAACGCGCACCCGGCGCGCCACCTCGCCGGCGATTCTCGCCGCGTCGCGACCCACGCCATGAATCATCGACGAGGACATCGAGTAGAGAAAGTGCAAACCGACGAAGTAGAAACCGGGCGCGCTCGCCACTACGCCGCCCTCGTGCAACGGCTCGTGCGCGTCATCGAAGATCGGCAGATCGATCCAGGAGAAACTGGGATGAAAACCGCTGCACCAGATCACGTTGGAAACATCGAGCGCGCGACCGTCTTCGGTCACGGGTAGACCGGAAGCGGTGCTCGTGACACGGCCGCAACGTTGCACGCCGGCGCGCGCGAGATCGCCGAGGCGCGTGCGAATCAGCGGTACACCGCCACGCGCAGAGGCGCGCGCTCTACGACCCATCGGCGTCTTGATTGTGAGCAAGCGATGAAACAGAAACCGCAACAGCAGCGGACCGAGTAGCCACTTGCCCCAGAAGCTCGCCCACCGAAACGGCACTTGTCCGGTAGCGCGCCCCGCGAGCAAGACGCTGCGACCTCCGCGAGCCAATTCCAAGCCGATTTCCGCGCCAGAATTGCCGGCGCCCACGATCAACACCGAGCCATTCTGCAACTGCCCCGGATTGCGATACTCACTCGAATGCATTTGTCTCACCTCGGGGCGCAGTGCGCGCGCGAGCGCAGGAACCCGTGGCTCTTGGTAGCTCGCCATGGCCACGACGACCTGGTCTGCCTCCCACTCACGGTCACCACTTTTCACTACGTAGCGCTCGCCGCGCTTGAAGACGCGCTCCACGCGCACCCCGTTTCGAACCGGTAACTGGAAGTGCCGTGCGTAGCCTTCCAGGTACTCGGCCATTTGCGCACGGGTCGGGAAGGCATCCGGCGGCAACGGAAATGGCAGACCAGCCAAGGCGTCGAAGCGCGCCGGAGTGAACAACTCGAGCGAGTCCCAACGGCGCCGCCACGAGTCACCGACTCGCTCGTGCGCGTCGAGGATCACGAACTCGAACCCGCGTTGAGCCAAGTAGTAACCGACGGAGAGGCCTGCTTGTCCGCCACCGATCACGATCACGTCGAGCGGGCGCGCGGGCTCGGCTTGGGCATTGGCTTTCTTGGAAACGTCGAGAGCTGCGTTCTGCATTGGCCGAACGTACGGCTCCCGGAGCGTCTGCCGCTTCGGCAGAACCCCTCATTTTTCCAAAAAAGACGCGTGGGTATTTCTACCCATGGCGCAGCTCAAAGCAGCTTGTGCTCGTAGGCGTAGGCGGTCGCGCCGGCCCGCGAGGGCACGTCCAGCTTGGCCAGGATGTTGCTCAAGTGGCGATCGATCGTCTTTTCGCTCAGGCACAGCTCGCGAGCGATCAGCTTGTTCGTCTTGCCCGCCGCGACGAGGCGCAGTACTTCCAGCTCGCGGACGCTGAGCCCAGCGCTGTTGCTGGTGGCGCCGGAGGCTTGCCGTGCCAGCGCGTCGACGGCAGCGACGTCGAGCACCGCGCCCAAGGCGAGGAACGCAGCGCGCGCCGCTTGGGCTTCCAAGAGCGCGCCGTCTTCGTCGCCGAGCACCTGGCAGGCACAGGCGAGCCCGATTCGCGCGCGCGCCGCGAAGTACGGCGCGCCCAACTCGCGAAGACTTCGAAATGCGTTCCGAAAACTCGCGGCCGCGGCCTGCGCATTGCCTTCGGCCAGCTCCACGGAGCCCCGAGCGTGCGCGCCCAACGCCCCGAGCAGCTCACTTTCGAAGCGACTCGCGATGCTCTCGAGCTCTGTCGAAGCCGCGCGCGCTTCGTCGATCGCTGCGTTGGCCAGCAGGATCTCGATCCACGCGGGCAGCAGCTGCGCTCTCTGAAACGGCTCCTTGGCGTCCCCCAACGCACGGCGAATGCCAGGAAGCGCCAAGTCCGCGCGGCCTTGCGCCAGGCGTAGCAGGGCAAGCCCTGGGTAAGGGTCACGACCGCCTTCGCTGACTTCTCGGTAGATCGCCTCGGCGGCCGACAGCTCACCGCGCAAGCGCAGGACTTCGGCCTGCCGATAGCGCGCTTCGCCGGTCGCGCGCGCGCCGTAGGTGATGAGGAAGCGTTCGACCGCGCGCTCTGCCTCGGCGAGCGCAGCGGGCCATTCGCCGCCCAGCAGCAGAATCTCCGCGCGACTCACCATGCACGCGCCGGTGAACGTGATCAGCTGCGGCTGGGCGTCACACCAACGGCCAAGCGCTTGCGTCCACTGGCGAGCGCGATCGAGGGCAAACACGGTTTGGCAGGAGTCGATCGCGCTGCAATAGATTAGCCCACGGATCGAGGGCGAGAGCTCGCCAGTCGTCACGCTGAGCATGGCCTCGTCGAGCAGCTTCAGTCCGGATTCCACTTCTCCTTGGCGGAGCAGCACTCGTCCCTGAAGGTGGCGCCCAAAAGTCTGTAGATCGCCATCGCCAAATCGTTCGCCGATCCGTTCCGCTTCGGTCGCGGCCTGCAGCGCGGCGGCGTAGTCTCCGGCACGGAAGTGCCGTCGGGCCCGCGGCAATAGCAAGTAGCCGCTCTCGACGCAGTCACACCCGGCACGCTCGATCATGCGCTCCGCGCGCACGAGCCAGCCGCTCGCTTGGCTCGCATCCCCCATCCCCAACTTACGAAAGCCGAGCCAGAAGGCGGCGCGAGCGGCGCGCAGCGGGTCGCCGCCCTCGGCGTGCGCCTGGTAGATGCGCTCCAGAGTGAGCAGCATCTCGTCGTCATGGCCAGCGAGGCCGCAGCACCACGCGAGTAGCCAGAGGTCCGGCTCGGAGAGCGGCGCGAATCGATCCACTCCCGTCAGCAGCTCGTAAGCATCTTGCCAGGCGTTGTGGGCGTAGCGCTCGCGGGCCTGGGCGAGGATCTGCTCCGATGTTGCGAGCTCTTCCGCCACACGCGAGAGGGTAGCAGCTCGCCGCAGGCGCTCGACAACCGTGACACAAAGTCGCAGTCACCCCGCTAGCGGCGCCTGGGAATTGGCTGAAAATCCCAGGCTTGCCCGCGGCTTGCTCTTTGCAGTGTCACCCACGGTGATGTCCGGCCCTACCGAACCGCAGCTCAGCCAACTCGATCGCTTGGTGGACGACTTCCTGCGTGACACCGATGACGGACGCCAGCTACCACGCATCGGCGATGTCGTGGGTGGCGTGTACCGAGTCTTGGGCGAGCTCGGGCGCGGCGCGATGGGCGTCGTGCTCGTCGCGTTCGACCTCCAGCTACATCGCAAGGTCGCCATCAAGTTCGTGAGCGCGGCCGCGTTCGGCGAAGAAGCGCGAGAAAGCTTCGTGGCCGAGGCGCGAGCCATGGCGCTCGTGAGCCACCCGAACGTGCTCGCAATTCACGCCTTCGGTCAGCACGGCGACATGCCCTACTTCGTGATGGAGCTGGTCGATGGCCAGACCGTCGACAACTGGCTGCACCGCAGCGACGGCGTGGCCGATTTGGACGAAGTGCTGACGATCTTGAACGACGTGTGCCTGGGCGTGTCGGCCATTCACGCTGCCGGCACGGTGCACTGCGACCTGAAGCCGAGCAACGTGCTCCTCGATCAGCGCTTCCGCGTGCGCGTGGCGGACCTGGGCCTCGCGGCATCCTATGTAGAGGCCGGAGAGACCAAGATGATCGCCGGCACCCCCGAGTACATGGCTCCGGAGATCGCCTTCAACGGCAAGGCCCCCAGCCCGAGCAGCGACATCTACGCGCTCGGCTGCATGGCTTACGAAATGCTCAGCGGCTCATTGCCCTTCGACGGACAAACCGCGCTGGCCATCATGGTGCGGCACGCGACGGAGAAGCCGCAAGCTCCGAGCAGCCGTCGCCCGAGCCTGCCCCGCGTGTTCGACGACGTGATTCTGAAAGCGCTCGAGAAAGAGCCTCAAAACCGCTACGCCACGGCCGATCTGTTTCGCCGCGCCTTGAAAGAAGCGCGCGCTTCCAGCGTCGAGCCCGTGCGCATCCTGGTCGCGGAGGACGACGCCGATTTTCGCGATTTGCTGGCGCTCAAGCTGGGCATGGAGTTCCCCGATGCGGACATCGTGTGCGTCGACAACGGGCGAGCGCTGGTCGATGCCTTCAGCGAGAGCCCGGCTTCGGTGGTGATGATCGACCTGCAGATGCCGGTCTTGGACGGCGTCGCGGTCACCGCGCTGTTGCGCTCGCGACCCGACGCCAAGAACGTGCCCATCATCGTGATGACCGCTTCCGGTGGCCCTCAAGAGTGGAAGCTGCTGTCGTCACTCGGAGCCGATCGTTTCTTGGTCAAGCCGGTCAATTTGGACGACGTGGTGAACACGTTGCGTGGCGCGGTGCGTGAACGCTCGAGCAGCCCACCCAGCGCCCCGCAGTCGCACCCCGATATTTTGGTCTAGCCTCAGCGCAAGGCGGCGAGCGAGGTGGACAGGCTGGCCACCGTGACGGGGGCAGCCGGTTTGAGCTCGGGCGCGAAGATGGCGACGCGCAATTCTTCGAATGCCCAGCGCAATGCGCGCGTGGCATCGCGATCGCCGGCGCTGGCTTGCTTGCTCAAGAAAGCCTGCCAAAGCGGCGCAAAGGGCGCGAGCTTGTCGGCGTCTTTGCGCGGATCGGTGATGGCACGGGTCAGACGAGCTTGGGCGGCCCGCAAGTAGCGCGGGAATTGCTCGAGGCGCGATAGCTCGACGCTCGCGAGCAGGTTCTCCGGGAACAGCTGCTCGATTTGAGCTCGAATCTCGGCGCTCGCCTGGCGACCACTGGGCTGCTTCGTCGCCGCATCCAGCGCACGCAACGTGGTTTGCAGCTCCGCCGAGGCTGCCGCCGTGGCGCGCTCGACGCGCTTGAAGGACGCGCTGAGTCGCGGGTTGCCGACGGCGAGCAGTGCCTCGAACGCCGACTTGCTTCGCGGCAGCGGGGCTCCCTCGCCGAGCCCGTACGCCTCTTCCACGACTCGGCCCAGGAACAGCACGCGGAAGGCGTCGACCTCGGCGCGCGGCACCATGAATGCTGCGCGAGTCACGAAGGGCGGTGGGCTCTGCTTGGAGTAGACCGAGAGTGGGCTGCGCGCTGCGAGCATCACCAGCCGGCGCACGCCCAGGCGCGACGCTTCCTCGGCCGCGCGCTCGCTCTCGAACAAACGCAAATCGACGGACGTCTGACGGTCGACCAAGCCGGGGTAGGAGCGAACCTGCGTGCCATACACCGCGCGCGCGACGAACTGCGGCAGCTCCGCGAAGTCCCAACTGGTGATGCCCGAGCGTTCCCATTGCGGTGGCGCGGCCACGCGCCGCAGCGCTTCACGCGCCTGGCCTCCGTGCTGCTGAATGAGCTGCGCCACGTCGCGGCTCTGCGCAATCACGCGGCCGCCTTCACCCAAAATGCGACAGGTGAGCCGCATGTACGGCGGCACGGCTTCGAGCCGAAATGCGCTCTCCGACAGCTCCAGACCGCACACTTCCGAGGCCACCAGCGCCAGCTGCGGCAAGAACGGCCCCTCGAACGGTTTCAGACGCGGCGCGATCAGCGCGGCTAGCTCGGGAATGGCTCGCAATTCGCGGCGCAATGCGCGCGGCAGCTCGCTCAGCAGCGCCACGAGCTTCTGCTCGTGCCAGCCGGGAATGGTCCAGTCGAGCTCGCCGGGCTCGAGCTGCAACAGGATCGGTAGCGGTACCGAGAGCGTGATGCCGTCATCGTCGGCGCTCGGGTCGAAGCGGTAGCTCACCGGAATGCGCGCACCGTGCAGCTCGATCTCGTCCGGATAATTTCGAGGCAGGAGCCGCTGCTCGAGTGTCAATACGTCGTCGAGGCCGAGCTCGAGCACGTGCGGGTCCTTGGCTTCCGCGCCAGTGCGCCATTCCTCGAAGGTCTTGCCGTTCACCACGCCTTCGGGCACGCGCTGCTCGAAGAACGAGAGCAGCGCTTCGTCATCGGCGAGCAGATCGCTCTGACGGGCCTTGTCCCGGTGGCGTGCGACCTCTGCCAAGAGCGCGCGGTTGTGCTCTTGGAACGTGCCGCGCGTTCGGTACTCGCCGCGCACCAGCGCGTGTTCGAGGAACATCAGGCGTGCGCGGCCTGGCGCAACCGTCGCGTAGTCCACGCTGCGTCCGCGAAACACGGGCAGGCCGAAGAGGGTGGTATTCTCCTTGATGCTGCTGCGCGCCGACTTTTCCGACCAATGCGGGTCGGAGTAACTGCGCTTGAGCAGGTGCGCACCCACCTCATCCAGCCACTCGGGATCGAGCTTGGCCGCCGTACGAGCGAAGAGCTGGCTCGTCTCGACGAGCTCGAACGCCATCACCCACGCCGGCGGCTTCTTGGCCAACGCCGACGACGGGTGAAGCGCAAAGCGGGTTTGCTTGGCCCCAATATACACACGGTACTCGGGGTTCCACTGGCCGATCTTGGATAGGAGCCCCGTGAGCAACGCGCGGTGCAGGCGTATCTCTCGATCGGCCGCTTCGTTCGGCGTGGCTCGGCCCTTGGGCGCCGGGAGCTTGAGCTCTTTGGCAACGTCCTCGAGTTGGCGGTGCACCTCGGCCCACTCGCGCAGGCGCACGAAGGACAAGAAGTTGTTCTTGCACACACGCCGTAGCTCGCTCATGCCCTTGTTCTGCGCTTCGCGCACGAACGCCCACAGCTTGAGCAAACCGATGAAATCCGAACGCTCGTCACGAAAGCGCTGATGCAGCGGATCGGCTTTTTGCTCGAGGCCGCGCGGACGCTCGCGCGGGTCCTGGATGTTCAACGCCGCAGCCAGCACCAAGACCTCGGCGAGGCAGCCCTCTTCGACGCCCGCCAAGATCATACGCCCGATGCGGGGGTCGACGGGGAAGCGAGCCAGGCGAGCACCGAGCGCCGTGAGCTTGCGCTCTTCGTCGAGCGCACCGAGCTCTTGAAGCACGCGGTAGCCTTCCGAGATGGCGCGCGAATGCGGCGGATCGAGGAACGGAAACTCTTCGACCTCGCCCAGCGCGAGCGCCTTCATGCGCAGAATCACGCCGGACAGGCCGGTGCGTTTGAGCTCGGGATCGGTGAACGCGGGCCGCGCCGCGAAGCTTTCTTCGTCGAACAGGCGCACGCAGATGCCGTCGCGCACGCGACCGCAGCGCCCCTTGCGCTGGTCGGCACTGGCCTGCGACACCGCCTCGATCTGCAAGCTGGTCGTGCCGGTGCGCGGCTCGTAGCGCGACAAGCGTGCCACGCCGGTATCGATCACGTACACGATGCCGGGGATAGTGAGCGAGGTTTCGGCCACGTTGGTGGCGAGGATCACACGCCGCTCGGGAATGCTCTGGAACACCTTGCGTTGCTCGGCAGCGGTGAGCCGCGAATAGAGCGGTTGGACCACGGTGTGACGCAACTTGCGCTGAACGATCTCGCGCTCTGCTTCGCGGATCTCACGCTCGCCGGGCAGGAACACGAGCACGTCGCCACGCGGGTCGAGCGAAGTCACGGACTCGACCGCTTGGGCCACTGCCTCGGGTAGATCGAGATCGGGATCGGGCGGCTCGTACAGCACCTCGACGGGGAAGGTGCGACCCTCCACTTGGATCACCGGAGCGCCGCCGAAGAATTCGGAGAAGCGTTCGGTCTCGATCGTGGCGGAGCTGATCAATACCTTCAAGTCTGGACGCTCGGGCAAGATGCGCTTGAGCCAACCGAGCAGGAAATCGATCGTCAAGCTGCGCTCGTGCGCCTCGTCGATGATCAACGTGTCGTAGCGCTTCAACAGGCGGTCACCCTGAATCTCGGCCAGCAGGATGCCGTCGGTCATGAACTTCACGTACGTGCGCGCCGTCGTGCGTTCCTCGAAGCGGATCTGGTAGCCGACCTCTTGCCCCAGCTCGCACTCGAGCTCGCTCGCCACGCGCGCCGCCACGCTGGTGGCCGCGATGCGACGCGGCTGCGTCACGCCAATCAGACCGTCGGTGCCTCGCCCCATGTCGAGCAAGATCTTCGGCAGCTGCGTGGTCTTGCCCGACCCCGTAGCCCCCGCAACGATCACCACCTGATGTTCGTTCACCGCCGCCGCAATGTCCGCCACCCGCGCCGAAATTGGCAGCTCCTCGGGAAACCGGATCGGCGCCCGCCGCGAATTGCGGGGCGTACTCTCCAGTGCGGGAGGGTCGTTGGAAGCAGAGCCAGACATCGCGCCGCCTCATTAGCATGCAGGCAGCGCATCCGCGCGTGGGCTCGTCAACGCCCTGGAACTGCCCCGGACATTGGCAGGGGTCGAGCTCGCATTGGGGGCCGCGGGTGCTGCTCGAATGCGAACCTCGGCGGTGTTCCCGGCGATTGGGGGCAATCGCCGATCGCGATCGTGGAGCATTTGTCTGCCTGGGCTAGGCGCTACGCGATCGAACCTCTCGATTTCCCGCCGTGGGCACCACGCGGCGGCCAGAGGCCGACGCTTGGGGTGCCGGTCGCGCGCGAGGCGCGACCGCGATCACTCCGTCGCCCAGCTTGCGGGGCACCCATTCCATATATTCCCCCTACCGATGCACAGTATTCACTGCCTTGTTTCCACTGGGCGGGTGCGTGGTTGTGCGTACAGCAATGCTGCTATCGATTTAAATCCATCGATCGGTGTTTTATTTGTTGACCAATCAGCGAGGATGCTTCAAGCTGCAGGAGTCATGTTTCGTGCACCCAAAAACCCGCAAGCCCCCGAGAGTCGCGTCAGCGATTGTCCGCAGGGGTACGCGCATTTCCGAACCATCGCGATGTCCCTCGTGGTGAAGACGGAAGGTCTGGGTAGCTAGGGGCGCGCTTTTTTAGCTGATTTTTCAGCGAGAAAGCCGCCCGGGTAACCGAGGCGGCTTTTTTCGTTTCTGGGCTCGGGGCTCGTCCTCGGAAGGCGACTGGCGCTGTAAACGCCGGGCCGCTCGGCTAGGTGGTTCAACTCCACACGGGCCCACGATTGGGGCGAAGAGTGTAATCGGCGCATGCCGAGCTGGGAGCGAGAGGTGTATTCAACTCACGATCTCGAGTGTGTTAAATGGGAGTGATAGATGTATTTGGAATCGATACCTAGACTCAAAAAGCTGACTCACTAAACACGAGTCTGAGGTGTTGTTTGGCAGCATGCTGGGCTTTTAACCCAAGCGGCGCGGGTTCAAATCCCGCCAGACTCACACGCCCGTTGAACTGAATTCAACGGGACCCCCTGACATTTGGGGCCCGAGCCCCAAATGGTCAACGCGACGCGGGGCTCGGCCCCAAACAGACTCACACGCTCGAAGTGTTGCGGAGGCATGCCGGTTTCTTACACCGTGCGGCAGAGGTTCGAATTCGGTCGTCGGGGGATTCTCCCCCGCGCCCGTTGAAGTGAATTCAACGGGGCCCCACCCCCGACATTTGGGGCCCCGGCCCCGAATGGTCAACGCGACGAGGGCCCCGGCCCCAAACAGATTCATACGCTCGAAGTGTTGCGGAGGCATGCCGGTTTCTTACACCGTGCGGCAGAGGTTCGAAT
>OUNO010005945.1_pt1 | contig 14474 bp, 15 predicted proteins | sample 1779811 | NCBI WGS metagenome assembly OUNO01 (sample SAMEA3914804, study PRJEB12502) | metagenome | biome: forest; material: soil | place: Canada | collected 2010-06-25 | depth 0.3 m | reverse complement strand
GGCGTGGATCATTCGCATCGAAGTCCTCGAGTGCGAGCTCGCTACATCCGACAATGACCGTCAGGACGTTGTTGAAGTCGTGGGCAACACCGCCCGCGAGTTGGCCAACGGCCTCCATCTTCTGAGACTGCGCCAGCTGCTCCTCGAGATTTCGTTGCTGCGTGACGTCGCGGAGCAGCGAAATGGCACCCGTCACGTTGCCCGAAGGATCCCTGAGCGGAGTTGCGGTGATCGCGACGATGGCGCCAGCAACGACAGAATTCTTGATGCGCAGCTCCGCCTGAACGCGCGCCTCGCCGTCCATGGCTCGGCAGAGCGGGTTTTGTTGGGTTGGCAGCAGCGTGACCCCATCGCTCAGATACAGGCCATACGCCTGCGGCCAAGCGTGCGCGGGCACGTCCCGGATCGCCTCGCCCAGCAAGCGGCTCGCCTCTTGATTCATCAACAGCGTTCGACCATCACGGGCTGTCACCACGACGCCGTCTCCCATACCGTCGAGGATCGAATTCAGAATCTTGGTTTGCTGTTGAAGCCGGCTCTCGCTCTCGCGAAGTATTTCAGACGTCTGCACGCGGTCGGTCACGTCTCGCGAGATACCGACGATGCCGATGGCGTTGCCTGACTTGCTCTTGATCGGTGCCTTGGTCTCCGAGGTGAAGTAGACCCGGCTCGCGCGACGCTGTTGCCGAACAGCGTCCAAGAGCGGCCGCATTTCCTTGAGCACTCGACGGTCCTCGACCTCACTAGCGGTAGACTCGGGCCCCACCGTTAGCATCTCGGACAGGCGACGACCCACTAGCTCGGCAGGGTTTCCGAAGCCAAGTGCCAGCGCAAAAGAGGCATTGGCTCGCAAGAAGCGCAGATCGGCATCCTTGAAATAGATCCCGTCAGGGCTGTTGTCCATCAGGTCGCGGAGCAGTCGACGCTCGAGCTCCAGCTCCTGGGCCAACCGGAAATGTTCCGCGGCCGTTTGCACCTTGTGCAACAGATCTTCTTCGTCCCAGGGCTTGGTGACGTACGCGTAGACTTTTCCTTCATTCACGGCACGAAGTACCGCGGGCAGATCTGCGTAGCCGGAGACCATGATCCGCAGGGCGTGGTTCTCGTTGCCGATCTTGCGCAGGAACTCGTCGCCGTTCATCTGCGGCATGCGTTGGTCGGTGATGACCACGGCGATGTCGCCATCCCGGTGAACTAGATCGAGGGCGTGCTCGGGGCTCTCACTTTTGAATACAGTATAGTCGTCACCCAGCAAGTCCTCGAGCGCGGTGAGGATCTGCGGTTCGTCGTCGACTAAAAGCACGCGCTCTTTTGCGGCTTGCAAGGTACTCCTTCACTCGAGATGGACTGGACACTCAGTCACTTGGTCTCGTCGCCGCCCCGCGGCCGAATTCCAAGCGCTACCAGGTTTACTACTCGAAAGCACAGACGAGGAGCAAGGCGTGGGAATCCGCTCCGCGTCCATCGCCCTGCTCGGAGCGCGCGGCCGGCTGAACCGAGCTTCGGATCTCGATTGTGACAGGTCGTGACCGGAGTCTCACGGACGGCGGCTTCCGCCACGTTTCGCATCAAACTCGCTGCTTGCTCCGCTCGCTCTGAATGAGCGTCGGGAAGGGGCGACCCGGCTTGGCGATCAGGTAGCCCTGAAGGAGGTCGCAGCCGAGATCGATCAGCGTATCACGCTCCTCGACCGTCTCAATCCCCTCGGCGACGATCTGCTGACCCATTTCGTGACAGAGCTGAACCATACTGCGGACGATTCGTTGCTTCATGCGCTGCCGGTCGATCTCGCGGATGAGCGTCATGTCGAGCTTCACGAATTCTGGCTCGAGCAGAGTGAAGCTGGTCAAGCCAGCGTAACCCGCCCCCAAATCGTCGAGGGCGACTCGAAACCCCAGCTCTCGCAGGCGCGCGATTCGATCACTGACGCCGGTCATGTGGTCCAGCGAAGCGCGCTCCGTGACCTCCAGAACGAGCCTCGGCGCAAGCGCCGTGAATGGCGAATCGGGCTCATACAAGGCGGGATCGAGCAAATCTTCGGGGTGCAGATTCACGAAAATGAACCAGCTCGGATCGGCCAAACTGGCACTCATGAGCACGCTCTGACGCACAGCTTGACCCACGTCGTGAACGCGGCCCGAGCGCTCTGCGGCCTCGAGCACCGCTCCAGGGTGTGGCAAAGCGGGTTCGTCAGATCGCATCAGCGCTTCGTAAGCGAAGATGCTCGAATCGCGAGCATGGACGATGGGTTGATACGCCGTCCAAAGAGAAGACAACGCGCGATCGAGCTTCGCGTCGATGCCGGCACGGTCGCCAACCCTGAACTCTCCACTGCCGTATTCTTCTACGTACTCACGCTTGGCTCTTGCCACGCGGCAGACTTGCGCGGCGCGTTCGACGACGCCCGTTAGCTCGAGCGAAGGAACGGGCTTGATCAGGTATCGAAACGCACCGTATTCAACGGCCTCTGCAGCGCTGCGAATGCCTGGGTCGCCCGTCATCAGCACGACGGGCAAATCCAGATCGTGCTCGCGCACGGCACGCAGCAGCTTCAGGCCACCAATGCCCGGCATCTGGATATCGCTCACCATGACCTCGAACGTGTGCGCCGCGAGCAGGCTCAACGCCTCGCTGCCGTTGCTGCTCGTCACGACGACGTGACCGGCTCTCTCGAGGATCCGCTGCGTGACCCCCAAGACAGCTGGCTCGTCGTCAACCAGCAAAACCCTCGGCTTTTCAGAGACAACGGGGCGCCGCTCCCGATCGACCAGTAGACGGTTCACGAGGCGATCCCTCCGCGGCCCAGATCCGGCAACGGACCGAGTCGACCGAGCTGAAACGGGTCCGGTGCTCGACGCGAGATCATACTCACCCGCTTGTCGACGGTCGGGACTACGACCGCCGCGGGGTCGCCCTCGGGCAGCTCCCTCATTGGTTAGGCATAGCATGAACCGGCGACAGATCTTTCTGTTGCAAATTGCCCCCCACTCCGTCACCCGACGAGCTGCAGCGTACTGAGATCATGATTCGAGACTCCCATCAAACTCGAGAACATCGTTATCGATAATCGCCCAAGCGCCCGAGCGACTCGGGTGCGGCAAGAACACACATTAGAAGTAGCGAACCTCTCCCAAGGCGACCACGTCAGCTGTCGGTTGCCCCAGCGCTTTCTTCTCGTCGAAGTCGGCCAGGTAATACTCGATCGGAACGCGAACATCTCCCCGTGTTAGCTCGAGGCCAAACGACGGGCGCCGCCCGGGATATCGCATCGTGCTCCCGGCGGCGCGAATGAAGATCGGGGTGGTTTGCTGAACGGCCAGTCCGCGCTGAGCGAAGAATGCGTTGATGCGACCGAGGATGCGGTTGCACAGCTCGCCCACCATGTCCTCCAAGCGGTCGGTTGGGGCGGGCCTGTCGGATGGTGCGAAGGCGCGATGCAGGATTCTGGCATGCTCGCTGTTCATACTGACCATGAGGTGGCCGCTCGCGTCCCCGCTGAAGGCAATGATCGAGGCGAGATCGGACAACGCGCTCCGATTACCGACGAGGAACGAACCTCCCTCGACCCGAAAGTCACCGACGGTCCCGAGGGCCTCGAGCGCTGCGGACTTGATCGCCTCGGCGAGGACGCTCGGGTAAAAGTGTTCGGCAAGCAGCGCGGATACCGCGCGCTGGACCGCGTCAGGCTGGAATGGCTCCGGAATCAAGCTGTCGGGTCGCGGACCGCGCCGGGCATTTTCTTCCGCGACCGACTTGGAGCCCCAGATCACGGGCAGCGTCGGACGAACCTTCTTGAGCTCGCGCAGGAATTCCTCACCGCCGTCGCTGGCCGCCTCGGCGCTAGCGATCACGAGCGACAGCTTGTGAGTCACGTTGACAAAATCGAGGGCCGCCCGCAGCGAAGTCACCCAAACCACTCGAAAGCCGAGCAGATCCAACTCGTCCATGACTCCCGAGAGCGCGCCGTCGGAGCGACCCACGACCAGCACCTGCCTGTCGGCCGTCATCTTTGCGTACCGTTGGTTGGGCGATGCGCATTGTCCGCCGCAGGCTCCGAGGTAGGCGGAACCCCGCGCAGCGCTTTCTCGACCACCTTCCAAATGAGGTTGGGGTCCACCGGCTTGACGAGCCAGCCGTTTGCACCAGCGTTCTTTCCTTCGGCTGCGCGCTGCCCCGAAGCGTCGGACGTTAGAACGAATATTGGCGTGTGAGCGTGGCCGTGCAGCTGCCTCAGCTCCCGAATCATCTGTAGGCCATCCATTACGGGCATGTGAATATCGGAGAGGATCAGGTCAACCTTTTGAGTCCGTGCGCGCCAGAGCCCCTCCTTGCCGTTCTCGGCTTCGATCACCGTTGCCCCTTTCGCAAGCAAGGCGACTCGGAGCGGCGCGCGGGATGTCGCCGAATCGTCCACAACCAAGATCGACCATGTCATGGGTTCACCGCCTTATTCTGCGGGCACTCATCCAGAAGCGAGACACACATTCTGCTCGTAGAACGGCCGAGTCCGAGCGCACCTAAATAGGGTATTTCGTGCGCGCCAGGCACCTTTGCGACCAGAAGAAGCGGAATACGCCACCCGGAAGCCGACGGACCGTTGCAAAAGTGTCGCGCTCGCGCTCGATGGTTCCCCGATGCTCGTTATCGTCGCGTAGCAGGTGGCCGTTGAGGCGGTGCGGGGCGCACATGACACAAACAGCAACATCGAGAACAGACTTAGCGAGCCGTGGAGCGCTGGAGCGCTGGGTCTTGGATGAGCTGCCAGATGGCGTCCTGTTGATGTCGACCGAGGGCGTCGTCCAGGCGACGAACCGGAAGTTCCTCGACATGGTCGGGCGCGAGCCAGGAGAAGTGCTCGGGCAACCACTCGAGGCGATTGTGGCAGAGCAGGATGTCCTGCACCTCGTCGGCATCGACGCGATGTTTCAAGATGCGCTTCACGACTCGAACATCATCTTCACGACCGCCGACGGTGAGCACCGACACCTACTCATTTGCTTCACCAGAAGCAGTGACCGACGACACTTCCTGCTGACGGCGCGCGCGACCGGCTCCGCACAAAAGGAGCTCGCAGATACGACTCGCTGGGCGGCAGCCGAACAAAAACGCGCGGGGGACCTGGCCCAAGCTCGCGACGCATTGGCCGCCACCAATGACGCACTGCGCGGTGCGCAACTCGAAATCGAAACGGCGTACCTGAAGCTACAAGACGAAATGAAAGCGCGCGAGCGGCTGGAGAAGGAGCTCCGGCTTGCTCAAAAGCTCGAAGGGATCGGGCAGCTCGCGGCGGGCGTGGCGCACGAGATCAACACACCGATGCAGTACATCGGCGACAACGTCGCCTTCCTGGTGCGGGCCTTCGCGCGACTGAACGAGCACCTGCTGGCAGCTGACTCCGCGCTATCCGAGGCGGGCGCGGCGACCGTAGAAGAGGCACGCGCGCTCGTGGCTGCCAGCAAAGCGCAACTGAAGTTGAAGTTCGTGCTCGACGGCGTGCCGAAGGCGCTGCGAGATTCGAAAACGGGAATCGATCACGTTTCCACCATCGTGCGCGCGCTCAAATCGTTTGCTCATGTCGACCACGACGAGAAGGCGGCAGGCGATCTCAATCAGGCCCTGCGTGACACATTGACGGTCGCCCAAAGCGAGTACAAATCCGTCGCCACGATCGAGCTGGATTTGGGCGAGCTTCCACCGGTGCCCTGCTTCTGCGGCCGTTTGAATCAGGTATTCTTGAATCTGATCGTCAATGCCGCGCACGCGATCGAAGAGACCAAACGCGATGGACTCGGGAGTATTGGCATCGCGACGTCGATCGACGACGGGATCGTGACGATTGCGATATCGGATACGGGAGCCGGGATCCCCGAGCACGTTCGGGACAGGGTCTTCGATCCCTTCTTCACGACCAAGCCCGTCGGCAAGGGAACTGGGCAGGGGCTGTCACTGGCTCGAGGTATCGTGGTCGACGCGCACGGTGGCACGCTCTCCTTCGAGACCGAGCTCGGTCGCGGCACGACTTTCTTCATCCGCCTGCCCGCTGACGGAAGAGCCAAGCTAACGACTGCGACGGGATGACCCGTCGAAAAGGCCCACGGAACGTCAAACCCTCAAAAGAGGAGCATGTCGCCTTCGGGAACTGGCGCGGCGTCCTCTACGGCGCTGTCAGGAAGCACGAAGTCGGCGTCGAACTCGCAGTCCATCCAGACGCAGACCACGCCGCCGTTCGCAGTGAAGAGCTCCGCCACCAGACGCTGCTGTAGGACCGGCGAAAGGTGCTCGCCACGGAGGGCGATGGGCGTCGATGCATAGACCTCGACCTTGCGGCTCAAGAGCTGGTTCTTGACCCGGCCGAGCAACTGGTTTGCCAGCTCACAAATCCAATCGCGGTGCGACGTGGATTCGTCCGGGCTGGTCTGCTCGAGCGGTTCATTGGTGCTCGCGAGCACTAGCGCGCCACGCATGTGCTTCGACGTGAACCCGATGACCCCACAAAGTAGGAACGGGCGGTCCACCATGAGCTCGCTGGTGGCTCCAGCGCACATATCCAACCGATAGTCGGCGAACAGCTTGAGACAGTTGTCTGCAACGAGGCGATCCAAGTTCGATTTGTTCGCTAAACTCATGGATTTTCGAGCCTCCGTCACCGTCGTTCCTTCAAGTGCTGGTCAGCTTGCGAATCGCCGCCAGCAATAGCTCCGGCTTGAATGGCTTTACAATCCAGCCCTTGGCGCCGGCAAGCTTGGCGCGCTGCACGAGCTCACTTTGACCCTCGGTAGTGAGCATGACGACCGGCAAGGCCTTGTGCTTCGGGTCGCTCTTGATTGACTCGAGCATCTCCAGCCCGTCCATCCGCGGCATGTTTACGTCACAGATCACTGCCGTAAGGTCGACGATCCGATTGATCGCCTCGGCGCCTTCGGTCCCGTCGCAGGCCTCGAGGACTTCGAACCCACCGGGCACGAGCACGGCCTTCACCTGCTGGCGAACGGTGGCTGAGTCATCGACGACCAAAACTTTCTTGGCCGCTCGCGCGGTGGCGTCCATCAACGTCTTGGTACGGCGCCGGCGTGCCGATTCTTAAGGACACCTGTTCCACGGTGATCCTATCGAATGGCGATTCAATGTTGCATTGCGGTGGTGTCGGATATCACCGCCGCGCCCTCGGCTACGTTCTCCGCAGGGGCAAGCGCTAGGAGCACCAGGTCGTCGATTTGCGCCCGGCTAGACGTTCACGTGCCGGAACGCATTGCTATCGCATGTGGCGCTGGACGATCGCTCGAAGATTGGCAGGAGCAAAGGGTTTCTCGATGTACTCCTTGGGCGTTTCCGACAGGAAGCGTCGGGCGCTATCGGTGAAGGCGCCGCCCGTCAAAAAGATCATCTTGTTTGCCTGCTCCACGGCGACGCGGGAAAGCTCGCGGTGAAGATCCATGCCGGTCATGTCCGGCATCATCAGGTCGCAGAGGATGAGATCGAACGGCTCGCCGCCCGTGCAAAGCGCTAGCGCCTCCTTGGCCGTAGCCGCGGCAACGACGTCATGCTCCTTCGAGAGGACCCGAACTACGGTCGCAGCCACCGATATTTCGTCGTCTACCACCAAGATTCGCCCGCGGCGACCGGCGATTGGGACCTGCGCGAGAGCCTTGGGAAGTGTCTTAGATTCTTGCTTTCGAGTGACGGGAAGTGCCACTCGAAAGATCGTTCCCTTCCCCACTTCGCTCTCGACCGTTAGCTCTCCGCTCATGTCGTCCACGATGCGCTGGCAGATCGCAAGCCCAAGCCCGGTGCCGACACCCACCGCTTTGGTCGTAAAAAAAGCATCGAAAACGCGACCAATGATCTCGGGCGGGATCCCTGCCCCAGTGTCGCTCACCTCGACGATCACTCGCTCGCCGTCGACTCGAGTTCCGACTCGAATCTCGTTGTGCTCGGCTTGGCCCTCCGGCAGGGCCTGCGCGGCGTTGACGAGTAGATTCAGAAACACTTGGCTGAGGCGCGCCTCGTTTGCCTCCACGTATGGCACTGCGCTGTAGAGTTTGACCAGACGCGCGCGGTGACGAATCTCGTTCCACGCCATCCGCAGTGACGATTCCATGACGCCCTGTACATTCACGGGACCCATCGACTCTTCAGTGGGCAAGCGAGAAAATATTTTCAGATCGCGCACGATGAGTCTCACGCGCATAGCGGCGTCGCGCGCGTCGTCGAGCGGCGCCTTGATCTCCTCGGCGAACCAGGCAGGGCTGCGCCCTTGGCTGACCGATACTGAATCATCCCAGTGCAGGCTCCCGACGCTTTCGGCAACGCACTCGAGGTTCCCGATCACCACTGCCAATGGATTGTTGATCTCGTGCGCGACGCCTGCAGCCAGAGTACCCACCGAGGCCATTCGATCACTGACCATGAGTTGCGTTTGGAGCTTCTTGCGTTCGGTGATGTCACGCACCACCGCCAAATTGCCGACGTGTTGGCCGCCGTCGAGTAATGGAGTGCCAGCGACGTTGACCGCGATGTCGGCCCCGTTCTTATGGCGAAAGGTGCTGTCTACGCCATCCTTCAGCCCCCGCCGCCGGTCCTGTAGCGCGGCGAGCGTGAGCGTCTTCGCCTCGGCACCGATGAAAGCCAGCACGTTCTTGCCCACCATCTCGTGCGGCTCGTAGCCGAGCATCTGCGCGAAGCGTCCGTTCACGAAGACAATCGATGCGGCCTCGTCGACCTTCAGGATGCCATCGGTCGTGGCCTCGACGATCTGGCGGTAGCGCTCCTCGCTTTCGTGCAACGCCTTTTGGGCCTCTGAAAGGAGAACGGGCGACTGGCTCCTGGGGTCGACCACGGCGTCGATCTGACCGGAGAGCAACGCATCGATGGTCGCTTGAGCTTCAGCGAGCCTCCGCTTGAGGTCCCGCGTGTGCAGCACTTCAGTGGCGTTCATTCGCTCGCCAGGGTTCGGAGCACCTGGTTCATGTCGCTGAGATTGCCGATCACTCGTTGAACCGGTAACGGGGACAATCTGAGCAGCGTGGGCGTCACGATGACCCCATCAGCCAGGGCTCGCTTCGGGTTCTTGAGCAGGTCCACGATTTCGAGCTCGTGCCGGGCAGCGAAGTGCTCGTCACAAAGCGCTTTGAGATTGGCGATCGCGCGGAGCGAGTTCGGAGCATTTCCCGCGACATAGAGACGCAAGAGGAGCCCGGGGTCCTTGGTTCGGAGCTTGCCCATGCTAGAGGGCCCGACCGTTCCCGGTTTTCGTGCTGCCATTCTTCGCTACCGCGCGCTTGGGGATACGCACTTCGTCGTCAGCGTGGCGCATCTTGCGCAGCACGGCGCGGTCGGTCACCAGAAGCCTGGACGCGGATCCGGCGGCGAGCGCCAAGACCGCGATCTCGGCGCTGCGAGCCTCGATCTCCGTTTTGATGACTTGCAGGCGCGCGGCGGCCTCAGCCTGCGCAAGCTGAAGCTGCAGTCGCTTGAGCTCGGTCGCGGCGATCGTGCGCTCATTCGCCGCCAGGCCCTCCTGTTCCCACTCCCAACGAGCCACGCCCATGAGCACCTTGCCCTGAGCGACGAAGACATCGGTGAGCGAGACGCCGTCATCCGATAGCGTCAGCTCTCGCACCTGATTCGAGTGCCCGGTGCCGCGTGATTTTACGATCGTCAGTGCCCGGTTCCGTTCGCCGTCCTGCACGACATACGAGACGTGGATCCAGGTATCGGCGATGGTCGAGATGCTGGTTGCCGTCGCCTCGTCGGTGCTGATTCCATCCACCAGAGAAGTATTGACGACCGTGATCCCTTCCACCTTCAAAAAGTCCAAGAACTGCTGAGCCGCATCGGCCGACGCGACGTGGGCGAGCTTCGTCGAAAGCGCGGATAGCGGATCGATCACCAAGCAACGAGGCCGGTGCGCGCGGATTGTGGAGCGCAGCTCGCCAAACTGATCTTCGACGTTGGGGCCGCGCGTGCGCGTCGAATAGATCTTGAGCAGGCCGGACTTCTGATGCGGGGCAAGGTGAATGCCCACCGAGCGAAGATTTCGAACGATCTGAGCCGCGCCCTGATCGAAGCTCACATAGAGCGTCCGCTCACCGCGTTGGCACGAGGCGGCGGCGAACAGGCCCGCCAGCGTCGATTTTGCGGTTCCAGGGGCGCCCGAGATCAGCACATTGCTGCCGCGGTGGTAGCCGCCACGCAGCATATGGTCGAGCCGGGGCAGCCCGGACGAGATCCGTTCATCGGTGACTTCGTGCTGGAGCTCCGTCGGGCCGCGATGGGTGAGCTGCAGGCCGTCACTGGTGAGCGTGATCGGGAACTCATCGCCCGAAAAGCCCGAACCGCGGTACTTCATGACGCGAAGATTGCGGAAGGCAGCCCCGTCGATCACTTGATGCCGGAGCACGACCACGCAGTCGACCATGAACTGCATGAAGCCATAGCGTTGGTCCGCTTCGATTCCGCCTGCCTTTTGCGTGATGATTCCCGTCAGTCCGGTTCGCGAAAGCCAGTCGCGGATGCGATAGAGCTCTCGACGCTCCGCGACTGGGTCATCGAGAAGAGTCAAGAGCACGTCGATGCCGTCGAACACGATGCGTCGCGCTGAAATTTCCTTGGCCTTGGCCTCGAGGATACCGAGCATCCCGATCAGATCGAAATCCCCGCCCTTGACGACCTCCGGTGAGAGCCGGGCATCGAGAAAAAAGAGCTTCTTCTTTTCGAGCGCGCGAAGGTCCCAGCCGAAGACTGCGGCGTTGTCGATGATCTGCTGAGCGCTCTCCTCGAACGCGACGAATAGGCCAGCTTCCACCCTCGTCGTGCGCCGTGCACCATTGACCAGCGACTGCAGCGCGAAGACGGTCTTTCCGCAGCCCGGTCCACCCATGACCAGAGTCGTTCGTCCACGAGGCAACCCACCGTCTGTGATTTCATCGAACCCCTGGATCCCCGTGAGCATCTTTTTGGCATCATCACGCGGAGATTGAGTCTTCATTGATCATTCACCATGACTCAGGCGAAGGAAAGACGCGAGGCCAATGTCCGAGCGCGCGCGGATGCAACACCCGTGGTGTGCTCGTTCCCAACGTCATGTCTACTCTGCGAGGGCGCGAGTCTGCGACGGCGCGAAGCCGCTGAAGGCACCATCTCGCCACTGCTCGCGTCGCCATTTCCGCATCTGGGCATAGGTTATTGGCTAGGTTGTACGCTGTCGCCAATGAGCCGTGGAGGCGTGGCCGGTTGGGCACCCAGTCGCCGCATGCACCTCCGCCAAGTTGCATCATGGATCTTGGGCGAGAGTGATCGTGTGCATCGATGGGCCTCACACTCCGACAAGCCGAGCGACGAAACGGGCTCGCCGCCGCTCGGTATGGCCGCTCTCGCCAGGCGAGATCGAGAGACGAGACTACGCCCCGAGCCCGTCGACAAGCTGCTCGCCCGCGATGTCACGGTCAGCAGCCTGCACCTGCGCGCGGAGTGATCTTCCCTCGGCCGCGTCTGATCATTCATCGCCTTCTCCGTCGACCTCAATGGGTCGCTCACTGGCGCTGGCCATCGCCCTCCTCACCGGTGAGGGCCGCCGATGCCTGCCACCGTCGATCTCGTGCTGCCCTGGGTCGAGGGCTCCGCGGCTCCGAATGACAACCGGAGGCAGGAGGCCGGAGACAGGAGGCCGGAGACAGGAGGCCGGAGACAGGAGGCCGGAGACAGGAGGAGATCGCGAAGGCGTGGCTCCACTTGCTGTCGCCCGCGTGTCCCCGAGGCAGCCGCGGCTCTCTACAATCGAGCCAAAATCGAGTAGCGCCCCAACCCGTCAGCCGTCCTCGAATGGCTAGTGAGGCGTTTTTCCCCAGCCAATTGCCCTTGTGAATTGGGCGAAAAAATGAAATGTCGGAGTGTCGCGATGTCTCCCAGCCAACGTGCTTTGGCGCCCGCAGGTCGGCCTTTGGACGGCTTGCGCATCCTGCTGGTCGAGGACCACGACGACACGCGGGAGCTGCTGGCGCTGGTTCTCCGGGATGCCGGAGCGACAATCACGGAAGCGAACGGTGTCGCTGCGGCGATCGATGCCCTCACACGAGACCCATTCTCGGTTCTCGTGTCGGATATTGCAATGCCGGACCAGGATGGCTACGACTTGATCCGCTGGCTGCGATCGTCAGCCCTCCCTGATTCGCGCCGAAACATGCCCGCAGTCGCAGTGACGGCTTTCGGAGCAACCGAAGATCGTGCAAACGCGTTGCGCGAAGGTTTTGTCGAACATCTGACCAAACCCGTGGACGCAGCGAAGCTCATTGCAGCGGTAGCGCGTGTGGCGGCTCACCCGTAGGGCGCGCCCGTTCCAAGTGTGTAGAGCGGTCGCGACAAGCCCGGCGCTTCCAGGTAAAACTCTGTCCCGAGGACCAACCCGCAACCAATGGCCAGCGACGAACGCTCCACGATCGACGGCCTACGCCTCGAGCTCGCGCTCGAGAAGGCGGCCCACCTGCAGGCAAAAGCAGACGCTGAGCACCAACGCACTCTCAAGGACGCGCTTCAGGAGGTCGTACGCTCGCGCGACGCCATGCTCTCGGTCGTAGCTCACGATCTCAGGAACCCCCTGAACATCATCACCCTGGCGGCGGGTAACCTGCTGACGAGCGTCCAAGAGCCTGTGGTTCGGCGTTCCGTCGAGCGAATCCGGCGCAGCGCTCAACGCGCCGATCGGATGATCCGTGATCTGCTCACCATCAGCGCTCTCGAAACTGGCCGTTTCGTCCTGGATACTCGGCCTGTTGAAACCGCCGAGCTGATCCTGTCTGCGATTGAGTCGCAGTATACGCTCGCTGCGGCCGCCTCTGTCATCGTCGCGCCCGACCTCTCTCCACTGTTGCCTCCCATGGAAGCAGACGAGGAGCGCTTGATGGATGTTCTCGAGAACCTCATCGGAAACGCGATCAAGTTCACTCCGCCGGGAGGGACGATTGCCGTAGGCGCGAGTCATCGCGGCAACGAGATTGTCGTCTGGGTCAAGGACAGCGGGACGGGCATTGCCCCGGAGCAATTGCCGTACATCTTCGACCGCTTCTGGCAAGCCAACAAGGCGGAGCGCCGCGGCATCGGCCTCGGCCTTTCGATCTGCAAGGGCACGGTCGAAGCGCACGGCGGTCGGATCTGGGCAGAGAGCAAGCTCGGAGTGGGCACCACCTTGTACTTCACCGTTCCACACGCATCGCGACGTGAAGTAACGGCCGAAGTCCGCGATGTCTCCAATATCTTGCTCGTCGACGACCGCGCGGAGAACTTGCTGGCTTTACAAGCGATTTTGGAGCACCCCGAATATCGCCTGGTGTGCGCCAAGTCGGGGCAGGAGGCGTTGGCATTGGTGCTTCGCGAACGTTTCGCCGTGGCACTCGTCGACATCGCGATGCCCGGAATGACGGGCCTCGAAGTGGCTACACACCTCAAGGAACTGGATCGTAGCCGGGACATTCCAATCATTTTCGTCACCGCCTTCGGCGATGATCCGGAAGAGATCCATCGTGCCTATTCCGCTGGCGGCGCCGACTACCTCGTCAAGCCACTCGATCCCGAAATCGTACGTAAGAAGGTCGCGGTGTTCGTGGACCTCAGTCGACGACAACGACGCGCAGAACGCAGCTAGGAGCAAATTGGATGTCGAGCACGCAACCGACTGGGCACGAAAATGGTGGCAACCCACCGCCAGCTAGTCCGGACAGCGAGCTACGCGATTTATTGAGCGTGTTTCTGTCCGTGCGGGAGGGGGACTTCTCGGTCCGCCTTCCCGGGCATTGGACAGGCCTCGTCGGCAAGATTGCCGACGCCGTGAACGACGTCGTTGCCGCGAACGAGAAGATGGCCGAGCAGCTCGAACGAGTCGGGCAGGTCGTGGGCAAGGAAGGAAAGACGCGCCAGCGCGTGCGCTTCCCCCGGCAAACAGGCTCCTGGGTCGACATGGAGACCTCGCTCAACACCTTGATGGACGACCTTCTCTGGCCGACCACTGAAGTCACTCGGGCGTTGGCCGCCGTGGCGCAAGGTGACCTGTCACAGAACATGCGTCTCGACGTGGATGGCCGCCCTCTGCAGGGCGAGTTCCTTCGCTCGGCGACCATCGTCAATTCGATGATCAAGCAGCTGGGCGTCTTCACGTCCGAAGTCACGCGCGTCGCCCGAGAAGTCGGCACGGACGGCAAGTTGGGCGGCCAGGCAGAGGTGCCCGACGTCAGCGGTGTCTGGCGGGATCTCACGGACAGCGTGAATTCCATGGCCAGCAACCTGACGGGACAAGTGCGCAACATCTCCGAGGTCACCATCGCCGTGGCGAGTGGCGATCTGTCCAAGAAGATCACCGTCGACGTTCGCGGCGAGATCCTTCAGCTCAAAGATGCCATCAATACGATGGTCGATCAGCTTCGCTCCTTCGCGAGCGAGGTGACCCGCGTGGCGCGGGAGGTGGGCACCGAGGGCAAGTTGGGCGG